>Ga0209517_10006108_pt1 | contig 15015 bp, 14 predicted proteins | sample PeaSoiMetSII2010_FD_187695 | JGI IMG/M metagenome (GOLD analysis project Ga0209517, IMG submission 187695) | Peat soil microbial communities from Weissenstadt, Germany - SII-2010 (SPAdes) (version 2) | ecosystem: Environmental > Terrestrial > Soil > Wetlands > Peat | place: Germany... | reverse complement strand
TAGAAAAAGCCCCAGAGCATCAGAAAGTATCCGACAAGAAAGTAGGTGTGGAAATGGGCTGGGACCCACATTGTGTTGTGGAATGCGAAGTTCACGGTGATCGTCGAATCGACCACCGCGGCAAAACCGCCGATGACCCAGCCGACGATCCCAAGACAGAAACAAAGCGGGACGAACCGCCACTGCATTCCCGAGCGATAGACTTGCCCGATCACGTCAAAGACGGTGACGACGGTGGCCGGAATGGCGCTCAAATATGACGCCACTTGGCCGATGTATTGCAGCGAAACGGGCTGTACGAAATCCATGTAGAGGTGATGGAAGAAAGCAAGGAGCACCAGGAAGAGCACCGCATTCCATGAGAGCGCCACGACCGCGTTGGTTTTCCAGGGCCTGCCCGTGTACTTCGGCAAAAGTTCGTACACCATGGCCAGTCCCAGATACATGGTGAGTTTGACAAGCGTGTGCCCCCAAAGAAAGACCATGTTCTTGAACAGTAATGGATCGAAGGCGAGCGAGGGGCTGAACCACTTGAAGAGATAAAGCATCAACAGGACTGCGCCATCGATCGTCGTGAGAATACCGGGCACGAGGCAGGCGGCGGCGCTGATGAGGACGATTGGCGGAATTTCTACACGCGCTGCGCTCTGTTTTCGGAAGTATTGCCAGGCCAAAGCGTTCGTCAGGCCATATCGTGCCACAAGCGCGTGGAACAGGTCGATCTGGCCTAGAAGCCAAGCCACGCCAAGGACGATCAACGAGAGGACGGCGAGCCCCAACCCCCAATCCGGCCACCCCCCATGATGCCGTCGCGGTTGCAGACGATGACCGCATCACCCGCACCGTTCAAAATGACATTCACTACGCGCGTAAGCAGAACCGACCGCTCGTCGAGATTGGGCTTTTTTCGATGGTCGGATTCATGCGGCAAAGGAGGCACCGTTTGCGTTGCCGATCGAATCGATCCCGAAACGGATGGATTTCGACAGGTCGCTTCTTTGGGATTTAATAGCTGAGAATGCCGGGCACTAACACTCACAAAAACCGGCCAGCATCTCGCCCTTTGCTCGCAACCGAGTATCGCCTATGTTGCTGCCGCCTAGCGAGCAATCTGTGCCAGAAAATCAAAAATGGAGGCAAGCTCCTCCTCGCCTTGGCGGCGCAGACACTCGGCTCTTCGAGCACATCATTTGGCGACCATCACCTGACCAGTCATGTTCGGGTGAAACTTGCAGTAATAGTCCACCGTGCCGTCGGCCTTGAGAACGAAGCTCTTGGTGGCGTTGGGCGGGATCATAACGTCCCAGGCGCCGTTGCGAGCCGTCGCCGTGTGCGCAACGAAGTCGGCGTTCACCCATTGGATCGTGTCGCCGACGTGGGCCGAGACCTGCCGCGGCGTAAAGGCAAGTTTTTCGATCTGGATCTGAATGACCTCGGCGCGCGCCGATCCCACCATGAGGGCGAGGAGGAGCGCGCCGAGCATTCCGACGGCCATTCCATGACGCATCGCGTGCAGCCTTATTTGAATTCCGCCGCGACGTGTTCGGCGTGCTCTTCATGTCCCTGAAAGATTTTTAGGCCTGTCGTAAGCAGGTCCTTGAGCTCCTGGTTGCTGGCCGATGGAATGAGCGTGTTCTGCAGCGCGGTGTTGACGGTTTTGTGGTAGGCGACTTCGTTGTCGATATAAGCCTTGTCGAACGCGGTACCGTTGAGCTTGGCAAGTTCCGCGCGCTTGTCGGCCGCCTGCTTGGTGAGCGCCTTGCTGGTGTCGTTGTCTTCCGGCGTGACATTGAGCTTCTTGACCAACGCCAGCGCCTGATCGTTCACCGCTTTGTGATCGCGCTCCATGTCTTTCGCGAAGGCCACCACGTCCTTATTTTTGCTCTTTTCCAGCGCCTGCTGCGCGGCCTGAATATCGAGCTGGCCGGCCGTATAAGCAATGTGCGCGATTTGCGGATCGGTGAGCTTGGCGCCTTGCGCTGAAGCGATGCCGGATGCGAGCAGCAATGCCGCGAACGCGCCGGCGAACCTGACGAATACCATGATGAACCTCCCTGTGACGGCCACGACGGCCGTGTCTTTGCACGCCATTGGATGCGGCAGCGCAGCAAAAGGTTCCCGAGATTGATCCGGAAAGGCTGACCTCGACACCGTTTATGTGCCGATTGGGCTAGGCTCCGGGATTTCCGGGGTCATCGGCGTACGCGACGCGTCTCGCCGCGCAGGCCTTCCAGCACGATGCGGATCTTGTCTTCAGCCGAAAAGTGCCGCCGTGTAGCACGGCGGACGTTCTTCACGACTTGCGTCGCCGGTTCTTTCTCCGGCATGGATTTCTGTCTCATCTTCGCTCCTTGAGAAGGCTACGATGAGCCAGAAATCCTCCCTTCCTCAACCCACCCAATCCGTCTCATGAGTGCTGACGGCGGACATGTTATACCGCCGTTCGGTACCTGATAATTGTCAAAGCAACGGCCAGCTGGGGCTAGTATGCTTTTTCAAAATGACTGAGCGCACAACCAGCATGCCCGCTGCGCTCCCGATGGAACGTCTGTCTCGCGGAGAGATTGCTCCTATGAGCCCCTGTGGCATGCGTCCCTAGCCCGCGAGCCCTGGAGATTTAAAACTTGTCCGCTTGTCGCTTTCCCACGGCTTGGCGCTTCATCGTGTAGTCGCTATTACCATGCCAACCAACGCCTGGTCAGAGATTTGAGTGTTGGGGTCAGGCGCGTGCGGTTATAGGCGTCCGCGGCCATTTTGATTGCCTCCGCTTGCGTCGGGTAAGTATGGATGACCCGTGCCAGGTCGCGTAGGCCGATCCCCGAGGTGATCGCGAGGGAGAGTCCGTTGATCATCTCCCCTGCGTGGCGCGCGACCACTGTGGCACCCAGAATCCGATCGGTGCCCTCTCTCACATGTATCTTCACGAATCCTTCCTCTTCCCCATCGGTAACCGCCCGGTCGACGTCATGCATCAGAATCGTTAAAGTCCTCACGGGGATGGCCTTCTCCCGCGCCTCCCGAACATAAAGACCAATATGGGCAATCTCCGGGTCGGTATAGGTGCACCACGGGATCGTCAGTGCGCTTAGCCGCTTGCGACCCAGCAACAGTGCATTTCTCAACGCGATGTGCGCAGAAGCTTCGGCGGCGTGGGTGAATTTATGTTCCAGGCACACATCGCCGGCAGCGTAAATTCGCCGGTTGCTGGTTTTCAGGAAGTCGTCAACGTAGATTCCAGTTTCGGTGTCGTACCGGACGCCGGCGGCCTCCAGACACAGGCTCTCTACATTGGGCGCCCGACCGATGCCGGCGAGGATTTCATCGACAGAAACACTGAATTTGTCACCGTCGTTCACGAGATCGACAACCTTCCGTACGCCCTCCACGCGAACGGCCACCACCGTGGTATTGAGATGAATCTCGACGCCATCGCGCGCCAAGGCATTCGAAAGGATCTGCGCCGCGTCGCGCTCTTCTTTGGGCAAAAACATCGGCTCGTCTTGTGCGATGATGACGTGCGATCCAAATCGGCAAAATGCTTGCGCCAATTCGCAGCCCAGCGGCCCGCCGCCCATGACCAACAGACGGCGCGGGCATTCAGTCAGATTAAAGACATTCTCGTTGGTCAAATAACCGGCTTCGGCTAGCCCCGGTATCGGCGGGGTGAGCGGCCGCGCGCCGGTCGCGATGAGCGCCTTTCTAAAACGCAGCTTATCGCCGGCCACCTCGACTGTGTCGGGTCCCGCAAAGTGCGCTTCGCCGAAATACACGTCGACGCTCGCCTCACTCAATCGCTGTGCCGAGTCGGCCCGGCTAAGGCGGGCCTGGATCCGCCGCATCCGCTCCATCACCGTTGGGAATCCGATGCCGATGCTGCCCGGCACCTGGGCGCCGACATTGTCCGCGTCGCGCATTTCCGCATAGAGCCGTGCGGTGCGGATGATCGCCTTCGACGGCACGCAGCCGACATTCAAACGATCACCACCGATGAAATTGCGCTCGATAAGCGCCACCTTTGCGCCGAGCACGGTTGCTTCGCGCGCCGCGGTGATCCCGCCAGGGCCGGCGCCGATGACGACCAGATTGTATTTTCCCGCGGATTTTGGATTGCGCCATGCGTGCGGATGAACATCGTGCAGGAGCGCCCGATGGAAGCGGTCATCCGGCGGTTCGCTCGGCAGCATTTGGTCCTGCTGCACGACTTGCTCTTGCTGTGCGGAAAAATGCGTCATGACAACCAACCACCGGTAAATCCGGCGCGACGTAGTCCATTGCCTATATAAGGGCACCGCCGCATTAGGTTCCAAATCAGCCGCGAGCGATAATTCTCAATCATCAGGACGATGATCCCCTGGTCGAGCCCGAAATAACCTTCTGAGACCCAGCCGGACGGCCCATCGCCCCGCAAAGTCGGATTGAAGCCACTCGGCAATCTGGAATCCCGGATCATCTCTGGGTAGCGCACACAAAAATGGTGCAGCGCCGACAAGGAAAGTTCGGGTGCGAACGGCAGCGATGCGAGCACCGCACACGGGTCGATCGTGCCGTCGTCGGGCCCGTAGGGCACGCCGCGTGCGGCATAGCCGAGAAACCGGCGTTCCATGCCGTCGATCTTCAGTGTCTGGAAACCGGGCCCGTCGTTTGCCGTAATGCCCCAGCAATCCTTGCCATAGCCGTCAAACCCGAACGGATTGCGCCGCGCGTATTCGCGCTGAACATAAGTGGCGCACCGGCTGTTTTCGAAATAGTCGCTTTTTTTCTCGCGCATGAAGCGATCCCGTATGCCGGCAAAATCGATCCATGCCTGGGAAAAATGATGAATGAAGAGCGGCCCAGCATAAAGGAACTCGTAATCGTAAATGTTTTCCCACTGATAGGTCGCGGTCCACTTGGTATAGCTGCTCTCCGGAAATGGATGGGTCGGCGACGCCAAGCCTAGCACATAGAGAATGATCGCCTCGTCATAACCACCCCAGCCATAGTGCAAAAATCCGCTCTCCGGCTTCCATCCTTGCCGCACGGTCGTTCCGCCACCGCGCGCCCATTGCCAATCGACGCGGCGGTAAATCGCATCGGCGCGTTTGCGAATCTCGTTTTCGCTTGGCGTCTCCTCGCTGAAATACACGCTCACAGTCAGTACCCCTGCTAGCAGCAGCGTGGTGTCGATCAGCGACACTTCCGACTGCCAGACACGCTTGCCGGTCTTCATGTCGAGGAAATGGTAATAAAAGCCCTTATAGCCGGTCGCGTCCGCCTGTCCGTCCTGAGAGCAGTCCCAGAAGAATCGCAAGATAACGAGCGTGCGCGCCACAGCATCCGCGCGCGTCATCCAGCCGCGCTCCACGCCTACCGCATAACATGACAGCGCGAAACCCACGACGGCGATGCTGGCGGGCGAGCCCGCGCGGCTCGTATCGGCCACCAAGCCGTTCTCTGGATTGAATTGCTCCAAAAAATAACCGAACGCAGCGCGCTGGAAGCGATCCAGCAATTCTTCATCCGATTGAGCGGGCGATTCAGCCACGGTCACCCACCGCAAACCGGAGGGTCACGGCCGCTACCGATAGGGGCGGCAAGGTGACATCGAAACAAAGAGCACCATCCCGGAATTCGAACGGATGCGATTCGGCTTCGCAACGCGACACCGCGTTGAGTTCTCCCACGGTCGCCGCGTTCAGATATTCCGGAGAGCCCATTTCCTGCCAGCGCCGTTTCGCGTTGGCATGATCCGAATCGATCCGCCGGATCGTGGCCTGGGTCGGGGGCTGCGCGTTGCCAAGCTTTATCTGGATCGTCTCCGTCGCGATCGGATGGCGCGGCAAGGCGTAGTTGGTGAGAAGAACGGTCGCCGACCCCTGGCCCCGAACGGCCCACGCATCGACTGTCGGATGCGTGCCGTCGACCGGCATCATTTCGGTACCAAGCGCATGCAACAATTCGAAGGCGCGATAGGCGGGCTTGGCGATGCCGTGAATGTTGAGCAGGCCGAAACCGCCCTGGAACGGTACGGACGGAAAATAATTTTCCTCGAAGATATCGGAGAAGGTCCAGTAGCTATAGCCCTGAACCAATCCGTTTGCTTCCATGATGGTCTTGGTGATGAAGGCAGCCGCATACGGCTCGTCATGCATCGGATCACGCGGATTGGAAGACGTGCACCATTCCGTGTAATAAACCGGTCGGTCGCCGGCCTTCCTTCGCACTTCCCGCGTTTCGTCGCGCAGCACGCTGCGCCGGCTCTTTGAAAGCTGCGCTTCGGTGTCGTCGCCTGGCTGCCCGAAGGCGTCAGTCGGATAATGATGCGTGCTAATAAAGTCGGCCGGCAGTTGGCTTTTCGTACAAAATGCGATGAAATCGTCGATCCAGGCATTCGCCGCGGTTGCCGGACCTCCCACCTTCAGCGCGCTATCAACTGATTTGATAGCCTCCACGGTGTAACGATAGAGCTTGAAATAATCGTCCTGTTTGCCGCTGCCGAAGGCGTCGAGGTTCGGCTCGTTCCAGACTTCGAAGAACCACTGGCGAACTTCGGCCAAGCCATAGCGCTCGATCCAATGGACGACAAGTTTGCGGATCAAAGTCGACCATTGCGCGTAGTCCTTGGGCGGGGTGACGTTAGCACGATAGTGGAAAACCGTTTTGTCGCCGGACGCGAGTGTGCTGGGCATGAAGCTTAGCTCCACGAACGGCTTCATGCCGATCGAAAGCAGAAAGTCACAGATTTGGTCTGCATTGAAGAAGGAATAGAAAAGCGTGTCGCCCTCGGAGATCAGCGTGCCGACATCGTCGCACAACAGGCCGTGAAACCGCACATGTCGAAAGCCTAACTCGTTATGCGCACGCCGCATTTGTTCTCGCCAGTCCGCCCGTAGCGCCATCGACGCATGATCGCTGCCGACCGTGTGCTCCCAAAAGTGTGGTAGAGCCGATGTCGTGCCATTGACGTCGCAATTGAAAATCCCGACCATCATCAATCTCGTTCGGCCGGTCGCAACGCCGCGCGCCGTCTTTTATTATTTCTGTCGCTCGGTCTTGGCGCGCGACCGCAGCTCCCAGCTGCCGTTGCTACCCCCATAAAAAAAGACCTCTCGACATCGGCGTCCCAAAGCCGAAACCCGCCGGTAATTCCGGCACGATTCGATGCGATCCTGACGTCCCCTGGTGGATCGATAACTTTATCCCCGTTGCCGCCTCCCAGATACAGTACATCGTAGTGAAGGAGAGAATTGAGAATTTTAATTGTCTTGCGGACGCGGTGGCTCCATTTCTTGGCGCCCTCGCGCCGCAAGGCCTTGCTGCCGATATAATCGTTATAGGTCTGGTTGTCGTGGATCGGATGCTGCGCCAATTCGAGATGCGGCATCAGCAGGCCATCGCGGAATACCGCCGTGCCGGCGCCGGTGCCGAGGGTAAGCACGACCTCCAATCCTCGACCCTTGACGATTCCGAAACCCTGGACCTCGGCGTCGTTGAGCAAACGAACTGGCTTGCCGAAACGCTTGGACAAGGTGGCTGCCAATGGAAAATTGTGCCATGGGCGGTCGCCGAAATGCGGCGCCGTGAGAGTTCGCCCGTCGCGGACTACGCCAGGAAATCCCACGGAAATTCGATCGAAACCAAGCAGCGGTGCGACCAGAGCCACGAGCGTTCGCAAAAGAACTTTCGGCGGGCAGGGGTAAGGCGTCGCGACACGGACTCGGTCGACCAACATTTTACCGGCGCGATCGAGAACCGATGCCTTAAGTCCGGTTCCGCCGACATCGATCGCCAAAGTCCGTGGACCATTTCGGAAGGCCGACGTCCGATTGCCCATTGCGTCCTTCATCTTTCGATCACTTCCACACTAGTCGGCCCACCGACCACGATCTTGGCCGCCAGCCCGATGAAGAGGCCGCTCTCGACAACGCCGATGATGGCCGAGAGCCGGGCTTCCAGCACCGCTGGATCCGGCATCTCGGCGATGGCGCAATCGACGATGTAGTTGCCGCCATCCGTCGTGAACGGTTTATCTCCGACCAAGCGCAACCGCGGCGCGTAGCCGATCGTCGCCAGGCGGTCGAGCACGGTCTGCCATCCGAATGAGACGATCTCGACGGGCAGCGGCGTATTTGCACCCAGACGGTCCACCAACTTAGTCTCGTCGACAACGACGATCATCCGATCGCTGGCGGCCGCCACTACCTTTTCACGTAGTAACGCACCACCCAGCCCCTTGACGAGGTTGAGTGTTTCGCGCTCGACCTGGTCGGCGCCGTCGATGGAGACATCGATACGACGATGCTCGGCAAAGCTCGTGAGTGGCACCCCGAGCCGCCGCGCCAACGCCGCCGTCGTCTCCGAGGTCGGGATCCCGACGACACGTAAGCCTTTCGCGATGCGCGCTGCCAGGGCCTCGACCGCGAATGCCGCCGTCGATCCGCTGCCCAGTCCGACGACCATCCCATCCTCGACCTCCTCGATGGCCCGCACGGCGGCCATGCGCTTCGGCCTGTCCTGATTCGACGCCAATGACATCGTCACCCGATGGTCTCCGCTGCTGCCGCATCGCCAAAGAGGCACAGAGTGCCGGTCGGGTGGAGACGCGCTGCTGGCAGGTTGTCGTCGCCGCGGCGAAGCCGACCGAAGATCGCGCGTTTCTCCTTCCCCACGACCAGAAAGGCCGCGTGCCGGCTACTCTCGAGTGCCGGATAGGTCAGTGTGATGCGCGTTTCGGACTTAACGCCGACAACGGCGACGACCCACCGGTCGCGCTCTGCGAGCGCGGCCGTGCCCGGGAACAACGAGGCTGTATGCCCATCCGGCCCCAGCCCGAGAAGTGTTACATCGAAGAGCGGTCGAGTCGCGTCGAGACGTTCCGCGCCGTAGAAGGATTTGAGCTCGCGCTCGTAGGCGACCGCGGCCGCTGCGGGACTGACACCTTCGGTAGGAATGGGATGAATGTTAATGGCGGGGATCGGTGCGCGCGATAGTAGCGCCTCTCGCACCATGCGGTAGTTGCTTTGCGCATCACCGTGAGGCACGAATCGCTCGTCGCCCCAGAACCAGTGCGTTCGGGACCAGGGGAAGGCATCGCGACAGGGCGGTCCAGCCAGATGCTCATAGAGCCGCCGCGGGGTCGAGCCGCCTGACAGGGCGACGGCAAAAACACCTTCCTTCGCTGTCGCCAGTTCAAGTACCCAATCCGCAACCCGGCGTGACAGGGCCTCTGGATCGGCGAGAATTTCTAGTTTGGCTTCGGACGGGCTGGTCATGAGAGCCTCCTCCCGGCCAAGGGGCGGTAGGCCTCGCGGATAGCGGCGATCGCGGCTGCATAATCGTGAGATCCAAAGATTGCAGATCCGGCGACAATGGCGTTCGCGCCCGCCTCGATCGCCTGCCCGGCGGTTTCACGATTTTCTCCGCCGTCAACCTCAATGATCGGATCGAGGCCCCGCGTTTCGCAGAGCTGCCGCAAACAGCGGATCTTGGGCAAAATCTCCGGCAGGAATTTCTGGCCGCCGAAGCCGGGGTTGACGGTCATGACGAGAACGACGTCGCAGAGATGGAGGACGTATTTGATGAGCTCAATCGGGCTCGCCGGGTCGAGCGCCACTCCTGCTTTCTTGCCGAGATCGTGGATTTGCGAGAGGACACGGTGAAGATGCGTCGTCGCGGTCGGCTCCGCCGGGACGAGGAGATGATCGGCACCGGCCTTGGCAAAGTCGGTGAGATAGCGCTCCGGCTCGACGATCATCAGATGTACATTGAGCGGTTTTTGCGTGTAGCGCCGCACTGCTTCGACAACTACTGGCCCGATCGTGATATTCGGCACGAAGCGACCGTCCATGACGTCGACATGGATCCAGTCGGCGCCCGCCGCATCGACGGCGCGAATCTCATCGGCGAGATGCCCGAAATCCGCCGACAAGATCGACGGTGCAACGATTATCGACCGCATCCCTGCATGATCCGCGCCGTGACAACCGGAATTCTCTCTGACCGAGGGTATCATTGGCGTTTTTCCGACAAGGCGTCGGCGGCAGGCGCCACTCGTGACGTCGATTCATCGCGACTACCGCTACCTTGACGGTGCTCCAGCTGATGCACGATCTCGACCGCAATGTCGGCCGGCCTGCCGCAGACGTCGACGGTGATCGGATGCTCGACTGGTGTAGGTTCCTGCAGGGTCGCAAACTGGCTGTCGAGTAGGGCGACCGGCATGAAGTGCTCGTGCCTCGCCACCATGCGCCGGCGGATGAGGTCGTACGATCCTTTGAGGTAGACCAGCGTAACATCCGGGCGATTGCCGATGATGATGCTCCGGTAGGATCGCTTCAGCGCCGAGCAGGTCAGCACGCCAGATTCGCCGCGCGCGCGCCAACCGTCGATCTCGTCAGCGATCTTGTGAAGCCAACCCATCCGGTCAGCATCCGTTAGCGGGATGCCACCGTGCATCTTCTCGACGTTCTCGCGTGGGTGCAGATCGTCGCCCTCCTGGAATTGGCAGCCGAGCGCAGCGGCGAGCAGCGCTGCGACTGTGGTCTTTCCCGATCCGGAGACCCCCATGACCACAACAATCACTGGCTTAGTGATCGCGTGCGCTAGGGCTGCGGACCAGACGCGCTGAGGCGGTCGATCATTTCCCATCATCGGTACCTTCCTGACCACGCGGCCTTTGGCGGCCGTGGCGCACACAGCTACATTCCGGTCACGAGGGTCATGCGCATGAGCGCAAAACAAACTTCCGCATCGCGTTAGCGAAACCCTCGTTCTCGTTGCTGTCGGTCACCGCGCTCGCCTGCCCCTTCACTTGGTCGCTTGAATTGCCCATGGCGATTGAAAAGCCGCTTTTGCGGAACATGAGGACGTCATTCGGCATGTCCCCGATCGTGACGATCTGCTCGGGCGGAAAGTTCAGAAGCTTGGACAGGGTGGCCACGACTGCCCCTTTGTTGGCGAGCGGGTGGGTGACGTCGAGGTAGTACGGTTGCGAGCGCGCCGCACTCGCCTTCTCGCCCAGGGCGTTCTGCACCACCTTTTCGCAGGCGGCGACCAGCTCGATATCGTCGGAGATGCCGACGATCTTCACCGCGTGCGCCAAGTGCCCGTCCGTGAAGGACGCAACGACCTTGGCGTCGAACTTCACCGTCCACGTCTCGCGCGCCACATGCGGTGCGTCCCGGTTACGGATCAACCATTCCTGCTCGGTGTAGACCCAAGCGTCCAGCCCCTGGTCGAGGATCAGCTTTAAGGTCTGCTTTGCCGTCGCTGGATCGAGCGTGTGGCTCTCGATCACAGAGAGGTCGGGATTGACAAAGACGCCGCCATTGAAGCCGGCTATGGCGCCTCGCAGAGCCAGATGCTCGATCAACATGCTCATGCCGCGTGGCGGCCGGCCGCTGGTAATCGCAAAATCGATTCCAGCCGCCTGCAAATCCTTCACGGCCTCCGCTGCGCGTAACGTCAGAACCTTCTCTGTGGTGACGAGAGTGCCATCGACATCGGCCAGGGCGAGCGAAATTGTCGATGCAGCGTGGGCGGACTCTACCATGCCCGGCCTCCCGCTCGCGCGATGCCAACCTGCGCGTTCGAACGATCGCCGCCGAGGATGAAGCGTTCGATCGCGGTGGCGAAACCATCTTCGCGATTGCTGCCCGTCACGAAATCCGCAGCCCGCCGCACCTCCGGACCGGCATTGCGCATCGCAATGCTAAGACCGCTCCGCTCGAACATCGCGATGTCATTGCCGCCGTCGCCAATGACGGCGATCTCCTCCAGCGGAAGAGCCAACAGCTTCGCGAGCTCCGATAATGCGACGCCCTTGTTGGCGAGCGGGTGGGTGATGTCGAGGTAGTAAGGCTGCGAACGCGCGACGGACGCTTGATGGGCGAGCACGGCACGCACGTCGCGCTCGCACTGTGCGAGAAGATCGAAATCCGTGCTGACACCGACGATCTTGGCGGTAATATCGAGGATAGGTCCGAAATCTTCGACGATCGTTGGCCGAAATCCCACGGTGCGCTCCTCGAGCCCGACATAAGGCCCATCGGAATCGCGCACCAGCCAGTCCTGTCCGGCGAAGACCCAGGACTGCACTCCATGCGCATCGAGCACGTTGACCGCGCGCCGAGCGATTTGAGGCAACAGAAGATGCTCGGTGATCACCGAAAGATCGGGCATCGCTATCACACCGCCGTTGAAGCTGCCGATCGGCGTCGTGATCTCCAGCGGCTTGAGCAGCATGCGCAAGCCGCGAGGTGGCCGACTGCTGATGATTGTGAAAATGATGCCGTGAGCGTGAAGCTCTGCGACAGCCGCCCGGCTGCGCGCGGTCAACATCTTGTCGTCGGTCACCAATGTACCGTCGACATCCGAGACAAGGGCCGAGATTTTCGGTGAGGGAAATCGGCGAAGTGGCGTCATGACGATTTTGCAGCGCCGGTGCCGCCAATGGCGCGCCAGCGTCGGCCATCTCGCGCCAAAAGCGCGTCCGCTTCGTGTGGTCCTGAGCTTCCCGCTGGATAGATCGGCAGATCTGCTCCGTCCTTCGCCCAATCGTCGAGTACCGGCTGCACGATGCGCCAAGTCTGTTCCACCATGTCGGCGCGCATGAATAGCGTTGGGTCGCCAATCATGACGTCATAGAGCAGCGTTTCGTATCCGACATTTGGCACCTTCGGAAACCAGTCGTCGTAGCGGAAGTCCATCTTCACGGCGGCGAGGTCAACTACCGGCCCAGGGCGTTTGACCTCGAACTGTAGGGATATCCCCTCGTCCGGAGCGATGCGTAGCACCAGCCAGTTGGCCTGCAGGGTGTCGATAGGGGTGTTTCTGAACGCCGCGGAGGGCGCCTGCTTGAAACTGATCGCGATCTCGGTATTGCGTTGCGACATGTGCTTGCCGGTACGGACGTAGAAAGGCACTCCGGCCCACCGCCAGTTGTCGATCTCAAGCTGCATCGCGACGTAGGTCTCGATGTGGGAATCGGGCGCCACATTGGGCTCTTGCCGATAGGCCTTCACCGTCTTGCCCAGCACCGTGCCGGCCCCGTATTGGCCGCGCACCGCCTGCGCCGACTTGACGGCGGGCATCGCAGCCAGCATTTCGGCTTTCTTTGAACGGATCGCGGCGGCATCGAAACCGGTCGGCGGCTCCATCGCCACCATTGAAAGCAACGTGAACACGTGATTCGGGACCATGTCGCGCAGCGCCCCGGTTCCTTCGTAGAACTTGCCGCGCCGCTCCACGCCCACCGTCTCCGCGACGGTGATCTGCACGTGATCGATCCGGTCGCGATTCCAAATCGGTTCGAACAACCCATTGGCGAAGCGGAACGCCATGATGCTTTGGACCGTGTCTTTTCCCAAAAAGTGGTCGATGCGGAAAATCTGGTCCTCGTACAGCGTACGCAGAATACTGGCATTCAGCTCGCGCGCCGACTCGAGGCTATGGCCGAATGGCTTCTCGATCACCACGCGGCGCCAGAACCGGGGCTTGCCATCCTCGTCCTCGTTCTGATCGGTGAGCTTCGCTTTGCCGAGCTGATCCACCACGGTGCCAAAGAATCGGTCGGCGACGGCGAGGTAGAAGATGATGTTGCCCAGCGTCCCGTGGGTCTTTTTTGCCTCTGCCAACGCGGCGCCGATTTTCTCGTACAGGTCGGGCTTGGTGAAGTCCCCCTGCACGTAGGACATTTTCTCCGCCAACCGCTTCCACGCCGCGTCGTCGATTTCGTCGACGTCAAATTCCGCAGCGGTATTTCCGACGAAGCTTTTCAGCATGTCGTGAAGGTGGTCGCGCCAGCTCTCGGCCGTTGCCTCACCGTGGTCCACGCCGATCAACGCGAATTGGTCGGGGAGCACCTTGGTGTGCGAGAGGTTGTAGAGTGCTGGCATCACTAGGCGCTTGGTCAGGTCACCGCCGGCACCGAAGATCACCATGGCGCAGGGATCGGCCGGACTGGCCTGGCGTCGCGGCGGCGACCCGATCACCTGCGCGGTCGGAGCTACCCGAGTTTTTTTATCGAGCATGACGCTACTCGGCGGCGTGCTGTGCTGCCGAGTGACGCTGCGAATCCTTTGGCTTTGGTTCGGGGTCAATGGGCTCTTGGCCCTCGACGTGCCCGCCGAAGCCGAAGCGCATGGCCGAGATCATCTTTTCGCCGAAAGTGTGCTCCTGCCGCGAGCGGAAACGGGCGTAGAGCGCTGAGGTGATCACGTCAGCCGGGACCGCTTCCTCGATAGCGGCCTCGACGGTCCAGCGACCCTCACCGGAATCCTGGACGAAGCCAGAGAAATCCTTCAATTGCGGATCCTTCGCCAGCGCGGCAGCGCCGAGATCGAGCAACCAGGATGAGATGACGCTGCCGCGCCGCCAAACCTCCGCGATATCCGGCAAGTTCAGCGCGAAGCGTTCGTCCGCGGGCAGATCCTTTGAGTCCTTGTTGCGCAGGATGTCGAAGCCCTCGGCGTAGGCCTGCATCAATCCGTACTCGATACCGTTATGCACCATCTTGACGAAGTGCCCGGCGCCGGACGGACCGGCGTGAATGTAACCACGCTCGGCGCGGGAATCGTTTTTCTGGCGTCCCGGTGTGCGCGGGATGTCGCCTAGCCCGGGAGCGAGCGCCGAAAAGATCGGATCGAGGTGATCAACCGCCTCCTTCGGGCCACCGATCATCATGCAATAACCGCGCTCGATACCCCAGACACCGCCGGAAGTGCCGCAATCGATGTAGCGAACGCGCTTGTCGGCCAATTTTTTGGCCCGGCGGATGTCGTCTTTGTAGAAGGAATTACCGCCATCGATGATAATGTCATGCGGCTCCAAGAGGCCGCCGAGACCCTCTACCGTTTCTTCCGTGATCCGGCCCGCAGGCAACATCACCCAAACGGCGCGCGGCTTTTCCCCGAGCGCCTTGACCACATCCTCTAGCGACCGGACCGCCGTGGCGCCTTCTTTCGCCAGCGCCTCGCGCGGCTTGGCATTGGCATCGAATACGACGCAGTGGTGCCCCGCCTTCATCAGGCGACGTGA
>Ga0209517_10006107_pt1 | contig 15019 bp, 11 predicted proteins | sample PeaSoiMetSII2010_FD_187695 | JGI IMG/M metagenome (GOLD analysis project Ga0209517, IMG submission 187695) | Peat soil microbial communities from Weissenstadt, Germany - SII-2010 (SPAdes) (version 2) | ecosystem: Environmental > Terrestrial > Soil > Wetlands > Peat | place: Germany... | reverse complement strand
CGCTGCAAGAGCTGGAATGCCAAGCCGCAAGCCGCGTCCGACGGGACGGGGCGAATCATGACCGCACGACAGGTAATCTCGTATTGGCCGTCTACCATCACGACACCAGCCGCGAACTTGACCCCCAGCTTCATAGCCATGCTGTTGCCGCCAATCTGACCTATGACGGCGCGGAGGGCCGCTGGAAGGCGCTGCAAGCCTCCGCCATCTACGAGCAGCGGGCTTACCTGACCGAGATCTACCGGAACGCCTTGGCCCGCGAGGTGCGCTCTCTGGGCTATCAGATCGACGACCGGCGTAGTTCCAAGGGGAAGAACCTGGGCTTTGAGATCAAGGGTGTTTCAGATGAGTTACTCGAAAAATACAGTCAGCGCAGCGAGCAGCGCGACCGGGCGATTGCCGAGTTTGTCGAAAGTAAGGGCCGCCAGCCCAGCGACAACGAAATCGCTGTGCTGGTTCGTGAGTCACGGGCCGACAAGCTGGTCGAGATTTCGACGGCGGAAGTGCATTCCCGCCAAACAGCTCGCTTGAGTCCCGAAGAGAGCCTAACCCTTGAACAAATCCGCGAAACAGTCTTGGAAAAATCCCAAACGCAGCGGACAGAAGTAGGGAGTGCAGCCCCTTCCCTCGACTACGCCAAGCAACATGTCTTTGAACGTGTTTCCGTGGCGCTCGACCACGAACTGTTGACCGAAGCGCTCCGTCATGGCCGGGGCCGGATCGACCTGGCGGAACTGAAAGGCGAGTTATCACTGGAAGAGAGCACCGGCAAAGTCCTGCGTGGCGGGAAGGAAGTCGCCACACGCGAGAGTCTTGACCGTGAGCGGGACATGATTGAGCGGATCAATCGTGGCAGCGGTCAGTTTGAACGGTTGGGCGGGCAGCATCAATTCGCTGCTTCGGCTCGTCTCCGTCCCGAGCAGAAGCAGGCAATTGAATTTGTTCTCAATTCCCGCGACCTTGCCGTGGATGTTCGGGGGGCGGCGGGCACCGGGAAAACCGCTACGCTGCAAGAACTGCGGCGCGGCCTGGAAGAAAGCGGTCGGAATGTGTTGGCGGTTGCTCCTACTATGAGCGCAGTTGAAGAACTCCAGAAAGTCGGTTTCTCGGACGCCACTACGGTAGAAAGGCTATTACAGGATCGTAACGCTCAAGCAGACTCGTTCCGAAAAGCGCTGATCGTGGATGAAGCGGGGATGGTTTCGGGCCGGCAAATGTCCGATCTGCTAAAGCTGGCCGAGCAACAATCAACGCGAATCGTTTTCAGCGGTGACACTATGCAGACTCGGAGTGTCGAGGCCAGCGATGCTCTTCGCGTGCTGGAAAGAGAATCTCACTTGAAGAGTGTTTCGCTCAGCGAAGTTCAGCGGCAGACTGTCCACGGCTATCGAGAGGCGATTCAGGAATTGCGCCGCGATCCTGAGCGCGGTTTCGACAAGCTGGAGGAGCTGGGTGCTGTGCGCGAGGTGACCTGGTCCGAGCGGGCACAGGAAGTGCAACGGGCCTACTCGGAAGCTCAGGCTCAGCCCAATGCGGGCCAACCACGCACTGTGCTGGTTGTCGCCGCCACACATGAAGAGATCGCTAATATCACCGATGCTATCCGTGCCGAGCGCATGCGCACAGGAGACCTGGGAGAGAGTACCCATCTGGTGCATCATGTGCCACTGAACTGGACGAACGCAGAGAAAAGTGACGTGCGGAATTACTTTCCGGGCCAAGTGCTGGAATTTCACCGGGCGGTCAAGGGTGTGGCTCGGCACGAATCACTCGAAGTTATCGGAGTGGAAGACGGCAAGGTCGTTGCCCGCAACGCAGGCGGCGAAGAACGCCGAATCGCAGCGCAAGCAAAATGCTTTGAGGTCTATGAGCGCCGCACCATCGAAGTTGCTCCCAACGATAGGTTGCTCCTGATGGCAAACCGGCGCGGGCCGGACTTCCGCGCTACCAACGGCGAACTGGTGACGGTTTCCCGAATAGACAAGCAAGGCCACATTCATCTGCAGGACGACCGCGCTCTGCCGGAGAATTACAAGCAATTCACACACGGCTACGCGGTCACTGCCCATCGCAGTCAGGGGAAATCTGTCGACACCGTTGTTATCTCGGCCGATGGGATGCGAAAAGAGCTGTTCTATGTCGCCGCTTCGCGGGGCCGCGAGAGCATCACGGTTGTAACCAGCGACAAAGACCTCCTGCGGGAGTCGGTAGCACGCTCAGATGTTCGTCAGTCCGCTTCCGAGATGGCGCGCAAAGCGCAAGGACCTTCTTTCGAAAGGCTGCAACCGTCTTTACGCGAGCGTGAACGCCGCGAACTGCCAGTAGCCCGCGAGCAAGGTTGCGATAACGTACCCGACGGAAAGGGGCCACTTAGAAAAGCTCCCGCTCCCGAAACAGTGCAGACCATCGACCGGGAGAACCCCAGTCGCGAGCAGAAGCAGGAACACATCATAGAACCGGGCCACTACTTTGGTATCAGCAGATGACTCCGGAGCGTCCGCGGATATAACTTGTGTCCGGCTCTACCCTCCGTGCTGTGATTTACATCATGTGGGTCTGTGACAAAAGGCCACGGAGCCAAGATTGCCCGAGAGGAATTTGAACCCGATAAGAAGGATGTCGATACACGGTACGCAAAAGGGCTCCGACCCACAAATTGTCTCGGGCGGCGATCAAACCGGTATCGACCGTGTGACAGCTTCTTACTGCACTGGGCGCGAGCTGAGAATTTCCTCAATCTTCTCCAGCATTTTGTTGAGGTCGGCGGGCTTATCGAAATAGCCGGCCGGAGCGGGCACCTGCCGCCGGGTCCCGATGAAGCGCTTGAACTCATGCGAGATGCCGGTCAGCATGATCACGGGAATGTGCCGCGTCTCGGCGTCTTCGTAGAGATCGCGGTACATGCGCACGCCCGTGTCCTTGGGCATGACGATATCGAGCACGATCAGGTCGGGCAATTCTGCTTTTGCCTTGGCGAACCCTTGCTTGCCGTCGTTCGCGCTGATCACGCCAAAGCCGTGATCCTGCAGGAAGTTCGTTACGTACCCGACTACGTCGGGCTCATCGTCCACAACCAGTATCTTCTTTCCAGACTTTGCGGTCATATTGATCCTCATTTCCCTCGAATAGCATCCAGTGCACGTTTTAGAGTTTCCTCGTCGGCGCCCGCCAGCGCTTCGGACAACTGACTGCGAAGTTGGCCAGCGCTGGGTGGTTTGGAAGCCGGAGTTTCCACCCCCAGCAACTTACGCACCGCCGAGACATAGGAGTCGGGACTCACGGGCTTTTCCAGATAGATACCCGGTCCCGACATTGTCATTTCCTCAAAATCGGCGCGGCCCAACTGGTCCCGGGCGTGGCCGGTCACAATCAGCACCGGGATCTTGGCCAGGTGTTTGTCTTTCTGCAGATCGTGATAGCAGCGCGCCCCAGAATGGCGGGGCATGATCAGATCGAGTGAGATGAGGTCGGGCGGGTTGCGCCGCGCCATTTCGAGCGCGTCCAGTCCATCCGCCGCGGTCGCCACCTCGAAGCCGGCGTCTTCCAGCGCCATGCTCAGATACGCGCGCACGTCGGCCTCGTCATCCACCACCAGGATTCGCTTGCGATGTTCCTCGCTCATACTTGCTCCTGTATCTGGGCCGCGGCGCGGGCACAGTCTTCGGCGATGGTCTGCAGCCGCCGGCGTGGCAGCCGAATGCGGAAGATCGCGCCCTCGCCCGGAGCGGATACGACCTCGACGCGGCCACCGTGTTCCTGGACAATCTTGCGCGTTGTCAACAAGCCCAGGCCTGTTCCCTTGTTGCCCTTAGTCGTAAAAAATGTGGTGAAGACTTTGCCCTTCACTTCCCAGTCCATGCCGCTGCCGTTGTCGGTGACCTCGAACACGAGTTCGTCCTCCTGCTGGAAAGTGCGCAAGATTACTTTTCCTTCTCCGTCCGCGCGCATGGTCGCGGCATCAATGGCGTTGGAAAGCAGGTTGGTCAGACAGCTCTCGATGCCTTTGGCATCCAGCGGTGCGATGGCCAAATCGGGCGCGAGGTCCGCCGACAGCTCCACTCCCTGCAGACGAGCCGCGTCCTTGTAAAGGGCGACAATGTCTTTCGCCAGTGCGTTCGGATCGAGCGGCTGAAGATCGGGTGCGCGTCCTTTCGCGAAGCTCAGAAAATCCTTGACCAGGGAGGTGGTCTTCTCGAAGTTGCGCTGCAGCATGTCCCAGCCGCTTTGGATGCGAGTTGCCTCGGCGCGGCGCAGTCCGGTGTCGACCATGTACATGCCGCCTTCCAGGCCCATGAGCAGGTTCTTGATGGTGTGCGCGAGCCCGGCGACGGTTTGGCCGACGGCCGCCATGCGTTCGGCATCGAGCTTGTCCTGCTCCATTCGCTTGAGGGCGCTCAGGTCGACAATGAATGCTGCCCGCCCGAGTTCCTTGTGCCCGCTGCGCAGCGGGACAGCCGAAAACCGCACTGGCACCTGGTGTTGCTGCGCGGTTTGGAGCGAGGCATCGTCCAATTCGAGCACTTCACCCTGCTGCGCTTCGGGGGTAAAGAACTCCGCGGGCAGCATTCGCTTTAACCAATCGCCGGTAGGGAGTTGGCGAGGCACCCATTCCAGTAGGGTTCGCGCCGCCTGATTCATCATCTTAGTATTGCCGCGGGGGTCGATGGCGATGATGGCGTTGGGAGCATTGCGGATCAGCCGCTGATAGAAGTCGCGGGTCTCGCGCAGCTCCGACTCCAGCATATGGGTATGGGTGATGTCGACCGCCATCCCCACGACCCTCTCCACCCCATGTTCTCCGCGTGCCAGGCAGGTGCTGGTGACAACGTAGTGAGAAGGCGAGCCGTCTTTATGCACGCCGACTTGTTGCGCAGAATGCTGTTCGCCATCTTCGAACGTCAAAGCCGCGGGACACTCTTCGCAGCGGGCATCGCGGCGCTTGCAAACCGAGTAGCAAAATTCACCGCCCGGTTCCCCGAACGCCCGCCGGAACTTCTCGTTGGCGCGGGTGATGTGGAACTCTCGATCCAACACGAAAACGAAACAGGGAACGCGCTCGAAGAGCTGATCGTACTCCTGCTGCCAGCGGCGCGTTTCCGTCAGATCGGACGCCATCGCCATGATGTAGCGAACCTTGCCCTCGGCATCCTTGATCGGGGTCAGGTGGACGACGTACTGGCAAGGCCGTTCATGCCGGTCGACTCCAGATTCATCGACTACATGCACCAAGCCGTCGCGCTGGGCCGCCCGCGCTTTGCAGCGGCGGCACGGTTTCGTTTCGTGCTTGAAGACCTCGTAGCACTTGCGGCCATGCCAGTCGCCAAAATACTCGCCGAAATTGCGATTCGCCGCCACCACGTTCGACTCCATGTCCATAATCGCAATGGCAAACGGCAGCTGCTCGAAAAGCGCTTGGTGAGCCATTTCTTCGACGGCGAATTTTGTTGCCTTTGGCATATTTATTGCCCGATCTTCATTGTCCAACCGGTGGCAGCACCGGACTGCCGGCGCTCGCCCCCCGCCGCCGCAGATCAATGTCGCGCGCGTCCAGGATCTCCCGGCTTTCTTTGTGGCACCACGCGCATTGCACCATCTCCGGCTTTTTCTTTTCCGCCGCCTTCTTGGTATGGCATCCAATGCAGGTGCGGTGCATCGCGTCCACATAGCTGACGGTGTGATACGTCTTCACTTGGATCACGGCCTTAGCGGGTACCAGGTCCTTGTGGCAGTGGTCACAGCGAACCGCGTTGCTGGCCGTGCGCACCTGGCCACGCGTGTGACACTGATAGCAGGCAATATTTCCACCGGCGGGCGATGCGTGCCAGTCGTGGCGGAAACCGTCCACCGCTTGATACATGTCACGGTGGCAACTCGCACACGCTGAATTCTCATCGTGCGGCAGGTTCATGTGGTGGCACAGCACGCACGATGCCTTGTCGCCTTCGCGCTTCACGTGCTCCGCGTGCTTAAAGGCCACGCCAAAGCCGTCGAGGTTTCCGTCAATCCAGAGCACCTCGCCGCCGCGCGCTCGATGCACGGCAACCGGCTCCAGACCTCGGCTCTGCGCCCGCTGCGCGGTCAGGAAACCGAAGCCGAGCGCTGCCGCAAGAATCACTGCCAGCGAATACACGGTCCGCGAGGCGACCGCGGGAACCCCTAACCACGTCGTGCCCACCTTGTCGAACTCGGGCGCATGGAGTGGATCCGCGGCCGGATCGGCTGGCCGCTCTTCCCATACGTGGAAGCGCTCCATCGCAAACAGGAACAGCAGCGCCGCAGCGGAAACGATACCGAGGCTGATGCTGACTTCGGTCCATGACGGCACGTAGAACCCGCCCGCGGGCCGCAGGTGTGCCAGACCGCCGGTATCGATGCGGTTGAATACGACTCCGAAGACTCCCATCGCAGCTACCGTCCACTGCCCCGCGGTGCAGCGACGGACCCGCGGAATCGAGAGCAGCACCAGCGGAACCAGTGCCATGACGCAAATCTCGAACCAGAAAAGATAGGTGTGAAACCCAGCTTCGATCAGACGGTGTGCCTGGTGGCGCACGGCCAGGTCTCCGAAGCGTACCGCCAGATACAGCAGCAAAACCCAGCGCGCCGCGCCCGCGAATGACGCCAGCACTTCGGTCTCTGGCTTACGACGATAGAGGAACGCGGTGAGGTGGCTCTCGAAAGTCACCATCATCATACCCAGTACGATCGCCGACACCAGGAACATGACCGGTAGAATCGGCGAGTACCACAGCGGATGCAGCCGGTAGGGCATGATCAGAAACAGCGAGCCCAGCGAGGATTGGTGCAGCGTCGAAAGGCCGATGCCGGCAAGAACCAGCGGCAGCCTGAACCGCACCAGCACCGCTCGCACTTTCGACAATCGCGGAAACTCTTCCGCCGGGACGGGAAAGAACTCCAGCGTCAGGACGGTCAGGTACAACATCACGCACCAGCCAACTTCGAACAGCGCCGAGTGCGGATTCCAGTACACCATCATGTGCCAGATATTCCAGGGCAGGCCAAGGTCGAACAGCAGGCTGAACGCAACCGCCGCGTAGCCGAGAAACGCGGTCAGCACAGCGGGGCGCACGATGGCGTGGAACCGTTCCAGCTTGAAGATGTAGACCACGGCCGTGACAATGAATCCGCCGGCCGCCAGCGCTACGCCGCCCATCACGTCGAAGCCGACCCACAGTCCCCAGGCGTTGGCGTCGCCGAGGTTGGTGGTCGCGCCCAGGCCGAACAAGAAGCGCGCGACTGCCACCGAGAGGGCCAGGCCGACGCCGAGCCATAGAACGAGTTTAAGTTTTCGGACTCTGTCCATCCGAGTTCTCTTTCTGGAGCTTGATTCGCCGCCCAATGACCCAATTCACCGTACCCATAACGGCCAAGACACCGCAGAAGGTGTAGGGCACGGCTCCCATCGCCACGGCTGTCTTCTCGGGCAATGGGTCCGACGGAATGGCGTGGCCATCGGTCAAGAGGGATAGGTCGACGTTCGAGATATAGAGCACCGAGGAGCCGTGAGCTTCGGTTTCTCCCCACACCTTATTCCAATAGAGATCGGGCTTCTCGGCGATGCGCCGGTGAGCCTCGGCGAGCAGCGCGTCGCGGTCGCCGAAGATCGTCGCCTTAGTCGGGCATATCTCGGTGCACGCGGGCTGTTGACCGTAGCTAATTCGCTCGTAGCAGAGGATGCACTTGCGCACGTACGGTACCGCCGCATCCCACTCGTAACGCGGAATGCCGTAGGGGCAAGCCATCATGCAGTAGCGGCAGCCCATGCACTTGGCGGCGTCATAAACGACCGCGCCGATCCCGGTCTTGTGCATCGCGCCCACCGGACACGCGGAAACGCACGCCGGCTCCAGACAATGCCGGCATTGCTTGCGGACATGCGACTGCGCCGGGCCGCTTACGATCGAAGTCCAGTTGCGCGAGGTCAGTCCGTCGCCGGCATCCCAGCGGCGAGGCACATCGGCCGTCTGATGATTGGTCTTCTTGCAGGCCATCACGCACTCTTCACAGCCGATGCACTTGGTGACGTCGGTGAGGATTGCGGCTCTCATTGAGCAGTCACCTCCTGTTTGGCGAGCGGGATTTCCTGTCGCGCCGTTGTCGTGCTACCCGTCGCGGGAGCGGGAACGTGGCCAGCCTTGGTCAGCCGCGCCTTCGGAAGCCAACTCGGACAATCGGCGTAGCCCAGCGTGGCTGCGACCCGGTCTCCGGCTCCCGGCGGGAACTTCCAAGCGACTGCAGTGACAATTTGCGACAGCGGAGTGAGCACGCAGTGCGCGATCTTGGTGAACGGAATCAGCACCAGGATCAGGGCGGCCGCGTATACATGCAGCAGCATGAGGGCCTGGTAGGTTTTCGCGGAGAGTGCCGCATGGGAACAAGCAAAACCAGTGGCGAAAGGAATGAGCAACAACACCGGCCAGAAATATTCCTGCGGACGGCTGATGCTGCGTGCCGCGGCTGACGTCGCTCGTCCCAGCAAAAGGCCCGTGCCCGCCACCAAAACGATAATGGTCAGCACATCCGTGGGAGTCTGTGGCATCGCCTTCCAGGCGAATCCGACCGAGCGCCGCCACAGCAGCACGTGAGCCGCCGCGAACAGTGGAACCAGCAGCAGTCCCACATGAAACAGCATCGACAGCGTGCTGTACACGGGCCGGCTCCGCCACAACCGTCCCACTGGGAACAGCCAGTGGAAGGTCTGTCGCCGAACCTCTTTCCAATTGACGATGCGGTCCCAGCTTTTCCGGTAGGCTTCGACGATGCCGACCAGGGTCAGCAGCACGATGCGCGCCAGCCCCAGCACCATGAGCGAGAACGCCAAGGCGAACAGCGGTCCACGTCCGAATTGAATCCAAAAGTCCACGGCATCTCCCTCAATCCATCTTTCAATCGAAGATGATCGCTTTGTACAGCAAATCGTGCAGTCCCACGATCTGGCAGTCGATCTGGTTGTCTTCCACGAGTTCACGCAGCTGCTTCTTGCAATTGGCGCAGGGCGCTACGCAGTACTTCGCGCCCGTCGCCCGGATCTGTTCCGCCTTGGCACGGCCACCCACCGTAGTCCGATACGGGCGAATCTCGTCGATCGACACCGTGCCGCTGCCTCCGCCGCAGCAGATGTTGTTGCGGCCATTCGGAGTCATTTCGACGAAATTGCTGCAGAACGCCTTGAGCAGTTCGCGCGGTTGCTGCACAATCCATCCCGGCCGTGCAATGTTGCAAGGATCGTGATACGTAACCGTCTCGGTGATGGTGCCGGCCTTAAGCTTCAGCCGTCCCTGCTTCCAGGCCTGGTGCGTGTACTCCATGATGTTCAGGACCGGGATGGCCGAACGCCCGCCACAGAATGCAGGATAGAAATACTTGGCCACCCGCGAAGCATGACCGCACTCGCCCATGAGCAGCTTCTTCACCTTCAGGCGTCCCGCTTCGGCGCGAATCTTCTCGAGGACGTGCTCCAGCACCTGATCGGAATAGAACAGCCCGTAGTTGATGCCGTCGAAGTAGCCCGTCCCGATGGTCCAACTGTCGCCGGTGGCGCGAAAAACGGCGGCGTTTCCCATCAGCGTGTCGGCCTCCATGATGTAGTCGGACACGGCCGGCAGAAACAGGTACTCGGCGCCTTCCTGGTCGACGGGGAAAGGAATGTCGATGCCGAGCTGCTCTTTCATTTCCTCGCTCAGGAACTCCAAACTGTCGAGCAGCGCGGGCACGGGAACGGCGGAAGTGTTGCCGCTCTTCCCGATCAATTGCTCGCGCGTGCTGACCACGAGCGCGCGCGGCGCGATGCCGATCTCGGAAAGAATGTAGCGCGAGAGATGGGTGATCAGGGCATGATCGACGCCCATGGGGCATTCGAAATGGCACCGGCGGCAGGCGGTACAGTCGTAATACGATGCCGCCATCTCCTGGACTTTCTCATCCGTCAATCCGGGATCGCCTAGGAGTCGTCCCCGCAGTACGCCCGACATGGTGAAGTGCCGCCGGTAGACGGAAAGCAGCAACTCCGACCGGTAGCAGGGTACGTCGTGCGCATCGCCGGTCGCCTCGTATACCTGGCACGCCACACTGCAGCGCGCGCATTTTGCGCTGATGCGGATGTAGTGATCGAGCGCCACCCGGTAGTTGGTGTGTTTCAGGATGGCGGCAAAGGCCTCCAGAAAACGCCGGGGCCGGTCTTCAACCTGGAAGTCTTCAACGTGATACCGAACCGGAAGACGCTGCCGCTCAATGACCTCGGCCTTTTTCGAACCGGCGAACGCCTTCTCCCGCTGCTCAGCGCTTATAGGTTGCACAGGATTTCCTGGTGAAAACGACAAAGCCCGGAACGCTTGTACGGGGTGATCGGGCTATGTGCTTTCTGTTTTGTCGGAGCGTTTCTCGATACTGGGAAGCAGGTTTGCATGGCGTGTTCCGCTACCCGGCGCAGCGTTTGGTGCGGTGTAAAGGGTAGCTAGATGTATATTACACCTACATGCTATCATCTAATGAGTGTGACTGCAACCGTTATGGCGGAATGTGGGCGCCATCTTGAGCGGGACTCCCGAAAGGGAATGCGAGTTCAGAATTTGCGAGGGGACAGCCGGCTACGCCATCGTGGGCGATGTATGTTAGTCTCTGCCTTGGATTTTCTGGAGAGTTGTAGATAGATCGTCAAGGAGGAGACTGTCACTGCCTCCGGACCGTGCGCGGGTGAAAGTGGAGATCCTGATGAAAACGAAATTGGTACGTGACGATCGTAACCGGTGTCGCCGCCATGCTTATCCATGCTCGTGCGCCATGGGTCATCTTTCCCGCTTCGTCGAACCTGTCGTGCTGCTCATCCTCAGGGAAAAGGGACACGCCCATGGTTATGACTTGTCGGCCAACATGGCCAACTATGCTTTCACGGACTCAGAGATCGAACGTGCGGCGCTCTACCGAGTCCTTCGCCGGTTGGAGCGCTTTGCCTACGTCAAGTCGGGATGGAAGTTCGCCGCCAACGGGCCGGCCCGCCGGGTTTACTCGCTGACCAGCAAGGGCGAAGCCCATCTGCGGGAGTGGGCGACCGTGCTCGACAAGGTCGCAACATCCATCACGCGCTATGTGAAGCGGGTCGGTGAACTGTCAAGGGGTGCGGAGAATTAGACCAGCAGCACGGCGCAAAACAAGAGGAATTCGGTTGTTTTTGAAGTCAAGAAGGAAATTCCAGCTTAAGCAGCAATCGGAAGAACGAAAGACGGGAAGCGGTTAAAGCGATTGTCGCGATGGGCGCAGAATTGCTTGACTCCTCGGTAAAGTACTAGTGGCAAAACGCAGGGGCGGCTGAGAAACTGGCAGCGCGCTGACCGAGTTCGGGGCAGGAGCCGAGACAAGATGCCCTCTGTCTTGAGAACGCCTGAAACCCGCTTCATGAATCTGCCGGGATTTCCTTACGCACCTCGGTACGCGCAGATCCTCGGCATGCGGATGCACTACCTTGACGAGGGTCGTGGGGACCCCATCCTGTGCCTGCACGGCGAACCCTCCTGGAGTTACCTCTATCGCAAGCTTGTTCCCAGCCTCGCCAGGGACCATCGCGTGGTCGCGCCTGACCTCATCGGGTTCGGCCGATCGGACAAGTTGCCGAATCGCTCCGACTATACCTTCGCGTTGCATCACGACGCGCTGGCAGCATTCGTTCAGAACCTGGATCTCAACAGTATTGCGCTGGTGTGTCACGACTGGGGAGGTCTGCTGGGACTAGCGCTCGCGGTCGAGATGCCCGAGCGATTTTCCCGGCTTGTGATTATGAACACGCACCTGCCCACCGGAGAGGAACCAGTGAATGCAGCTTTCCTCAAGTGGCGAGCAGCGTCTCAGCGCATGAAAGACATGGACATTGGTCAAATTGTCCAACGGAACACCGTCATGCAGCTCCCGGATGAGGTCCTCGCTGCATACGATGCTCCCTTCCCCGACGTTACGTACAAAGCTGGAGCGTACCAATTCCCCATGCTGGTGCCGACCGAGCCGGACGCCGAAGCCGCCGGGGTCATGCGGAAGACCAGGACAGCGCTCCGACAGTGGACCAAACCCGTGTTGGTCATGTTTTCCAATAAGGACCCAATCCTGTCGGGTCGCGACAAATTCTTTCGGGATCTGATTCCATCCGCCGCCGACGAGCCAGAAATCCTGATTCGCGATGCAGGCCATTTTCTGCAGGAAGACAAGGGCGAAGAACTGGCCGAACACATCCTGCAATTCATCCGTACAACTGCCGCCCGTGCTATCAGGCCGTCGCAGCCCGACGAAGCCCGACCGAAATTGACGAACTGTTGGAGGTCCTGCTAAAGCGAGAGCGGAATCTTCCGCTCTCAGAACTAACGGCGTGAGAAGTCCAAGATGCCGATTGAGATTCCCTCACTGCGCTGACGCAAAGCGGATCTTGTACATGATTGATAATACGCTACTTACTACCAATTGGATAGCGCGAGCGACTAGTCGGGGCAGCTTGATCTTCGTGGTATACTTGAACCATGTCAACCGCAGCAGCACCTAGGACAATAGCGGTCTCGGAGAGCCTCCTCCGGCGCGAAGCCGTCGAGAACGCGGTCGCGGACCTCCGTCTGGAGGGCCTTGCTCCCACTGCCGATGCGCGACTCCGGTTTGAACAGTTTGTCCAAGGTGAACTGACCGAAGAACAATTGGTGAATGCTATCCTCGCTCGATGAGCGATCCCTACATCGATCCTCAATCTGGGATTCTGACGAACAAGTTTGGTCTGACCGATCAAGAATTGCTTGACCGGGCGGAGTCTAACTCGGTCTCGGTCCGCTCAATCCTATTGCAGCTCAATCCCCTCAAGGGGAACTTCGATTCCGAACATCTCAAGGCGATCCATTCGTATCTTTTTCGCGACGTTTATGAGTGGGCCGGGCAATTCCGGACGGTCACGCTAGCCAAAGCTGAGGATGTTCGGGGCGGACGAATCATCAGGTTCACGCCTCCAGATTTGATCGAACGGGAATTGAAGCACGTGTTCGACGAGCTAGCTAGCGAGCATTTTCTCGAAGGCTTGCCGCGGAAAGATTTTGCTCGCAGGGTTGCTGGTTTGTTTTCCGAGGTAAATCGAATCCATCCGTTCAGAGAGGGAAATGGCCGAGCGCAGCGGCAGTTCGTACGTCAATTGGCCGACAGCTTGGGATTCAAACTGCATTTTGAGGTGGTCAGCAAAGAGCGTCTCATCCAAGCCAGCATCCTGTCGGCGAACGGGGATGTCGCGATGATGGAACGTTTATTTGACGAAATCACGGATACAGAGCGCATTCAATCGCTGGCAAAAGTGATCACGCATCTTGAGAGAGGTCAGTTCAGGTGGAACGATGTTTATCTGGCAACGACCACCTCCGGTCAGAACTATGCCGGCACTTTCGCCGGTAGCGACGGAGCCAACTTTTTCTTTCGTGATGAAGAAAACCGAATCCTCGTGGGAAAACTCAAAGATCTAAAACAACCACCGGAATCGGGACAGAAAATCAGCTTCACAGCATCGTAAAGCACGCCCGCGCCATGTCGTGCGGGCACGAACTCCTGAAAATCTGCAATCAGTTTGCAATCACTTAACGTGAACTACCGGGTACTTCCACGTCCTTAGAGTGCCGTCCGTGCTCTGTAAGTCTTGGATTGGACGTTTTCAGGTGGATTCGAGTCCTACGGTTCTCCATGGTTAGGGTGGTGTGGATATTTGGCTAACTTTAACCGCAAATCCACCCACGCGTGGAGATCAGATGCGCGGAAGCGCCACAATTTTCCGATCCGCATTGCGCGTATCTCGCCCTTGCGAGCGAGGCGTTGAAGTGTTTTCGGATGGATCTGCAGCAAGGCTGCCGCCTCGCGCGAATTGAGGAATCTCTCGAAATGCGAGAAAGGCTGGCTGACTGGTGTTGCTTCGTGCATCTCGCTCATAAAACCCCCTACAGCACTTTTAAGTACGTTTACGGAATCCAAGGAAACAGATCATTGATCCACGACGAGATTTGCCCCTCTATGTATGAAGGAACCTGCTCCGGGAAGAAAGTATTGAAACAAATGTTCGGCGCAGTTCGGACGGAATTGCACAAAATGGGATTGGGAGGAGGAGGTGCGATCCCTTGTCCTGCGGAAGAAACTGGACTATCAACCACTTCTGCTAATAGTTTATTGATGCAGGATTCCGATTGCCAGTCCGCAATTCCAGTCCGCACTCAAAGTGTCTTGCAGCTACTTACAAGTACTTGGCAGTCCCACGTGTCCTTGTAAGTTCTTAAAAACACTGGTTATACACACTCTGAAAAGGCTGGCGTCGGCGGTTCAACTCCGTCCCTGGCCACCACATTTCAAAGTACTTAGCGGCAGCCAGAAAGCTCAGGTTTCAGTCGCGCGAACTATACGCGAACATCGGACAGGATGTTCGCCGTGTCGCAGGTTCCTTGCTCCAACAGTTTCGGTTGTTCCAGCAGTTTCCACATTTCTCGCGCCGTGCTGCCGGTACGGGCGATGTGCTGCCGCGCCAGCTTCGCATAGCGTTCGGTCATCTTGATGTTCGAGTGGCCGAGGATTTTCGCAAGCTCGTAAAGATCGCCGCCGTTCATCATGTACCAGGATGCAAACGTGTGACGCAGATCATGGAAGCGGAAGTCCTGAATACCCGCCCTTTCAAGCAGGTCCTCGAAACTTCCTTCCACACGCTGCCGTCCGCTTACAGCTCCCGGTCTCGGCGGAAAAATCCGATCCCCACCCATCACGGCGAGATACTGCCGCAGCTCACAGGCCAGTTCGGGAAGCATCGGGACGTACCGCATCTTTCCGCCCTTCAGCTTTGCCCGCACTGCTAATAACCCCTCGCCATACAGCACGTCAGACCACCTGAGGCCGAAGATCTCCGCCGCCCGCATTCCAGTCGTGACGGCGATAAGAACAATCAGCCTTAAACGGTAAAACGTTTTGTTGATCGCGTTTGTCCCCTTCTGGTACGTCTTTTCGTCTAGCGCCCGTTTGA
>Ga0209517_10006106_pt1 | contig 15019 bp, 13 predicted proteins | sample PeaSoiMetSII2010_FD_187695 | JGI IMG/M metagenome (GOLD analysis project Ga0209517, IMG submission 187695) | Peat soil microbial communities from Weissenstadt, Germany - SII-2010 (SPAdes) (version 2) | ecosystem: Environmental > Terrestrial > Soil > Wetlands > Peat | place: Germany... | reverse complement strand
AAGAACGCCCGCGGAGAACTGCGGCTGGCTGCTGGACGCAACTCGAAGGGTGAGCCACTGCTGGACGACAAGACGATTTCACACTCAATTCTGGACGATGCGCTAAAGTCGAACTCCGAATTCGTTCTGACCGACACCAGCCGGTCGGCTGACCTTACCGGACGCAAGAGCATCGTGGCTTACGATCTTCGAACCGTGATCTGTGTGCCTCTGCGCAAGCCGCAGGTGCAGGCCACTCGCGACGCCGAAGCGCCCGCAGGCGCGATTTCGGCGGAAGTCATGGGAGCGCTATACGTCGATTCGCGTTTTGCTTCTCGCGATATTTCCGGCGTGAGCAACGACATTCTGCATGCGATCGCGACTGAGGCCGCATCCCTCATCGAGAATGCGCGCCTCGTGCAAGCTGAAGAAGCTGGCCGGCGATACCAGCAAGAGTTGTCCATTGCGGCATCCATTCAACAACGGCTGATGGCCGTGACCATCCCCGAGGTTCCATTCGCCAAATTGGCGGGAAGAAATCTTTCCTGCAAGGAGATTGGCGGCGATTTTTTCGATGCGGTCAATACCAGCCAAGGTTTGACGATTGTGCTGGCCGATGTCAGTGGCAAGGGGGTCTCGGCCGCGCTGCTCGCGTCCACGTTGCAGGGGATGATCTACTCGCAGCTCACCGCGGGCATGCCCCTGACTGAAATCGTGACCGCCGTCAATCGCTTCTTCACCGACAAGAATATTGGCGAGAAGTACGCTACCGTAATCATCGCGCGTATTCGGGACGACGGGGACGTGGAGTACGTGAATTGCGGTCACATTCTGCCGCTGGTAGTCTCCGGCGGTGAGGTTCAGCGCCCGGCGCATGGCAATCTTCCCGTGGGATTGCTGCCCGATGCCAAGTACGAAAGCGATCACTACCAGTTGAAGCCCGGCGACCGCCTGGTGCTGGTGACCGATGGCGTGACCGAAGCCGAAAATGCGCGCGGAGATTTCTTCGAGGATTCGCGCCTGGAACTCGCGGCGAAAAGCGGAACTCTAGAACAGATCTTCACTTCGATTTCTAGTTTCTGCGGTGGCACGCCCTTGAACGACGACTGCACCGTAGTGGAATTGCTCTATACGGGCGGGTGATCGCCTGCGCACGCTGAATTACTTTTCCACGACCACGGAAAAATTCTCGCCTTGCCACGTTTTCTCCCACAGCCAATAGAATGTGAAGACGATTTCACTTCCGACCGGCAACAGGTCGGTTGGCAAATCTGCTACGTACGTGCCTAAGCTCGTGTCCCTGGTGTCAAGGTCTTGCTGAGTGCGCCAATTGTCGAAGCTCCAGTGCACCAGCGCCGGCGCAGTCAGGACGAACCGCAACTTCTTACCTTGTGGCATGGTTCGGCATCTGTTATTCGTACGCCACGCAAAGTGCGTTGACTTCCTGTTTTCCACCACGTATCGCCGCACGGCCTGAGGCGGCTGGTCGAAGATCTTGCCGTCTCGCAGTGAGCGCCTCAGCTTGATGTATTCCGAGTGCGCCCACACCAGCGGACACGCTGAACCAGTAGGCTTACCGACAAATAATTCTCGCCCAGGAATGTCGGTTGCATCCCAGACCTGCTCGGGAATCAGGCGTCCTCCCTCGGTGGAGAACTCCATCACCTGCAAAAGCTCCTCCGCAGACTGCGGACGTCCCGCTGCGATTTCGTAGTGCGCCCGCTCGCCCGCCAGCAACGGCCACGGCCTCCCAATCCCCGTCCCATCGAACGGCGATCCATCCTCGTGTTCTCCGTAGCCATCGCCGTTGTAGCGATACCAGCAGGGACCCTGCGGCAATTTCACGCGCAACAAAGCGTCGATAACTTTGATAGTGTTCAGAATTCGCGGATCATCCGCTGCCCGCAATCCGAATCGCACCAGCGCCAGAGCATCCGGGCTGATGAGATGAGTCGCCGGCTCCGTGCTTTGCCCCGGCGGCCGGTTCTTGATGGGCACAAATCCTTCGGCGGGAGAACCTGCGCAGTCCGTCTCCGGCGGCGCAATTCGGACGTAATAACCTTCCACTCCGATTTGCCTCGCGAGGTCGCTGCCCGTGGCGTAGGTCCAGCGTTCAATGTTGTCATTCCAATTATCCGCCGTCTCGCGCAGATATTCGGCAATCGACTTTTCTCCCACTGCGTCCGCGATGTCTGCGGCGCAAAGCAGCCCGGAGATTTCTACCGCCAGCGTGAACGGCGAATAGCCCGCGTCCTCTTCCCAGCGATCTTGCTGCGTTACCGGGCCATTGCGGACCAGGAACCCAGCCGCGCGACGAACCAGCGTCCACCAGCGCTTGATGTCCCCTAGCACGGACGGGCAGTCCCGGCGCATGCAGTCCACAAGAAGAATAGGAAATGCCGCCTCGTCCATCTGCAACCCATTCCAGTACGGACGCCCATCCAGCCACATGTTCTGGGCCCAATGTCCGTCGGCCTCTTGAGTGGATTCGAGGTATCGCAGCACGCGCACAGCGTCAGTTTGCGCACCCGCGGCGAGGAATCCGAACGCTGTCTCCACCAGATCCCGCGGCCAGACCAGGTGATATCCGCCAAGGTCCTCGTCTCCCTTATTGAAGCCCCACGGAATCGAAAGACTAGCGATCACGCCCCCCAGAAAATCTTTCGATTCATGGGTGCGCAACATCGCGACACTGGTGCGATAAAGGTCGCGCTTACGCGGCGATTCGGTTTTGTCCAAACCCATCAGGCTCTCGTGCCAGGTTTCCCACTGCGCCACATAGTGGTGGCGAAGCTCTTCATAGGGTTCGAGCAAACTTGAACGCACCTGCTGCCCGGCCTCTGACCAGATACCGCCGAACCCCAACACAAGCACGAATTCGCCACTGCACGCCTCCAGGTCAATCTCACCGGTCAGCGCGATGTTTCCGTTCTCGGCGCGCGTGTAATCCCAGGTCATGTGGAAATTCTTCGAAAGATCCTGCCAGCCATCGGAAGAACCTACGAAGCCCACGGACATCTTCCTCCATGGAGTCGAACAGCCAAATGCCAGCGCGCAGTCGTCGCGCTGCGCAAACAGCATGGGTACGCTTTTGTAATCGCCCACCCAGCCTGTGTTGCTGTTGCCCCAATTGGCAAGGTGCGGCGAGAGCAGGGCATAAAGATGGTAGTCAGTGAACTTGCCCTGCAGCGGGAGAAATCGAATTTTCTGCAGCACGACGTTGCGATAGGGATCAGTCAATACTTCTTTTTCGATCCGATATCGTCCCTGCGTGTCTGTATTGGTAAGTTCAAACGCGGGGATACCGGGCGCGACCGGAATATTTTCAAAAGTGCAGTGACGTTTCTCCTCCGAGAAAAAACTCTGGCCGTCGGTGATGATCAGTCCCATGTCGCGGGTGCAAGCCTGATCCACGCGAGGGTAGTAAACCTCATTGAGAATACCGTGGCTGGTGGTAAACCATACCCGGCTATGCTGATTCAGGGCTGTGCCTACACCGCTCTTCGCGCTCGAAGTCCAGCGTGGCGGAATCCCCGGCCAGCCCGGGGCATATCGTTCTGTGTCACTCACTGGTCGATCACCTCACGTTTCGGTTCATGGTACTAGAAACGTAATGTAGATTGATTCACCAGTCGGCACGAAGATTCGCGTTATCCTGAGGCTGCGCGACTATGGCTGCAGAGACCCAAACCGATTCTTACCTCGCCCAACGCCGGAGCATGGTCGAATCGCAGCTGCGCGCCCGCGGAATCCGAGACAATCGAGTGCTTGCTGCGATGTTTCATGTTCCGCGCCACGAATTCGTTTCCGAAGAGGATCGCGCTCAGGTCTACGAAGACCACCCGATTCCCATCGGAGAGGGCCAGACACTTTCTCAGCCCTACATCGTCGCCGTCATGTTGGAAAGGTTGGCACTCGATCCCTCGGACGCAGTTCTCGAGGTCGGAACGGGTTCGGGCTATCAAACTGCGCTGCTCTCGGAACTCACACGCCAAGTTTATTCGGTGGAGCGGCACGCGTCGCTCGCCCGCACCGCACAAGCCACGCTCGCCCGTCTTGGCTATACCAACGTGGAGGTGTTGTTAGGCGACGGCAGCCACGGCCTACCCGAACGCGCGCCCTTTGACGCCATCGTCGTTTCCGCCGCTTCGCCGCAGATTCCTCCACCGTTATTCGAACAACTGCGCGAGGGCGGACGCATGATAATTCCGGTAGGCCCTCCGCATGCCCAGGAATTGCAGTTGGTCCGCAAACAGGCGGACCAGCTGGTGGTCACCAACTTGGAAGGCTGCCGATTCGTCCCCCTAATTGGCGATGAGGGATATCGTTCAGGATGGTAAAGATTTCTCTGAGGACTGACAACTGAGAACCGGGAACTGCCGTTACAATTTACTGGTGCCACTTCTTCATAACCTCCGTGTCACGCTAGAAATGATCAAATGGGAGCACTCCATCTTCGTGCTTCCATTCGCGCTCTGCGGCGCCATGCTGGCCGCAAATGGCGTCCCAAGCGGGCACGCGCTGGCTTGGATTATCGTCGCAATGGTGACCGCCCGATCGGCAGCCATGGCTTTCAATCGTCTGGCGGATGCTTCCATTGACGCTGCCAACCCTCGAACCCAGACCCGCGCTCTTCCCGCCGGCACACTCACTCCCAGTTTCGTGATCACATTTGTGCTGGTCTCCTGCGCCATCTTTGTTTTCGCAGCCTCCCAGCTCAATCGGCTTTCGTTCATTCTCTCCCCGTTCGCGCTGGCCGTGGTTCTGCTCTACTCCTACACTAAAAGGTTTACTCGCTGGTCGCATCTGGTTTTGGGTTTCGCCATGGGGATCGCGCCTTCGGCTGCCTGGATCGCCGTCCGCGGCTCGCTCGACCCGCGAATCCTTTTGCTGACCGCCGCCGTTACGTTTTGGGGCGCCGGCTTCGACGTCCTTTACGCCTGCCAAGACTACGACTTCGATCAACAGGCCGGCCTGCACTCGATCCCTCGCTATTTCGGCGTCGGCAATTCCCTGTGGATCTCACGAAGTTTTCATCTGATCATGATTCTGTTGCTGATCAGCCTGGTTGCTGTTTTCGGATTGGGGAAGCTCGCAATCGCGGGAGTCGTCACCGTAGCGTTACTTCTCAGCTATGAACATTCGATGGTCACACCCGGCGATCTGTCAAAACTTAACGCCGCATTCTTCACCATGAATGGCGTGATCTCGGTAGTGTTCTTCTTTTTTGTCGCGGGAGATTTATTGCTGCGGCGATGAGGCGCTTGGCCGGGAACAACTTCGAAAAACCTCACGTCTCCAAGGGCAGTCAGCGCTTATTTAACTGCACCGCTACTTCATTGGCATAGTCCAGCGCTACCGCCAGGTCGGGCGCTCCGTCGCCATTGAAATCGGCTGCCGCTACGTCGATCGGAAGTGAGTTGGCGGCAAAATTCAGATTCGGCGCCGGCTTGAAGGTTCCGTTTCTTTTGCCGTACAGAATGCTCACCGTAGCGCTTGCAGTGTTGGCAACAGCGATGTCTGCATTACCGTCGCCATTGAAGTCGGCAATTGCCACGCCCGCTGGCCCTGCGCCCACGGGGTAATTGACGCTCGTCTTGAATGTGCCGTCCCCTTTGCCGATGAGCACCGACACGGTGCTCGCCCCTTGGAAGTTATTGTTCGCCACCACGAGATCTGCGTTGCCGTCTTTATTCAAATCAGCCGCTGCGATGCCGTCCGGCCCTACCCCTTTCACGCTGAAATAATGCGGCTTTCCGAAAATACCGTGACCGTTGTTCAGCAAAACCTCCACTGCGCCGGAAGTACAGCTCTTGGGGTCGCGTCCGCAATACGCTAGAACCGCAAGATCGGGATGACCGTCTTTGTTCAGATCAACCGCCAGCACCCTCAAGGGGAGCGGCGCATGATAAGTCTTCGGCTTTTGAAACGTGCCATCCCCGTTGCCCAGAAACACGGCGGCTGTGTTAGTGCCGTTGTTCGCAACTGCGAGATCAAGATGGCCATCCCCATTGAAATCCGCAACCGTAATGCCATAGGGCAGGGAAACCGAAGTGTAGACCGGTCCGGCAATGAAAGTTCCGTCGCCCTTTCCCAGAAAAATCGCCAGCGCTGAACTCGACAAGCCATATTCGGTGACAGCAAGGTCAAGGTTGCCGTCCCCGTTAAAGTCCCCGACCCCCAAAGCCGATGGACCCAGCGTGGTGGAGAACTGCTGTGCTTTCTGGAACGTACCGTCGCCTTTTCCTAACAGAATGCTGACATCCTCAGAAGTAAAATCAGCGGTAGCCAGGTCGAGCTTGCCATCATTGTTGAAGTCAGCCGCAACGACGACTTGAGGCTCCATTCCTACCGCGTAAAGCCTCGGCTTCTTGAATTGCGACGCCGCCAGCACGGGTAAAATGCAGAACACACAAAGAACAACCAAAAGTATTGCGCCGACATATTTCATTTCCAACTCCCTTAAGCTCAGTCCCTGGCTCATTCGAACGATCGCTCTACCCCCGATCCCCGACGGTTCGCGCCCGAGATCATCTCATTGTCCGGCCGCAGGTTCAAGAGCATTTATGCCATTCTTGCGTGCGAGAAGCGCCCGGAACCCAGTGGCTTGACAGACTTCGAAGCTCGAGCAATAATAATTAGGTATCTATCTAATTATACATGTATCTAATTACAACGTGAGCAGCAATAAAGCATTCAAGGCGCTGGCCGATCCCACTCGCCGCGAAATCCTCGGCCTGCTTCGCAAAGGCGAAATGACGGCTGGCGATCTCGCCGAACGCTTTGCCATGACCAAGCCGTCCATGTCGCATCACTTTGCGGTGCTAAAGGACGCGGATCTCGTCACCAGCCGCCGCGACGGCCAGCAGATCTGGTACGGCCTGAACACAACGGTTGTGCAAGACCTGATGGCGTGGGCCATGGATTTGATCGGCGACAATGGTTTAGGCGCGGCGAAGAAACGCGGAGGTAAAGAACGCGGGGGTAAGGAACAATGACAACGAAATACTATTTGATTGGGATATTGCTGACCGTGGCCGTGTTGGTGGCAATTCTGATTGCCTATCCCCAACTGCCGAGCCGTGTGCCTACGCACTGGAACATTGAAGGTCATGTCGACGGCTACAGCGGGAAGTGGACACTTTTTCTGTTCGGTCCCGGCTTCATGGCTGCCACCATGTTGCTGTTCTATTTTCTGCCGTGGCTCTCCCCGAAATATTGGGACGTGGATACCTTCCGCTCTACCTACCTTTACATCATGCTGATTCTGGTCAGCATGCTCGCCTATTTTGCCGGCATCACTCTTTGGGCTGGTCTCGGCCGCGCAAATGTCGATCGCGCCATCACCGGCGGAGTCTGCCTACTGTTTGCCCTGCTCGGCAACGTTCTGGGGAAAGTGCGCAGGAACTTCTACATCGGAGTCAGGACCCCGTGGGCGTTAGCCAACGAGCGCGTCTGGAATGCCACGCATCGTTTTGCCGCCAAGACATTCGTTCTGGGCGGCGTGATCGGTCTGGTTGTCACCGCATTTGGAGTGAAAGGCTGGTTGCCATTTGCCGTTCTGATGGTTGGAGCACTGGTCCCGGCAATCTATTCGCTGGTGTTTTACAAGCAGCTCGAACGTCGCGGAGAATTGTGAGAACGCTAGGCTGAATGCATCCGGACTGCCCGCCCGATCAGCAGCAATCCCGCCGCGCGTTCGCATCGAAGCCCAGGTTCAGATCAGAGCGTGTTCCGTTGAGACGAAATTCCCGCTCTCGTCCCTTCCTCCAACCCGGCTGCGCTGTTGAGTATGGTTTCCACCGCCGCTTCCTCGCCCATCATGGAGTTGAGCATGAGATGGAAGCGGTGCCGATCCGGCCATTCGACGCCGAAATATTCCTTAATAAACGCTGCCCGGTCGCGGTCCACGGTTTCCGCAAGATGGACCGCTTCATTCTCGCTTTTCCCCCCAGCCTGCAGCCGCCGGACCTTGGCTGCAAACGGAGCGTAAACGAAGATGTGAAAGGCATCGCCACGATTTTGCAGATAGTAGGCGGAGCCACGCCCCACAATGACGCACTCGCCCCCGTCGGCAGCGCCCTTCACCACCCGCTCCGTGACCTCCCGAATGCAATCCGTATCCGCCAACTTCAGTCGTGGAGCGTGCAAACTTCCTTCGTGGCTGCCTCGCATGAAAGCCATGAAGAGCCGGTGGAACAAGGGATCCCTCTTCTCTGCGTGTTCCTCCACTACGCGGCAATCGCACTCCATCAGGCGTGCGATTTCGTTGGTCAGCAACTGGTCCCACAGCTTCCAGCCCAGGCGGCTGGCAACTTTCTTTGCGATCTCCGCGCCACCGCTCCCGTATTCGCGCTCGATCGTAATCACTCGCACCATGGATATTTCTCCCCGAACCGGTCACACTATCGTCCAAGCCACTCCCCATCCATATCGCCGCTACTCCACGACAACACGGCGCCCCGGGTCATTTTTCTTTAAGGCAAAGGACACCACGAACATGATCGCCGCTCCTACAGCCAGAACTCGGAACGTGTCGATGTACGCCAAGGTATTCGCCTGGGCGATGACCGTCTGATAAAGCAGAGCGTAAGCCTGCTTCGCCGCCCGATCGGCGTCCACGCCCGATGCGACCAGGTGCGCGGCCAAAGCCGCAGCCGCTCCAGTCACGGTAGGTCGTCCCGCCGTGACATGTGCCACCAGGTACACCTGATTGACTTGAGCCCGGCGTGCAATCAGCGTTGTGACCATCGAGGTTCCGACGCTGCTGCCGATATTGCGCATAAAGTTGACCAGGCCGGCGACGCTACTGCTTTTCTCGATCGGCATTCCCACGTACGAGCTCAGATTGATGGGGACGAAAAGAAAGCCCAGCCCAAACACCTGAGTGAGGCGCAACAGGCTGGCGCTTCGGAAACTGATTTGAAGGTCGAGTTGTTGGGTGGAATAGAACAGGCCAAGGGAAAGAGTCAGCCAGCCAAAGGCCACCAGATAGCGGGCCTGGACCTTTGACGACAGAACGCCGACAACGGGCATCAGAAACAGCAGCAGAAGACCACCTCCCGAAAGGACCAAGCCGGCCGACTCTGCCGTGTATCCGAGAAGAGACTGTAGGAACAGCGGCATCATCACTAGACTCGAGAACAACATGATGCCCAGCACAAACATCATTCCGTTCGCGCTCAGGAAGTTCAAATTCTTGAACATGCGAACGTCAATGATAGGATTCTTGTAAAACCACTCCCAAATCACCACAGACACCAGGCCAACTGCTGAAAGGATAGCGAGCGTTAGGATGAAACGCGATCCGAACCAATCGTCCTCCTGGCCCTTGTCCAGCATGATTTGCAAAGCGCCCACCCCCAGGACAAGCAAGGACACACCAACGTAGTCGAATTTCGCCAGCGCGCCCTTGACTCGCTTCGCCCAGGGAGGGTCTTCGATCAAACGATAAACCAGGAGCAGCGTCACAATCCCGACCGGTACGTTAATGAAGAAGATCCAGCGCCAGGTGTAATTGTCCGTGATCCAGCCACCCAGAGTAGGCCCAACCGTCGGCGCGACGATGACAGTAATGCCGTAAAGCGCGAAGGCCAGACCGCGCTTTTCGGGAGGGAATGTGTCTGCCAGGATTGCCTGCGCTATGGGTTGAAGACCGCCCCCGCCAGTCCCTTGCAGGATACGAAACACAATGATCGCGCCCAGGCTCGGCGCGAACCCGCACAAAAAGGAACTGACGGTGAAGATTGCCAGACAGGTCATGAAAAACCGTTTACGCCCGAGCACGCTGGCACACCATCCGCTGATTGGCAGAACCACGGCGTTCGAGACGAGGTAAGAAGTGAGTACCCAGGTGCTCTGATCGTTGCTCGCTCCAAGATTGCCCGCAATGTAGGGCAGCGCGACGTTGGCAATGCTGGTGTCAAGCACCTCCATGAACGCCGCCAACGCAACCACAACCGCAATCAACCAGGGATTGAACTTGGGCCGCCACGCTTCGGAAGCCGGCGGCGATGACTCGCCTGCCTCGGGTCGCGTGTCGTCGAGATTTTCAGAGCTGCCTGTCATACGCTGGGAATGTTAGATTGCGATGGACTGTTCCAGGGTGCGCAACGCCTGCTTTTTTTGGACAAAACATTCCGAGACCCCGGGAAAATCTTCTCGAGGATGCTAAACGAAAACTCGATGGCTGTCTCTGGGTGCCAGCAGAATCGCAAGACTTCGTGGGATCACTTGTCGGATCGACGCCCTTGGCCGCATGGCTTTCGAATGGAAGGAACTGAACACTGTGACTTCCGCCGCTTCAGTGCGGTATGATCGGAGCAATGCCCAGCACCCATCCATTTCGGAGCGATGTTTCTCAGAGGCACGACTTTCAGACTCATGCTTTTCAGAGTGACGACCCTCGGCTTTACGCCATAAAGGACAAGGTCGTTGCCCATGAGCGCCTGAGTCCCGAAGACGCGCTAACGCTCTATTGTTCCGGAGACATCCTCGCCGTCGGTTGGCTGGCGAATTCCGTGCGGGAGCGAATGCACGGCGACAAGACCTACTTCAATGTCAATCGCCATATCAATCCGACGAATGTTTGCATCGCCGCCTGCCGCCTCTGCGCCTTTGGCCGAAAAAAAGACACGCCCGGCGCCTATACGATGGCACTCGACGAAGCATTCCAGACCGCAGCCTCGGGCTACAGCGAAGCTGTCACAGAGTTCCACATCGTCGGCGGCTTGCATCCCGATCTGCCGTTTCAATACTTCCTCGACCTGATTTCCGGCTTGAAAGAACGCTTTCCGCAAGTGCATTTGAAAGCTTTCACCATGGTCGAGGTCGCCTATCTGGCAAAGCGCGCCAAGCTTTCGATTTTGGAGACGCTGGAGCAGTTAAAGGCTGCGGGCGTCGATTCGCTGCCCGGCGGCGGAGCTGAAATTTTCGCCGACCGTGTCCGCCACATCATCTGCGATCACAAAATCGACGGCGACCAGTGGCTCGAGACCGCGAAACTCGCTCACCAGATCGGACTGAAGTCCAACGCCACCATGCTCTACGGCCACGTCGAGAACGACGAAGACCGCGTCGATCACCTGCTGAAGTTGCGTAATCTTCAGGATGAAACCGGCGGATTCCAAACCTACATCCCGCTGGCCTTTCATCCCGACAACACGCCGTTGCAGCATCTGCCGAAGACGACAGGAATCCTCGACATCAAGCAAATTGCGATTGGCCGGCTGGTGCTCGACAATTTCCCGCACATTAAATCGTATTGGCAGATGGTAACCGCCAAGATGGCGCAGATCTCGCTGCGCTTCGGCGCCGACGACATTGACGGAACGGTCATCGAAGAAAAGATTTACCACGACGCCGGCGCGACCACCCCGCAAGGCATGCGCCGCGAAGAGTTGGTACGCCTGATTCGCGAAGCCGGCCGCGAACCCATCGAGCGCGACACCCTCTACCGCCCAGTGACCCGGACCGAAACCTCAGTCACGGTGGCAGTCTAGCTCGATAAAGTTCCCTCCGCGATGCCGCCCGGCCACACATTTATTTCTCGTTGGTAGTGCGTATCCTGCGAGGTCTTTGTTTTTGCCGCCCGCCCGAGCGACGGATTCCTCCAGCACTCATCATGGCGTGCCTTAACAAAAAATTCACCTTGGTCTGATAGCCTTTGCCGTACGCCTTCAGCCAATCGATTACATCCTGGTCGAGGCGCATGGTGACGGATTTCTTCGGCGGCCGGTAGAACTTGCCGATCTCGGCGCCGCTCCAATCGACGACTTCCGGTATCTCAGAAAGATCAATGTCCTCATCCTTCTTGGCCGCGATGGCGGCGATGTCTCTCCTTTGTTCTCTGCTGAGCTTCCTCATATCTGCTCCTTTCGCGCGGCGTCGCAGCCCGCCCCGAAATAATGCGGATAACTTCCTCGCCATTCGCCTCGCGCCAGGTATGAACCACAAAAAGCACAACCCCGGCGTCGACGGCTCCCAAAGTTACCCACCGCTCCTCATCCTCGGAGAATTGATCGGTGCGGGTCAGGGCACAGGGATCATCGAAAACAAGAGCGGCCGTCTCGAAGCGGACATCGTGCTTGAACAGGTTTCGTCGATTCTTGTTTTCGTCCCATTCAAAGCGCACGGTCGCCGTCCCGGCACACAATGACACTAGCAAATACGGAGCATGAATGTCAATACGTATGTATGTACATAAATCGACTTAGATCCTGAAAATGAGTTCGACAAACATTCAGACACCAACACACTTCACCTCCGCAAGGTCAGCCGTCACAATCTACAGTGATTAACTTAGGATCTTCTTAAATTGTATTTACCCTTCTTGCGGCGGGTGTAGAATCGGCTTGTAAGGAACCGGAAATCTTTACGGAATCTCTTCCGTGATCCGAGGCCTGAGAATGAATGTCCACATCAGTTACAGAGTTCGCAAAACTCCCGACATCGAAAAAGACGTCAACCACCTGATCGAAAAAGTTCGCAAGCGGCTGCAGGTTTTCCGCCCCGAACTGGTGCATCTGAAGGGTGTGGTGGAACAGAACTCGCCGCGCGAGGGAAGCACCATATCGCTGAACCTGCGCCTGCCTTCGGGTCAACTGGCCGTGCAGAAATCTGCTGCGAGCGCGGCGTCTGCCGTTAAGGCGGCTTTTGACGACCTGCTGCAACAGATCGGCAAACACAAAGACCTGTTAAGAAATTCGCACAAATGGCAGCGTCGCCGGGTAGCGGATTTCCATCCAAACGCTCAAGTCGCTTTCGAAGACACAGTCGCGGCCGTGCGCGTACCAACCGCCTCCTCCGACGACATTCGGGGGTATGTAAACGCGAGCCTCGGCCGCCTGGAACGCTTTGTCGAGCGCGAACTCTATTTCCGCGAAACCGATGAGGAAATCACGGCCGACACCGTCACCAAGGAGGAAGTCATCGACGAAGCCATCGCCCGAGCCCTAGGCAACGGCGGCGAAAAGCCGGAGAGCCTTGCTCTCGAGCCCTGGCTGTACCGGTTGGCGCTGCGTTCGATCGAAGACCTCTCTGCCCGCAGCCCCGAGAGCCTGCTCTCGATTCATCTCGAGGATTCCGCCCGGCGTCCGAATGTCCGCGCCAGCGACGAGCCCGAACTTCAGTTTCATCAGCCAGACGAAACTCTGACCGGGGAGAACGTGATCGCAGATCGCCGCGCTTCCACGCCCGAAGATATCGCTTCCTCTGATGAGATGGTCACGCTGGTGCAATTTGCCCTTGAGGGCGCCGGCCGGGTCGATCGCGAGGCGTTTATCTTGCACGCCATCGAAGGCTTTTCTCTGGATGAAATCGGCGTCATTACCGACCGCAAACCCGACCAGGTACGAATCTCGATTGAGTTAGCGCGTGAACACTTGCGGCATCTGGTGCCGCTGGCCGGCCGGTTCAGCCAACGGGCGGCTTCATGACAAGATGGCTGGTGCGCTAGGAGATATCGTGACCATTACGCGCGAAGACATCCGTGAGTTGGCTCAATTCCGTACCAACGGCGACGACGGCTGCGCGCTCAGTTTCTATTTCGAGCCGCGCACTCCGCAGAACAAGTCGCATCGCGAAGAAACCATTCTCGCCAAGGATCTGGTCCGCCGAGCCCTGCGCGAGGCGGACAAGAACAGCAAGAACGGCAGCACGCGCGCCGACTTGAATCGCATCCTCGAGCTGGCTGAGAATCTGCATGGCAACCAGTCGCGCGCCCGCGCCGTGTTTGCCTGCGGCAGCCAGAATTTCTGGCGCGAGTTTGACCTGCCATCGCAACAGCCGGGTACGCAGCTGTTCGTGAACCGCCAATTCCATTTGAAGCCGCTGGCCCTGCTCCTCGGCGCGCAGCCTCGGCTTTGGGTTGCGCTTGTGGATCGGCAGAAGGCCCGCTTCTTCGATCTCCGGCTGGACGAACTCAAAGAGCGCGATGGGATGTTTCGCACCCCGCCGTCGCGCCAGGGTCGTGGCGATGGCTACGCCGGATACGACGGCGGCCACGCCCAGCGCCGCGTTGACGACGAAGCCCTGCATCATTACAAGGGCATCGCCGAGCACTTAAGCGCGGCTCTCGAGAAGGGGATGTTCGAGAACCTGATCATCGGATGCCACGACAATGGTTGGCACGAGCTCGAAACCCAACTGCATCCCTACGTGAAGCAGCGGCTGCTTGGTCACTTCGCGGCCGATGTAAGCCGGATGACCAATGAGCAAATTCGCGAACAATCGGGCCGCATTCTGCGCGAATCCCTGGAGCGGCGCTGCAAAGATCTCGCCAGGGAAGCGATCGGCCAGGCCAAAAGCAACGCCCGCGGAGTGACCGGGCTGCGTCGCGTGCTGCGGTCGCTCGAACTGGGCGAAGTGCAAACTCTGCTAATCGGCGATAAGTTCTCACATTTAGCCGTTGAGTGCGGCAATTGCGGCCATCTCGACGCGCACATGGTTCGCGTTTGCCCGGCATGCGGCCACGAAACCCGCGAAATTCAAGACGTAACCGAAGCCATCATTCCCGCCGCCATCCGCCGCGACGTGGAACTGTTCTACGTGAAAGACGATCCCGAGTTCGACCGCGCCGGAAACATCGCCGCCCTGCTACGCTTCCGCACCGATCAAAGCAAAGGCCGCGGCATGCGTGCCGCGTCGTAGATCTGGCAACTCCGGAATCTATTTCTGTTGCACAGATTATGGTGCAAGATTTCCCTCAAAAAAAACTCTCATTTCCCGGCAAAATCTAGAAAACAATCGATCGGGATTTTTTGTGCCCTCTCAGATCTATGGTTCTAAAGGTGGTTACGGGCAAAATCTTGGAAACATTGGAGTTAGCGTCGGGCTTTTGGCAGCAGTTCCGTTTTGGAACTGCTCTGGGGTGCATCGGTTGTCAAAGATCCATGATTATCTTATAGATAATCGTTGTCTATAGATGTTATCGTAAATAGAGGGATGAGGTCAAGGGAAAAGCGTCTGGGGCACAGCTCGGTTGCAATTCGGGAATGGTTAGCGCGGGATGTTTTGGCCGCGGGGATGTTTCCTTGCGGAA
>Ga0209517_10006103_pt1 | contig 15028 bp, 11 predicted proteins | sample PeaSoiMetSII2010_FD_187695 | JGI IMG/M metagenome (GOLD analysis project Ga0209517, IMG submission 187695) | Peat soil microbial communities from Weissenstadt, Germany - SII-2010 (SPAdes) (version 2) | ecosystem: Environmental > Terrestrial > Soil > Wetlands > Peat | place: Germany... | reverse complement strand
TTCTGGCCAATCACCTCCCGCGGCAAGCTCAAATAAACCGGTCCCTGCGGCTCAGCATGGGCGATGGCTAGCGCGCGATCAAGAATAGTTTCGAGCTGTTCGGAATTTTTCAGCTCGTAGTCCCATTTTACGAATTCGCGAACGATCGTGCCTTGATCGAACGATTCCTGCGCCCAATGGATGGGGCGGTCGCGGCAACCCAGCATACCAGATTCGGTGATCGGGGTGCGGCCAGCGGTCATCAGCATTGGCACATTGCCGCGAGCGGCGTTGATGATGCCGCACAACGCGTTCGCGAGACCGACAATAACGTGCACCATGACGGCTTGCGCGCGTCCGGTGACCATTGCGTACCCATGCGCCATCGCGACGGCGACTGTCTCATGGGCCAACAGCATCGGCTTCGGCACCGGAAGACTGAGTTTCTCGCGACGGGCATACGCCTCGATAATCGGGGCGAAATCTGTCCCGGCATTGGCGAACAGGTAGTCCACGCCACGGGCAACAAGAAGCTCGAGGTAGGCCTCGGCTGTGCTCTCAATGTTGGCCTTTTTCGGAACGGTCGCTTTACGCGAACGAACGGACACCGCCGCCTCGGCTTTGGCTGACTTCGCTAGTTTTGCTTCCATGATTCCGCCCCTCCTAAATTAGTCACCGTGCCGATGCATTGAGGACGCCGCATCTTCAACCGATACCATAACGTGCAGGCGCGGCCCGTTGACCCGAACCACGCTGCGGCAACATCGGCACGGCGTAGCCCTGCTGGTGGCAAGCCGCGGTAATGATCGTGAATTTCCAGAGCATGCCGCCGGCGATTGCCGCAGCCCCTGCGATAGCGACGAGGATGACGGCAACGGCACCCCCTGCAAAAATCGACAGAGCAAACAAAACGCCGGGCAAGGCGTGACCGATTATGTGCAATGCCGGAGATATGGCCGCTAAATCGCGACGCGAGAGCGGTCCGATACCGCGGGCCTTGCCCGTTGTGCGGTAGCGCCACCATAGCATTGCGTTCGCCACTGCGAGAACGACGCCGACCATCGCCAGGGTGGGCATAACCGCCAGATTTCCCCCGCGCAGGGCCACGGCAACGGCAATAAGTCCCGTGCCTTCGAATAGCCCGGTCGCAATCAGCATCCATGGAATGAGCGCGACGCGCCAAGTGGGGATCCCCTTCGCTGCATGCAGGATCATCGCCTGACAGACGAGAAAGCCGGCCGCGCCGGCTGTCGCCAGCAAATCGAGCGCCGCGTTCGGCCAGAGCAGGCCGGCCGCAACCGCCGGATAGAACAACGCAGCACAATAGGTCTCTCGTGTCATCCACGACGTCTGCGGGCGGAGCAGAACTTTGAGGAAGCGGGCCTTGCGTCCCATCTTAAGGAAGACGAAAAACAGACCCATGGTCATGAACGCCGCCGCAGCGACGTCGAGCAGTCGCAGCGTCTCGCCGCTGAGTGCGCCAGTAAAATGCGCCAGGCCAGCAACAGTCGCGAGGCCCGAGGCCATACCTCCGAGGGCGAAGTTCATCGCCGCACGGTAATCCCAAAACGTCTGCCGCGCACCGACGAGCGGATTGGCCGGGTCGGCCAACGCTGCGTCATCCGTGTCGGCGAGATCGGGCGCCCGCCCTGGCATGCTCACCGGTACCTCGTACAGATAGCGAATCTGAGGATCGGTACCGAGCTCGGCGTGCATCTGGAAGGAACGATTGTCGCGCGCCAAGCGCGACACTTCGCTCTTTGGATCGGCGAAGTCGCCGAAGCGGATCGCCTTGGAAATGCACGACACGGCACAAACAGGTGTCACCGTAAGATCAACACCGGGAACCAGATCCTGTTCGGAGGCTTGGTCGATGCGCTCGATGCAGAAGCTACATTTATTGGCCACGCCGAGGCGATCGTCGTGCACGACGTACTCCTCCTGCGGCGTTGGACGGTCGTAGTACCAATTCTTGTCATGCACAATGGTGCGCGCCTGGTATGGGCAAGCGACCGCGCAGGATCCGCAGCCGATGCACGTATCATAGTTCATCGTCACCAACCCATCCGCGCGCTGGCGTGTGGCACCGGTCGGACAGACAGGTACACAGGGTGGGTTGGCGCAATGCTGGCAGCCGACGACTAGGAACAGCCGCTCGACGTCGGGAAAAGCGCCATACTCGACATCGAGCACACGGCGCCACTGGACGCCGGGCGGCGTATCGTTAGCGTGCTTGCAGGACACGGTGCAGGTCTGGCACCCGACACACCGGTTGATATCGACCACCATTCCCCAGCGCGTCACGACGCGATCCTGCCTGCTGCGCTGGTGGCGCGCCGTACCGACACGCGGATCAGGTCCGCACCGCTGCCCGTGCTATCCGTGAGCGAAAGCGCAAGCGGCGTCAACGAGTTCAAGCTGCCGCGGTCGAGGTCCTTGGCGTAGGGCGTCGCCCACTGATCGAACTGACCAATGATCAGGACCGTGTCGGGTCGGATACCTTCGCGTAACTGAGCGTGGCCATGTGTCTTGCCGATGGCCGATTCAATGACCAAAAGATCGCCTTGCGCGATGCCGAGCCGTTTCGCTGTAGCACGGTTGATGATGATTCCGTCGTTACCGACGACATTCTCCGCCACCTCATGGATCAGCGGCAGCCCGACATTGGCGCCCCAGGCATATTGCATGCTGCGCGCGGTGAGCGCCCAAAACGGAAATTCCTCCGGGTCGCGTCCTACCTCGCGCGCATAATTTGTCCAGATGTCGGGGAACGCCTTGTAGATTGGCAACGCCTGATATTCTTCGAGTTGGTGCTCCCACCATTCGATGCCGATCTCGTGCAGCCGGCGGGCAAGTTGCGCACCGTGGCGCTTGATCCGCTCCTGATAGGGCATCTCGAAGCGCAAGCCGAGCTGCTTTATCCGCGGGTACAGATACCATTCGATCTGGGAAAACGGCCTCAGCATGAAACCGTGCTCGCGGAACCAGTCAATGTCGTGCACTTCCGATCCGTCGGACAGCTCGTGGCTTGCTGCCTTGGCGATGGCATTCCAGATCGCTTCAGCTCCGTGCGCCTCCTCGGGCGCAAGCGAATAGTCGAACGCCTGACTCTTGAGCGATATTCCTGCCGCGCCGCGATTGATCCCCTCGTTGTATTTGCGGAGCAGGCCGGTACGTTGCGCGAGCATGGTGGCAATGTCGGTCATGTCGAGACATTCCCCAGCCGCCGGCACCGCCGGCTGGCGGACGGCCCAGCCCTGATGGCGCCAAAATTGCTCGCCGGAGCCGGTACCGCCGATCCGGCTCAGTTGCAGGCTTTCGATATCGGTCGCATCCGGCAGCAGGATGTCGGCCATGTAGTTGGTTTCGTCTACCGTGTAAGCGAAGGCCACGGTGAACGGGAACTCGGCAATGCGTTTCGCCACTTCCGGCGCATTCCACGACGAGATCGCCGGGTTGGTGCGGTAGCAGATCCAGAGATCGGGCAAGGTCTGCTTCGGCCACGGGCTCGGCGGCTGTTTTTGAAATAACCAGGGCAAATGCGCTGGGCCGAGCGCCGCCGACCATGGCGAGTTCGCCGACAACGGCACCAGCGTGCGGTAGCCGTTACGGATGTTCGGATGGCTCTGCCACCCGTCCTTGCTTGTGGCATTGAACGGGTAGTCCATGAAGCCGTCAGGGCCAGGCTTGACGCTGTCGAGCCGGTTGTTGGCGGGACGATTGATACGGACCTTGGTGCCGAGGGTACTGCCGGGCACCTCGAGCGCTCCAACAAGGCAGGCGAGCAGCGTCCGCGCCCAGGTCGCTTCGTAGCCGCCCCATCCGTTGTTCACACCTTTGCCCAGCATGACGCCAACCGGGCGGTGCGGCAGGGTCACACCCTCGATCTCGATCGTAGCGCCGACCCGCGCATGGGCGACAAACTCGTCGGCAACCCGACGGATCGACGTGGCCGGCACGTCGCATTCGCGCGCCGCCCACTCCGGCGTATAGGTCGCAATATGATCACGAAGCACCTGGAAGGCCGGTCTTGCCGATGTCGCCGTGTGGTCCCAGCGGTCGTCGTCCGGGCCCTCCTCGAGGCCGGACACAGTAAAACTTCCCTCCATCGCCGGCTGCACGATCGCCGCATCGAAGGGCTTGGCACGGGCGTCGGCCAGGTCCCAGATCAACGGCTTGCGCGTTTCGCGGTCGCGCAGGTAGTAGCCGTTCGGCCCAACGAGGTAAGGCGAATTGGTATCTTCAGCAAGGAACCGAACATCGCATACCGTCCGCCAGTCCCGTTCGTGGAGAATTCGATGGATCAGCGCGAACAGGAATGCCGAGTCAGTTTTCGGCCGAATTGGAATCCATTCGGCCGATAGCGCGCCGGTAACCGACAAATGCGGTTCGACCTGCACGCGCTTCAATCCTCGCGAACGAGCGTCGGCCTGTCGCCAAACGCCCGTGACACCGCCCGATGCTTCCTGGTTGTTGCCGAAGTTGATGATGTAGTCGCAATTAGGCGAGTCCACCGTCACGGTGAACCCACGGTGCCATAGCTCGCCGTAAAGATGCTCAGAGTGATAACATTTGGCACCCTGACCGCTGCCGTAACCGAAATCAATCGGTCCCCAGGCGGATAGGAACGCAGGAAACGAGCCCATATACCGGGTTGGTGTTCCGCCACCGCCGAAGGTTACGGCAACGCGCGGATATCCCGATGCGTCGGTCAGGCCCTTGACGCGAATCTCGTAGAGCTTCGCGGCCACCAGATCGAGCGCTTCGTCCCACGAGATCGGCACAAAACTGGGGTCATGCTCGCGGCCCTTCAACGGGTTCGTGCGCTTCATTGGCCGGGTGATCCGGTGCGGGTTGTAGGTCTTCTGAATCAGTCCATAGGCTTTCACGCATACTCGTCCGTATGCCGGATGTGCCGAACCGATGTCGAGATTGGGCTTGATCCGCACTGCGATGCCGTTCTCGACCTCGACTTTGAAAAGATCGGGGCCACAAACGCACTGATTGCAGTAAACTGCGACCTCCCTGTTGGCTCCTAGCTTCGTCGTCGCCGGCTTGCCCATTGTGATCATACCTTTTGCAAGGTCTGTGCTCTCGCCGCTTTGCTCTGGAGCCGCTGGCGCTGTTTGTCGAGGTCGACGACAAAACGCACATGTTTTCCCCGGCCAACGACATCGAGCGCGTCGCGCACCTCAAAATCGAATTGCACACGCCGTCCATCGATGCTCGACACCGACACCACGACATCAATCCACATGCCAACAAGCGTTGGACCGAGGTGGTCTAGTTCGATGCGCGCTCCAACGGAATTCTCTCTGTCCGAGAGGTACTCGCCGATAAATTCCCGGCAGGCGTGTTCAACATCGCGCGCCATCGAAGGCGTCGCATAGACGCGCAGCGCATCGCCCATGAAGCCAATCGTCCGGCTCGCATCCACTTCAAAGCGTTGGGTGCGCGCCATCCCTTTTTCAAGCCCAGATTTCATTCGACCGATCCAGGTGCTGACGCTGCTACCGTCGTCAAACCGCCGTACGCGCGGCGCAAATCCTGCTTCAGTACTTTGCCCACAGCGCTTTTGGGAAGAGCTTCAAGGAATGCGATTCGACGCGGAATCTTGTAGCCACCGATGCGTCCTCGGCAGTGCGCGATGATTTCATCCACTGTGAGTTGCCAGCCCGGCAGTAGCGTGATCGCTGCAAATAAGGCCTCGCCGAACTGCTCGTCTGGAACTCCGATAACTGCTACCTCGTCTATCCCGGGATGCTGAGAGAGCGCCGCTTCCACTTCCAATGTGTAGACATTCTCGCCGCCAGTAACGACCATATCCTTCTTGCGATCGAGCACATAGAGATATCCCTCATTGTCGATCCGCCCAATGTCGCCAGTCCAAAACCACCCTTCGCGGAAAGCTTTCGCGGTCTCGCGTGGCCGATTGTGGTATCCCTTCGCGACCTGTGGCCCACGCACGACGATCTCACCCGTCTCGCCCGTCGGCATCGCGCGCCCGTCGTCGCCAACGATGCGAATATCCACACCAGGAAGGGGTCGACCGGCGGCGCACAGCAAATCGTCGCGGCCGGCCAGCCCGCGATTGTGGTCCACCTCGTCGAGCACCGCAAGAATCGGTGACGTTTCGGTCAGGCCATAACACTGGTGCATGTCAACGCCAGGGAACGCTTGCATCGTACGTCGGATCAGTTCCACCGGCATCGGAGATGTGCCGTAGCTAATGAGCCGGAGAGTTCTGGTATCGTGTTGGTGGATCTCTCGATACTCCACGATACGGCGAAGCATGGCCGGCACCAGACTTGCGATGGTAACGTCATAACGCGAGATCGCATTGATGACATTTTCTGGCGAAAATTTGGGTAGATACGCATGAGCCGCGCCGACCATGGTGAGGGCAGTCGCCTTGAGGTCGGTCGAGTGGAACATCGGCGAGGAATGCAGATAAACGTCGTTATCGCCGAGTGATATCACGTGCGAGAGCTGCAGGGCATTCAACACGATGTTTCGATGCGTGAGCGGCACACCTTTGCCGCGGCCCGTGGTGCCTCCAGTGTAGAGTAGGATGGCTTCGTCGTCCTCTCTAACGTCGTATGGTGCAACTGGATAGGCCCGGTCCCGAAGCGTATCGTAATCCGGCAGCGTTCCGCTGCTGTGATCGGTGGCGATGCGGATTGCCCGGCTACGCCAATCGTTCAGCGGCGGCTGATCGAGCAAGTTTGTGAATATACTTTCGACGGCAAGCACGCGGCATTCGGCATCCTCAAGCATGCCGGCGATCTCCGGCGGCGCGAGTCGGTAGTTGATCGGAACGGGAATCGCACCCGCCCAATACGCGGCATAGATCAGTTCCGCATGGCGGAAGCAGTTGCGGCATAGAATGCCGAACCGTTGGCCGGGCCCTACGCCGAGCGTCGAAAGCATGTGGGCAGAGCGCGAGATTCGCTCTACATAGGCAGCCCATGTGAGATCGCCTTCGGCGTCGCGGATTGCAGCGCGTGGGCCGTATAGTTGCGCGGTCCTCTGCAGCAGAGACGATAATGTCAACATGGGCTTCTTTCTGACATAAGCGCGTGCGTCTCGGCGTCCTATTTTGCGACAGGGATAGCCGGAGGAAGAGCACCGAGCGACGCTGCGCCGAAGCCAATAAACGAGGCTTTCTTAAGATCCCGACCCATGTCAGCGCCGGTCGTACCGACCATTCCCGCATTGAGGCCTGTCGATTTCGATCCGCCCATACTTTGTCCTGCGCGATTTATGTTTTTTGTCCGTAGTGCTCGATGCAGTTGGATAAGGAGTTGAGTTGATTCATAAACTCGGATAATTCAAGCAGCGGCTGAAATGTCCCGCGTTCGGGATGACACCGCGTTGATTTGAATCAAAGTCAGTTGGTTTTCACCCTGGCAAATGTTGAAAAATAGCCTTGCATTATCGTTCCCCGGATGACGCCGCGCCGGCGGGCACAAACACCGTCAACCGTCCCGTTTTAAGATCGGCGTAGCATTTCCATGAGAGCAGCGCCGTTCGAGTATTTCCGCGTCGCCGACATCGACGGTGCCTATCCGATGCTGGCGGCCGACGACAGCGCGCGCGTCAACGCCGGCTGGCAGACGCTAGTGCCGATGATGACGATGCGGCTCGCGCGGCCGACGCGGCTGATCGACACCAACCGCATCGCCGCATTGTCCTACATCCGTGAGGACGGCGACGGTATCGTCATCAGCGCCACCACGGGGCAATGCGTGATCGAACGCGGTCCGCTAATCGGCGCCCGCCATCCGCTGCTGGCCCGCGCGATCCCCTTCATCGGGTTCCACAACCTGTGCATGTGCGAGCTCTTCATTGGACCGATGGTCACTATGCTACCGGCAGGCGCCTGTCTGTCGGCTGCGCACCTTCCAGTCTGGACGGAGGCTAAGATCGGCGTCGGCTTTCACGAGGTGGATGTGCGGCGCAGGGATTTCGCTTTCGTGTCGGCGGCAGCGCAGGTCGAGCTTAGCGACGACGGAAAATGCAAGTGCATCGTCATCGGCACGACGGCACTGCCCTTCGTGTCGGGCCGCCTCAAGCGCAACGCCCAGATCACGCTCGCCATCGGCGACCCGGTCGAAGGCCTCGCCCACATCTAGACCGACACCATCCTGCATGCCGTGCGCGTGCTGAAATTCGTGATCGAAATGATGGGCACAGATCGCGTCATGATGGGTTCCGACATGCCTTTCCCAAGTCTCCAAGGCATTGAGTTCGATTCTAGGGGCCTACTCTGGCTGGACACCGGCCGCCTTCACCATTTTGGCAGTGACCTCCACGTCGGCGCGGATCGCAGCGGTAAATTCGCTCGGCGTGTCCGCAACCGGATCGAGACCAAACGCGGTAAAGTACTTCTCGATGATATCCGGCCGCTTTGCGACGCCTGCCACGTCGTGATTGATGCGATCGACCAACTGAGCACTGGTGCCTCCGGGCGCGAACATTCCCCACCAGATCACAGAATCAACGTAGGGGTAGCCCGACTCGGCTATGGTCGGGATATCAGGAAACAGGCTCGATCGTTCCGCACCACCGATTGCCAGCGCCTTGAGCTTGCCAGCTTTCACCATCGAGCCGGCCGCCGCCGGGCTTGCCACCGAAATTTGCACCTCGCCGGTCATCACCGCGTTTACGTCCGGCGCAATCCCCTTGTACGGCACGTGGAGGAATTGCACGCCTTCGCGCTTGCCGATCGTCTCGAACATCAGGTTTGGCTGCGTGCCGAGGCCATAGGAAGCGTAGGCGACGCTGCCTGGAGTATGGCGGGCGGCGTCCACCAGCTCGCGTAGGTTGTTGGCGAGAAATGACGGATTCGCGATCACTAACTGCCCACTCCGCGCGATCATCGTTATCGGAATCAGGCTCTTATCTGGGTCGTAGGGCAGCTTCTTAAAGAGGAAGCGGTTGCTTACCACTGTGGGATCGATGGTGAGCAGCAGCGTGTAGCCGTCGGGGGTCGCGTTGGCGACCCTGTTGGCGCCAACGATTGAGCTCGCGCCACCGAAGTTCTCGACCACCACCGGCTGGTTCCAGAGCTTGCTGAGCTCATTGGCGAGCGCGCGCGCGAGCACGTCCGTGCTGCCGCCGGCCGGGTAGGGCACCACGATGAAAATTGTTCTTGAGGGGAATACTTGTGCGAGCGAGGGAACGACAGACAGAGCGCACAACAACGCAACTAACAGCGTGACAGTCAGGAAACGGCGCATCATCATTCCTCCTCGATTATGTTTTGTGTAGCGTTAGACAAATCGTAATTGATGCATCGTCATCACAGATGGTTAGATAGATGTTATCCAGGTGACACTAAGTGGTAGACCGAGCTGCGGAGATGCAGCGCACCAAATCCAGCAAGCCCGGTCCCAATGAATGCACAGTAATATCGTGACCTGACGGCTTTTTGGAGAAGCGAGAGAGAGGCGCCGGTCGTTTCAATCATCGATGCTCAGGACTTTTCAAGTCGCAACTTTGCACGTTTCGGGATTTTAAATTCAGCAAGGCCGCAATCTTTCCAAACGTCGAGCGCCTTCATCATCATGTCTTTCGGCGGAAGTGAGAAAGGACCGGAATCGATCTTTTCCGTCGCATCCAGGACCAGTTTGGAACCTGGCATGACATTACCGCGGGCATCGCGTAGCGAAGGGTCCGTCTCGATGGAGACATGGCAGTCGTCAATAACCACGGTATCGCGTTGCGGACTAAATCGGGAATTTATGGCCCAATCGACATGAGTAGGGTCTCGAATGTCGATGTCCGCATCGACGACGGTGACTCGTTTCAACGACGTGATATCCGCGATGGTACGGCCGACGCGCTTTCCATGCCCGGGAAATTGCGGCGTAATCGCCACGACGCCGTGCCCGAGCATTCCACCAAATGTCAGATCGATCCAAACGTCGTGCACCGCTTGATCGCCGATCTTGTCACGCATCATCTGAAGAATAACGCCAGCATTCACGAGGCTTTGGATTGTCGTGCTCTCCGAGGGAGGCATCTGGCTGGTGTATCCATAGAAGATCGGATCTCGGCGATGGGTGATCGCTGTTATTTTGGCCATCGGACGCTTATCGACGGGTCCCATATATCCTGCGAATTCGCCAAACGGTCCCTCGGTGTCGACATCGCCGGGGGCAATTTCTCCCTCAATAATGATCTCCGCCATTGCCGGGACATGCAGATCGTTCGTCTTGCAACGAACCAAATCGATTGGCTCGCCCTTGAGGCCTCCGGCAAACTCCATTTCGTCCTTGCCGTAAGGTAGGTTTGCGACCGTGGCGAGATGAATGGCCGGCTCGGTCGCAATGACCCATGCAATCGGTGCGGTCTTGCCTTTGTCGGTCCACGTCTTGACGTTGCGAAACCCTTGGCGCCCGCGTCTAAGGTTAATGACGACGCTACGAGGACCGCCTACCATCGTGCGGTAAACGCCCATATTGGGAATCTCGGTGTCGTGGTCTCGCGTAACGACGATTGTGGTGAGGTAGGGCGCCTTGTCCTTGCCCGGTGTCCAAGTGACGATCGGCAAGCTATCGAGCCTTGCCTGTTGCCCGGTGAAGACGACTTCCTGGCAAACCCCACTGTTTACGAGCTTCGGTTTGTGCGTATGGCGCAAAGCGTTGGAGACCTTGACATTGATTTCAGGGACTTCGCACTGGAGCGCCACGGCAACGCTTTTCGGCGAACCGCCGAGCGCACCGGTCACAACTGGAATTTTGGTTCCTTTTACATTCTGAAAATAAAAACCAAAGCGCTCCTCGACCGGTAGCGCCTGATACATCCACTTGGCGAGGCACGCGACCTCCCAATTGTGATCCACCCCGTGGGTTATGCGCTTGAGGAGATTTTGTTGCTCAAGTACCGCCAAGTAGTCTCGCATATCTCGATACGGCATCTCTTACTCCTGGCAAGGGAGGGTAGGTCTGTTCGCTGCGCGCCGCGAATGCGTTGCACCGGATGCGGCTCGATAGGCGTGGACGTTCGGCCTCATAGAAGGAACGGCCTTCAATTAGTGCGATTACTGGCTGCCGACATTACTTGTCTTTTGCCATCACGCCGGCTGCCCGCAAAACCTTGCCCCAATTAGTGTATTGGGTTTCGATGAAACCCTGGAATTCCTGCGGCGTGCCCACGCTCGGTTCCACTCCAAGAGCGGCGAGCCTTTCTTTGATCTCCTTGTTTTCGGCAACCTTGTAGAGCGCCGCATTAAGCTTCGCGACAATGTCGTCCGGCGTCTTTGCTGGTGCAACAATGCCATACCAGGAGCCGCCCTCGAAGCCGGTCATTCGGATGCCGCTCTCCTCGAACGTCGGCACATCAGGTAACGTGCTGATGCGCTTTGCGCCCGTTACGCCGAGCACTTGAACCTTGCCGTCTTTCGCCAGCCCGGTAGCCATGACTACTGCTGAAAAAAGCGCTGAGATCTGACCACCCAGCAGGTCGTTAGTAGCTTCCGCTGCGCCCCGATATGACACGAGGAGCGGATTGATTCCGCTTGCGTTCATAAAGGTTATTGCCGCGACGTAGGGCGTCGTGCCAATCCCAGTATGACCGATCGTGACGGCTTCTCGCTTCGTATTGGCGAGTTTGATGAAATCAGCAATGGTGGGTGTAGACAAAGCGGGCGAAACGATCAATAGGAACTGCGACTTGGCGGAATGGCCGACAGCTTTGAAGTCCTTCAGAGGATCGACGCCCAAATTGGAAAATATATGCGGTGTCACCGCGAACGATATATCGACCGCCATCAGAGTGTAACCATCGGGGACCGCCCGCGCCACAGTCTTTGCCGCGATTGATGTGCTCGCGCCGGGCAGATTCTCGACGATCACCTGCTTGCCGAGGGCCTCACCCAGTCCGGCGGCGACAACTCTGGCGATGCTGTCCGTCGGACCACCAGCTGCGAATGGAACGATGACGGTGATGTGGCGCGAGGGGAATTGAGCGGCATCTTCCTCGGCATAAGCGTCGCTGGCACAAGCCAACAGCGCTGCTGATAGCCCCCCAACCGCACGATGTAAAATGTCCCTCCGCCTGATCATGCTCATCCCCTTGGTGTGCTCCGAGCCACTATTCTATTCGGTATGGAACTTTCGCGATCCCCCTGATCACATCAGACCACGAGTTGACATGCACCCTCACCATAAGTGAGCAAAAGTGGCAGTTCTTTAGGCGGAAAAGCATATCAGGCGCTCCGCAAAATCTTTTCGAGCACCGGGGCCGTAGACACAACGTTACCATCAAGCTTGAGCTCTTGCGGATCAAGTCCGAGCCCAAGACCCAGCAACTGGGGAAGATGGATGATTGGCAAATTGAATTTTGTTCCCAGCTTCGACGCAGCTGCCCTCTGATACGGGTCGAGACTCGTGTGGCAGAGGGGACAGGTGGTTACTATACAGTCGCTGCCCCCGTCTCGGGCCTCCGTCAGACGTCGGCCAGAAATCTTCAGCGCGACGTCCTCCTTCGACATCAGGATATGGAAGCCGCAACACCGCATCTTGCCGTCATAACTGACCGGCTCGGCGCCTAATAGGCGAATAAGAGTATCGAGAGACGTTGGAGAATCCGGATCGTCAAACCCGAGAACATCTTTCGGTCGGAGAATGTGACAGCCGTAATATGGTGCGACGCGCAGGCCATGGAGAGGCCTCACAATTCTCCTTCCAAGCTCCTCCACTCCGATGTCCCGCAACAGGACCCAGAGGAGATGTGTGACGTCGCTGCTCCCCTGATACTCGAGACCGACCTCCGAGAGGTTGCGATTTATTTTCTTCCGGAGATCCGGGTTGCGCCGCAGGGTTTCATTGACCTCGGTAAGATTCAGTAGACACGTCGCACAGACAGTCAGCACGTTGCGTTCGAGCTGTTCGGCGAGCGCCAGAGTCCTAGCGTTAAGCGTGAGAAAAAGCTCCTCATTGGAATCTCGTAGTTGCCGGGCCCCGGTACACGCGGCTGCCTCGATCTCCCAGAGATCGAAGTCCATTGTTTTCGCGACTGCCTGCATGGCCTGATCAAGCTCGGGGCAGGTGGTCTTCGCCGAGCAGCCGGGGAAGTAAGCAAATTTCATCGGCTTTTCTCCACCACCTCGAATAGCTTCCGAATGTCGTCGATCCCCTCCACGGTTTGCGGCCGTCTCTGGACCTTTCCTTTACGATACATTGTGACGACGAGAAAGAATTTGCTAATGCTTTGCAGCAGGCCCTTGGCCCGTCGCATCAATGTCGGCGGATGCACGCGACCGAATTCCTTTATGATATCCGAAAAGATCTGCCCTTCTCTCACCTCCCGGTTCAACGGAGCCTGCGTGGCACATTGACGCTTTAATTTCTCGATCGCGTCCTCGAGCACATTAATCCCAACTGGACAGACATTGGAGCACTGGTAGCAGGAAACGCATGCGTAAATGTCGCCCTTGAGCGCGCGAGCGACCCGGTTGCCTTCGTCCTTAGGGTGCAGGGCAACCTTTGCGAGCTGAACAAACGACGCAGGCCCGGCGAAGTCCCGATGATCGGCGTCCGCCAGGACAGGGCAAGCAGCGGTGCATACATAGCACTCGATGCAATTCATGAGCTTGAAGGCATCCGCGAAGTCCTTGTGTGTCAACGGCTCCGGGAATGCTTCGTGAGGCTTCTTCCGCTCTAGGCACGGGTTCATGGCGAGCGTTGCACGCTCGAACGCGCTGCGATCGACGACGAGATCGCGAATAACCGGCATGTTGGGAAGCGGCTCGATCACCATCGACGGCATCGCCTTTTCCCAGCATGCGAGAACCGGCTTGCCGTTGACCTTCACGCCGCACATGCCACAGCGCTTGACCCCACAGAACCATCGATAACCAATGCCAACTCCGCAGTTTTCCGCTACATAATCGAGGACATCGAGAACCCGCATCTGCCTCTCGTAGGGAACCTCAAATATTTCATACCGCGGCGAGCTCTCGACCGTCGGGTCATATCGGTAGATCTTCGCCGAAACAAACTCGGGAGACGACTTCATCGAGAGCTCCTAATAATCGGCAGATAAAAAGTCCTCTTGCTCCGTTTTCGGCCTGATGTACTTCAACTCTACGGGCACATGTTCGATGCGGATGTCGTTCTCAAGGCGCGTTATGACGGTGTGCTTCAGGCAATTCTTGTTGTCGATGAAGGGGTAGTCCTCGCGGAAGAACGGTCCCCGGCTTTCCTTCCGCTGTATGGCCGACCGGATGGACACGTCGCAAATGTCGAGCATGTCATCGACGTCAAGTGCATCGACCCAATCGTAATTCCAATTCCTGGAGATCGTTTCGAGTCCCATTCGGGGCACCAACTTTTCCCTCACCTCGGCAAGTTCACTGAGGGCCTCATTCATCCTCTGTTCGTTTTTGATATAACCTATCTTCTCCCACATGATTTGCCGAATTCGTTTCTTGACCTCGGCGGGGCGAACACCAGCATCCGGCCGCATTCTTAGTCGGGACAACACCCGTTGTTCCTCCTTCGCCACATGTTCGCTTGAAGGGCCCGGATATCGTTCCGTTCTCGCCCTGGCACAAGCATTGCGAGCGGCCACCGTTCCATCGTAACTGACGAGCGTGATGGATCCTACGCCGTGACTGCCAACTCCGCCTGCAGCAAATAGCCCAGACAGACTGGTCTCCATCGTCTCTACGTTCGTTCGGATTCCGCCCAAAGTCATGTGCCAGGTGATTCCACATTCAATCAAGTCTTTACTGATATCGATCCCGAGGTGCTTGAAGAATTGTGTCTGATAGCTGTACTGGTCCATAATGCGCGGATCGATGTGCGTGTATCCGGCAGAATATCCACCGTGCCAACGGGCTTTTCCGTTCTTGACGTGTCTGTACAGGTGCTTGAGTTGAAGAAAATATGGCTGCATCGCCAGTGGATACATTCCCTGCTCGAAGAACATCTCACCGTCGGAATTATGTAGACGCACCGTCTCGGCAGTTTCCGGCATGGGATTGGGATAAATATGTAATCTCATCCACGACTTCGGCGAAGCGATGTCCGAGGCGTGC
>Ga0209517_10006100_pt1 | contig 15031 bp, 12 predicted proteins | sample PeaSoiMetSII2010_FD_187695 | JGI IMG/M metagenome (GOLD analysis project Ga0209517, IMG submission 187695) | Peat soil microbial communities from Weissenstadt, Germany - SII-2010 (SPAdes) (version 2) | ecosystem: Environmental > Terrestrial > Soil > Wetlands > Peat | place: Germany... | reverse complement strand
GATCGTCGGAATGTTTGCTTTGCCCGCCGCCGGGGCTGGCCTGGGCGCGCTCATTGGCCACGCTGCCGGGAAGCCGGATTCCAACGTTACCTCCAACTTCCCTCCCGGCTGCATCGGAGGACCGCCATTCTGCACCCCGATCAGCACGCCCGTCTTCGGGACCCAAACCAAAGACACGATCATTGGCGCGGGGATCGGCGGCATCATCGGAGGCGTGCTCTCCATGACGTTGCTGTTCGGTTCACACCAATTTTTCCTGGACGTGGGCTCGCCGGTCGATATGGTGCTGCGGCAGCCACTGACGCTGGACCAAGTCCAGGTCAGTGATGCCGTCCGGCAATCGGAGCAGCAGCCAGTACCGATGCAGCCCGTCGCACGCCGCCCGGTGCCGCCGCCTCCACCACCGGACACCGGCCCTCCAATGAGCACGCCCGGTACCCCGCCCACGGTCATTCCCGGAGCGCCGGGGCCCGACGGCATTCCAGGACCGCCGACGATGATTCCCGGCACCCCCCCGGGCACCCCTTAGTTCCCTAGTTCCCTGCCGCAACGCCAAAGTGGAAGACCGGAGGTCGCTGTCCGGTCTTCCACATTTTTCCCTCCCGGCCTTCTCCGCCTACTCTGCGGCCTCTGCGTTGAGATTTTTTGTTGTACTCTGAAACCGGAAGCCGAGAGCCGGAAGCCCGCACCCATGCCAACCCTCATCCCGCAGCCCACCCGCATTCAAGCCGCCGGCAACAAGCCCAAACTCATCGACGAATACGTCGGACGCGTCAATACAAAGACGTCTGGCGCCAGCGTCGCCCACATGCGCAGCCCCCAAGGATGGCTCGAGCCCGGCCAGACTCCAGAGTTCGACGAGTTCACCATCGTCCTGAGAGGATTGCTGCGCGTCGAGCACAGAGCTGCGAATGGCGCGATCGGTTCGCTAGACGTCGCCGCCGGACAAGCCGTCGTCGCCCACGCCGGCGAGTGGGTCCGCTATTCCACCCCGCAAGAAGGCGGCGCCGAATACATCGCCGTCTGCCTGCCCGCGTTCTCGATGGATACCGTTCACCGGGACGAATGAGGCTTCGCCCGTCCAATCCGTCTAGTCATTCCGAGGAGCGACGCGACGAGGAACCCGGTTTCGCGGGCGCCCTCCAGATGACTGAAGTTCTCCAAGGTCCGGGAAGGGCACGACTTCAAGAGGCTGCGGAAAAACTCACGATTCTGTCTTGTCTTGAAAGGGCGCGGCTTCAAGCCGCGACGCAAGTCGAATCGAATCAAAGCCGGCTCTATAGCCGCTGAGGGGAATCTCGCCGCACAAAATATTATTCCCGCAACCTCTTCGAGTCGTGCCGACAAGAGCCGCCAAACGAGCGAGGCTTCAGCCGCTGTGGTTCGCTGCAAAAGCCATGCCCCAGTGGCTGAAGCCAATTCCTTCTCAGCGGAGTTTGCGGCACGAGTGGAACTCGTGCCCTTCCCGATTCGATCCGACGGCGGCTCGCGGACAGGAGTGTCAAATGTCGCCGAGCTTCGCTCGGCGGGCAGCTGAGGGCGGCTGTCCCCACATGGTTCTTGGTTTAGCTAGAAGCTAGCAGCTACTATTCCCACTCAATCGTCCCCGGCGGCTTCGACGTAACGTCATACACCACCCGGTTCACGCCCTTCACTTCATTCACAATCCGCGTGGAGATGGTCTTCAGCACTTCGTGCGGCAGCGGCACCCAGTCAGCGGTCATGCCGTCTTCCGAGGTCACGGCGCGGATGGCGCAGGCGTACGCGTAGGTCCGCATGTCGCCCATCACCCCCACCGACATCACTGGCAGCAACACGGCGAACGACTGCCAGACTTTCGTGTAAAGCCCAGCCTCTTTGATCTCGCTGACCACAATGTCGTCGCACTCGCGCAGCAGCGCCAGACGCTCGGGCGTAACTTCTCCCAGCACCCGCACGGCGAGACCGGGTCCGGGGAACGGCTGCCGCTGCAGGATTTCTTCCGGCATGCCAAGGTCGCGGCCGATCTTGCGGACTTCGTCTTTGAACAGATCTTTCAGCGGTTCGATCAGCTTCAGCTTCATCTTTTCGGGCAGTCCGCCAACATTATGATGCGACTTGATGACCTGCGACGGGCCGCGCACCGAGCGCGACTCAATCACGTCGGGATAAAGCGTGCCCTGCACCAGCCATTTGACCTTGCCTTCGCTTTTCTCGATGCGGCGGGCTTCTTTCTCGAATACCTTGATGAATTCGTTGCCGATGATCTTGCGCTTTTTCTCGGGATCGGTAACGCCCTTCAGCTTTCCGAGAAAGCGCTCGGTCGCATCGACCGCATCCACATGCAGGTTGAGCTTGTCACGCAGCACCTTCTGCACTTTCTCAAACTCATTCTTCCGCAGCATGCCGTTGTTTACGAAGACGCAGGTCAGGCGCGACCCTTCGGCTCCGCTCAGGGCATGCTTGCCCTTGGCGTCGCGCAGGGCGCGGTCGACGAGCACCGCCGCGACCGACGAATCCACGCCGCCAGACAGCGCACAAATTGCCCGTCCGCTGCCGACCTGCTGTTTCACCTGCTCGACCGTCGAATCAATGAAACGCTGCGCAGTCCACGTAGGCTTCGCGCCGCAGATCTGAAAAATAAAATTCCTCAGGATCTGCGTGCCTTGCGGCGTGTGGTGCACTTCGGGATGGAACTGCACCGCGTACCATCGCTTCGCAGTGTTCTGAATGCCAGCCACCGCGTAATGAGTCTTGGCCATCAGCTCGAAACCCGGGGGCAGTTCGAGCGCTTCGTCGCCGTGAGACATCCACACCGCCAGCTTTTTGGCCAGCCCCTGAAACAACACTGAATCCGACACGATATCGACTTCAGCCGCGCCGTACTCGCGCTTATCCGCCGGACGCACCTTGCCTCCGAGGGTGTGCACCATGAACTGCAATCCATAGCAGATGCCGAGCACGGGCACGCCCAGCTCGAAGATGCGCGCGTCGGCCGGTGGTGCGTCTTTGTCGTAGACCGACCAGGGCGCGCCCGAGAGCACGATCCCGACAGGCGTGTAGCTCTTGACCTCTTCGAGTTTCGCCGTGCACGGCAGCACGACAGAGAAAACATTCTGTTCGCGGATGCGCCGCGCGATGAGCTGGGTATACTGCGCGCCAAAGTCAAGGATAACGATGCTCTGGCCCACTGAAGTTTGATTGTGCGGGGATTTGGTTTCCACAAATGAGTTTCTCAAATTCGGGGAGAACGTGTAAAGGGAATGATGGGATCCTGGGCACCGAAGCACATGACAAAACAACTCATAAATGCATCGTTTCAGATTCAAACGCAAGAAGCGGATAGATCGCATCGCCACGAAGCGCCATAGTTGCCCTATGCACAGAACCATCGAGCCAACGATCCTCTACTTCGGCACGCCGGTAGCCTTGATCTCAACTCTCAATGAAGACGGCACTCCCAACCTTGCCCCCATGTCGTCCGCGTGGTGGCTGGGATGGAGTTGCATGCTCGGCCTGGGCTCCATGGGCAAGACCTCCGACAACCTGATTCGCACCCGGGAGTGCGTCATCAACCTGCCTTCCGACCAGCAGGTCACGCATGTGGACCAACTGGCACTCACCACGGGCAAAAATCCCATACCCGAGAAGAAACTCAGCTGGGGATACCGTTACGAGCCGGACAAGTTCGGCGTCGGAGATCTGACCCCCGTGCCGTCACTCGCCGTGAAACCGCCGCGCATCAGGGAGTGTCCGGTGCAGATGGAAGGCGTGGTGCACGAGTGGCGTCCATTCGGGAAGAATGTTTCGGCGAACGCGTTCGAGGTGCACATCGTGAAACTGCACGTCGAGGAGTCACTGCTAGTCGGCGATCCGGCGCGGCCTCACATCGATCCTCAGAAATGGCGTCCGCTCATCATGAGCTTCTGCCGGTTCTTTGGCATGGGCGATGAAGTGCACCCATCCCGGCTGGCGGAATCGAACTTCATGAATTTTGTGCAGAAAGCGATGCCGTCACAACCGCCGGTCACCCGCTAACCGCGTGGGGACTGAGCGGATTGGGAATGTCGCTTAAGATCGGCTCATCCCGATCGATGGTGGTCAGGAGCGCGGGAGGAGTCAGCACGCGATCGGGCAGAACGGGCGCGAGCGGCTTCTCCGGCATTTCTGCGATGCAGACGTATCCCGCTAGCCGCGCCATATACAGCCAGTCGGCCAGCGCGAAATAAGCCAGCGTCACCAACATCACCGCCACCACGACCAACCGCCATGGCAGGACTCCCGCCAAGCCCAGCGGCATGGACGCGACCGTGGTAGCTCCCACGAACGCGACCAGATGAGCCAACCCGGTCCAGATGCTGACCGCGAAGACGGCGCCAGTGCGTTCGCGACAAAGGGTCGCTGCGGCCGAGATCGCGCCCACCGCGTCCTCTCCATCGCGGACCGCAAACATACCGGCCAGCGACAACAACCAGTTCAGCGCCCACCACACCAAACAGATCAGCCCCGCCAGCGGCACAAACAGTAAGAAAGCCAGACCGGGCCGAGGACTGGCGTCCGGCGACGCGAACCCAGCCAGAATCGACGCGCCCACGAATCCGAAGGCGGCGGCCAGCGCCACGGCCGTGCGCAAGAAGTTGAGCCGGAGCAACGCCGGCAATACCGCACTCGTAGAGACGTTGCTTGCAACGTCTCTCTCGCCATCGTCGAGAACGCCGCTAGCAGAGGCGTTGCCAGCGGGGCGAAAGTAATCCAGCAGCACGCGCACCGTGGCGATCCGCCCCAGGGATGCGGCTACGATCCAGAGCACCATCAGCATCAATGCGGCAAACAATCCGGCCGACACCGCCCGGTTCAGACTGCCGCGGAGAATGTGGGCGATCGCTTCCCCGACCAGGTAGGGATGCCGCGTGCGCAAGAAAAGCAGCTCGCCGTTGGTTACCGGCAGCGTGTCGAGATATTCAAAGAGCCCGAAGACGAACAACGCAGCAGCGGTTGCGCCCGCAGTCCAGCGCCACATCATTTCCGCCAGCGTCAGCGACGGCCGCCGGAACGCGGCGCGGAAACCTTCAGCCGTAGGCGAGATAGCCATGTGTGCTCAGGATAACTCATTCGCTGTCATCCCTCCTCAGCCCTGTCAGCGGACAAGAATGGAGCACCCCGGTTTGTCTCCCACACGCTCTCTCGTTGACTTGGCCCCTGCACTCGAATATCGTTGCGGGCGCTATGAACATAGTCAAAGCGACCCGCCTGTTTGAAGAGTGGCTGGGCCATCGCACCGACATCGTCAAGAAGGACCTCCACCTCAAACACGTCAACATGAAGGCAGCGGTCTTCCCGTTTTTGCGAGCCACCTACTACCGCTGGGCGCAAGTCTGGCCCAAGGTGTGTCCCGACGTTGCCCAGGGGCCGCGCGTGCTGGCGGTGGGCGACCTGCACGTGGAGAATTTCGGCACCTGGCGCGACCTGGAAGGACGTCTGATTTGGGGCGTCAACGACTTCGACGAAGCGCATCCCATGGCCTACGCCAACGACCTGGTCCGCCTGGCGGTGAGCGCTCACCTGGCGTCCGATGCGGGTCACATGCCGCTGAGCCACAAAGACATCTGCGATTCCGTTCTCGAAGGCTATGGCGAAGGATTGCGCGAGCAGGGACCGCCCTTCGTCCTGGGCGAGAACAACGACTGGCTGCGGCAGATAGCCGAGAGCGAACTGCGCGACCCCGTCCACTTCTGGGCGAAAATGGATGCGCTCCCCACCGTGAGAGGCGACGTGCCGATCAGTGCCATCGACGCCATCGAGCACCTGATGCCCGATCGGAACTTGCCTTACCGCCTGGCGAGTCGCGTGGCCGGTCTGGGAAGCCTGGGGCACGCGCGCTACGTCGCTATTGCGGAATGGCGCGGTGGCAGAGTCGCCCGCGAGGCCAAAGCTCTGGTTTCGTCCGCCTGCTACTGGGCGAAGGATGATCAGGGGCCGTCTGAGATCCTGTACCAAGCCATCATCAGCCGCGCAGTGCGCTGTCTCGACCCGTTTGTTCAGCTGCGCGGGCGTTGGATCGTGCGCAGGCTGAGTCCGCATTGCTCACGCATCGAACTGGCCACGCTGCGGGCGCCGGGCAAAGAACTGCGCTTGCTGCGCGCCATGGGACGGGAAACCGCGAACATCCATCTCGGGACTAAGACTGCCCGCAAGCCTATTCTGAGGCACCTGCAAAAGCAGAAGGCGAAGTGGCTGCACGAGGCCACCGAAGAAATGTTGAAAGCAGTCCGCGACGATTGGAAGACGTGGAAGAAAGAGGGCTATGCCTAGGATGCCAGGCCGGGGCGGCTTTTCTGGAGCGCCCTACGCGGCCCCGCTGTGCGCGCTCCCCGCGGCCGCAGCCACCCTCACCGTGGGCCGCCGCAGAGGCGTCAGGGCGACTCCTCGATCCCGGTCGTAGACCAGAGTCCAGTGCCTGGCGCAGTCATCACACAGCCAGTAGTGCTCGACGCACCGTGGCTGCTGCCGGGCACGAACAAACAGCGGAGAGGCGGATTCTCCCGGTTTGGTCAAGCGGTCGGTCTCGACCAGAAACAGTTTGCCTTCTCTAAGCCGGAGGAACGGCTTGCTGCATTGTGCATTGGCGCATTGGCTGAGCATGTTTTCGCTGCTTCCTGCTCTGCCAAGAACCATCTCGGCGAGCTACTGGATTCCGAATGATCTGCACGTCGCGTGCCACCGGGTCTCCCTGCGCACTGTGGGGGGTTCGCTCATCCGATCCTGCCTTTGATCGGTACTTCGATCGGTACTTTCCCCCGGCTTTGCCGACTAATCGGCAACACTGCCGATGCCGCGCCCTTAGTTTCCTTGCCTGAGTTCTGCTGGCACGTCTACCATCAATCGTATGCTCAAGGTCCTGCTCTGTCCGCCGAATTATTTCGATGTCGTCGATCAGAAAAATCCCTATATGGCCTGCCCTGAGCTTGCCGAAGCGGCGAGAGAATCCGCAGTGGACCGAGTGAAAGCGCGCAGCCAGTGGGAAACTCTCTGTAGCGTTTTGCAACAGCAGGGATGTGAAGTCGAAACCATCGATCCCGTCCAGGGCCTCGAAGACATGGTCTTCGCCGCCAATCAGGTTTTCGCCGGCGAGAAGAATGGATATGGAAAATTTGTAGTTCCCAGCCGCATGGTCTACCCATCGCGCCAGCGCGAAGTATCTTTTTTTGCCGACTGGTGGCGGGCGCGAGACTACCAACTGATCGAACTCGATTACGGCGACGACTATCTCGAAGGCCACGGCGATTTGCTCTGGCATCCCGACGGCTCCCGCATCTATGGCGGCTACGGTTTCCGCAGCACGCGCGGCGGCATTGAGAAATTTTCTGCCGCGATGTCCCAAATGGGAATTCCCGTCGTGCCCTTGCAACTCGTCGATCCCTATTGCTACCACCTCGACACTTGCCTCTGCCCGCTCAACAACGACGCCGCGCTGATCTTCCCGGGCGCGTATTCCGCCGACGCGCTCGCGTCCCTGCATAAATTCTGGAAGCGAGTTCATCTGCTCACCGCCGACGAGGCCCATCGCTTCATGGGCAATGGGATCGTCGTCAACGGCAGCTACATCACGCCCTACATGACACCTCAGTTGAAAGCGATTCTTCAGCAGGAGGAGTTGAAACCTGTGCTGGTCGAGACCTCCGAGTTTGAAAAAGCGGGCGGGAGTTGCTTCTGTATGAAGACCTTCTTGCCTTAGCTCGTGCAACGCGTACGCCGCATAATGAACCAAACAGATCCTGATTTGAATGTCCGCTTGATGCCTGTCGCGCGTTTCCCGCGGCTGCGCGCGCTGGCCTGGTCTGGCGATCACCTCTACGCCTCGCGCGGCTACCAACTGCTGCGCGCCCGGATTCAGGATCCCTCTGACCGCTTGACGTGGCAGCCCGTGGCCCAGTTTCACCCTCCCTTGCGTCGCCGCCTCTCGGTGATGAACGGCCTCACGGCGCGCCTCTTCCGCGATGGTTTCCACGCGCTCGCAGCGCTGCCGTCGGGCGCGCTCATCGCCGCCGTGCCGGGAGCGATCGTCACTCTTCGTCCGGGCGAAGCCGAGTTTCGCCGCTCCCACGCGATCCTCCGCGGCACGCGCCCGCTGCACATCACTGCCGTTCCCGGCGGAGCAATATTCTGGGGAGAATACTTCGACAACGCCGCGCGCGACGAAGTCCACATTTACGCCTCCACCGATGCCGGCGCCACCTGGAGCGTCGCCTACACGTTCCCCAAGGGCGCCATTCGTCACGTCCACAACATCGTTCACGATCCGTGGGAAAATTGCCTGTGGGTGCTGACCGGCGACTACGGCGACGAATGCCGCGTCCTCCGTGCCACCTGCGATTTCAGCCGGGTCGATGCCGTGTTGCAAGGCAAGCAGCAAGCTCGCGCAGTCGCCGCCATTCCCACCGCGGATGGCCTCTACTTTTCTTCCGACACGCCTCTCGAAAGCAATTACATCTACCGGCTCGACCGCCAGGCATCGTTGCTGCAGGTCGCTCCGATCAGCAGTTCGTCCATCTACGGATGCCGCGTGGCCAGCCACGTGTTCTTCTCCACCATGGTGGAACCAAGCGAAGTGAACCGCGATCACCAGGTGCACGTCTATGGCGGTGCAGGCGAGAGCGCGAAAAACTGGCAACCCGTACTGGCCTGGCAAAAAGACCGCTGGCCCATGGGCCTGTTCCAGTATGGCAATGCGGTAATGCCCGACGGCAACAACACGACAACATTCCTGGCCCTGACCACCATCGCCGTCGAATCCGACGACATGGTCACGTCGATCTACTTCGTCGGTCCTTGAAAGTCGCATGTAGGGACAGCCGCCTTCGGCTGTCCGTCGAGCGAAGCTCGACAACGCCTCTAGCCGATCCCCCACGCTTCGCATTGCCGTAATATGGATTACTGAATCCCCAAGCCCCCTTGCCCCGTCTCAGCTACTACCGTCGCATTTTCAGCGCTTACCTAATCGGAGGCAAGAGCCACCTCACCTTCTGGCACGAAACTCCCGCCGCAAATCCCAATGCGGTCCCAGGCGAACTCGGCCAATACTACATGCTGTTCGCCGAGAAGGCCGACTATCAGGGCTTCTACGATTCCAAGGGAGTTCCGCAACTCGACTATCACGGCAAGATCGGCCTGCAGTACAACCCCATCGCGATCGCGCAGTACGGCCTGGGAAACTACAATCTGTTCCAACGCAGCGCCGACCCCGAACGGCGCCGAAAATCCTTCGTCGCCGCCGACTGGCTCTGCTCGCACCTGGAGCAGAACCCGCAAGGACTCGCCGTCTGGAACCATCATTTCGATTGGGAATACCGTGACACGCTGCGCGCCCCGTGGTACTCAGCACTCGCGCAGAGCCAGGGAATTTCCCTGTTGGTGCGCGCTCACAAAGAGTCAGGAGATGGCCGCTATCTCGACGCGGCCCAACGCGCCCTCGCCTCCTTCCACGTCCCCATGCAAGATGGTGGCGTCGCCTTCACCGATGAGTCTGGCGACCTGTGGTTCGAGGAGTACATCGTCTCCCCGCCCACGCACATTCTCAACGGATTCATTTGGGCGGCATGGGGCATTTACGATTACTACCTCGCCACCAAAGACCCGTCCGCGCGGGAATTGTTTTCGCGCGCGCTGCGAACCATGCTGCACAATCTGGACCGCTACGACCTGGGATTCTGGTCGCTCTATGAGCAGTCGGGCACGCGCCTGCCCATGGTGGCCAGTCCCTTCTACCATCAGTTGCACATCGTGCAGTTGCGGGTGATGCATCGCCTGACCGGAGAAGATGCATTCGCCCGCGTGGCCGACCGCTGGGAGAATTACAGCCGCAGCCGCAGCAAACGCACCCGTGCCCTCTGCTACAAAAGCGCTTTCAAACTCTGCTACTACTAAAAACTCGAGCGCGTTTACTCCGGCTGTTCCTCGCCTGAAAAGCATGTGACTCTTGTACCTTGCGAGGAACTTCTCACGCACGTTTAATATGCTGGAGACTGGATGAAGCTCCCCAGATTTAGATGAGCACAAACCTCGCGCTCCCCTTCTCCAACCATGCCAGGAACCATCCCGAACGGCTTGCTCTCTCTGTAAGCCAGAGAAATTTTACTTACGGTGAACTGGCGGAGGTCGTTGAGCGGATCGCCGCCTGGTTGCACTCGCGATCGGTGGGTGACAGGAAGCTCGTGGGAATCCTGGCTTCCCGCAGTTGTGAAGCTTATGCCGGACTTCTGGGTGCCTGCTGGGCGGGCGCTGCCTATGTTCCGCTCAACCCTGACTGGCCCGAACCAAGGCTGCTAAGCATATTGCAGACCACCGAACTCGACGCGCTGATCGCGGATGATCGCGGCCTGAGACTTCTCTCGCCGAAAGTTCTGCAACATGCGCCGAAGCACATCCTGGCTCCCGCCCGCCCCGAATCATTTTCGCTCGGAGCACCGCCAGCCAGCACGCCGATCGCCGGCTTCGACGCCTTGCCACCGTCAGACCGTCAGCATCTGCCGCAGACACTTGGCGAGGACGATCTCGCCTACATCATGTTTACATCGGGAACCACCGGATCGCCCAAAGGCGTCATGGTTTCCACCGGGAATGTCTCGGCGTTTCTCTCTGCCATGAACGAGCTGTACCCGTTCAGCCCGCAAGACCGTGTTTCCCAGCGGCACGAGATTTCGTTTGATTTCTCCGTCCTGGATCTTTTCATTACCTGGTTCTCGGGCGCGTCTTTGCACGTGATTCCAGCCAGCCGGTTGATGGGCCCGTCACGCTTCATCCGCGAGCAGCAGCTTACGGTATGGTTCTCGGTACCTTCGGTAGTCGCTTTCATGCGAGACATGAAAATGCTCACGCCGGGAGCGTTCCCGTCCCTGCGCTATTCTGCCTTCTGTGGTGAGCCCCTGCCCGCCACGTCCGTGAAGGCATGGCAAGAGGCCTGCAATAACGGCGTGATCGACAATATCTATGGTCCCACGGAAGCCACGGTCGCTTGCCTGAGTCAGCGTTGTTCCGAACCGTTCGTGGTCACCCCAGAGCGCGGAACCATCGCCATCGGCAAGCCTTTCGCCGGCATGGACGCAGCGATCGTGGACGCGTCTCTTCATTTTCTTCCGTCCGGCGAAAAAGGCGAGCTCGCCCTCAGCGGAAAGCAGGTCGCCAAGGGATATTTCAACGATCCGCAAAAAACGGCATCACGATTTCCGTCCATCGACGGCAGAAGGTGGTACCTGACCGGCGATTTCGCCTACCAGGATACCGACGGAAAATTTCACCACTTGGGACGCACGGACAATCAGGTCAAGGTCCTGGGCCATAGGATCGAACTGGAAGACGTGGAGACGCACCTGCGCGAAGTGTGCGCCGTCGACTCCGTGGCCGCCGTCGCGTGGCCGATTACGAATGCGCTGGCCGAGGGGATCGTAGCCTTCGTGGCGGGCAGCACTCTTGCGGCCGCTGAAATCCGCGAGCAGATGCAGCGTCGTGTTCCAAAATATATGGTTCCCACCGAGGTGCGGTTCCTGCAGCGGTTGCCGGTGAGTGCGAGCGGCAAGACCGACCGAAAAACTCTCACCGAAATGCTCTCGCAAGGGTCTGACAGATCATGAGCGCCCCCGATCCCCAAAGCGCTGATAATCAGAGCGACGCCCCCCAAACCGCGCCGCCCGCTCCTCGCCCCTTCAGCTTCCTGCGCGGCTTTCGAGTCATTCCACGCATTGAGACCTACCCGTGGGTGGTGGCGTTCGCCCAGACCATCGCCGGGAAGGCCACGATTCTCGCCCTGTTCGGACTGGGCCTCTACTACGCGACCTGGCTTCACTACTTGCACAATCCTCGCTGGAAGGTCCAAATCTGTTTCCTGGTCGTCGTGACTGCCCTCCCGGAGTACCGTCGGATTGTGCTGGTCTTAGGCACGATCTGCTGGGCGTTCGGCATTTGGTGGCAATGGGCGGAGCATCCCCAAATCATCCAGGCCGCGATCTCACTGGTTCTCGCGGCACTGATATTTTCATTGGCAATCCGCTTCTGCACCTCATGGTTCGGGCGCAGGCCCGTCGCAACCTTGCTCACCGGATTCGCGCTCACCGTCTTGCTCACCAGCTACCTGCCCAGAGGCGGATCCCTCCGCATCATGTCCTTCAACTTCTTGCCCGTGGCCGGTGCGTACCTTTGGTTCCTGGCCTACTCGCTCATCGACATCAGCTCGAAGAACCGCGACTCCGTTGCTCTGCAGGTCGGCGCCTACCAGCCCATCTGGGGATCATCCGGCACTCCCTTCCCGAAGGGATCGGCGTATCTCCGCCGAATCGAAGCGAAGAACCCAGAGCAGCTTGCCGTGGCGCAACTCAAGGGTCTCAAGCTTCTGGCGTGGTCGCTGATCCTCGACGTCTTCCTTGAATACGTGTACAAGCCGCTTGTCCACGGGTACCTGGGGATTCCGTATTACGAGTTCGTATTCCACCTCAGCCTGATACGTGCGCCTTTTACGTGGTATATCGGCTGGGCCAGTCTGATCGCTGAGTTCCTGGGAAAGTTGGTGGAGTTCTCCATTTTCGGGCACCGCATTATCGCCGTGTGCCGGATGGCGGGCTTTCTCGCGTTGAGAAACACCTGGCGGCCCTTGGCCTCGCCCACCATCGCCGAATTCTGGAACCGCTACTACTATTACTTTAAGGAGTTGCTGGTCGATTGCTTCTTCTACCCGGCATTCCTGCGCTATTTCAAGAAGTGGGGCCGCTGGCGTTTGTTCGCATCCACCGTTGCCGCTGCCGGTTTCGGAAACGCCTTCTTCCACTTCTTTCGCGACCTGAACTACGTCGATGAACTTGGCTTCTGGAGGGCGCTCGCGGGCTTTCAAACCTACATCTTCTATACGATCGTACTGTCCGTGGGCATCGGCATCTCACAGATCAGGCAGCAGAACTCTGAGAACAAGACTGAGACTAAGAACGTGGGTTGGATTCGGCGCCGGCTGATTCCTCCACTCTGCGTCAGCGGTTTTTTTTGCATTTTGAGAATCTTCGATTACACCTACAAGCGGTATCCGATTTCAGAAAGCTTTCGGTTCTTGGCTCATCTTTTTAACTTGGTTTCTTGAGGAGCGAAATGGAGCGCAAAGAGGCAATTCGGAAATTCCTGCAAACTTTGCTGGCCCGCAAATCGGACGCTCAGCCTTTCTCCGATGATGCGTCCCTGTTTCTGAGCGGTCGTCTGCAGTCGGTGGACGCGGTCGCGCTGGCGGTTTTCCTGGAAGAGAAGTTTGGCATGGACTTTGCCGAGATGGGTTTTGACCAGGAAAGATTGGACACGGTGAATGCCATTTCGAGCCTGATTGAAGAATCGTCCAATGCTCGGCGCTAGCAGTTTCTGAAAAAGGCGTGCTTTGTAGCAGGGCACCGCTGAATTTGTATCAGGGTACCGCTTTAGCGGTTCGTAACGTTCTTGTCATTCCGACGCCGAGCGAAGCGGAAGCGGAGGAATCTGCTTCTCGGCTTGTGCCTGGAAGCGGAGCCCCCTCGGGTCTCGATCCGTTCCACCACCTACCCCGAACGTCCACTTATGCGATAGCCTCTAGAATCGCTTCAAATAAGCTCGCGTGAAAATCCTCTACGTCTCACAATATTTTCCGCCGGAGATGGGTGCGCCTTCCGCGCGCGCCTCCGAACTCGCCCAGCACTGGGCGCGGGCAGGCCACGATGTATCCGTGCTGACGGGATTTCCCAATCACCCCACCGGAGTGGTTCTCGACGAGTGGCGCGGCCGTTGGCGCCGGCTGGTTTACCGAGAAAACATTGGCGGCGTCGATGTCTTTCGCACCTGGCTTTGGCCCTTGCCCAACCGCAAAGCGCATGAGCGCATGCGCAACTACGCTTCGTTCTGTGTCTCCGCAGCGCTGCGGGGAATGGCCATCCCGCGTCCAGACGTGATCATTGCTTCGTCGCCGCAACTCCTGGTGGGGCTCTCCGGGTGGTGGATCGCGTTCGTCCGGCAAGTGCCCCTCGTCTTTGAAGTCCGCGACCTCTGGCCGGAATCGTTAACCGCGGTCGGAGTCGGCGATGAAGATTCTCTGTTGCACCATGCGCTGGCCGCGGTGGCAAAATTCCTGTACCAACGATCGGACCGCATCGTCGTCGTGACTCCGGCATTCAAAGAACATCTGATGCGGCGCTGGCGCGTGCCCGCGGAAAAAATTGCCGTCGTCGAAAACGGTGTCGAGACCGACCTCTTTAAGCCAGCCCCAGCCGCCGCCAACAACGCATCACGGCGAGAACTCGCCGTCGAAGGCAAGTTTCTGGTTTGCTACATCGGCACCATGGGCATGGCGCATGGACTGGGAACTTTGCTGGACGCCGCTGCCCAACTCCAGCGCCGGAATTCCAACGCGCAGTTCTTACTGGTAGGCGAAGGCGCGGACAAAGAAAGAATTAAGGCCATTGCGCAATCCCGCGCCTTAACCAACATCTCCTTCCTCGATCAGCAGCCGCGCGAGAAAATCCCCGCCTTCATCTCTGCTTCCGATGCCTGCCTGGTTCTACTGAAAAAGACTGACGTCTTCAAAACCGTAATTCCCACCAAGATGTTGGAGTTCATGTCCTGCGCCCGCCCGGTGATTCTTGGCGTCGATGGTCAGGCGCGGCAGATTCTAGAAGACGCCGGCGCCGGCCTGGTGATCGAGCCCGAAAACTCCGAAGCGCTGGTGACGGCGATCAACCAGCTCTCTTCAAATCGTGAGGTTGGCGAGGTGTTGGGACAAAAGGGCCGGGAATACATTCTGCAGCATTTGTCTCGCGGCCGGACGGCCGAGAAATATATAGACGTGCTTTCCAGCCTGGTGGCCAAGCCGCAGGCTGGCGATGCCGACGCTACGCCCTGAAGGCTACGGATGCACGGCGTAAATCGAGACCGCCGTGGCCATCGTCAGGGCGGCTTCTATGGTCCTGGTGGCCGCAAGTTTGCCTGCGCTGACTGGAACAAAGAGAATATCGTCCCCCTGAAGAGTAACGTCGGGAGCCTTAGCCTGCAACATCTTCTT
>Ga0209517_10006098_pt1 | contig 15035 bp, 14 predicted proteins | sample PeaSoiMetSII2010_FD_187695 | JGI IMG/M metagenome (GOLD analysis project Ga0209517, IMG submission 187695) | Peat soil microbial communities from Weissenstadt, Germany - SII-2010 (SPAdes) (version 2) | ecosystem: Environmental > Terrestrial > Soil > Wetlands > Peat | place: Germany... | reverse complement strand
CCGCAGGTAATCAACGAAGGCCTCCCCAGGGACCAATGCCAGTAAGGGGTTAAGGGCCTAAATCGGATATTTGCGCCGGAAAGTAGCTAGCGGGGTTGGCGCGCGGAAAAGTTGGCTAAAAAAATTAATGGCCCCGAGCTGGGTACTCGGGGCCTGCACTCAGAGAGTGGCGGTGGGAGGGGACTCACCGCCTGGGATGCTGTCTGTGTTGAATTCAGAGTATCAATTTCAGATCTGTTTGTCTAGTGTTTTTTTTAAAAATGTTAAAGAATTTTTTGGAGGAGGCTGGAGCCTGGGCCACTGTCGGGAAAGCCGACAGGTGCCAACGCCAGTAGTAGAGATTTTCAGCGGGCTAGTTACGACAAGTGTAGGGGAAAGCCTGGAATTGGCCGGAAAATTAAAAGGCCCCGAGCTGGGTATCTCGGGGCCTGCACTCAGAGGGGTTGGCGGTGGGAGGGGACTCACCGCCAGGGATGCTGTCTGTGTTGATTTGAGAATAGCAATTTCAGATCTGTTTGTCTACTATTTTGGAAAATATTTCCCGATTTTCTTCGGGGTGGCTTCCAGATGTACCGGGCAGGAGGATGACCCGGGTCGGCACAGCCGCTCGATCTCATTGAAAACACAATAGTTGGATGGTGATACCGGATTGCCCGGCCGGTTAGTGTCGCCGGAATAACTAAAGACATATTGAGCGGAGGGCGACCCGTGTGCAATTTTGCAAGGGAAAGCGATTGAGTGGGTGATGCAGATGAACGAACCGAAGGTGCAGAAGAACGGCGAGCGCGAGAGGCGTACCAAGCGCCGCTTCCAGATCGAGCAGGAAGTGCGCTATAAAATGCTGTACGGCCAGCGGATCGCCGAAACCGGCACCGGAAAGAGCTTGAACATCTCAAGCGGGGGGGTCTGGTTCACCACCGAGAACATCCTTACCGCCGGCATGCCCGTCGAGTTGTCGATGAGCTGGCCGGTCCTGCTCAACGATTCCTGCCCAATGAAGCTGATGATCTACGGCTGCGTGATCCGGAGCAATGACCGGGGCGCGGCTGTGGCAATTGAGCGCTACGAGTTCCGCACCCAAGGCTCGCGCGCCTTTCAAGCATCGCAGCACCCGCCGGTCGAACTTCGCATGATGGGCTAGCTTCTCTGAACGGGTAGTTCGGTGCGTTTGCGAAACCCCTCCCTCACGGGGCGCCCGCTGAGCCCGTCTCCGATCGGAGCCGCGACCGAAAGAAGCTGTAAAAGAAGTCCTGAGATCGCCGGGTTGACAGACGGAAGCGTCTGTCCCACGTTCAAGCACGTTCAAGCGATGCGCTTTCGCTGGTAGACTATCCCTGCTATCCTGGCTCGTTGCCATGCCGCTGTTGCCAGGAGGAATTCCGCTATGCTGATCGAGCAGCAGATCGCCGAGCGCCGCGAACGGGCGGGCGGCGCGGTGGTCCAGATCCTGGGGCGCCCCGAGGGCAAGTTGTTTGGCGATTACCGCGTGAAGTCCGCCAGCGGAAAGACGTACCGCGTGGCCATGCGCGGTCCGGGCCTCTTTGAAAACTACTGCTCCTGCCCGGATTTTGCCGTCAACACCCTGGGGACCTGCAAACATATCGAAGCCCTCTTGTCCCGGCTGCGGCGCCGCCACGGCAAGGCGCTGGAGCGAACGGAATATGCGCGGACCCGGGCTTCCATCTCGCTGCAGTATGGCGACACCATCGAGGTCCGGTTGCGTCTGCCGGCTTCACCCTCGCCGGCCTTGCAGGGCCTGGCCAAGGAGTTCTTCGATCCCGCGGGGCTGCTGCGCCGCGAGCATTACCGGCATTTCGCCCAAATACTGGACGCGATTCGGAAGGCCGACGATCAGGCAGTCGTCTACAGCGATGTCCTCGAATACCTCGACCGGGAGAACGAGGTCGCCGAAGGTCTCGAGCTGGAACTTAAACTCCTGGGACAGTTGCGCCGCGGGCAGGATCCTCTGGCCGGCATCGTCAAAACGAAGCTCCTGCCCTACCAGTCGCAAGGAGCTGTTTTCGCGGCCTGCCGCGGGCGCGTCGTCCTGGCCGACGATATGGGCCTCGGCAAGACCGTTCAAGCGCTGGCCGCCACCGAACTCCTGCGGCGCAGGAGAGGGATCGATCGCGTGTTAGTGGTGGCGCCCGCCTCGGTGAAGTACCAGTGGAAGACGGAAATCGAGAAGTTCTCTGACCTGCCGGCCCAAGTCATCGACGGTCTCCTTCCCCGGCGCCAGGCATTGTACCAGTCGCCCGCCTTCTTCAATCTCACCAGCTATGAGCTCGTCCTCAAAGACATACGCTACATGCACGAATTGAAACCGGACCTCATCATCCTCGACGAGGCCCAGCGCATCCGGAACTGGACCACCGCCACCGCTCGCACCATCAAGCAACTGAAGAGCCGCTACGCCTTTGTCCTCACCGGCACTCCGCTCGAAAACAAGCTGGAAGAGCTTTTCTCGGTAGTGGAATTTATCGACGGCCGCCGGCTGGGCCCGGCCTTCCGCTTCCTTGACGAGCATCGCATGGAGGACGAGGAGGGCCACCTTCTCGGCTACCGCGGCCTCGACCGCATTCACGACCAACTGGCTCCCATCCTCCTGCGGCGCACTCGAAAAGAAGTGCTCAAGGACCTTCCCGAGCGTACCGACCAGATCTTCCGCGTTGAGCTGACCCGGCAGCAAGCCGAGCCATATTTTGAACAGAACGACATCCTGGCCGCACTCATGCGCAAGTGGGAGAGACAAGGGTGGCTGTCCGAAGCCGATCAGCTCCGCGTTCTGTGCTGCATCCAGAATATGCGCATGCTCTGCAACTCCACCTTTCTCTTCGACAAGCAGACCCATCACTCGCCCAAGCTGGAAGAGTTTCGCGAAATCGTGCGCGAGCTCGCGCTGGAAGAGAACCGCAAGGTGGTAGTGTTCAGCGAATACGAACGGATGACCTGGCTGGCCGGCGAGGAACTCGGCAAACTGGGGATCGGCTTCGTTTCGCTTCACGGCGGCGTGCCTTCGCGCAAGCGGGGCGCCCTCATGGAGAAGTTCCGCAACGACCCGGAATGCAAGGTCTTCCTCTCCACGGACGCCGGTGGCGTCGGGCTGAACCTGCAAGCCGCGTCGGCGGTGATCAACTTCGAGCCGCCCTGGAACCCGGCGCGGCTGGAACAACGGGTCGGCCGCGTGCATCGCCTCGGCCAATCGCGTCCGGTGCAGGTGATTCACCTCCTGACTAGCGGCAGTATCGAAGAGCGGGTCTGGGCGACCCTGCAGTTGAAAAAGTCACTCTTCGCCGGAGTGTTCGACTCGCCAACCGGGGAAGTCAGCTTTGCCGCGCTGGGAAAAAAGAATGTTCTGCAGGCCGTGAAGGAGATCTTCGCCGATCAACCGGGGAGGCCCAAGCCGGTAATCGACCAGCCGCCGGCCGTGCCAGTTCCGGTAAAGGAGGTGACGGCCGCCGCGAGCCCCGCGGCACCTTTGGCTGCTGCCAGCGCCAGCCCAACGCCACCCGCACCCGCCACCTCAGTCCCACCGGCGCCAGCGAGCGTCGAGTTGCCGCCAGCCGGCGCGAGCCCCGCCCCACCCACGGGCGCCGAGTCCCGGCCGGAGGGCCTCGAGAGAGCCGCGGCCGGCCTCATCGAAGCCGGTGTACGATTCCTCGAGTCGCTCGCCGCGGAGTCGGGAGCGGCGCCGCCCGCGGAGGCATCCGGCAGCCGAATCCAGCAGACCGTTGCGGGGCTGTTCTCACGCGACCCGCGTACCAACCGGCCGGCCCTGACCATACCGCTGCCGGAATCGCTCACCGAAGGCCGCCTGACGAAGGCGATCGCGGGTCTCTTGAGTGCGCTGGTGCGGCCCGCTGGAGGTACATAGGAGACCTGACATGCTTCCCAACGCATTCATCGGTAAGTCCGAGAAGCCCACGGAAGAGGAACTGGCGGCGGAACTGGGACCGAGCAAGGCGCTCTGGGACCGGCTGCTGGCCGAGTTGGCGGAGGAATTCAAGCTCGTCACGCAAGAGTGGAACTCGTACTCCCCCAAGGCTGGATGGTCGCTGCGCCTGAAGCGCCAGAAGCGCAACATTTTGTATCTGGGTCCGTGCCACGGCAGCTTTCGCGTGGCCTTCGTTCTGGGCGATAAGGCGATCGCAGCGGCGCGCCAAGGCAAGCTTCCCCAGCGAGTCATGAAATTGATCGATGAAGGGGAGCGATATCCCGAAGGAACCGGAATCCGTTTCGACGTGAAGGGGCCCGCCGACATTGCCGCCGTCCGGAAACTGACCGCGGTCAAACTGGAGAACTGACCGGTCGGAGAAGGTTCACCTACTCTCGGCGGCCGTGAGTGTGCGAAGGCGCGAAAATATGGCTGAGATCGCCGGGTTGACGGATGAACGGACGCCAGAGGATTTCGCGGTTTGATCTGGAATCGGAAGGGAGACGTGGCTCTGAGTAGAGAATTGGTTGCACGGCGCGATGGCAGCTTCTACCTCGTAGGCAATTACCTCATAGGCAATGGTGTGCCGCTTGCCCGCCTCGTGCTGGAATTTCAGCACGGCGACTCCCCGGAAGCCATTCGATGGCATTAGCCGACGCTCAGCCTGGAGCAGGTTTGCGGCGCCTGATCACGTTCTCCCTGGCAACAACTGCTGACGCGACGAACCTGAGGGATGATCCGTTTTTGGGCGCACGCGGATCTCGGGGGCTCGGCTCGGGTGGTGTAGATTTGGCTCCCCAGTCTGGACACGTTTCGAACTTTTTCGGCTCTGTTGGCGATGTGATCGAACCCGTGGACGCGTATTGTTTTCAGAATGATTCATGCGAACCGCTGACCTGTGTCCATGCTGGGCACCCAGTCTGGATAGGTCTCGAACTCACCAAGGGAGCCGCGGATAACTCCCGCGTGCGACGTCACTCAGGCGCTATCCGCTTCACGCCCCGCCTGGATCGGTAAACACCAGGCGACCAAAGAGGATCAATTTCCCAGAAGCCGTTTCGGACAACTTCCCTGTCTTCCGACGATCCACTTGGAAGATGATATCCGCGAATCGTAGGTGCAATTTGCAAGCGGGCGCAGGTACGCGCAACCTGTTGGAAGGGAACTCTCAAAGGATTGCGAAGCGATCGAAGCTGAAACTTAACGTTGGCCGTTAACGGTTGCCTGAATCTTAGTGTTCTCGAGGGCATTTACCTTCCAACGCCCTTCTTCATTGCTCAGAATGATCAGGCCTCGCGTCTCCTCGCCAGGTGCAGGAACGCCTGCGAGCTTAATATCAAAAGTCTTAACTACGGCAATCGCGACGTCCGGCCGGATGAACCGCAGTTCTTCCACCATGTGACGCCTGGTATGGTCGTGGAACGGACCCCCCGGTGCGTGAAGCCGGGTGATCATTTCGGCGAAGGTCTCGCGACCCTTTACCCAGCCTCCGGTAGTATTACAGTAATGAAGATCGCATCATCAATCACCTTATCGGCCGTGTCTGCCACTGCCGGATGGTGATTGTTCCAACTGGTTTCGAAACCTTCGGCCAAGAGCGCCCGGATAGTAGCTTCATCCCGATCATTGCCGAATTTGCGTGTCTCGGATTTTTTGCCACTGGATTGCCCGTAGCCGGCAGACAGCGTCGCCAGCAGCATTCCAGCGGTACGTCTCGTAAGCATTGCGTTTCTCCCCCCCACCAGCATCTCGCCGAAGCAGGCTCTAGGAGAAGCACATGACCGTTACACGTAAGTGTCGTACGTTGCGCGTTACGCGAACGATCCCCAAGCTGCCTATCGGGGAATTACGGCCGTAATCACCGGCGATCTCTCGGCTGTACGGTTCAATAAGAACTGCTGGCCCTCGTTCGCGACCGCGTACTGATTCATCCAGATGCTGTACGGATGAAGATCCAGACCGCTCGAGAAAAGTCTGCGTGGGATACCAAATTCAGATGCGGTCAGGTTCACGGAAACGGCCATGAACCCCCCGTCCGAGGCAATGTAGAACAACTCGAGTCCATCCCGCCTCCACTGTGGAAGAAACCCACCGTCGGTCGAGATCTGCCACTTGTGGCTGCCGTCGGGAAAGCTGCGAACGTAGACTTCGTAACGCCCGGTCTCGTCAGAAGTATAGGCGATCCAGATCGGCGGATCGCCTGCGGACACGGGTGCAAAGCGTGCGCTGCCTTCGTTGTAGGCGTGATGGAAGAACGGACACGGCTGCTGTGCCGGGTCCATCGAAGCAACCCAGCCATGCTGGTATCGATAGTCCGGTTCTTGCGAGTTGTAGGCGAGTAACTGCCCGTCGCCAGACCAGTCGGTCGGAAACTTGGGTCCTTTGGTATCGACGATGCAGGCCGGACTTCCGCCATTAAGGCTTCGGCGCAGCAGGCGCATCCTTCGGTCATCTCCGCGGCTGTAGGCAAGCTCGAGACCGTGAGAGGACCAGATGGGGCAGAATTCGGGCTGCGCATCTCCGGGTTCGGTGAAGCGCCATAGAACACCGCCGCGAAACAGGTCCATGACCCAAATCGTGGGCAGTGGAGTGTCCGGATCGTCATGGCGATGAATCGCTAGACGCCGCTCGTCAGGTGACACGTTGAATGAATAATGCGGGCTGGAAGCGAAACTGTTGCTCGGACCTGCGGTGGAGATCGGCGCGCCCTGCCGGTCGACCCACATGAATTGATGATTGTCGATCGTGCCGGTGCGGTAAAGAAGAAGGCCGTCGTTGGACACGGAAACGCCGGCCTGGCCCCACCTGCGGTAGCGGATCGCGGGAGCTACCATTTCCGCGTCGCCTCTGAGTTCCAGTGTCTGCTCATCGAGCGCCTGCGCCATGAGCGAATGGTTGTGGATGAACAACAGACATCCGGGACGACCGGGGAGTACCGGGGCATACAACGCGCTCGTCTCGGTGCCCACCAACGGTTTGGAGGAAGAGGAGTCAAGCGATCCGACGCGGATGGATGACTCACCAGGGAGATGGCTGGCGGCAAAGTATAGGAAGTGATGACCGTCCGACAGGAAGTCCGGAAACCCGTGAAAAATCTCCCCACGCGCCATATCAAGGGACGTCACCGGTTGTGGCGTCCCTCCCGCTACGGTAATCCGATGAAGAGGGCCGACGGGCCGTGGACAGAATACGATGATTCCCTCGCGATTCCAAGCGCCTCCTTTTCCCAAAATGACATCCGCGACGTCGCGGCCTGGTCCGCCGCTGGCTTGGATGACTTTCAGCTTAGAAGGGGTGAAGAAAGCAATCGACCGGCTGTCCGGCGACCAGAACGGTGACGCGGCATTGTCCGTTCCCGGCAGGAGTTTGGCGTCCACCGAATCCAGATCCCGCACCCACAACATCATCTTTCCGTTGCCATACGCGGTAAATGCAATTCTGCGGGCATCCGGCGAAACTACGAAAGAATCAAAGACCGCGTTCTCCGGAGGTAGCACCGAGAGTCGCAGCACATCCAATCTCGAGAGCGTCGCTGCCGGTTGCCGCTCGCAAAAAGCCGGCAGATAGCCGCCCCTTGGCACAGAGATCAGCAGGTCATCGGCGCTACCGTGACCGTGGTAGTACTCGTGCAGGCGGTCGCGGAGCCGTCCCGCTTCAACCCGTACAATCGGATCGGTCTTCGAGTCGAACGATGAGCTTCGCCCAAGGACCTCAACCGCGATCACGGATTCCTTGATTTCATTGGTACGCCCGTCTAATGCGAGTTCGACAATGAAACGGAGAAAGGCACTGGCGCGTCCGGCATCGACGAACGTGGGACTCATCAGAATCCGATTCAGTTGTGCGCGCACACGCATCGGGTCCATACGGCTACTTCAATTATGGTGCTTCTCAAGGGCCGGCGCGAAATGCCAACCAATACCTCTCGCGAACCTCTATCTCCGGCTTACAAATCTCGATTCAGACACGTTTTCCGTTTCTCTCGGCACACCGCTGGTTGACGTGCTTCGGGCGCGTAGATTGGCAATGGAAGCCCTTTGGAGAGCGGACAGCTCGGGACCAGGAGTCGGAGTTGGGAAGGCCCCACTATCCCGATAACTCGCCACTCACGGCGCAGCGCAGAGCACCCCGTCCGACTCCCGGATGGGTAACCGGAAGTTGGCACGCACAGTGGACCAGCGCCGACCGTTTGGGAAATACTGGGCGGACGAATTCGTTGTCAAGAGTTCGAGTCCATGCCGGGGTCACAGTCAAATGGGGTCAATCCGGGAGAAACGTCTGAACTGGTGGTAATGAAATCAATCAGATAGCGGACATCATGGAGAACGCTATTTGGCTCCCCAGTCTGGATACGTTTCGAACTTTTGCCAGCCAGTTGGCCCAGTGATCGAACCCGTTGACACCCGTTGTTCTCAGCGTGATCCCAGCGGACCGCTGACCCGTGTCCATGGCGGGCACCCAGTCTGGACACTTCTCGAACTCATCAATGAAGCCCCGGATAACTCCCGGTATAAAGCCGTGATCCATTCCCAATCCGCTCAACGGCGGGCCTTAGTGCGATAGAATTATGCGAGCCCAAAGTTCCGAGGGCATGGAGGAGCCATCATGGAAGCAGGAGCGAGTATCACCGCCATTGGAGCAGCAAGGATGCGCGCCGCACATCTTCTGCTCGACGACGATCCCAAGATCTTTCGCGATGAGTTTGCTCTGCGCTTCGGCGGGTGCGAGAGCGAAGCATCCCTTCGAGAGGATACAAGTACTGGCCTCGCGGAGATCGCCGCGAAAGTTGGACCCGAAATCGCCCAACGAGTCCTCCGGGCGGGCCGCGCCGTTATGATTATGCGTAGCCGTTACACAGAGGACGCGTTGAGCCAAGCGATTGCCAACGGCATAACGCGCTACGTGATCCTGGGAGCCGGTCTCGATTCGTTCGCGTGGCGTCACCCTCAGTTAGCAAGCCGCGTCGAAGTCGTTGAAGTGGACCACCCTTCGAGCCAGCAGTGGAAACGGCGACGGTTACAGGAGCTTGGCATCGCCGAGCCGCCGAACCTGAGGTTCTTACCGATCGATTTTGAGAAGCAAACGCTGTTGGACGGACTGCGCGACGGAGGGTATCCATCGGACAAGCCGGCGTTCTTCTCCTGGTTGGGCGTCACCCAGTACCTCACGAGAGGGACGGTCCTCGACACCTTCAAGCAGGTGGCCACGCTGGGGTCTGGAACTGAGATCTCTTTCACGTTTGTAGTCCCGCAGAATCTGTTGGCTCCCGGTGACCAGCGCTCCTTGGCTATGGCCTCGGCCGCAGCAGCAGCCCGCGGTGAGCCGTGGCTGACGTTTTTTGAGCCGGATGAACTCACCTGGCAACTGCAGGAATTGGGCCTCACTCGCGTGGAGCACTTCAGTCCCGAGGAAGCGAACATTCGTTTCTTTGCCGGTCGTGGGGACGGGCTCCATGTTCCTGGCGTTGAGCATGTCATGCTTGCGCGGGTCGAGTGAGATCCCCCTGGTTGTGTACTCGGCGATCCGAAAGTTGGCCACATATTGGCAGCGATTTCGAGTGTTGAACTGGAGGTCCCGAAGCCCAAAGGCTCAAGGCGACGATCGCTGGCACCCATACTGGACCCGCGCCGCCTCTTGTGGGATGTAACTCGGATGAATTCGTCGTCACAGGTTCGAGTCCTTGCTGGGGTCCTAGATGCACAGAGGTGATCCGGAAGTTTTCTCTCAAGCACACATAATGAAATCAATCAGATAGCGGACATCTGGAAAACGCCACTTGGCTCCCCAGGTAGGACTCGAACCCGCCCGCAACCCTTGGTAACAGACGAAAGCGTCTGTCCCACCGGATGTTATTCCACCGGCGCGTAGTAGCCCACACGCCAGTGCGCGCGCAGTTTGGGGAGGCCGCGCGGGGGCACCACGAAGACCTGCACCCCGTGAAATCGCCCATCGCGCTGCTGGTTGGTGGGCGCGTATCCGAGCACGTAGCGGTTGCGCAGGTCGATGCCGATCTTCAACGCGATATCGGGCAGTTCCACCGGGTTGGCTTCATAGAGGCGGCCGCCGGTCTCCTCGGCAATATGGCTCAGAAGGCCCGGCCCGCCGGCTTCCTCCATGGTGGTGCCGCCGCCAAAAACCCCGATGGCGTAGATCAGCACGTCGCTTTCGCGCACCACGTTCCGCACTTCGGCTACCGTGTAGCGGCTATGGTTGTCGCCGCCGTCGGAGATGATCAACAGCGCCTTCTTGTTGCGTTTGGACTTCTTCATTTCATGGAGCGCCAGGTAAATCGCGTCGAGCAGCGCCGTGGAGCCCTTGGAGCGCGAAAACACGAGCTGGCTTTCGATGCGCCCGGTATCGTCCGTCAGCGGCACTTCCAGGCGCGGTGAGTTGTCGAACTCCACCAGGAAAAACTCGTCCTCCGGATTGGCGGTCCTGAAAAACTCCCTGGCGGCCATGCGGGAGCGGTGCAGCTTATCCCCCATGCTCCCGCTGGTGTCGAACACCAGGCCCACGGCAACCGGTTCGTCGTCCATGGCGAACTGTGTGATGGTCTGTTCCACCTTGTCGTCGAACAGGCGGAAGTTCTCCTTCTCCAGGCCGGAGACAGGGCGATTCAGCGGATCGTTCACGCTCACCGGGACCAGCACCAAGGTGGTATCCACGCGCAAAGTGGGCTTCGGCAACTGCTCCTTCGGAACGGACTTCTCGCGAGGCTGGATGGTGACTTGGCCGGCCGCCAGCGGCGCCCACACTGCGACGCCGAATACCAATCCGAGGATTCTCCGCGAGGCCATTACCAGCCCTCCGCACGGAGCACTTCGCTCTTGAGCATGCCAGATTCCATCTTCGTCCGCACCGGGCGCCGACTCAAAGGGGATGCAAGACAGTGACTTAGCCACGCCGGCCGCAGAGGACCCGGCCGCCGGCCTACGCTGCCCAACATATCTCGTGCCGAGAATTCGGCATTCGCCAGCATTCCGTGACAGCCGCCTGTCGAGAAGGACAGACCACCAAAGGCGATGGTCTGTCCCACTCGTTTTTGGATTACAAATCGGTCGACATGTGGATCAGATCCACCTGATTCCGGCAGCTTTCCAGCGCGATCACCAGTTTCAATCGTCCGTCTTCGTCCAGCTTCATGGCTTGCAGCCGCTGGAATTCCGCGATGGCGGATTTCACGGCCTTCTCGGCTTTGGCGAAGGCCTGTTGCACGGGGTCGACGGGGTCCGCTTCCGGGATCGAATCGCGGCGGAGCGCTTCCACGGCCTCCGCCAATTTCGTCGAGTTTTCCGGTTCCAGCGCGATGACTTCGCCCCCGTAGGCCAAGCCGTCTTGGGTTACCGCTCCGGCAATCAGGCGGTATTCCGCGGGTTTGATCCGGGTAAAGCAGTTCAATTTGCTAAAATCCGGCCCGAGTTCCTTGTGTTGCCGGATGATCCGGTCGACGTAGCTCCGGCTCAGGCCGATTCGTTTGACGCAGAAATCCTCCCAGGTCTTTTCGACAGGCAGAAAGAGTTTCTCATCCCGGATTTTGGACAGGATGTCGGCATCGGCGGCCGAGCAGCGTCCCGCCATCAGCGCGAACGCTTGCTTGCGCCCCACCCACGTTCCGACATCGAAGGCTTCATCAATCGTGCTCTTCGGTTCCATGTAAGTCTCTCCTAAAAAGAAAAACCGGTACTGAGTACCGGTTCCTTTACCAAGAATCAATAATTTACGAGGTGGAAACGGGTACTTCAGTACCGGTTGCAGTCACAATCCAGGCGGATTGCGCCGCGTCTTCCATCCTCAGTTCCATTATAGCGGGCCGGCACCCCAAAACGGCCTTTGGGGAGACCGAATAGCGAATATAAGTCTATTAAACTCCAGGTGTTACATAAAATTTGCAGGGTAGGTGACTGACAAAAACAGGGGACTACACGAGGGGCGCCTGTTGGCGCTCAACCTATTGGAAAGTCAGGTACTAGCCGTTCGTTGCGGCTTAACGGTCGCTGGAGGGCGGTACGATCCCTTTCAGCCGCATGCTGCCCAGGCTATACAAATCCAGACAGGCGTCAAACGGAGCTGGTATGAGGCGGAGCTTGACAGGCTATTCGTTGTCTCTTGACGGTGAGTAAACGGTCCATTTACAATCGCGGCATGCTACGGAAAGTCATCCTGGGATTCGGAATCAGCCTCGACGGCTATATTGCGCGACGGAACGGTGCCATGGATTATCTGGTCATAGACAAAGAAGGAGAAGCGCTGATGGCAGACTTCTTCGCCAAGATCGACACCACCATCATGGGCCGTAAGACAGCGGCTGCCACGGCGAAAATGCGCAAGAGCGGAGAGATTCCCGAGACGCCAGGCATCACCAACTACGTAGTTTCGCGGCGATGGAAGCCGGGCAAACGCGAGGGATTCGAAGTGGTGAGCGGATCTCTGACAGCCTTCGTGAAAAAGCTAAAACGCCGCCCGGGGAAAGACATTTACCTGGGCGGCGGGGGCCAGTTGTGCCGCAGTTTCCTGCAAGAGGATTTGGTGGACGAACTCTTCATCGGCCTTGGTCCCGTTCTGTTAGGTGATGGCATCCCCGGCTTCCCGGGCAAGTTCCCGCAGCGCGATTTCAAGCTGACAGAATGCAAGTCCTACTCGAATGGATCGGTGGGGCTGCGCTACGAACGGATACGGACCAAGAAGATCCGATAATCCGGCCGTGTACCCTCGGTGATCACCTCAAAACCGGCCTTGAGTGGGCAGCCGATGTCTTCATTCAGGATCATGACCACATCCCGAGTTTGGACCACATTTCGCTGCACAAACCCTATTGGTAGGCACGTCGAAGATATCAGAAGTCAGGACTCGAACCTGAAAACAAAGGGCTTAACCCTTGCGGCTTCCCCGCAGTCCAATGTTTTCAACGTGTTGGAATTTGGCTCCCCACCTTGGACACGTTTCGAACTCTTGGGGCTCAGTTGACCCTCTGATCGAACCCGCAGACGTCTATTGTTTCCAGAGCGATTCGAGCGCCCCGCCGACGCTTGTCCAGGCTGGGCACCCAGTCTGGACAGGTCTCGAACTCGCCGAGGAGGTGCAAGGCAACTTCCGAATGGCGCGTGGTCCGAGGACTGATCCGATAGCTCGGCGCGACATTGTGGGAGTTAGCGCGCCGCCAGTTCGCGAAAAGAGCGAGGACGCCGGAAAGGCCTAATTGCAATGCGTTTCCGAAATCGCATCAACGCTGGCTGCGCTCATGCCTCGCTTCTCTCGGTTCAACGTTTGCGGTCACCACCAGCGTCTTGTGATCAAATCCAAGAAGGGCCGACGATGGCAACGAATCTACCAAAACGGCAAGCTACAAAGACGGAGAGCCCGGTCATACAGTGGCTGCTCGATTCTGACCCTTCGATCCGCTGGCAGGTGATGCGGGACCTGATTAGTTCGCCGGCAGAAGAAGTCGCGGCCGAGCGCGCGCGGGTTGCTACCGAAGGCGCTGGAGCAAGGCTGCTTAGTCTCCAGGCATCCGACGGGCGGTGGGGCGGCGCGGCATGGAACCGCGGGTGGAATTCCACCATGCACGTCCTCATGCTGTTGCGCGACCTGGGGCTCGATCCAGCGAGCGACCAGGCACGCCGCGCAACGGACCTTGTCCGCGACCGGGTAACGTGGAAGGGATCTGGCCCGCAGGAATGTGAGGTCAATGCCTTCTTTGACGGCGAGGTCGAGCCTTGCATTAATGGACAGGTCGCGGCGGTCGGCGCCTACTTCGGCCAGGACGTCCGAGGCCTTGTCGCCCGACTGCTCGCCGAACAGTTGCCCGACGGCGGCTGGAACTGCGAGGCCGCCAACGGCTCGACGCGGTCGTCATTTAACACCACGATCTGCGTGCTCGAAGCCCTGCTCGCATACGAACGCGCCGTCGGGGGCAGCCAGGAGATTATCGAAGCCCGTCTCCGCGGGCAGGAGTATCTTCTCGAGCGCCGGCTCTTCCGCCGCCGGTCGACCGGCGAGGTAATCGAGCGAGATCGCAAGGGCGGCTCCGAGTGGACGCGTTTCGCGTTCCCGACGTGGTGGCACTACGACGTGCTGAGGGGACTCGAGTACCTGTGCAGCGCCGGCGTTGCGTACGATGAACGGATGGCCGAGGCCATCGAGCTGGTCGCATCGAAGCGTCACGGCGATGGGCTGTGGCCGCTGGAGACCAGGTATCCCGGCGTGATGCCCGTCGAGATGGACGAAGGCGAGGGACAGCCCAGCCGATGGAACACGTTGCGCGCCCTACGGGTATTGAACTGGTTCCAGCGGGACCACGGTCGTTTCACGAAAACCGAATAACAGACTACGCGAGTAGCCGCGCCCCGGTTGGCGGTGGCGCTCTTGTCGAGCGACAGCTCGCGATAAATGCCACAGCGTAGAGCGATAGGATGGTCGGCCATCCGAAGTTGGCGCGCATAGTGGGCCAGCGCCGGTTCGTTATGGGGGATGCTGGTCGGATAAAGAGTTCGAGTCCACGCCGGGGTCACAGTCAAGTGGGTCCAATTCAGAAGCCGGGGACACTTCGTGGCAGTGCCCGGCTGCCACAACTGACCTGCGCCAGCTACACTCCGGTCTGGGCTAGAATCACCACATGGCCAAGGCCGCCGCGAGAACAGGAATCATGCCGATGGCGCTCGTGGCGGTGGAGCAATATTTTCCAAAGGCGCAGCGCGTCATCGACGATGGCCTGGCTGCTCGATTGTTGCCACTTGGAGCGGTGATATTCGTCCGCTTCCTGCGGCTTCGCTGGGTGAGGGATTGGATCATCGGACTGAGCGAAAAGAGCAACCCCGGTATCTGGGGCGGGCTGTTGTGCAGGAAGCGCTACATCGACGAGAAGCTCGCTGGCTCCCGGAGCGAAATTGAGGCGGTGGTGAATCTGGGCGCGGGACTTGACACGCGGCCATATCGCCTTGAGGCCCTCTCCGGTTTGCCAGTATGGGAGGTCGACCAGCGCGAGAACGTAGAGGAGAAAGAGAAGAGGTTGCGGAAGGCGCTTGGGGCGATTCCCGCGAACGTCAAGCTCGTCCCGGTGGATTTCGACCATGACGACCTTGGCTCCATATTGGCGGCCCCGGGG
>Ga0209517_10006097_pt1 | contig 15035 bp, 17 predicted proteins | sample PeaSoiMetSII2010_FD_187695 | JGI IMG/M metagenome (GOLD analysis project Ga0209517, IMG submission 187695) | Peat soil microbial communities from Weissenstadt, Germany - SII-2010 (SPAdes) (version 2) | ecosystem: Environmental > Terrestrial > Soil > Wetlands > Peat | place: Germany... | reverse complement strand
ACACCCCCATAGCGCGTTGCTGACGCAACCGGGCGGCTTGGGCTAAACGACGCTCTGGAGTCCAGCTCGCGATATTCGCGATGCTTAGATTGGCGCAATGAGTTTCTGAAAAAGGCATTCCAGGTTTTCTACCCCTTGCCACTACTAAAGGTTGGAAAGTTTCCTTACAAGCAGGGCATCTACTTCTAGGACTGGGTACAGGAAGTCGCCCATGAATGGCACAAAAAGAATGGTATTGCGAGGTTGATCGTTTCTCTTTCATCTTCAAAAGACTATTTTCTAGATGAGTTTTTCCATAGAAATGGTTTTTAACCCCTGTAACGCTTTGTTTTTGTTTTGTTTTTGATGCTTCGCTACGTCGGATTCCGGTGTGGGATTTCTGCAATTTCTGTAGAGTTTCGGGGCGTCTCTTTACTCCAAGATGAGCTCGTCTTATGGCTTCCCGGCCTTCTGGTGTAAGATTTGGCTTGCACCCTTTCATCTTTAGGTGGAAGTTTTCTCTGATTTCCGGTCTTTTCCACATTCGTTTTGATGCTTCTGAAATCTTCTTGTTAGTATTTTCGGAATGATGACCAGTGAATCCTTCCCCACCGCGACAGATGTTGTAACCGACGTCTGGACTCTGGGAATCGTATTGCGCAATAAGGACACGCTCGTAAAAACAGAGATCTTCATTTGTGGTTAGGGTAGAAATCAAAGGAAAAATTTGAAAGTGTTCAACACCATGGTGTTTCATAGCGTTATAGAGATAAGAAATTCCGTTCCACCCCTTTTTCACATCATAAATTTTCTGCTTAAGATAACGGGAAAGGGAAGAACCTATAGTCTTGCCGATGTAGATCTTGCCGTTGACGTCGTTTATGATGAGATATACAAACACAAGAAACCCTCCTACAGTTGTGCTGTAGGAGGGTCGGAAAGTTAGAAAACGTAAGTCACTAATCCAACAAAGTGTCGTTTGGAGAAAATGCGTCCTTCTTGTCCTCGGCTAGAACGTTCTCTATTGTTGCGATGTACTCGGAATGGTCCTCGAACGCTTGAGGGTCTTCCGGTGCGCCGTTTAGGTCTTTCAGACCAGCGGCGGCGGCCACACGTGGGAAATCCTCTTTGTAGAGGGCGTCCATTGCGGTTTTGTCTACTGCTGCTATTTTCTTGCTCATTGAGATCAGCTCCTAGGAGATCTTACACTTCACAATTGGACTAGATAGTTGCGTTTTCAACCTGTTAATTCACAATTGTAAGGCCGTAGATATATTTTTGGCTAGGGTTGCCCGAATCAACGAGACCAAAATAGTTCCCTTCGAGGGAACCTGCAAAATTGGCACTCCCCCAATCGGAACTATCAATGCTGAGGTCCGCCCCTGTTCCGGTGCCATTTATGGTGATGACGAATTTGTGCCAAGCGCCGTCCCAAAAATTTGACAATATGCTACCGTATTTATTTGTCGCTCCCCCGCTTGGATGCGTCCAATCGCCTGCTGTATCCCAACCCACGCCGCTAAAGATGTAAGGATTAGCGTAAATGGTAACAAAATTGGGTCCAGCCCCCGTGCTGTCGGTGCCGCAAAGCAGCCACAAAGCGGGCGCAGGAGGATAAGTGCTGCTGGCAAAATAGAACGTAATGACCGTCCCCGCCGTGATCAAGTTACCATTGGCGGATATGCTAGCGGGGCTTCCCCCGCTGAAAGTGATGGCATTGTGCCCGCTGTAAACAGCCACGGACGGGGAGCCCTCTTGCACAATAAACTGGCTTAAATCAACACCATTCCAAACAAAGCCTTGGGGACGATGGCGAGTAAAAAGTAGAAGGTTATGAAGAGGACCACCCATTAGGTTAGATCCCCCACCGCAGTCCAAACATCCACCGAGTTCTGGACCACGCCCGCGATGCTGTACTGCACCCGCGTTGTCAACGAGGATGGCGTGTTAATTGTGACTCCAATTGCTGGAGTTATGATGATTCCTGATGGCCCGGTTGGCCCGGTTTGTTCAACCGCTAAGACGGCACCAACGGGAAACGGCACGCTGGAATGCAAAGGTACTCCGAAAGATGCCGTCGCGCCAGTGTAATCCATATCTACCAAGTTGCCGTTGTCTGAAAGAACAGCCGTGTAGCTGGATCCTGATTGATAGTTAATAGACAACCCTGAGGCTCCTGTAACCACAGTCCATGGCCCGGTGGGTCCTACGAATCGATGTTGGTTCCCGTCTCCTTGGTTGAACACCGTCCAACCTTCCAACGGCGGATAGAAATCCCAGCCAGGTGCCACGTTGGCATCAACTGGTGGGGGACCAGTGGGTGAGGCGTAATAAGCAACGCTGTTCCCTTGTCCTGCCCAAGCGCCGGTAGCGCCGGTCGCTCCGATTACATAAGTTGCTCCATTGGCAGGAGACCCCGGAGGAACCACAGTCCCCACTCCTAAAACGTTTGGTTGCACAAGAGCCTGCAGCATACGGAGCATCTGGTTACCATTAGAGAGGTACGAGTCATCCAGAGCAGCACTCTGCATTGCGTTGATTTTCGGTCCTATTTGAATCCCCATAAATCTCCTTAAAAGTTAGTGCCCGCTCCCCATTGTGCTCCCCAACTCACGCCCCACCCGAATGGTGCAATCGATGGAGTGTATGTGGTGATGAGGGCAAAACCCGGTAGTTCCGTATCGGCGGCATCCTCAAACGGTGGCGATGGCATCCGGTGCACCACCTGTATAACACCCTGTAAATCGATTGCTTGGGCCATGTATAAAAGATATCGACTGTTGTTCCCGTCAAAAGCTGAGTTCAAAATCGGTGTCAATGTGCCATCGATGTAAACTTCCAGATCGCGAGTAGGAGTGAACAAACCAAGTGGGCCGTTGCCTTCTTGGGTGAAAGGCCCGATGAAGCCGGAGTTTGTCAAGTTCAGAACTATCCGGTTGTTATACGCCTGATTTGTTTGGACAGTAAGCACTTATTTCCTCTTGTTCAAGAACTCTTTCATCTCGCCAGGAGCCTTCTTTTTCTTTTTCTCCTCTAGTAACTCTCGATCCGTTTTGTACGGCAGACCTTCGTGCACGTGCAGACTGCCCTCTTCTTCCACTTCTTGATGCTTCTCGCGACGGTTGGCGATGTCTTCTTTATACAGGTCACGGAGCGCATTCTGCTCCATCTCGGGCATGTGGGCGGGCGGCTTGGGTTCTTGCTCTTCAATTTCCTCAATCAGCGTTGCGGGCTTCTCACGTTCCACTTCGACCTCCTTGTATTTCTCCGGCAACCGCATCCAGGCCGGAGTCTTCTGTTCTTCTTCAAGCTTCTCTTCTTCCTCTTTGCGCAGCGCGTCCAACATCTTCTTTTGGACTTCTTTGTCCTTGATCTTAAGGATCTCTTGACGCTTCTTGGTCTCTTCCTGCTCCTGCTGCAACCGGGTTGGAACCTCGGGGGCACCCTTTTCCTTCCGTTCCTTTACTTCGCGCTCACGCAGGATCTTTACAATGTTGTGCTGAACGGAGGGCAGAATACGTTTGAACACCACATAAACGTGCTTACAAACTACAAAGTGCCCACGCAGATCCAGCCGTTCAGTTGGAGCTTGGAGCTTAGGCCGGGGAACACCTTCAAGACCATCCCGCTGGTGCAAGTTCCACTGTGCGCCCCAATAAAGAAACGCTTCGCAGCTACAAGAAACTCGGACGTCCAGATCTCGGGCTAGTTGGGTTTCCGCCAGCTTAGAAAGGTCGAAATGGACCAGGACATCGTGCCCACTAGGATCAGACTCCGGCTTGGAGCAAGTCACTGTGTATCTCAAAAACAAGTCTTTCGGATTCGAGTCTTTCAGAACCGCAGTGCACCCTCCTTGATATTGCACCGAAAATGCATTCGTGGATTTTACGATTTCTGGAAGGGACACCGCCACCTTAGCGAATCCTGCTTCCTGAAATGAGCATCTTATGAACACTGAAAAGTACCGTCCTTTCCTCTAAGAGTATCCTGTTTCCGGGCTCGAACCGCCGCCCCTAATCTCATTTCCGGTGTCCAAACTAAGGATTCTCGTGCTCGTGCAATTTGTTTTGCCACATACACCTTTCCATTGACCATATTGGTGGTGATAAGGTAGACGACCATCCGAGAATTCCCCTCAAATTGGTAAGTGTAGTCGGGAGATTTACTTGGATTCTTCTACGGGGTCTTTCCAGTCAATAGATACAGGGGTTGGCCCCGAAGGTGTATTCTCCGGGACAAGGGATTTTTGAGGAATTTTTTCTGCGGCAGCCATTGGATCCTCACCCTTCATAGCAGCGATGCGTTTCGCTTCAGATTTGGACTTGGGTTCCACTTCAGCTGGACCTTGAATTTCATGCTGATGGGAACCGACTTTTTTGCATCCAACCAACGGACAATCAGATTTGGGGACAACACTAGATTTCTTGGGGATGGACTTGGGCTTCACAGCCGCTTTGGATGCCGGAGAGGACGCTGGAGGAGACTTGACAACCTGTTTAGGGGCCGGGGTCCCCATCTCCACTATCATCTTCGTCTTGGTCATTGCTGCGATACTGATGGGAGTGGTCTTGATGGTCTTTATGATAGCGCCCGCCCGGTAGACGGTGAGGCTGTTGTCATTGGCAGCATTGTAAACGAGGGTGTCCCCAACCCGAACATACAATTCATGATCCGGGAAATTCACGGTTGTCTTGGCAACAAACGATCTCTGCAAGAGGAGGATCCCCCTGCTATCAGTACTCGAAAAACAGAAATGCCAGACATTTCAAATCTCCTTTTTGAGACGATAAAATTCCTTGAGACTTTTAGAACGGAGACGACGAGTTTCCGGAGATTGCTTCTTTCCAGTGAGAGAAGCAGCTATTTTATCACAAGTCTCTTGAGGACGGTCTTTACCAAAGAACACGTGATTCTCCCCGCGAGGCCGGGCAGCGTTGAGAGCAGCGACAGCTTCTGGGTTGTTGGCATAGAATTCTTTGTGGGACTGAGAAGCCTTCTCTTTCATATCTTTAGATTGAGTTCTTCCTTTCATGGTAAGGTTGGGCGGTCGCTTACCCTTCATCCTCTCTGAACGTGCTTGACGAGCTTCAGGAGAACAAGTCCAATGTCTGCCCTCATTAGTTTTTCGACCGAGGCGTTTGGCCGGAAGACTCTGTTTATCAAAGTCCTCTAAGAAACTGGCTGCCTGTTCCTGGCAAAACTCAATGTCCGAATCTTCAAGCTTAAACCATTCTCCTTTCAATAACTTGTTTTTAAGACTCTGGTGAAGAAAGGCTTCTAACTTTTCTGGGTGAAACGTAGTCACCCACGAATGAATTAGCTTCAAAGGAAAAGGGATTACCTTAGAGACCGCCTCAATCCTTACCGAAGGATCATCTTTTGTTGAATAGCCTATCTTGTACCATCCTAGATTCTTTGAGCCCACCAGGTAGACGCTGCCCATGATTTCTCCTATCTGTATCTCAATACTTGAAAATAACTGATTTCTTTGAATTCTAAGAAAGAAAAATTTCCGGAAGCTTTGCTGGATAAAGGGAGGAATTTTACAAAAGAAAAGGCCCGGATTTCTCCGGGCCTTTAAGGTTGTTAACCCTTTGGAAAGCAGTAGTTTACTGCTCGCCAACGTTCTGGCCACTCGTCTGTTTTTCGAAGCGGCTGTTGACAGTCAGGCGTTGCACGCCGGAAGGATTAAATATTAAGAATCCCAAGTCTTCGAAGATCGAGAAACCGATCTGGCGAAGGTCAGGACGATCCGCAGACATCACTGTCAGCGGAATACGTTCCGGGATGACTCCGAGGAACTCCGCGTCTGCCAGAATGTAAACTGAGCCGTAGCCCACCTTACGAGACTGGAGCAGCGTTGCGCCCCAAAGGTACCCCATCACTCCTGTTTTCAACATCTTGCGTTGCGTTTCACGGTCAATGTTCTGCTGGGTCCACTTCAACAGATCCGTATAGTCGCGCGGATTGAAGAAAATGAACGCCACGTTGAGATCGTGACGAGCGACCTGACCGAAACCATCAGCGAGGCTGTTGATGTCGATTGGGGCGTTGATCGCGATATCCACGTTGTAGATCGGGTCTTCCGTGCTCGGCACGAAAGCCGTTGCATTCGCCGTGATAGCGACGTTGTCAAACAGGCCAAAGATGTAACCGTCTTCCTGCGCGCCAACTTCGGCTTTCGCCAAGTTGAGCGAGCGGGCGACCAGGTCGAAACGGCGTTCCTTGATCTGCGTGATAGCGATCATCGGATTGCTGACGATTTCGAACGTGGGTACGGTGACACGTTTCGGCTTTACGACGCGGACGATGTCCCCACCCTCTTCTCCGACGACGAACGCTTCAACGAACGAGCCACCGGCTGTGGTGCCGACGGTGACAGGAACGATGTCGAATTCTTTATCGTAGATGGGCAAAGCGCCATCCGGCAAAGTCTCTACCATCAATGCCTTGCGGGCAATTGACATATAGTCGCGACGACGACGAAGAGACGGTCCAAGTGACGCTGCCAGCTTCTGGCGGCCACCTGCGGTCTTGAGCAGCTGTCCTAGCATTGCGGTTTGCTGCTGTGTGCGGCTTAGGTTTGCCATAGTGGTTTCTCCCTTGTCCTTTACAGTAGCGAAGCGATGCCAAGCCAGGGTTCGCTCGCAGAAGGCACGTGCGTGCAGATGCCCACTGGAATCTTGTTTGCAGCTGTGGTCGAGGCATCGTCACCGGCTACGTACAAGCCCGTTGTCGTTCCATGACCGCAGTACAAATATTGACCCAGCGCGTATCCGGTGTCAAGAGTGTCGTAGGCTTGTGAGTCCACGATGCCCTGCCACAGAGCACGTACAACTGGAGCTTTGCGTGAGCCAGACGGACCGATAGCGCCGGCAAACTCGCCGGGACCGTTGATCAGTGTCGCATACGGAATCGCGAGATTCGAATCGCATGGGACAATGGCGACTTCAGTGTTAGTGGCGTGTACCGGCGCTTGGAGGGCTACGATTACTCCACCCAAGAAACCAGCTGCCGTCAAGGTTGCCTGGTCAGCGCCAGGATCGCCCGTGAGGACAACGTCAGGAACAGTAGAACCGTCATTCTGGCCATAATCATCATTGTTATCAGTAACTTTCGTTACTGAGGTAGGTCATTTCTGCCTACCTCCCATGGTTATTATTCCCATGGAGATCGGACTATTGCATCACCCTTTCGGGTGCCCTCTCGCTTAGTCTCTCACGGTCCCTTTCGGGTTCCGCCTCGTTGGCATTTCAGCGTTCGAGTCAATCAGAGAAGGTTTTCATTCTTGGATTACGCCAAGACGGTCCCTATGGCAGCTGAGACGAGTTTCAAAGACATAGTTAGTCCTAGAAACAGCCCTAATTGGTTGCTGTTTAGAACCTTTGAATTTGTTTTGGTCCCAATCCAGCCTTCTCGTTGGTGAGTCAGCAAGGACTATAGGTTCCTAACAAGGTTCTAATTGAGGCCCGCTAACTTGAAAAAATCGAAACTAGCGAGTATTTAACAGTTATGGCCTTAATATATTTGATATTTTGTAAACCTTCGGAAAAACTCTACGTTGGACAAACCATTCAAAGCCCAACTGAAAGATGGATGGGACACTGTTCTGATGCTAGATCCGGAGCCAAAACGCACTTAGCCAACGCCATCCGAAAATATGGAGAATTAGCATTTGAAATGACCATATTACGCCAGGGTGACTTTTCTATCAAAGAATTAGATAGTCTTGAAAAGTTTTGGATAACAACTCTTTGTTCCCATGAATCACAAGGAGGGTACAACCAAACCTGGGGAGGCACCGAAGGAGCTGGACGTTGGCACAAAGGAAAGAAACGTTCCCCAGAAACTCGCGAGAGAATGAGGTTGTCCAAATTAGGAGATAAAAATCCTATGTTTGGAAAAAAGAATCCTAAAGGTTCATTCCAGCCAGGGAACGCACAAGACGTTCCAAAATCACAAAAATGGAAACTCAACCATGGAGAAATAATGCGCAAGATTTGGAAGGAAAGAGGTCCGGAGTATCGGCTACCTGGGGCAGAAAATCAAGCGAAGGCAATGGCGAAATTTCAAGGTAAGGTTTGGATCCACAAGGAAGAGATCTGCAAAAGAGTTAAACCAGGAGAAGTATTAGGTTTGATTCAAGGCGGTTGGATCCTCGGGATGAAATAAACTAGCGATTTGAATCCTTCTTTTTGAGAAACTTTGTGAAGTCCTCAATCAATATCTCAATATCATCCATGCGGGATAAGTGTAGAGTGCAGTAGTCCCGGCCCGGTTGGCAAGTGCACCCACAGTCTACAATGACGTCTCCTATTACGGTCTGGTATTTGCACCCCATGTTTGGGTTTAGCTAGTTTGGCCGTGCTCGCAATACTCCGGTTCACCATAAGGATGGTGACCGTAGGGATGGTGATGATGACCGTGGTGATGCTTCTTCTTGTGTTCTTCCTCAGTCACCCAGAACACACATAGCTCAACAGACACTCGGCCTGGGCAGCGCATGTCATGCTTTATGAAAGAGGTTCCTCGTGATGTGATACGGTAGCAGCTCATATTACTACCTCCGAAATTAAGTTTCCAACCAAACAGCGTCAGTAGCAATTCTCGCAGCCATTCTTTCATAAACTTCTCCTTTAACGAAAACTCCGGTCAGTTAGACCGGAGTTCCGTATCTTAATGGTGTTGGGTTAAAAATCATCGCCGTCAGAAAACAGCGCCTCGGCAATCACATTGACCGTGCGGGTCTTAGTAGCTCCCACACGCGGCTTGAGATGCTTGATAACCGGCGTCTTCGCGGCGGTCTTCGCAGCACCCTTTGCAGGCAGTTCCATCACGTTCGTCTGATCCTGCTTCAAACGTGTCATGCCCTGTGGCTCGATCTTCACATTTTCAGCGGCTTCGGTGAGGATATCCTCTTCGTGATCGCTTTCGTTAGTGCGGGTTTCACCACTCTGCTCATTGAAGTGCTTCTCTAGCTGACCGGAGAAGGACTCAAGAACTTCCATGCCCTCGATCTGGGCAGCCGTGTGGAGGTCGCCTGCGATGAGTGCGGCTAACGGATCAGCGTCAGCGCCCTGCATCGAGAAAATCTCGTCCATGGAACCGAAGTGATCTTCCATACCGGCTTCCATTTCGGCGGCGGCGGACGGCGCGAAGAAATCATTCTCTTCATCGCCGGCAGCGTGGTTGTCGCCTTCGTTGGCCAGGGAGGCGGCCTTGTCTTCCATGTCCTCTTCGTTGAAAATGTTCTCGATGTTGAGCTCTTCGTTGCCTTCCTCAAGGATTTCTTCCTCTAGCGACTGGATGGCCTGCTCAGCTTCGTCGATCTTCTCGTGAATCTCGAGCTTTTTCTCTTCGGTCAAGACGGTAGCGCCTTCTTCGGCCTTACCTTCTTCACCCGGTGGGACTTCAGCAGCCGGTGGCATCTCGCCTTCGGGTGCCATCTCAGGTGCCATCTCGCCTTCCGGTGGAACAGCGCCTTCACCTTCGGGTAGTGGCATCTCTTGAACTGGCTCATCGGCCTTCTTGGTCACAGCGGTTTTCTTTGCGCACTTGGGGCAAGCCTTGCCGAGTTTCTTGCATTCCGCACAAGTTTCGCCAGCGGCCTTCGTTGCTGAAACCTTGTTGGAGCCTTCGGTGGATTTGTCGATGCTGTCCTTTGGACGATGATCGGCTTCTGTTTGTGAAGCAGCGGTACCAGCGTCGGTTTCCTTGGGTTCGGTGTGCGTCCCCCCACCACAGCCACGACCATCATTGTAGGTCTCAGTCTGCGGGCCGGCATCCTTGCGGTCATCGGCCTTCTTGGAGGTAGCTTCCTTGGCCGCGCCCTTGATCTCGGATTCAACTTCCGAGCGGGCCTTGCTCAAAACGGATGGGTCTTCCAACAGGTCGTTCATCTCGACCTTGTGAACCTTCTTGAACTCGTCCGCAACCTTGGAATAATGCGCATTGATTGCCGTCTGGCGCAGGCAAGCAGTGATCACGTTGGTTGGGTTAGCGAGAAGAGTCGATGCGAATGCCTTCTGGACTTTGGCGGGAGCCGTGGGCAGCATCGTTCTGGCGATAGTCCAAGCGGAAGCAACGCGGGACTGCGCTTCCTTCTTAATCGCCTCGGTCTTGGATTTCTGAGAAGCCAGCCCTTCTTTCAAGGACGGCTTGGTTGCTTGGTTCGCCATAGTAGAGTTCTCCTGGGCATTTTTGCCCTTACTGTGATCTTCGTAGTTGTTTTTCTTACTGATAGCTGACTTCGAACTGGCTGTTGGAGCCATAGGTGGCTCCTCAACCGGGGGTGCTTCTTCAACTGGAACTTCTGGTTCTACTTCGGCAGACACCGGAGCTTCTGGAGCCGGTGGTGCTTCCAAACCGGGTTCAGGTGCTACTGGCGGAAGAGGTGCGGCGGGCGGCATGCCAGCTTCCGGCATGACGGGTGCTCCCATATCTACCGGAGGGGCAGCGGCCTGCGGACCAGCGGCATTAGCGATCTCGTTATCCATAGAGTTAAGCTGCATCTTAACTTCTTCAGACCATTGACCACCTTTAAACTTTTCCCATTCGGTGATAAGCTGGACGCCTTCCCGCATAGTGCGGATGTCGTCTTCAAGCTCTTCACGCTTTTGGGTCAGCAGATCAAACTCCTCGTTAGGGAGCACATCCATAGGCATGGCGGAATCCATGCCTAACAGTTGGTCGTCAAGCTGATCGAGCTCGGCCAGCTTACGGTTTAGGGAGGCCACCAATTGACCTTTGAATACCTTCTGTTTTTGCTCTGCTGTCATGGTTGCCATTATTGTAGTTTCCTTCTAAGGCCAGCGCTGAGTTGTGCCTCATCCAATTTAAGGGTTTCGAAGTCCGTAGTTTCCGATGCTGACTTGGCGAACTTACCAACTTTAGACGAAGATTGGGTGTACTTAGTCTTGGGACCCAGCCACTCCTCGCTGACAATTGATCGTTTCGCTGCGCCAGGGAACGCGGGGGTAGCCACCCAAGAGGCCTCCACAAACTTCACCCCACCGTTCGGCATGCTCTTGTGCCCACATAGTTCGGCGATGCGGCGAGGGATTCCATCCTCGTCAGCTAGGAATTGATCTTTTTGCCACTGTAGATGGTGACAATATGTATTTGCGTCGGTGACTCTAGCCCCACAGTAACTACAGATCACCAAATCTGTGACACAACCCATACTGAGATATTTAGTTCTGCCTGAACGGATATCTTCAACCAATTTTTCATGCGCTAAATCTGTGGCAACTAATATGTCACAGAAATACACCCACACATCTGGAGGAGCGATATTGATTTTTCTAAGCACAGCGTCCAGGATATGCCCCTTTGAAAATTTGCTGTTCTGAAAATGTTCTACAAAATTGAAAGCCCCCACAAAACTTTTATGCGACAACTTCAAAACGGTATTTTCCCATGCGTCGGAATTGTTGTTAACTAAATGAGAACACTCAACTTTTATTAAGTGGTCCTCAGGTTCAGGTTCAGTCATTACGCTCGACATAATCGTGCAATGGGATAAAAGGAAGGAACTGGTGGCTGCGGTTTTACAAAATCTGTGACCCGGATTAGAATTGCAGCCTTGGAATGCCTGTTTACCCCAAAGTTTTTCCCAATCTCCTATGTTCAAACAAGGTTCGGACAAAGTGGCGGTAGCAATCTTCTTAAACGCCATGATGCGCCTCTAATCTTTTCAAATTTAACTGAAATTGTCCCGCTCGTTTTAAGAAAGCTACAAATTGATCGTAAGTCATATCCCGTTTTGCATAGTTGCATTCTTTGCAACAAGAGACGGTATTTGATATTTGATAATCACCTGTGTTTTCGATGCGATCAATACCATTATACAAATAGCTTCCATAGTTACCTTTGTCTTCTCTAAGAGTCGATGGGGGTACACCACAGTAATGACAGCAACTTGAGGTTAGTTTGTCAAATTCTTCTTCGCTTAGAAACCAACCAAACCCTCGTCTCTTTGCATTACTTTTGTAGACGTAAAGGACATTATTTCTTGTAGCGCGTCCGGGTTCTATACGTACTACGTCTTTTTGTAGACAACCACAACTGAAAACACAACCGACATGTTTTCCAGGGATTTGTTTTTCGGACCCACAGTCACATGTTGACAACCAGACCGATGGGTGTTCGCTTATTCTTTTTACTATCAATAAACGACCAAACCTCTGCCCAGTCACATCTTTAGGGATTCGCCCTTCTTTTTGAAGACAACCACAACTTTTAACTGGGCATTTACCGGATAAACGATCAGCAGGAATCTCTTTGGCCTGTCCACAGTCACATTGGCATAACCAAATTCGACTTCTATTTTTTGATCCTATACATCGTATTATCAAAAGTCGCCCGGTCCGTTTTCCGGTTAGATCTAAAGGTTTTGCCATATTATAGGGTTAGGAAGTGGGATTTATCATAGGCTAAACAAATGGCTACAGCCTCGACACTCAAACAACCGTATCTGGCTATCCCCACCTTTTGTTTCACCATCGGTGACCTCTTCGACGTTGTTAGAGGTGCACTTAGGGCAAATTCTGATCCCTTCCTCGACTTTCATGGCAGTCTTTGAAGCGCGGCGGCCTGCGAAGTATTCATTAGCGTATTCTTGACCGTAAGCCTTCCAGAATTCTTCCATGGACATACCAGCTTCCTGGGCTTCTTGCTGCATCGTTGAATCTCTCATGAAAACTAGTTGAGCCTCTTGCTTCATGTCGCGAGTGTTCGGCTCCAGGAAACGTTGAAATTCCAAACTGTCCTCCGCGCTGACATGGACGCCCTTCGCACCTTCCATAACCGGGGCATCAACTGATTCAATCATTTCGTCTTTAACTTCTTCGTCTAGGTGACCACGCATGTCGTCGCGTGGCGGGAGCTTAGTAGGAGTTTCGTGAATGCCTACTTCAGCTTTTTTCTTCAAGAGGTAAGATCCCATCTTCATATAGTCAGGCCTCCTTTGAAGTTCTGAAATTTGTACCAATCCAGCCGCCTTGCTTTTCTTTTCCAACTCGTTTTCCGCACAACAAGACATGGGATCTATGTGCATTCCCCAGAAAGAGCACCAAGATTCACGACCTGCGCTGTCTGCCTCTTTGGCCTTCCCGCCGTACTCACAACGATGACAACCAAATCCTCCCTGGTCGCTCTCGCTGTACTTAGCCTCTGCCTGAGTGAATTTCTTTTTCATAGGCAGCCGGTTTTCAGGAGCACCCTTGTGATACAAGCGACAACTGCCTTTTTCAAAACTAATCGGCCCGTTTACGCGCATGCATTGGTTTTCACCCTGGCGCATGTCGCAAGTGCCACATAAGTAATTTCCGGAGGGATCATAGGGCTTGATCTCTTCGGTGTTGTCCCCCAACTCAGCGTATTGAGCCCATTGCTTGGCTTCGTCCCGAACGTGCTCCTCATGTTCTTCGTCATATTGACCGGGATCTGGTGCGTTTTTAGCGGCGAACTTTTTAGGATGAAGGATGGGAGCCACCTTGATGCCGTAGGCTTTCTTGGCCATCTTTGGAGGATCGTTTATTCCTTCCACAATCCCATGATTCCAATTCTTTCCGCACTTGTCACACTTAGCTGTCTCAAAATCTGTAGGCATCAAGGAATATTCACTGGAGCCACAGTGAGGGCATTTCGGCTTGGCAGCTCCGGTCTTTTTAGGACCGTACTCGCATTGAGTGCAAACCTCTTCAATTTCACCCTCCTCATTTAAGCGGCGGGTTAAACCCCCGCCACAATTTGGACAACCACCGGGAGCGTCTAATCTCATCGAAGGAGGGAGATCTGTGGTGTGAGGATTCCGGATATCTTTCCAAAGGCCGGTAAACCCAGTTTTGGCGGATCCATTTACGCGCTGGAAGGGTGCCATGTCCTCCACGCGGGGAGGGGATTTCATGTCCTCAAGTTCGGTGCCCTTGCCCTCAGGACGTGAGTATTGTTTATCAGTGCGATCGTCAGGGTTAGTTGTAGCGGGATCGTTTAAGGCCTGGAGGAAGGCGTCCATGCCCTTCTTTTGTAGGAGTGGCGACTTCATTATGACCCTTTTTCAGGATGAGACTAGCCTACCCGCACTGGACCAGTCGGCATCGCTGCGGCTCTTTGAACGCGAACCCTAAACTAAACTCATCGCAACGTATGCCACGCAGGACACAAAGCCCGCGATAAGCAACGTTCCATAAAACCAAAAGCTGAAATCTCGATTCATCACAATTGCCTCACCAAAGTTTTGCTAGTTCGCCCCGCCCGATTAGATGGTGTACAGCAAACTCTGCTGTGTAACGTCACCCGGTCCGTTGCCCGCGTCGATGAATTCACCGTAAACGCTGCCAGCTACGTCAAAAATGTCGGTGCAGACAATCGTCGCATCTTCATTGACCATCGCTGTGTCGATAGCGTAGCCCGTACCATAATTGCTGAACCAGCAACCTTCATAGAGGGTCGCAACGGCGTGCAATCCGGGGTTGCCCAGGTTGTTCAAACCACCTTCATTCGGAATATCGGCAAGCGTGGCTTCCTGGAGATTTGAATCGCTGTTGGCAAGTTCCGAGAAAACGATTTCGGTCTTGATGTCGAAAGGCCACTTGTGGTGTTTAATAGAACGAACCAGGCCGCTGATTCCCGCCTTGTATCCCATCATCTGCATTAAGTTAGCCAGATAGAGACAAGTGCGGGTGATAGTCAGCTCGGTCGGGTTGGTAACACCAGGCACTAATTCGGCCACGATGTCCCCGTAACCTAGACCACGGACGGGATCGACAGTCTTGGATTCCGAAATGTTGAACTGCGAAGTGACGCCCAACTTCACGAACTTGCCTACGTCAACCGCTGGGCTGAAAATTTTGAACCTTGAACTGATAACCGACTCAGTTTGGGCGCTCGTACCCGATCGATAAATGTATCCGCCTTGTGGCATTGGTACTTCCTCCTGGCCAAACTTACAGTGAGGCCGCTAAACTACTTGCGAAAAACGTTCTAACAGCTTTCGTTATTCCGCTGTCACCAGGGCCAGGCCACCGTAAGAAGACTTCTTTTTCTTCTCGGTG
>Ga0209517_10006096_pt1 | contig 15035 bp, 17 predicted proteins | sample PeaSoiMetSII2010_FD_187695 | JGI IMG/M metagenome (GOLD analysis project Ga0209517, IMG submission 187695) | Peat soil microbial communities from Weissenstadt, Germany - SII-2010 (SPAdes) (version 2) | ecosystem: Environmental > Terrestrial > Soil > Wetlands > Peat | place: Germany... | reverse complement strand
CCCTGCAGATTGAAAATCTGCGATACAGCAGATTACAAATGTTGAAAACCTGCGCTACGGGAGTCGGACCGCGCGTTCGGTTCACGGGAAGCCCGCTTTTGCTTCGCGCGCGAGTTGGATTGGAACGGTTTTGCTCTTGCCTGCGAGAGTGCTTTCCGGAGAAAATAGGGGGTTGTTGGCGACCATTGCCAAAGACCTCCGTGCCTTGCAAAGCGTCTTCTGCGACCGGAGCGAACAATCGCGACGCGCTGGAACGTTCGATGACCAAAGTTTTGCTGATGGGCTTGGGCCGCTGGGGTGTCAATCACCTTCGCAACCTCCATGCCATGCCCGTGGAACTCTACGTGGCCGAAACGGAGGAGGCGCGCCTGGAGCCTGCGCGCAAGCTGGGCCTGCCGCCGGAGCGGCTGAGCACCCGCTACCGCGACTTGGCCCGCAAGGTCGATTGTGTCGTAGTGGTGACACCTGCGCCGACGCATTTCATAATCTGCAAGGAGCTGCTCGAAGCGGGCAAAGATGTTTTTGTCGAAAAGCCCATCACGCTGGTTTCCAACCAAGCCCGCCAGTTGGCGGAACTGGCGGAGAAGCGCCAGCGCATTCTCCAAGTGGGTCATATCTTCCGCTACGACCCCGCCTCGCAATGGCTGCGCGAGGCGATTCAGGCAGGCCAGTTCGGGCGCGTGCAGATTCTGCGCAGCATTTTTTGCGGCTTCAAACGCCCCCGCAACGACAGCGGCGTCATGTTTGCCGACGCGATCCACTTCGTCGATTTGTTCAATTATTTCATGGGGCAAACGCCCGTGCGCGCGGCGGCCGCCACCCAGGATTTTCTCGGCCGCGGCATGGAGGATGCGTCGCTGTTGTCGCTCGAGTACCAGAATGGCCAAGGGACGGCCTGGGCAACCGTAGAAACCAACTACTTTTTGCCTGGCAAGATCCGCGAGGTCACGGTCATCGGGAGCCAAATGAGCGCGGTGTGTGATTACAACGCGGCGCAGTATAAGATCAAAACCTACGCCCACCGGCACGTCAAAGAGGGGGAGGAAATCAAGGCCGTGGAGGGGGCGACGCACCAAGTGGAGAGCCCGCCGGAGGAACCGCTGCAGGCGGAGTTGCGCGCGTTCCTGGATTCGGTGCGCACGCGCAAGATGCCGGAGGCCGACGGCTGGGCCGGCTACCATTCGGTACGGGTCGTTGAAGCAGCCCTGTCGGCGGCGAAAACTGGACGAGCCGTGCACTTAAAATAATTGCCAACCTTCATGCAAAAAATCCCCCTATCAAAATGCTTCGTAAACCCGGAAGTGGAAGAGGCGGCGCTGCGAGCGTTGCGTTCCGGGCAATATATTTTGGGCAAAGAATCACAGGCCTTCGAGGCCGAGTTGGCCGCGTACACGGGCGTGCGCCACTGTGTTCTGGGGGCGTCCTGGACGATGATCGTCTTCCTGCTGCACCAACTCCAGGGAGTGGAGCAGGGGGACGAGATCATCGTCCCGAGCCACACGGCTTTTCCCACGATGGAGCCGCTGATTCACCTGGGCGCGCGGCCGGTGTTCGTCGATGTCGATGACACCTACGTGATGGACCTCGAGCAAGTGGAAGCGGTCATTACGCCGCGAACGGTGGGCATTATTCCGGTGTACATCTATGGACATCCGGTGGACGTGGACCGGGTGCTTGCGATCGCGGCGAAGCATCATTTTTGGGTGATTGAAGACTGTGCGCAGGCCCAAGGCGCCAAATACAAGGGCAAAACCGTGGGAAGCATGGGTAACTTTGGCGCGTTCAGTTTTTTCCCCTCGAAGAACCTGACGGTGTTGGGCGATGGGGGCTGCATCACGACCAACGATTCGCAAACGGCGGACCGCCTGCGGATGTTGCGCAATCACGGACGGCAGGGCAAATACGACCACGAGTTTGCCGGCTACAACGTGCGCTTCAACGAAATCAATGCCGCGATCGGGCGTGTGATGCTGAAACACCTGGACGAATTCAACGAGCAGCGGCGCAAGATAGCCGCGCGCTACAACGAGCGGCTCAAGGGTTTGGTCCAGACGCCGCCGGAGCGCGAGTGGGCCCGTGCCGTTTACCACATGTACGTGGTCCGGTGTGAACGGCGCGATGACCTCCAGAAATTCCTCAAAGAGCGCAACATCGAGACCGGCATTCATTACCCTAAACCGAACCACCTCCAGCCGGCGGTGACGGGCCGGTTCCCATTCGTGCCCAAGCTCCCGCGCACGGAACAAATCGTCAAAGAGATTCTGTCGCTGCCGATCCATGGCGAGATGAGCCTGGAAGCCGCGGACCAGGTTTGCGCCGCCATTGCGGAGTTTTACGGCAAGTAGCGAAGCGTATGCCCGGCGGATCCATCCTGGATCGAGTGGCGGCGCACGGCGTTATACCGGTCGTCACCATGGACCGGCTCGAGGAGGCGCTGCCGCTGGCCAATGCGTTGCTGGCTGGGGGATTGCCCGTGGTGGAGATCACTTTCCGGACGGAGGCGGCGGCGGCAGTCATCCGCACCTTGGCACAAGAACGCCCAGCCTTAATTGTAGGCGCAGGCACGGTGCTGACGGCAGCCAATCTGGAGTCGGCCAAGGCCAGCGGGGCGGCGTTCGCAGTGGCGCCCGGGCTGAACCCGGAGATGGTGGCCCGGGCGGGGGAACTGAATTTGCTGTTCGTGCCGGGGGTGGCCACACCCAGCGAGATCGAGCAGGCGCTGGGTTTGGGCTGTCGGCTGCTCAAGTTCTTTCCTTCGGAGGCGCTGGGAGGTCTGGCCATGCTTGAAGCGCTCTCGGCCCCGTACCGGCATATGGGCGTCCGGTTCGTGCCCAGTGGCGGTGTGAACCCAACCAATCTCGAAGCCTATCTCAAGCTAGACACCGTGGCGGCAGTAGGCGGGACGTGGATTGCCAAGAAGGAGGACTTGGCCGCCTGCCAGTGGGATATGATCCGGGACCGTTGCCAAGCTGCGCGCGGCATCGTCGCGAAGGCACGATGTATTTGAGGGGAGCCCAGTCCCGACGGACAATGGCGCATGCCGAATGCCGAAGCTCGAAAGAATGCCCAAACTCGAAATCCGAAAGACAGCCGTGGTCAAGTCTGTCTTGACGCCCATTGGCACGCTGGCCGGATTCGTCATTCGTAGTTGGGTCCGACAGAACTAGGTGACGCGAATTGCATACCCCATGAGCACTTCTGTATTGCCATCCGCGACCGCAGGGAAAAAAGCGGGAACGGTTGAGTTCCCGGCGCGCATCATGTCGATCGACGCCCTGCGAGGGTTGGTCATGTTCATCATGATCTTTGTTAACGACATCGCGGGCGTGCCGAACAGCATTGTCCCGGCTTGGATGAAGCACTATCACGGCAAGAGCGGGATGACGTTCGTGGATATGGTGTTTCCGGCCTTTCTTTTCCTGGTGGGGATGTCCATTCCGTCTGCGCTTGGCTCGCGGGGGAAGAAGGGCGATTCCTGGTGGCGAACAGTGCTCCACGTGCTGGCAAGAACGGCGTCGCTGTTGCTGATTGGAGTGCTGATGGTGAACGAGACGCCCGACACGAAAGCGATGGGCTGGTCCGGGGCGCTGTGGTGTGTGCTGATGTACCTCTCCGCCCTGTTGGCGTTCTGCCGCCTGTCGCCACGCTCCGTGCGCGCAGTGGAGACGAGGCCAGGGGAGGGCGGCAAGCCGTTTTGGGGCAGGGTGACCACAGTGCTTAGGTTGTTAGGAATGGCGGGGCTGGTGTATTTAGCCTTGGCGTTCCGCAATGGGCAGGGCCAAGCCATTCTTTCACTTTCGCCCTTCTCCATTCGCACCCAGTGGTATGGGATTCTCGGATTGATTGGGTGGGCTTACCTGGTGGGCGCAACGGCATTCCTGATCTTCAGGGAGAACCATACTGCCTTGTTGGGTTGCATGGTTTTGCTTTTCTGCCTGTACCCGGCGGACCAAACGGGTGCGTTTCAGGCGTTCTGGCTGGCGCATTATGTGGGCATCGGGACGATGCTAGGCTCCCACGCTGCCATCACGGTCGGGGGCGTGCTGCTGGCCGTGCATTTGAGGCGCACGGAAGGTGAACCGTTACGGTCGCGCGTGCGCTTTGTTCTGCTCTTCATTGCGGGGTGCATCGCAGGGGCGTTACTGCTGAACGGGCTTTATGGAATCAACAAGAACCATGCCACGCCTTCCTGGTGTTTATGGGCGTGTGCCTTTACGGGCCTGCTGTGGCTGCTCCTGGACTTTTTCTCGGACGTTCGGCCGATTAGCTTCGCGGCGCGCCCTTTGGCGATAGCCGGCCAGAACGTGCTGTTAGCCTACCTGATTTCCGAGTTGCTGCCCTCTCTGATCGGGTTGGTGCGCCTGGACAATTGGTACGACGCGCTGGCGCCCAACCTCGGGTGTGCTATCGCACGCTCGGCGGGCTGCGCCCTGGTCATTCTCTGCGCCTCAGTGGCCCTCAATCGCGTTGGGTTTCGGCTTAAGCTGTAATTTTATTTGCAAAAAGCACGCCTGCTGAGAGACTCGGGCAACTTTATGAACTCGTCACCAATTCGCGTCGCCGTTACCGGGGCGGCCGGCCAGATCGGCTATTCGTTGCTTTTCCGCATCGCCTCGGGCTCGATGTTTGGGCCTAACCAGCCCCTCGTACTGCACCTCATCGAAATTGAACCCGCTCTTCCAGCCTTGCATGGGGTAGTGATGGAACTGGAGGATTGCGCGTTTCCGTTGCTTAAAGGTGTCGTGCCCACGGCCAGCCTGGACGAGGGCTTCCGGGGAGTGAACTGGGCGTTATTGGTGGGCAGCGTGCCGCGCAAGGCCGGGATGGAGCGCAAGGATTTGCTGGGGATTAACGGCAAGATCTTTATCGGCCAAGGCCAGGCCATTCAGAAAAATGCCGCGGCCGACGTGCGCATCCTGGTTGTCGGCAATCCTTGCAATACGAATTGCCTCATTGCGATGAGTAACGCGCGGCAAGTCCCGCGCGACCGGTTCTTTGCCATGAGCCGGCTGGATGAAAACCGCGCCAAATCGCAGCTTGCCCGGAAAGCCGGCACGGAGGTCACCCAGGTAACGAACATGGGAATCTGGGGCAACCACTCCTCCACGCAGTATCCGGACTTTTATAACGCCAAGATCAACGGCGGGCCGGTCACCCAGGCGATTACTGATGAAGCCTGGCTCAAGGGCGACTTTATCAAAGCGGTACAACAGCGTGGCGCAGCGGTCATCAAGGCGCGCGGGGCCTCGAGCGCCGCCAGCGCAGCGAACGCGGTGGTCGATAGCGTGCGCTCGATCATCGAACCCACGGGGGCGGGCGATTGGCATAGCCTCTGCCTGTGCGCGGATGGCAGCTACGACATCGAGGCCGGGCTCATCAGTTCGTTCCCTGTGCGTAGCAATGGTCAGAAGATCGAGATTGTTCCGGGGCTGCCCATTAACGAATTTAGCCGGACTCAAATCAACGCCACGGTTAACGAGCTCAAAGAGGAGCGTGCGGTGGTAAAGGATTTGCTGGGGGGTTAGGGACGCGCCCGCACCCCCGCTCGCGTTCAACAAATACGGCGTTAAAGGCCCAGCGCCAACTGCGCCCTTTCCGGCCTCCGAAATGCCGCCGTGGATAATTCGGGCCCGTCCTCGCCCAAGTCCATCTCAGGGTAGCTTGTCGAAAAAGAGATAAACGGCGGCAATCCGGCCATCCCGGACACTGATGAAGTCAGTCCCGGCGCAAGCTGGCGCCTCACCAGGAGGGCCCGACACCAATTGGATCCGCCCGCCATTCCCCAATTCCTCAGCCTCGACAATTAGCTGATATCGAAAGTCCGGGTGAGTAGCCTTGATCGCGCCCGCAACGCGATCGAGCTCGTCGCGGCCACAGGGGACGCCCCTGGGCTCGTAGAAAACGCAATCTTCGGTGAAGATTTCGTCGATGGCCGCACGCCGGCGTGCGGGGTCGTTTTCACCGAAGACGTCGTGAAGATTGCGGGTGAGCAAGGTCGATACGCTGTAGGACGTAACGGGGTCAGTTCTGCGTCTGTTCTTAGTATTATTGTAAACTTTTTCGGGCCATTCCATCTAACTTCCAGAGCTCAGGCACGCGGGGCCGGTGACGTCCTCCGCGATAGCGGAACTGGAACCGCCATCCCGCGTTGCATGCAGCCATTTGCAGGCATCGTAATTAGTCACTTCTCCCAAACGGTCTTCAAAAGGAAATAAGTGCCAGTCAGCACGACAATAACGCTCACATAAAACCCACCTAGCCCTCCCATATAGACGCCACTCTCAAGCCATGACACTTCCGGGTGCATTTTGTGTGCGAATAGGCAGTCTATGAGATAAAAAACCACGCCGACAATAATCGTCAGGACAGACTGCCAAAGCGTTGAAAGTGGCTTTCGCATGATGCCTAACGTCCAGGCTCAGCGAGCCCGCGCCGCTGACCTCCAGAATGCAACCGAGGCGTCATCGCGGAGTTCGTTGCAGCCTGCTTGTTCGGCGATCCGACGCTCATCTCTCAGACTTTCCTCTTCCCTACAAAAAAGCTTAACACACCCAGGAACCCACCTGCAAGCGCCACTGCCAACCAGTGGACGTGAATCATAAAGCGTTATCGCCTGAGCCGAAGTGGAAGAGCCGGAGGAATTGAACGAACCCAGAATGTCTGACGCGGTGTGGAACAAACCAAGCGCCAGCAGCGCTAAACCAACCGCCGCCAACACAATTCTCAGTGCTCTTAAATGCATACCACGTGCGCTTCCGCCGAACGTCGCTGGTCAGTGGCGTGCCGCCGATGACGCGTTGTATGCAACAAGGACGCCAACGGTGCGTCCACTGAAGCAGCCTGGTTGGATGCCAGTTTAATCATGCGGGAATGAATGGGTCCTGTCAGAAGGTGGCAGGTCCTTCGCGGCAACCAGGTGGTGCGTAGGGTTGGGTCCGACCGGCACGGGCTTACCCGCCTCGGAGCTACCGGACCCCTGCTCAGGATCGGGACCATGGTCCAAAGCGGTCCTAGAGGATGCCAACCAAGCAAGTCCACTAAAGAAGGCCATTCCAGGCACCAACTCCAATGCCATCCCCCAGCGGCCGTTATAAATATTTATGCATGCGAGGCCCGCCGAAAGTGCAACTAGAGAGCCGAAAAAGCGGCCGCAGCTCCGTTGTGACCGAATGTCGTTCTCCTCCGATCGCATGGAAGTTCAAATCCAACTATTGATTGAACGAAACCGGTTCGTTGATTGAAGGGCAACCGTCAACCCTTTTGGGGCCGCCTTCGTCCGCCCTTGCGGGCCTCACCTCCTGGCCTGACTTCCACCGGTCCATGGAGAAATCGTAGCATTAAGTGCGCTCATTTCAAGCGCCATGACCCCCGTCACCCCCCGTCCAAAGGGGCTTTTTCCCCTGGGCAACATTGGTGGGCCCCCCGGCGTCATACGGATTGCGGTCATAGAAGAATCCGTCGGCAGGCTCAGAGACCCAAGGCCAACTGTGGCCCTTCCGGCCGGCGGAAAGCTGCTGTGGACAATTCCGGACCGTCCTCCGGGAGCCCTGCTTTTCGACGTGCGACCTGAAACATCTGGGAAATCTGATCGGCGAAAATCCCCTCTCCTCGCATTCGGGACCCGAATCGAGGGTCGTTGAGTTTGCCACCTCGAATGGCCCGAATTCGGCCCAGGATTTTCTCTTTTTTTTCCGGGAAATTGCGTTCGAGCCATTCCTGGAACACCGGCGCGACCGTAAGGGGAAGGCGCAGAATCTCTGTGTAAGCCCAGCGAGCCCCAGCGGTTTTGGCGGCCGCTAGAACTGATGGGATTTCATGCTCGTTCAGAGCGGGGATGACCGGGGCGACCAGGACGCCAACCGGCACGCCGGCTTTCGAGAGGACTTCAACCGCTGCGAGGCGCTGCCTGGGCGAAGACGCTCTGGGTTCAAGTTTGCGCGCAAGCTCGGCGTCGAGGGAATTGATCGAGATATTCACCTGCACGGCTTGGTGCGCGGCCAACTCCCGGAGCAGGTCCAGGTCACGGGTGACCAGGAAGTTCTTCGTGATAATCGAGACGGGGTTACGAAATTCGGCCAAAACTGCCAGGCATCGTCTGGTCAGTTGCAGCTTTCGCTCAACTGGCTGGTAGCAATCCGTCACGCCGCTCATGGCCAACATTTGCGGCTTCCATTTCGGGGAAGAAAGCTCCCCTCGCAGCAGCTCGGGCGCGTTTTCCTTGACCATGATCTTGCTCTCGAAATCCACGCCGGCTGAGAAGCCCAAGTACTCGTGCGTGGGCCGGGCATAGCAATATGAGCATCCGTGCTCACACCCCCTAAAACTGTTGATGCTGGCGTTGAACGGAATATCGGGGCTGTCGTTGTACGTGATAATCGTTTGCGACAGGTCGCGCAGAAACTGAGTCTTTGGAGACGGATCTTCCGCCGGATCCCAATCTTCATCCCGCTCCAATCGAATCTTCTCGAAACGATTGGGCAGGTTGTTGGCCGCGCCACGCCCGCGCGGAGCTGATGCCGGTTGCGTCATCCAGTGAACCATCGCCGGTCGGGATGCGTTGTCAAATGCGGCGCCATCGGGGGGATTTTTGTGCGGTTTTTGCTCCTGGCACACATATACTGGATGAAGGCAGATGAGTGCCGATATTGAATTGCTGCGCCGGTATGTGAAAGAAGGCTCCGAGAGCGCCTTCGCCGAGATCGTGCGTGAGCACTTGAACATGGTCTATGGCACGGCCCTGAGAGAGATGAATGGAAATGGGGCATTGGCCGAGGACATCTCGCAGGCGGTCTTTACCGAACTGGCGCGCAAGGCCGCGCGGCTCGTCGGCCATCCGGCACTAGCTGGATGGCTCTACACCACCGTGCGCCATCTGGCGGCCAATTTGCGGCGGTCCGAACAACACCGCCGATGCCGGGAGGAAGCGGCCCAGAACATGAACGAGTTGCTATCGGACGACTCTGCCCAGCAAACCTGGCAGCAGATTCGGCCTGTGCTAGACGACGCGTTGCACGAATTGAAGGAAAGCGACCGAGAAGCCGTGGTGTTGCGTTTTCTTGAGGATCGGCCATTACGCGAAGTGGGGGTGCGTTTGGGCATAAACGAGAACGCCGCCCGGATGCGAGTGGATCGGGCCTTGGAAAAGCTGCGAGGATTGCTGTCGCGCCGTGGCATCACTTCGACCGTTTCTGGCCTGACCGCTGCGTTGGCGCTCGGGGTCCTCACTCAGGCCCCCGAAACTCTGGCAGCGACGATCGTCAGCACCGCATTGGCCAGCGGAGCCATGGCCGGTTCAACCACGTTTTCCGTGATGAAACTTATGAGCCTAACAAAAGTCAGCGTCATTGGCGCGTTGGTTGTGGCGGGCATTGCCGTGCCGGCCTGGCAGCAAATGCGCCTCCAACGGGTGAAGTCCGAGAACGCCCAACTGCGCGCGCAGGAAACGCAGTTACAAGCGGACAACGAGGAACTTGCCGGCCTGCGCAAGGAAGCCGAGCGGTTGCGCAAGGTTAAGCTCGACCGAGCCGAATTGGAGCGCCTGCGCGAATGGCAGGCGCAGACTGAGCCGGAGTTGCTCCGCCTGCGCGGGATGGCGGGGGTGGCCCGGCGAGCCAACGCCGAGGCCGACCAATTGCGTGCGCAGCTTGCCCGCCAGGCCAGCGCGGGCACCACCAACCCCATAACGGGAGCGATGGCTGACGCGATGAAGAAGGCCATGGAGCAACAGGTCGAGGGCCGTTTGGCGCGGATGACAGCCAGCCTGCACCTGACCGATGACCAGGCCAAGGCCGCGCGTGACATTCTGCTGCGACAAGCGCAGGTGATGTCGGCGGGAATGACGCAGGTCTTTTCGGGAAATTTCGACAAAGAGGAGCTGACCCGCTTAGGCAAAGACGCGGGCAACCCGGAAGCGCAGATCCAGGCACTCCTGACGCCAGAGCAGAAAGCCGGGTATCAAACCTACCAACAGGAAGAAGCCGCCTACAATGCGCGGCTGGCTGCCAACAACGACTTGTTGCAAATGCAGTCCACTCTAGGCTTGAGTTCGGAGCAAGAGGACCGGGTCTTTGCTGCGTTATATGAGGTCAGCTACAAGCAACTGACCGGCAGCGCCAAGCCGACCTCGACCGACCAGGCCGAAGCTTGGCAGTGGATGCTGGATCAGAAAGCCCAGGCGCTCGAACCGGTACTGACAGCCACTCAAATGGAAAGCTACCGCCAGGAGCAAGCCACCCAGGCCAAGCTGGTCAAAGACATCTGGACCAAGATGGGTGTCGGCAGCTCGAAGTGAGGCAGCGAGCGGCGAACGGGCGAGGCTAGTGGCCCTGAAACACACACGTAACTTTCGTACCCGCGACTCGCGACTCGCCTGTTGCGCGGGGCAATCTCAGGGCGTAATCTAGTGCATAGAAATGCGGACTGAAACAGCAACCCACATCTGGCTCGATGACCGTGGCGTAGCCTGGATAGATGAAACGAACGTGAAGGTCACGGAAGTCGTCCTCGACAAGCTTGCGCACGGATCAAGCCCAGAGGAGATACACTTTCAGTATCCGCACCTCTCGCTTTCCCAAATCTACGCCGCGCTGGCATATTATCACGATCACCAAGTCGATCTGGACGCTCAGATCGAGCGAGGCGCTCGCGATTACCAATCGCTTAAATCGCAAGCGGGAGAAACGCCGCTCCAGAAGCGACTTAGGGCGATGGGGAAGCTGCCTTAAGCAGTGAGCCTCGCCCTTTACATGGACGTCCATGTTCGGCGCGCGGTAACCATTGCATTGCAGGAGCGTGGTGTTGACGTGCTGACGGCGCAAGCAGATGGACGGGCTGAACTGGCCGATCCCGACCTGCTGGACCGTGCGACTTTTTTAGGGCGGGTGCTGTTCAGCCAGGATGAAGACTTACTGGCGGAAGCGACGAGGCGACAGCGCGCTGGAATCCCCTTTGCCGGTGTGATCTATGCCCACCAACTTTACGTGACTGTCGGTCGTTGCGTCAGTGATCTTGAATTGATCTCCAAAGCAGGTAATCCCGAAGATCTCGCGGGCGGTGTCCAGTTTCTGCCGCTGTGATTCCAGGTTGAACAGTTTACCGGGAGGATTCTTCCGCGCGACTGAGCACAGCGCCTGCTTTAAGCCGAGTTTTGAGCCTTTGGCCGGGGGTAACTTCGCTCGCGTTGCGCAGGACGCGGCCCGTGGCCGCATCGGAGGTGATGGAATAGCCGCGCGCGAGGACCTGTTCCGGCCCGAGCAGGCGTAGCCGGGCTTCCTGGGCCGCGAGGCGGTTGCGCAAGGCCTCGACGCAGTAGCGGGCCCGTTGGCGCAGCCGCTGCTCCTCCTGCTGAAAAACTTCCCGCCGTTGCCGCACGACCACGGCGGGCCGCACTCTCGACAGCCGGTCTGCGAGATTTTGCCAGGAGCGCCCGTGGCGCAGCCGGCCCTGTTGGACGCAGCGCTGCAAGCTGGTTTGTCCTTCATCGAGCCGCTGCAGCCAGTCATCGAGGCGGCGGCGAGGGTGAAGCAAAAGCAAACGGCGGGCGGCATGCGTAAACTCGTTGGCTTTGTCCTGCTTTTGCTGCCGCGCCAATTGCGCCAGCCGAGCCCCCGCTTCCGACAAAAACTTGCAACTCGAATAGACGCCTTCGGTGATGATTTCGGCGGCGGCGCTCGGCGTGGCGGCGCGAACATCCGCCACAAAATCCGAGATCGTAAAATCGATTTCATGGCCGACTGCGGAGACGACTGGGAGAGCGGATTCGAAGATGGCGCGGGCGACGACTTCCTCATTAAACGCCCAGAGATCTTCGAGACTGCCGCCGCCGCGCGTCACCAGAATCAAGTCGAGGAAAGAACGGGCGGGGGTCGCGACGAAGAGGGGCTCGGGTTTTGGCGTGCTCGGCGCCCTGGCTGTGCCGTTGCCACCGCGAGCCTGGTTGAATTCGTTGAGCAGCCGGATGGCGGCGGCAATTTCGAGCGCGGCCCCCTCGCCTTGGACGCGGCAGGGAGTCAGGATGAGTTCGAGGGCCGGATTGCGACGTTGGACGACGTGCAGCACGTCGCGAATGGCCGCGCCGGTGGGAGAGGTAACGAGGCCGATGCGCTGGGGCCAGCGCGGTAAGGGCCGCTTGCGCTCCTGGGCGAAAAGGCCTTCCGCCTGCAGCTTCAGCTTGAGTTTCTCGAAAGCGGCTTGGAGTGCTCCAATGCCTTGGAGCTCGAGAGCGGTCACGCGCAACTGGTATTGGCCCCTGGGCTCATAAACTGTGACCTCTCCTTGAACGGTCACCTTGCGGCCCTCCTGCGCCAAGGCCCGGTCCACTTGCGTTTCGCCCCGGAAGAGCACGCAACTCAACTGCGCCCCCGCGTCCTTGAGCGTGAAGTAGATATGGCCGGAGGTTTGCAGGCGCAAATTGGTAACCTCCCCGGTCACCCAAACCAGGCCTACTTCCTTTTCCAGCAGCCGCTTGATCTGGGAAGTCAGCTCGGAAACGGACAAAACGCGCCGGGGCTTCTCGGCGGGGAACAACTCGCCGAAGTCCCATTGCGATTTTACGGTTTTGCCCATGGGCCAAGTGTAGCGCGACCGCAGGCGGAGGCGAGGGCGAAGATAAAGCACGGCGACTGGTAAAGGAGTTGAATGCCTTACGCACCTTCAAAGCGCTTGCCTTGCCGGGCTGAAATCGCGATGATTTAGCGCATGAAAAGAATTTCTGTGGTCCAGAACAATCTGACGAACAACACCACCCCCCCTATTCCAGCGACTCCCGGTGAGGGCGTGGCCCGCGCGGGTCTGAGCCGGCGCGCGGCGTTGGGACTGGGAACGACCGTGGCCGTGGGGGTGCTTGCGAAGTTGGATCTCCTCGTGGCGGCCCAGGGGCAAAAGGTAGTGGTTTGGTCAGAAGGCACGGCCAATGTGGACCCGGATTCCAAAAAGGTTTACCCCAATGACATCAACACTGCGATTGCAGAAGGGCTGAAGCCGCTCGAATCCAAGGGCTGGGAAATTGTCAAAGCCACGCTGAGCGATCCGGACCAGGGCCTTAGCGAGGAGCGGCTTAATAGCACCGACGTGTTGATCTGGTGGGGGCACAAGAAGCACGGGGATGTTAAGGACGAACTGGTAAACAGGATAGCGAAGCGGGTCAAAGACGACGGCATGGGCTTCATCGCCACGCATTCCGCGCATTTCTCGAAGCCGCTTAAGAAGCTCCTGGGAACCCCGTGCAGTTGGCGTGAGTACGTGCTGGACGGAACCACCGTTAAAATCATCCCGAAGATGCCCGAACACCCTATTTGCCAGGGCGTCAGCGCCTTCACCATCCCGATCGAACGCTATGGCGAACCGTTCGCCGTGCCTCCGCCCCAAGCGGTCCCCTTCGAGGGCCTCTATACCAAACCGGACGGCTCGACTGAAACGGCACGCATGGGCCTGTGCTGGACGGTGGGTAAAGGCAAGGTGTTTTACTTCACGCCCGGCCACGAGACCTACCCGGATTATTTCCGCCCGCAAGTGCGGCAGATTTTCCTCAACGCCGTGCAGTGGGCCAGGGCCGAAGGGTAAAGACGAGTTATGAATGACGAAGTCGGAATGACGAAATCCTAAGGAAATCCGAAGCCCGAAGCCCGAAACTTCGGCTGGGGCGAGGCTCCGCTGGGTCGATCCGTCATGTTGGCGTTTGCTCCAAAATCTCCAGGAGTTCATCCGCGGTCTCCTCGGCTTTCTCGAATTTCTGTTGCTTCATCTCATGGTATTGCGGGTGAAACCGGCTCGGATGCGAATGGTGATTGGGCTCTTGCTTGGCCTCGCGACGCTTGCCGCGATTAGCTATCTCGCGGTGCTGAAGGAGGGTGAGCCGGTTTATCGCGGGACGAGCCTGACCCAATGGTTGAAGCGGCTCGACGACGGGCAGGTTGGAGGCATCAGCTTCGGCGCGCTGCCTTCCCCCACGGCCAGGCAAGTCGAAGCGGCCGAAGCAATTCGGGCGATGGGCGCAGAGGCGCTCCCGCGGCTCATGGAGGACATTCATGCAACGCCGGCCCAAGACGGGCTTCGCTTCAGAGCCGAGCGCAGCCTCAACCACGTTCTCGAGCGGGTGCTGTGGAAACGGATTTCGTTCGAGGACATCACCCAGGAGGACAGGAGGCGCTGGCGGGCGGCACAAGGCCTGGCGGCCCTGGGTCCGATTGCAAAACCGGCCGTGCCCGAACTGAAAAGACTGCTGTTAACGAACTATTTTCACTCCTCCATCAAGGAGGCTGCCTATGTGCTGGCCACCGTTGGACCGGAAGGGATCGAGATTCTTACCAACGCTCCGCAAGCCAACGAATGGTCTGGGATGTGCGCCATCTGGGCGTTGGGACAGCATCCGGAGACCGGAACGAATGCCATTCCTTTTCTAATCAGTGCAACCTCCTCGAGCAGCGAGGGAACGGCTTGTGGCGCGATTCAGGTGCTGGGACTGTTTCATACCGAGGGCGACCAAGTCATTCCGGCTTTAACGGCGGCCTTGGCCAGCGCCAAACCCAGCGTTAGGTCCGACGCCGCTCGCGCGCTGGGCGCGTTCGGCCCGCAAGCTTCTGCCGCGGTGCCGAGACTGCGAGAGTTGGCAAACGATCCGGCTGCGGGAAGCACGGCGGTGGAGGCCCTGCGGCGTATTCAGGGAACAGCAGCGCAACCAAAATCCGAGTGAGGCGACGCGGCCGGAGAATTTGTAAGGACTCTTGCCGGACCTACGAGGGGCCAGCTTGGGGCCACTCACGGCAGCGGTTGGGGGGTGTCGAAGACAATGGAATGATGGCCGGGGCCGCGGACGTGGCCGCGAATGCCGTGCAGAACCCGCGGGCGGTCCCCTCCCTCGCTATAGGGCCCGAGCGGTTGGTCGGCGACGACCTAATCGACCCCGTAGCGCGGGGTCTGCCAATTGGCACATTCCACATTTGAGATCCATTCAGTTTCCCTTCGTCAGCGGCGATGAGGTGCGGATGCCAATTGGTACAGGATATAAAACTCTTGATTGGCGCTGGGCAGGCGGGCAC
>Ga0209517_10006095_pt1 | contig 15035 bp, 15 predicted proteins | sample PeaSoiMetSII2010_FD_187695 | JGI IMG/M metagenome (GOLD analysis project Ga0209517, IMG submission 187695) | Peat soil microbial communities from Weissenstadt, Germany - SII-2010 (SPAdes) (version 2) | ecosystem: Environmental > Terrestrial > Soil > Wetlands > Peat | place: Germany... | reverse complement strand
GCGGCGGACCGGAGGAGAAGGAAACTGTATGAGCAAGGGACTGTTGATTACGCTGGGGGTTGTGGGTGTTCTGGTTTTGTGCCTGTTCATGGTTGGCGGCAGTTACATCAGCGCCAGGAACCAGATGGTGGCCAAGGATCAGACGGTGAAGTCAATGTGGTCGGAGGTCGATGTGCAGTTGGAGCGGCGCGCCGATCTGATTCCCAACCTGGTGGAGACGGTGAAGGGCTTCACCAAGGAAGAGAGCACGGTTTTCGGCGATATCGCCAATGCCCGGGCAGGCATGTTGAATGCGCAGGGGCCGGCGGCAAAGATCGCGGCCAACGGGCAGCTCGACTCGGCGATTGGCCGCCTGCTGCTGCTCACCGAGAACTACCCGCAACTGCGCTCCAGCGATCAATTCATGCGCCTGCAGGATGAGCTGGCCGGGACGGAGAATCGCATCAGCGTGGCCCGCAAGCGCTACAACGACGCCATCCAGGACTACAACACCTTCATCCTCCAGTTCCCCAACAACATCTGGGCTGGCATGGCCGGCTTCAAGCAGAACGACGCCTACTTCAAGGCCAGCGAGAGCGCTCGGCAAGTGCCAGGGGTAAAGTTCTGAGGGATCTCGGTTGGTTGAGATGACTCGCAATGCAGAAAAGGCCATCCGCCGCGGCGGATGGCCTTTCAATGTTTGGGCTCGGCGAGGAAGCGAACCGGACGGGTTTACTTGTAGGAAGCGATGGCGCTGGCCTCGTCGTCGTAGATGTCGAAGACGGTGTAAAGCTTGGTCAGCTGCAGCAGGTCATGGACCTTCTTGGTAAGCTTGAGCAGCTTCAGCGAAGCGCCCTGGTTCTTCGACGTGGTGTAGGCGCTTACCAACTCGCCCAAACCGGAGCTGTCGATGTAGTTTACGTCGCCCAGATTCAGCAGCACGCTCTTTGAGCCCTTGCTGATCAGGTCGCGAATGGCATCGCGCAACAGCACACTGCCTTCGCCCAGAGTGATGCGCCCGCTGAGGTCCAGAACTGTTACACCGTCCACTTCACGGGAAGCGATTGTAAGTGCCACGGAAATTCCTCCTTGTGTGGTAATTCGGTTATAGCACCTTTGCCGGCAGGGATGGCAACAACCCTGTTTGTCCGATTCGCCGGCTGGGATGGCTTTTCGCCGTCCGCGGCCCGCGACCGCCGCGCAAGAACGCTCAGGTTTTTTCGCCCGCCGGCGCCAAATGCTTGATCAGCGTCAGCTCGGTTCCAGGATGCAGTTGTCGAAAGTGTACCTCATCCATGAAGGACCGGATAAGGAAGATGCCGCGGCCGGTGCCGCGCAGCAGGTTTTCCGGAGCCAGGGGATCGGGCAGCGCGTCCGGATCAAGTCCCCTGCCCTGGTCGGCGATGGAAATCACCAGCGCTTCGCCGGTGTTCTCCAGGCTGACGGCAATGTGCTTTGTGGGGTCGTATTCGTTGCCGTGCAGCACGGCGTTGACGGCGGCCTCGCGCACGGCCATGGCCAGCCGGAAGCGCTCGTCCTCGTCCAGCCCAGCCTTCTCGGCCAGTTTGTCCGCTGCCGCTTCCACCTCGCTGACGCTCTCCATGGTGGAACTGAGCGAAAAACTCATCCGTCCTGCCCTCGGTGCGCTCACTGGGTTCGTGTCCGCCTCTTCCGGAACGGGCTGGTGCCAACCAGCCCCTCCGCGCCTCAGCAACCTTGCAGGCAGTTTCGTTGCTGCAAGCAGTTGTGTCAAGCGTAGGGCTGGGACGGCTGTTTCCTGCATCCCCAATGCCTCGACCCTGTGAGAGTCAACTGCCCTGTATCGCCGCCTTCCGGGGGCCTTCAAGCAGGTTTTCATTGCCGAACCGGATGCGTGCCGGGGCGCAACCGCGCGTCCAGGGGATACACTCACCTCATGCAGCCTCGCACCTCAGCCCGCGTCAGTCTAACCGCGCTCCTCGGCACCCCGGTGACCGATGCACAGGGCCATCTGCGCGGCCGGCTCAAGGACATTGCCGTGGCCACCGGCCCCGACGCGGGCAAAGTGGCCGGCCTGGTGCTCAAGACCCGCGCCGGGCTGTGCATTGTGCCCTCGCAGGAGGTCATGGAGACGCCAGCGGGCACCCTCGAGCTGCGCACCGCCGGAGCGATGGTCCCGCTCAAGGACGAGGGCAATTACCTCTATCTGCAACAGGACCTGGTCGACCGCCAGATCATCGATATTCACGGCCGCAAGGTAGTCCGCGTCAACGACGTCGATCTGGAGTGGATGGGCCGTGGCGCGGCGCACCTGCTCCGCGTTGCCGAGGTCGAGGTGGGCATGCGCGGGGCCTTCCGCCGCGTCTTCAAGGGCCTCCTGCCGCGCGCCGCCCTCGAGACGCTCTCGCGCAAGCTGGGAGCCAGCGGCATTCCCTGGCAGTTTGTCGACGTCATCGAAGTGGATCCGGCGCGGCGGGTCAAGCTGCGCATCGAGTACGAGCGGCTGGCAGAGATGCATCCCTCCGATCTGGCCGAAATCCTGGAAGACCTCGCCCCGGCCGAACGCGAGGCAGTCTTCACCTCGTTGGACGAAGAGGTTGCCGCGGAGACCCTGGAAGAAGTCGAGCCCAGGCTGCAGAAATCCTTGCTGGAAAAGCTCGACGAGGAGAAGATCGCCGACATCGTCGAGGAGATGGACCCCGGAGCCGCCGCCGACCTGCTGGCCGAACTCCCCGAGGAGCAGTCCGACGCCATTCTCGAAGAGATGGAGCCGGAAGAGCGCCATGAAGTCGAAGAGTTGCTGGAGTTTGACGAGAACTCCGCCGCCGGCTGCATGACCACCGACTTCATTGCTTTGGGGATGCAGTCCACGGTAGCCCAGGCGGTCCAGGCCTTGCGCGCCTTCGACGGCGACCCGGAGAGCGTCACCGAAGTCTATCTCTGGGACGAGAAGCGGGTCCTCCGCGGAGCCATCCCCCTGGCCCGCGTGGTGATGGCGCAGCCGGAGGCCAAGCTGGCCGTCCTGACCGAGTCGCGCGTCCTCTCCTGCCCGGCCGATCTCAACCAGAACGAACTGGCAGAGATGTTCGACAAGTACAATCTGCACGCGCTCCCGGTCGTCGACACCCAGGGTCGCATGGTAGGCGTCGTCCAGGCCGACCACGTGATCAGCTTCCTCCGCGAAAAGTTCTAGCGCGCGTCTTGACAGTCCGCAGTCATCAGTGGCCTGGTATCAGCCCCCACAGCATCATCAGCGTCATGCCGATCACGATAATGCTCGTTCCCCACGCAATCACGTTCCACATGTGCGAGTTTTTGTGCTCGCCCATCAGGTCGGCGCGGTTGATCAGCAGGAGCATCAGGATGATGACCACCGGCAGCAGCACGCCGTTCAACACCTGCGAGAGGATGGCGACGTTGATCAGCTGCGCATCGGGCAGCAGCAGCACGGTGGCCGCACCGCCAACGATCAGCAACGTGTAGAGCCAATAAAAAAACGGTGCCTCCTTGAAGCTCTTGTCCACGCCCGATTCGAGCCCCATGCCCTCGCAGACCGTATAGGCGGTGGAAATGGGCAGAATGGAGGCCGCGAAGAGAGACGCGTTGAACAGGCCGAAGGCGAAGAGGATGAAGGCGTAGTCGCCGGCCAGCGGGCGCATGGCTTCGGCCGCATCGGAAGCGACCTGGATGGCCCCCATGCCATGCACATAAAGCGTGGCCGCGCAGGCCACGATGATGAACCAGGCCACAATGTCGGTGAACAGGCTGCCGACAATCACATCCAGACGCGAGGCGGCGTAGTCCTTGACGCGAATACCCTTTTCCACGATCGACGATTGCAGGTAGAACTGCATCCACGGCGCAATCGTGGTGCCCACCACGCCGATGGCCATGTACATATAGGCCTTGTCGCTCCAGACCGACTTTGCCGGCAGCTTGACCGTGGCCCAAAGCGCATCGTGCCAACTGGGCTGCGAGAGCACACCGGCAAAGATGTAGCAGATATACACCAGAGAGGCGACGATGAAGATTTTTTCCGTGCTCTTGTAGCTGCCGCGCACCACCATGTACCAGACCAGCGCCGCGCAAAAGGGGACGGAGATGAACTTGGAGACATGGAACAGGTGCAACGAGCCGGCGATGCCGATGAACTCCGTGACCACGTTGGTGTAGTTGACGATGACCAGCAAGACCATCAATACAAAGGTCAGGCGCAGGCCAAACTCCTCTCGGATCAGGTCGCTGAGCCCCTTGCCCGTGACCACGCCCATGCGGGCGCACATCTCCTGCACCACAATCAGGGCGATGGTGATGGGAATGATGGTCCACAGCAGCGAATAGCCGTACTGTGCGCCTGCCTGGGAGTAGGTGAGGATGCCGCCGGAGTCGTTATCGACGTTGGCGGTAATAAATCCGGGTCCAAGAACGGCCAGGAACAGTAATATCCGGATTCGCCAACGCTTAGCCATGCCCGCTGGTTCCTAAGGGGGGTTCATGCAGAGTTTCCTCACTGACCATAACAGGCCAGGGCAGGGTGTGCGAACCCCGCTGCCGAGACCTTTTTCATGAACCGCGGATAGCGCTTGCAAAAGTTGTCGTACCAAGGTACATTGGTACCAAGATAACAGGAGGCGACCATGTCGCAGGAACAGCAAAGTCGAGAACCCGTCGTAGTTGAGCGCGTCCAGACCGGCGTGCGCATGGAGAAACGCATGTTGAAAGTTCTCAAGGCTCTCGCCGAGCTGAAGGACATGACGCTCGGCGACCTGCTGGAGGGAATTGTGCTCCACGCATTCGAGGGCAAGATTGTTCCCTTCTCGCCGCAGACGCTGAAGGAGATCGAACAGTTCAAGGCCCTCTACGGAATGACGCTGAAGGTCTCGGATAGCCACAACCTAAAGGAGAGGAAGCGCTGAAGGGCGTCGGTGACTCCCTGGCGGGAGGCAAATCGCGAAACAAGCGAGGAATGCGGGGCCGCGGCAGATCCGGAGGGAGGAAACGCCGCTGCGCTGCGGGCGCGGCGGAAAGCGATCGCTGCCCTGCTTGACAGGCTGCGGCGCTGGGGACTACAACACGCTTTCACGACCCAACTTACGGGAGGACCTACCCTATGCATCCGTCCGAACTGAAGGACAGCTCGCCGGCACGGCGCAAACTGCTGGGAGGCATGGTTTCGGCAGCCGCGCTGCTGGGACTGAACGCCGCCGGCGCCGCGGCCAGCGCGCCTGCAACCCCTGGACCGATGGAGGGGCCGGGCGTGCCGGACGAACTTCTGGCGCAGGCCAGGCTACGCAGCTACAAGACGCGCCGCTCCTCAAGCTGGGACCGCACGGGGGGCAACGACGACTCGGTGCGCGTGGAGGCGGGCAGTGCGGCCACCCTGCTGGACGTGAAGGGCGCCGGAGTGGTCACGCACATCTGGTTCACCATCAACTCGCCGGATGAGCACCATCTGAAGAACCTCGTCCTGCGCGCCTGGTGGGATGGGGAATCGACGCCCTCGGTCGAGGCGCCGATCGGCGACTTCTTCGGCCTGGGACTGGGCGAGTACTACACCTACCAGTCGGCCCTGCTGACGGTCGCGCCCATGAAGGCTCTCAACTCCTACTTCCAGATGCCCTTTTCGAGTTCAGCCCGCCTCACGCTGGAGAACCAGGGCAAGGTCAAGGTGGACAATCTCTACTTTGCCGTGGACTATGTGACCCTGACTGCGCTGCCCGGAGATGTGGGCCGCTTCCATGCGCAGTATCGGCAGGCAGCGCCCTGCAAGGGATGGACCGACAACTGGAAGAACAACTGGGACGACCCGGTGGGCGATAAGAAAAACCTGGACGGGAAGGACAATTACGTCTTCATGGAGGCCGCGGGCAGGGGACATTTTGTGGGAGTGACGCATGCCGTGGAGCAGAACCAGGACGGCTGGTTTGGCGAGGGCGACGACATGATCTTCATCGATGGCGATGCGATGCCCACCATCAACGGCACGGGAACCGAGGACTACTACAACGGGGCATGGGATTTTGGCGGGCGGTCCTTTGCGTACGAACATAACGGCGCGCCGCTCATTTCGGACCCGGAGGAGCGGATAGGGGGCCGCTACTGCCTCTACCGCTGGCACATCGAGAGCCCCATCACGTTCGAGAAGTCGATCCGCGTGACCATCGAGCATGGGCACGCCAATCATCGTTCGGATAATTTCTACTCGACGGCCTACTGGTACCAGACCGAGCCGCACGCGGCGTTTCCTGCGCTCCCCGAGCCGGCAGAACGGATTCCCAGGGTGTTTCGGACTGGCGGGCCGGGCGCTGCGCCGGTACCGGGAAGCTAAGCGGTAGCCAAAACCAAGCGCTCTGATTCGACTGCCGATTCCGCGGGCAGGGCGCTGAGCAGCGATGCAACCACGTCCGCGGCGCTGTAAGAGTCCCGGCCCGGAGCCAGGAAGCTTGCAATGGTGTTCAGGTCGTCGCCCACGGTCACGAGGGCTGGCTCAACTTCGCCATCCTTTCGCGTTTGTGCGTGGCCGATATTGGCCATCAGAGCATTGCACAGGCACTTGCGGCCGACCGTGTCCTCGACCTTGCCGCCCTTGGCCACGTAGTTGGCCACCGGCTCGGCGGAGCAGCGATAGCCGATGTGGCCGTCCGTCGCGGCGTAGGGCTCCCGCAGGTAGCCCAGGTCGCACACACGCTTGCGCTCCTGGTAGATGGGAAACGCGGAAGAAGTGCCTTCCAATTGGGCAACCTTGAACGGAAAACCGGTGGGCGAGGCCAGCGGATCGGTGAACACCTCACCCTCGCCTTTGATGGCCTTGGCCATGAGAGCCTTTTTCAGGTCCGCGCGCATGCCGGACTCGGCGGAAAAGGCAAAGGCAGTTCCCACTTGAATACCGGCGGCGCCCTGCTCCACGGCTTCGCGCAGTTTCTCGGCGTTCCCGTAGCCGCCGGCCAGCCAGAATGGAACTCCCAGGGCTCGCAGTTCCGCTATGTTCACGTGGTCGCGTTCGCCGTACACAGGCTCTCCGGCCGCATTCAACTGGAGCTTGCCGCGGGGCGGGGCATTGTGGCCGCCGGCCGTCGGGGTTTCGATCACCAGGCCGTCGACGCGTCCGCTGGCGCGGCGAAGCATGGTAGTAGCCAGGGTGTTGGAGGAGACGATGGCCAGGAACCTCGGCCGCCGCAGCAGAGGCGGCGGACCCTCGGCATAGTCGGCTGCATTCAGGTGCATCTGGGTGTCCTGCCCCACGACGGCGCCCGTCACCTGCAGCTTGTACTCGGCCATGTGGTGCGCCGCAAAGGCGTCTAGCACGCCGGGAATGTGCAGCGGAATGCCCGCGCCCATCAGCACATAGCCGACCCCGGCCAGCATCGCCCCGTAGATCGACGCCAAGTGTGGCATCTGCACTTTTTCAAGAAAATTGATTCCCACGGGATTCTTGTGGCCGTCTTTGGCCAGAAAAACTTCAACAAAGTTGCTCACCATGCACAGCTCAACCAGCTTGCGCGGACTGTTCCGCTGGTGCATGGGAACGTTCGGGTACGGCGCTTCATCGGGCTTTCCGCCGGGAACAAAGTACTCTTGCCAGATGCGCCGGGCCATCTCCGGGAATGGGAAGGCGTCGAGGCCCCACTTCATGTACCCGCCCACGTCGCCATCGGCGAGGCGGCGCACAAACAGCTGATCGAGGGCCGTGCCGGAAACCACTCCCAGCTGGCCGAGCCTGGACACCGCATTGGCCAGACGCCAGTTGGAGACGCCCACGCCCATGCCGCCCTGGATGATTTTGGGAAACTGCATCATCTTTGGATTCTTTCACAAATCCTGATAAACCCAACCACTTTCTCGTAGATTAGTAGCGAGATTGGAACAGGGATGTGCTGTTTTGAACAGAAATGACGGGGCGGCGCCTTATTTTGACGACGGTTTGGCCCCGCGAGGCCCCAGGGCAGCTCTGATCGAACCGACCGGCAAAGGGATCGGCCTTCCGGGGAACGCTGTCGGGGGGCTCGGCACAACCGGCGCCGGACAGGTCTTCGAGCTTGATCCAGCGCAACTCATGGCAGATGCGGTTCACCATCTCACCGGACCAGTGATGCCTGCTCCCTACCTGCCATGAAACTCCGGCTTTCTCTTCTCAAGAAATGCCCGAATGCCCTCTTGATAATCTTCGCTGTCGTAAACCTCGCGGCGCAGCGACTGGATGCGCTCGTAGCCATCCGGCGTAATCGGGTGCGCCGAGGCCAGCACACGCAGCTCTTCCTTCAGAATCCGGAGCACCAGCGGCGAGGTCTCCACCATCTGCAGCGCCAGCTGCTGGGTGAAGCTTTCCAGCTCTTCCCTCGGCACAGCGTGATTGATCACACCGCTCTCCTTCAGCCGCTGCGCCGTAACCGGCCGCGCCGTAAACAGCATCTCCTTGATCAGCGGCATATTGGCGACCTTCATCAGGTTCAGAACCCCCGACAGGTTGTAAGGCACTCCCAGCTTGGCTGGAGTAATGGCCAGCGTCGCATCCTCAGCTGCAACAATCAGGTCGCAGCTCATCACCAGTTCGCACGCCCCTCCCCACACCGACCCCTCGATCATGGCGATCACCGGGCAGGGGTGCAGTTGAATCGCGCGCACCAGTTGCCGCAGCGGATCGTTATACGTCAGCGGATCGCGCCCGTTGGTCGGCAACTCGGCAACATCATGCCCGGCAGAGAAGACCTTCGCTCCGCGTTTGGCGCGGAGAATGATCACGCGCAGATTCTGCGCCTTCATCTCATTCAGCGTAGAGACGATCTCATCAATCAATTCTCCGCTCAGCGCATTCACCTTGGCACGATTGAGCGTAATCGTGCCGATTGCCCCATTCACTTCAGCGATCACGAGAGACATAAAGATATCTTATAGTTGCGGCTTGTAGGTTCGTAATGAAATGCGCCGTCACCCCGAACGGCCTGGTCGACCGCATGCAATTGCAGATAATTGCTGGTACTTGGCGCACACTGGCAATAGAAGAAGAGCGGGAGAGGCTTCTGGCGGATCTGTCAGCTATCTGGCCGGTCCGTACCGCCTACGCACCCCCCCCTTGAATATTTTTAGTCTGCCCTGTTTTTTGCGTGGCATTTTCGATGCGGCTGCACGGCAACGCAGAACCTGCTCAAAATAAACAGGATTCCAGAAGCTGTCCGCATCGGGAGTGCGCAATCTGTCAAACGCTACGCTGTGGAAACCTGCTCCCGGAAGGTGAGCCGGATCACAATCCTTACAGCAATTTGCCCGCTGCCAGGTCGCGGATCAGCCCGCGGTCGGCGGCCAGGAACTCGTAGCTGGGCAGCTCTTCGAGCTTGACCCAGCGGACTTCGTGGTAGATCCGGTTGCGGATCTCGCCGGAAAACTCGTGGACGGCAAAGAACACCAGGTCCACGGCGCCGCCATGCCGATAATTGTGGCGGATGTGGGTCACTCGGGGCCCGATCACGGCGTGAATGCCCAGCTCTTCTTCCAGTTCGCGGGCCAGGGCCTGCTCGGGGCTCTCACCGGCCTCGATCTTTCCGCCCGGAAACTCCCACTGGGAAGCCATCGGCTGGTCCGGACGCCGCTGGCCGATCAGCACCTCGCCCCCGCGCACAATCAGCGCGGCTGCCACAAAGCGCAGGGCTGGGCCATTGCTTCGGCCTCCGGCGGTGGGTTGGGCTTCGGACACGTCCTTAGTGTAAACCCTTCAAAAGAAATGCAGAAGCCCGAGCCCAGTGCCTGCTTTGGTGCGCTGAAGCAGCAACAGGAGGTCCACCCGCCCGGCCACCTTATTCCCCGGCCACGGCCGCTTCCACGCCCTCGGCCGCCCGCGGCCGGAAGTAGCCCCAGCCGTGCGTCGCCGCCGCCTTCTTGAGCGCCGGCGACGGATTCACCGGGAACGCGCAGCGCGCAATCTCCAGCATGGCCAGGTCGTGGATGGAGTTCCCGAAGACCGCATCGGGAACCGGCAGCCCGGCCCGCTTCAGGGCCTCCGCCTTCAGCTCATCGGTGGGCACAGCCACAATCTCGCTGGAGATCACCCCGTCGGTCACGCGCACCTCCGCCGCCAGCACACGCTCCCCCGGAATGCCAAACCCGCGCACGCCCTCCGCAACCACCCACCGGTTGGTCGAACTCACGGCCCAGAGCTCGGTTCCGGTCCGGCCCAGGTTAGCCAGCAGCGCAGCCATCTCCGGAAACACCCGCAGCTGAACAAATTCCTTCACGTACTGCGCCGCTGCGGCGCGCAACTCCTGATCCCGCAGCCCGGCATAGATCTGGACCATCTCGCCGCAGATGTCCAGTTCGCTCACTTGGCCCGCAAGGTAAGCGCGGTAGCGGTTATCGATCCAGTCGCTCGTCGAGCGCGACACCAGACCCTGCTCCAGCGACCAGACCATGAAGCCATAGCCCGAGTCGCCGCTCCAAATCGTCCCATCGCAATCGAAAACGGCAACCTTTGGTTTGCTGTCGAAAACCAGCCGCTCGAATTCCTGGGCAGTCCAACTGGGGATCTCTATTTGCATCGTTGTCAATGTCTTTCAGTCCTGTTCTTGAAAACTCATCCAACTCTATTCTCTTCCAGGCTGGTTGTTTTTTGCACCAGAACGATGGAAGGAGAGCCTAGAGTGGCAAGGCCACCGCGGACAAAAGTGGCCCGCTAGGTTCTGTTTACGATGAAAGCGCGTTGAAAATCCGTTCGTACTGCGCATCGGGCGTTGGATTCAGCGGGCGAGCCAACCGCCGTCCACGGCGAGAATGTGTCCATTGATGTAGTTGCTGGCAGGCGAGGCGAGGAAGACAGCGGCTCCGGCAACGTCGTCCGGCGATCCCCAGCGGGCCGCAGGGATGCGCTCCAGGATCTGGCGGGAGCGGGTGGGATCGTCCTGGAGGGCCTGCGTGAGGTCGGTGGCCATGTAGCCGGGGGCGATGGCGTTCACCTGGACGCCGTGTGCGGCCCACTCGTTGGCGAGAGCTTTGGTGAGCTGTGCAATGCCACCCTTCGAGGCAGCGTAGGCGGGGACGATGACGCCGCCTTGAAAACTCAGCAGGGAGGCAATGTTGACAATCTTTCCCGAGCCTTGTGCCAGCATGGCGCGGCCCGCGCACTGGCACAGTCGAAAGACGCTGGTGAGATTGGTGGCCAAGACTTCGTCCCAGTCAGCAGACGTGTAGTCGATGGCTGGGGCGCGGCGGGTGATACCGGCGTTGTTCACGAGGATGTCGATCGAGCCGAGGCTGGCGATGGTCTGGTCGATAAGCCCAGGCGCGCTCTCGGGATTGCTGAGGTCGGCGGTCAGCGCGACGTGGCGGACACCGGTTTCAGCCACGCGCTGAACCACGGCGGCGGGGACGGAACGCGAGGCGTGAAGTGCGACATTCGCGCCCGCCTCGGCCAGGGCGACAGCGATAGCAGCACCCATTCCGCGCGATGAGCCGGTTACGAGCGCATTCTTGCCCGGGAGCCGAAAAGTATCGAGGATCAAGCGATTTCTCCTGCGTGTCGAGAAGCGGTGTTATAGATTGTGCGGCTGGCAGGCCCCAGAAACACAGGGGCAATGTGCCGCGCATAGAGATTCTCAGTTACGTTCTTCGCAATGATCTCCCGGTTCGCCTCGAGCAGATCGAGATAGCGCGAACCCAGCTTTGCCGCCACCTTGAATCCAACGTGAAGCAATTGGCGGAAGCTCGGGTTGTAATCCAGGCATCTTGGGTTGTGGCGCAGGGCCGCTGTGAACTGCGCTGAGGACCATCGGGCGGCCTCAGCCGGCGCGGGCAGCTTTTTGGAGTCGATGTCGATCACCGTTGCGTACGGCGCGCAGAGTTCGGCGGAATGAGCGAAAGCTTCAGCGTAGATCTCCTTCGCGAGTGCCAGACCGTCGCCGCCGGCCTCAGCCAGGCCGATGAGCTCCTCAAGCCAGGTGGTCCCGGCGGTCTTCAGATGAACTCCCGACGAAAACTGCTGCATGGCCGCGTGGATGGCGGAATAAATCGAGAACTTATCGCTGCCGGAGTGAACGCTGAGCTTGAGGTTGGAGGGCAGTCCATAGCTGGCGACGGCGTGCTGGATGGCGGCCATGTCGAGAGCCATCTCACGCGCGAATTGTGCCGAGTCGCCCACGTAATCCACGCCCTTGTTGAATCGGCCGCTGAATTTGGGAGCGATGGTCTGGACGGGAATCCCTTCGTCGGCAATGGCGGCAAGAATGATGAGTAGCTCGGCCGGAGTCTGCGCGGAGTCGGTCTCGTCCATCGAAATTTCGGGGATGAATGTATCTTCACCCTTCGATGCTTCGATGCGCCGGTAGATCTTGCCGGCCTCCTGAATGGCGAAGAGAAACTTCGCAGCGGTGCGGCGGAGCAACTCCGGCGAAATCTCGATGGGTTGCCCGCAGCCCCGCATCGGGATTGCTCCGAGCAGTTCAGCGTGACCGCTGGTGAAGCGGTCAATCGAAGAGAGGTCGGCGGGTTTACCGATGGAATCTGCTACATCGATGGTGTAGAAGTCGCACGCGGGCAGGAAGCGTTCGACGGTGGAAAGATTGATGTGGTCGGCGTCGCAGAAGTAGGGAAGCTTCCAGCCGAGTTCGTGCACAGCAGCATCGGCTGCCGTGCGGACCGAAGCCGGTTCGGAGCCGATGATGGTGTGCTCGCGGTTGGACTTGTTCCAAACGGGAATGACGTCGACACCGGCCTTGGAAGCGAGGATGCATGCCTGCAACTGAGCGTGGGCCTGGTGGGCGAACCGGTCACCCACACCGATGGAAAACTTGCCGAGGACTGCCATGAATGTTTCTCCGTGTTGTTCGTTAGTCAAAGAACCTTGTTTTCGACTGTGCTCAGACTGACGTCTTGGGCCGCGCGGCTCCAGCCGATGCGCAGGTCCTTCACGTCATGCAGTGCGAAAGCGCCGTCCGTGCCGCGAGGTGCAGTGACCGCGAAGAAATCTGCGCGCTCGACATCGGTCAGATGAAACGCCGGCCGCGCATCGGCGGCTGCGGTGGCAATCTCCACGTGGCTCATCTCGAGGTTGCGGATGTGGCGCAGGAAAAAGCCGTAGGCCGGCATCGGCCCGAACATGCGCGGCTCGGGATACTTGTTTTCATTCTCTGGGGGTTGAATCTTTGCTGCCTCGGCCGAACCTCCGCCCACAGTTTCGATATAGATGTTGGAGAGCTTCACGTCTTCGATTGCAAAGCCCGGTATGCCGCTCAGAATAGAACAGAGCTCTTGCGGAGCGTTGTGGCAGGTGAGGTTACTGATCAGGATGCGCTTCAGCGTGCCCACCTTTGTACTTTCCTTTGGACCCCGCAAACGCGAGCCGAGGCGCATGAAGATGGGGCTCGAAACCAGGTTGCGCATGGTGGTATTGGTGATGGCGATGTCTTCCAGCAAGGCGCCATCGACTGTTTCCAGTGCATACCCCTGGCACCCTTCGAAAACACAGTTGGAGATGGTGATGTTGATGAAGCCGCCGTTGGACTCGGTGCCGCACTTGATGCGGCCCGTGCGCCACGAAGGTGCATTTGCTGAAAAGTGCTTGAAGGTTCCATCGAGCACTGATCCCAGTTCATAGTCGCCTGTAACCCAGCAGTTGGAGATCGTCAAATTGCGAGTAGGACGCGCATAACCCAGCGCATGACTCGACTTGGGGCAGATACCGTCATCCCACGGGGAATTGACCGTGCAGTTGGACACGCGCACGTTCTGGCAGCAATCGATGTCTATCCCGTCGCGGTCCGTATCGACCTTGAGGTTGTCGATGGTGAGGTTATCCACGCCAGTCAGAAGCAGCCCGAAGTGGCCTCCCTTGAGGATGGAGAAGTCGCGAAATACAACATTGTGGCAGTTCTTCAGCGCGATGGCTTTGTTGCCAACGCCCGGTTGCTCGGCCACGAACGGCCCGCCCTGGTGTTGCATCGCTCGGCCATCTGATAACCCCTTGCCCCAGATAAGTCCTGTGCCAGTGACACTTATATCATGGATATCTTCGCCCCATAACAGCGAGTTATGCCAGTGGTTATGGCCGTAATCCTGATATGCGTCCCATGCCGTTTTTGGCTCGGCTGCGTCGTACACGCCGCCGTGATAACCGGTCTGCTCGCCGGGGAGCGGTGAGTCGGCGGCCACGATGGCGCTGCCCTGGAGCAGGTGAAGATGCACCTGGCTCTTGAGCCGGATGGAAAAGCACAGGTAGGATCCCGCCGGGAACACAACCACACCCCCGCCCGTGCCAGCCGCGGCTTCAATGGCGCGGTTGACGGCCGCGGTGTCGAGCGTTTTTCCGTCGCCCGTCGCGCCATACGTGCGCACATCGAAGGTGCCCAGGGAGGGCTCACCTGGCGCAGCACGCAGTTCGCCTGAAGCAGCAAAGGAAACAGCGGGCAAGGCAGCGGTTGCGACGCCCAGGCTGCCTGTGCGCAGAAAGTCACGACGCATGGAATTGAACGATTTCATTGAAGCCATCTCCTGCATGAGGGTCGTTGATTAATTGTGCGAGACCTGAAAAGACCTGTTCTATCGAACATGGTTGAGTACACTTTTGCTCGCCGTGCGTGGCCTTTCTCAATCGAGATGAAAGACTTCTTCGAGCGGGAGGATGCGATCATCCGGCGCGTCTTCCCCGATCGCTTCAAAGAAGGGAGCCATCTCCGCCTGCCATCGCGCATTCACCGGGTGGTCCTTCATCCCGGCACAAGCCCTTTCGAAGTCGTCGGTTTCGAGGTAGCCGACAAGGAGGCCATCTGGTCTCAGGAACAGCGAGTAGTTGTGCCAGCCAGTACTGCGAAGTGCATCCAGCATTTCAGGCCAGACATGAGCGTGGCGATGCTTGTACTCTTCCAGCTTCTCGGGCCGGACCTTTAGCAGAAAGCAGATTCGCATGGTGTCTCCTATTCTTCGAGATCGTGAACGTAAACTTGAGGACAATGCGTGAATACGAGCAAGGTCGACTTCGTCATAGCAGCGTCTCATGCATTACCAGTGCGACGGCACTGCGCAACCGCGCCTTGTTTCCATCGTGCGCAGGGCGAAGGCGGGGAACTGAGGCCAATGGATGGCGGCGCATCTCCGTCTCT
>Ga0209517_10006094_pt1 | contig 15038 bp, 12 predicted proteins | sample PeaSoiMetSII2010_FD_187695 | JGI IMG/M metagenome (GOLD analysis project Ga0209517, IMG submission 187695) | Peat soil microbial communities from Weissenstadt, Germany - SII-2010 (SPAdes) (version 2) | ecosystem: Environmental > Terrestrial > Soil > Wetlands > Peat | place: Germany... | reverse complement strand
ACCGGTTGACGGAAATGACCCAAAGCGGCCGTTATCTCGATGCCGTCAGAGAGGTTCTGCGCAAGCATAACGGGCTCTGGTTCTACGACGAATCCTACGTCATCTCGCGCCGTCGCGACTGACAATTCTGGACACATTGAAAAAGGACCGCCGGGGTCTGGCGGAAAAGGGGCTATCTTGATGCGCGCGTCTTACTTGTTCACCTCAGAGTCGGTTTCCGAAGGCCATCCGGACAAGGTTTCGGACCAGATTTCGGACGCCATCCTTGACGCCTTCATCGAGAAGGACGTCAAGCTCGGTATTGCCGACGACAGCCTGGTCAATACCCGGCTCGGCTGCGAGACTCTGTGCACGACCAACAAGATCGTGATCGCGGGCGAAGGCCGCGGCCAGTTGTTCCGCATGATCCACGGCGTCTCCGTCGTCGACCGCGAGCTGATCTGCCATATCGCCCGCGACGTGGTCAGGGACATCGGCTACGACCAGAACGGCTTCTCCTATCACGGCGCCGATATCGAGGTGCTGCTGCACGGCCAGTCCCCCGACATCGCCATGGGCGTCGACGCCAAGAAAAAGAAGAGCGGCGAAGAGGAGGGCGCCGGCGACCAGGGCATGATGTTCGGTTACGCCTGCACCGAGAGCGAGGTCTATCAAGAAGGCTCGTACATGCCCGCGCCGATTTTCTTCGCGCACAGAATCCTGAAGGTTTTGTCCGAGAAGCGCCGCAACGGCCAGCTCGCCGATTTGCAGCCCGACGCCAAGAGCCAGGTCACGGTGAAATATGTCGAGGGCAAGCCGGTCGGCTGCACCAAGGTCGTGGTTTCGACCCAGCACAACGAGAAGAGCCGCAACAACAAGAAATACACGCCGGGCCTCATCAAGGAGATGATCTCGACGGCGGTGGAATCCGCCCTTCCCAAAGGCTGGATGCCGCAGAAATCTTCCGACTTCCTGGTCAACCCCACCGGCAACTTCGTGGTCGGCGGACCGGACGGCGATTGCGGCCTCACCGGGCGCAAGATCATCGTCGACACCTATGGCGGCTACGCGCCGCATGGCGGCGGCGCCTTCTCGGGCAAGGACCCGACCAAGGTCGATCGCTCGGCTGCGTACGCGGCGCGCTATCTCGCCAAGAACGTGGTGGCGGCGGGGCTTGCCGATCGCTGCACCATCCAGGTCGCCTACGCGATCGGGGTTGCCGATCCGATGTCGATCCTGGTGGATACCCACGGCACCGGAAAGGTCGACGAGAAGAAGCTCGAAAAGGTGCTGCCGGAAATGTTCCGCCTGACGCCGACCAACATCCGCCGCACGCTGAAGCTCAACCGCCCGATCTATCGCCGCACCGCCGCCTACGGCCACTTCGGCCGCGCGCCGGAAAAGGACGGCGGTTTCTCCTGGGAGCGAACCGACCTCGCCGACGCGCTCCGTCGCGCGGTGTGATTTCTCGACGTCATTCCGGGATGGTCCGAAGGACCAGACCCGGAATCTCGAACCTCTGGATTCCGGGTTCGCGAGTTTCACTCGTGCCCCGGAATGACACGCAAAGGAACAGGATTCTTACATGACCTCCGCCACCGCCAAGAAGCCCGCCTTTACCGACTACATCGTCAAGGACATTTCGCTCGCCGAATTCGGCCGCAAGGAGATCTCGTTGGCCGAGACCGAGATGCCCGGGTTGATGGCCACGCGCGAGGAATATGGACCCAAGCAGCCGTTGAAGGGCGCGCGGATCGCGGGCTCGCTCCATATGACGATCCAGACCGCGGTGCTGATCGAGACGCTGGCGGCGCTGGGGGCCGAAATTCGCTGGGTCTCCTGCAACATCTATTCGACGCAGGATCATGCGGCAGCCGCAATCGCGGCGGCCGGCATCCCGGTATTCGCGGTGAAGGGCGAAACGCTGAGGGATTATTGGGACTACACCGCCAAACTGTTCGACTGGCACGGCGGCGGCACGCCCAACATGATCCTGGATGACGGCGGCGACGCCACCATGCTCGCGCACAATGGCGTGCGCGCCGAGAAGGGCGATGTGGCGTTCCTGGACAAGCCGGGATCGGAGGAAGAAGAAGTCTTCTTCGCGCTGATCAAGCGCCTGCTGAAGGAAAAGCCGAAGGGTTATTTCGCGGAGATCGCAAAGAACATCAAGGGCGTTTCGGAAGAGACCACCACGGGCGTGCACCGGCTCTACGAGATGGAGAAGAAAGGCACGCTGTTGTTCCCCGCGATCAACGTCAATGACAGCGTGACGAAATCGAAGTTCGACAATCTCTATGGCTGCCGTGAATCGCTGGTCGACGGCATCCGCCGCGGCACCGACGTGATGATGTCCGGCAAGGTCGCGATGGTCGCGGGATTCGGCGACGTCGGCAAGGGTTCGGCCGCTTCGCTCCGCCAGGCCGGTTGCCGCGTCATGGTATCTGAGGTCGATCCGATCTGCGCGCTGCAGGCGATCATGGAAGGCTATGAAGTCGTCACCATGGAAGAGGCCGCGCCCCGCGCCGACATTTTCGTCACCGCGACCGGCAACAAGGACATCATCACCATCGAGCATATGCGCGCGATGAAGGATCGCGCCATCGTCTGCAACATCGGCCATTTCGACAACGAGATCCAGATCGCGCACTTGCGCAATCTGAAATGGACCAACATCAAGCCGCAGGTCGACGAGATCGAATTCCCCGACAAGCACCGCATCATCCTCTTGTCGGAAGGCCGCCTGGTGAACCTCGGCAACGCCATGGGTCATCCGAGTTTCGTGATGTCGGCCTCGTTCACTAACCAGACGCTGGCGCAGATCGAGCTCTTCGCCAACAACAGGGACGGCAAATACGAAAAGAAGGTCTATGTGCTGCCGAAGTCGCTGGACGAGAAGGTGGCGCGGCTGCATCTGGCCAAGGTCGGCGCCAAGCTCACCACGCTGCGTCCGGACCAGGCTGACTATATCGGCGTCAAGCCGGAAGGCCCGTTCAAGGCGGATCATTATCGGTATTGAGGCCCACTCTCGTCATTGCCGGGCTTGACCCGGCAATCCATCTTTCGAAGATGATGGATACGCGGGTCAAGCCCGGGTATGACTAGGCGGGCGATCCGGCCGCTCCTCGCGACGGGTGGTTGGCGATCCTCTGGAGACTTACATGCAAGCAGAAGTGCCACCAGAACATTTCGACGTCGTGATCGTCGGCGCCGGGCTGTCCGGCGTCGGCGCGGGATGGCATTTGCAGCATAAATGCCCGGCCAAGAGTTTTGTCATCCTCGAGGGCCGCGACTGCATCGGCGGCACCTGGGACCTGTTCCGCTACCCCGGCATCCGTTCGGACAGCGACATGTTCACAATGGGCTATTCGTTCAAGCCATGGACCGAGCCGAAATCGATCGCGGACGGGCACCAAATTCTGAATTACGTCCGCGAGACAGCGGCCGAGAACGGCATCGACAAGAAAATCCGTTTTCACCACAAGGTTAAACGCGCGTCTTGGTCGACGCGTGAGGCCCGCTGGACCGTGGACGCCGAACGCACTTCAGGCGAAGGTGCAACCGAGACCATCCGCTTCACCTGCAATTTCCTGTTCATGTGCTCCGGCTATTACAGGTATGAGGAAGGCTATACGCCGGAATTTTCGGGTCGCGAAAATTTCAGGGGCCCGATCATCCATCCGCAGAAATGGCCTGATGACCTCGACTATGCCAACAAGCGCGTGGTGGTGATTGGATCGGGCGCGACTGCCGTGACGCTGGTGCCGGAGATGGCGAAGACCGCCGCCCACGTCACCATGCTGCAGCGTTCGCCGACCTATGTGGTCTCGCGCCCGGCGCAGGATCAGCTTGCGATCAAGCTCAGGCGTAATCTCGGCGAGAAAATCGCCTACCATCTGATCCGCTGGCGCAACGTACTGCTTGGTATGTATTTCTTCCAGCTCGCCAGGCGGAAGCCCGCGCGGATGAAGCAATTGATTCTCGGCGGGGTGCGGATGGCGCTCGGTCCCGACTACGACGTCGCCACCCATTTCAACCCGCGTTACAATCCCTGGGATCAGCGGCTTTGCCTGGTGCCCGACGGCGACCTGTTTGACTCGATCAAGCAGGGTAGCGCGTCTGTCGTCACCAAGGAGATCGACGGTTTCACCGAACACGGCATCCGGCTGAAGGACGGCAGCGAGCTTGAGGCCGATATCATCGTGACTGCGACCGGACTTGCGCTCCAGGTGCTCGGCGGCATGGAAGTCGCCGTCGACGGTCGCACGGTCGATTTTGCCAAGACGCTGAACTACAAGGGCATGATGTATTCGGACGTGCCCAATCTAGCTTCGGCCTTCGGCTACACCAACGCGTCCTGGACGCTGAAATGCGATCTGACGTGCGGATATGTCTGCCGGCTGATCAACTACATGGACCGGCACGGCTACAAGAAGTGCATGCCGCACAATGTCGATCCCTCGATCCAGGAAGTGCCGTGGATTGATTTCTCGTCCGGCTATGTGCAGCGCGCGATTGCGAAAATGCCGAAACAAGGCTCGAAGCGGCCGTGGCGGCTTTATCAGAATTACGCGCTCGACATCCTTACGCTCCGCTTCGGCAAGATCGATGACGGCGTGATGAAGTATTCGTGATGAACTCCGGGACGGCTAAGGCGGGCCTTGGGTTGTGAACGCCTCGTCGGTTATTCCGGCTTGCCGATCGCAACCTTCAGCGTGCCGACACCGTCGACCCCGCATTCGATCTTGTCGCCAGGAACCACCGCGGCGACGCCGGCGGGCGTTCCCGTCATGATGATATCGCCGGCGCCGAGCGCGACCTGTTGCGACAATTGCCAGATGATTTCCGGCACGCTCCAGATCAACTCGGTGAGGTCGCCCTTCTGCCGTTCGGTACCGTTGACCGAGAGCCAGATCTTGCCCTTCGACGGGTGGCCGATCCTGGAGGCCGGCTGCATCGCGCCGCAGGGCGCGGAATGGTCGAACGATTTGCCTACTTCCCAAGGCCGCTCCTTCTTGCGCGCGGCGAGCTGCAGGTCGCGGCGCGTGAGGTCGATGCCGACCGCATAGCCGTAGACGTGATCGAGCGCCTTGTCGGTCGCAATGTTGAGTCCGCCGCTCTTCATGGCGACGATCAATTCCACTTCGTGGTGCAGGTCCTTGGTCAGCGGCGGGTAGGGGATGGTGGCGCCGTCCGGCTCGAGCATGTCGGGATGCTTGGCGAAGAAGAACGGCGGCGCCCGCTCGTCATTGCCCATCTCGCGGATGTGCTCCAGATAATTCCGTCCGACGCACCAGATGCGGCGCACGGGAAAGGATTTGGATTCACCGGCAACGGCGATTGCGGCTTGCGGCGGTGGGGGAATGACGAAAGAGGTGGCGCTCATGAAAAGGGGCTCGGTGGCTTGAAGTTGGATCCTTGGGGTTGAATGTCGATGTCTTCTTACGCCGTTGCGCTGATCGGCGCCAGCGTCGGAGGCGATGCCTCGCGCTGTTGCAGGCGGAAGAACGAGGCATAACGGCCGCTGCGGCGAAGCAGATCGTCGTGCCGCCCGCGCTCGACGATCTCGCCGCCCTCGACGACGAGAATCGCATCGGCATGCATGATGGTGTGGAGGCGATGGGCGATGACGATGGTGGTGCGGTTCTGGCAGAGATGCTCGATCGCTTCCTGCACCTGCTTTTCGGATTCAGAATCGAGCGCCGCGGTCGCTTCGTCGAGCAGGATGATCGGCGCGTTCCGCAACAGCGCGCGCGCCACCGCGACACGCTGGCGCTGGCCGCCGGACAATTGCGTGCCGTGCTCGCCGACCGGCGTGTCATAGCCGAGCGGAAAGCCCATGATGAATTCGTGCGCGCAGGCCGCTCTTGCCGCCGCCACGATTTCGGCTTCGGTGGCGCCGATCTTGCCGAACGCGATGTTGGCCCTGATGGTGTCGCGGAACAGGTACACGTCCTGCCCGACATAGGCCGTCTGCTCTCGAAGCGATTTACGCGACACGGCAGCGATCGACTGCCCGTCGATCAGGATATCGCCGCCGCCCACCTCATAGAAGCGCAGCAACAGCGCCAGCACCGTCGATTTGCCGCCGCCGGAAGGCCCGACCAGCGCGGTGACCTTTCCGGGCTCGGCCGTGAAACTCATGCGATTGAGCACCGGCTCGTTCGGCCGGTAGGCGAAGCTCACCTCGCGCAATTCGACGCGCGCCTCGGTCAGTTTCAGCGGCGGCTTGTCGTCTTCGTCGGGCTCGGTTGCGGGACTGTCGACGATCTCCAGCAATTTGCGGGCGCCGATCAGGTTGGAGTTCAGTTCGAGATTGAGGCGCGCCAGGCGCTTGGCCGGTTCATAGGCCAGCAGAAACGCGGTCAGGAACGAGAAAAACTGCCCCGGCGTCGCGCCGAAGGCGACGACGCTATAGCCGCCATACATCAGCCCGGCTGCGACCGCCAACCCGCCGAGCGTTTCCATCAACGGGCTCGCACGGTTGGAGACCCGCGCCATCTTGTTGGCATTGTTCTCGACCGCCGTGATGCCGGCGTCGATATGTTCGCGCATTGTCTGCTCGAGCGTGAAGGCCTTGACGGTGCGGATGCCCTGCAGCGATTCCTGCATGGTCTCCATGATGTCGGCGGTGCCGGTGAACTGGTTGTCGGCGAGGCCCTTGATCCGCTTCACCAGCTTGCGCAATACCAGCATGGCGGGCGGGGCCACCGCCAACCCGAGCAGCGCCATAATGGGATCCTGCGACACCATCACGGCAATGAGCCCGATCAGGGACAACACATCGCGGCCCACCGCGTTGATCAGGAGACTGAGCACTTGCGTGACCGAATTCGCGCCCGCGGTCAGGCGCGCCAGAAATTCGGACGAATGCCGTTCGGAGAAAAAGCCGACGCTCTCGCTCATCAATTTGGAAAACAGCGCCCGCTGGTTGTTGGCAAGGATGGCGTTACTGATTTTCGACAGGATCACCTGATGTCCGTAGGTCGCCGCGCCCTTGATAATGAAGATGACGACGGTGATGCCGGACAGGATCATGATCCCGCGGATGTTCTTGTCGACATAGGCCTGATTGATGACCTGGCCGAGCAGATAGGCGGAGCCAGCGGTGGTTGCGGCCGACACCGCCATCAGCGCAAACGCCATCAGATAGCGCCGCCAATAGGCGGCGCCCTGTTCCATGACGAGGCGGCGAATCAGGATCGCCGCGCCGTAGGGATCGTCGGTTATTTTCTTCGGAAGTTCGGTCATCCGCGTTCCATTGACAGCGTTGGGCAGGCCCATGCCCTACGTGTCAAACATCCGTTTCATTGCCTGCTATGTCGGGGATTTTCAAGCCAAATCAGGGCTTGCCTGTGGTCCGATTTTTAGGCCGAGACCGCGTGCTCGAGCTCGCCATGGCGTTCGCGCAGCAATTTCTCTTCCCAGGCCAGCGCATGGGCGGCAATGGTTTCGAGATCGTCGAATTGCGGCTTCCAGTTCAGGAGGCTGCGGATGCGATTGGTATCGGCGACCATGGTCATGATGTCGCCGGCGCGGCGCGGGGCATATTGAACCGCGAAATTGCGCCCCGAAACGCGCCGCACCGCCTCGATCGTCTCCAGCACCGAGTAGCCGCGGCCGTAGCCGCAATTGAGCGTCGCGGATGGCCCGCCATCGCGCAAATAAGCCAGCGCCGACCGATGGGCCTGCGCGAGATCGCTGACGTGGATGAAATCGCGGATGCAGCTTCCGTCCGGTGTCGGATAATCGGTTCCGAACACGTCGATCTTGGCGCGCTGTCCTGTGGCCGCCTCGACCGCGATCTTCAACAGATGCGTTGCGCCCACGCTCGCAAGCCCGATCCGCGCCTGCGGGTCGGCGCCCGCCACGTTGAAGTAGCGCAACGCGACGTAGCTCATGCCGTGGGCTGTGGCCACATCATGCAGCATGATTTCGGCCATCAGCTTCGAGGAGCCGTAGGGCGACAGCGGCCGGGTCGGCGCATGTTCGGGAACCGGCACCTGATCCGGATTGCCGTAGACCGCGGCGGTGGAAGAAAAGATGAAGCGGTTGACCCCGCCCTTGACCGCTGCGTTCAACAGGCTGCGCGTGGTCATGGTGTTGTTGCGGTAATAGCCGAGCGGATCGCGCATCGATTCCGGCACCACCACGGAGCCCGCGAAATGAATGATGCTTTCCACCTTGTGGGAGGCGATTACGCCCTCGACGAGGTTCTCGTCGGCGGCATCTCCGATGAACAGCGGCACGCCGGCGGGCAGGAACGCGGAAAAGCCGGTGGAGAGGTTGTCGATCACGACAACGCTTTCGCCGGCTTCCACCAGCGCGTGAACCATATGACTTCCGATATAGCCGGCACCGCCGGTAACAAGCACCGCCATGAGCTCACCCGTCTCCCAATATAGCCGCGATGCTATCGGGGACGCGGTGAAGAGGGGGTTTCGGCGCGGGCCAACTGGCCACTATGCTTAATGTTGCGTATAGGAAATGCGCGAAACGGAGCCGGACGTGGAACCAGCGAACATTTCCGCCGACAATCTGCAACTGGTCGTGCCGAATCTGCACAGGCGCTATTCGGGTGTCACCGCGACCAACCGCATGGTGGCGCCGAAGCTCGCCAAAATGTTCCGCGCCGCATGGCTCGGTCCCAACCGGCCCGACGGCATCGGGAAAATCGGATTTGGCGGTCTCCTGAAGTTGTGGCGGCGGAAAACGCCGCTGGTCTGGCACGCGCGGCGCAACAACGAGATGATGGCGGGCGTGTTGCTGCGGTCGCTCGGCTGGCCGTTCAAACTGGTATTCACCTCGGCGGCGCAGCGGCACCATAGCTGGATCACGCGCTGGCTGATCCGAAGGATGGACGCGGTCATCGCCACCAGCGACATCTCGGCATCGTTTCTCAAGCGCAAGGCGACGGTGATCCTGCACGGCGTCGATACCGATCGCTATTCGCCGCCCTTAAATCGCGCCGCGGCGTTTGCGGAAACCAGACTGCCGGGCCGCTATGCCGTCGGCTGCTTCGGCCGGGTGCGGGCGCAAAAGGGCACCGACGTGTTCGTGGACGCGATGTGCCGGCTATTGCCGCGCTATCCAGACTTTTCCGCCATCGTGGTCGGCGCGATCGTGCCGGAGCAGCAGGGCTTTGCGAACGAGCTGAAGAAGCGGATCGAGGCCGCGGGTCTGCAATCGCGCTTTCTCATGACAGGCGAATTGGGAATCGAGGAGGTGCCGCGCTGGTACCAGCGGCTCACGATCTACGCCTTCACCTCGCGCAACGAAGGTTTCGGGCTGACGCTGATCGAGGCGATGTCGGCGGGAGTCGCGCTGGTGGCCTCGCGCGCCGGCGCCGCCGAAGTCGTGGTCGAGGACGGCGTCACGGGCGTGCTGACGCCGCCCGGTGACGTCGATGCGCTGGTGGCGGCGCTGGAGCCCTTGATGCGCGATCCGGATTCGGCCGCGGCAATGGGCGAGCGGGCGCGGGCGCGGGTGATCGAGAAATTCAGCCTCGATGCCGAAGCAAACGCGATCGCGGCGGTTTATCGCGCGCTGATCTGAGCCATGATGTCGGCGACGAACGCATCGAGGTCGCCGCCCGTAAAGAGAAAGCCCGGCAAGCCAGCGGCTTTCGCTGCCTCGATGTCGCTCTCGCGGTCGCCGATGACGAAGCTGCCTTCGCGCTTCACCGGCCAATGTTCCATCAGGTCATGGATCATTCCGGGGCTCGGCTTTCGCCAGTGATGGTCCTCGAGATAGCCCTCGACCGAACCGTCGGGATGATGCGGGCAATAGCGGATATCGTCGATATGCGCGCCTTCGCTGGCGAGTTCGGCGCGCATCCAGTCGTGCAAGCCGTTGAGATCGTCCTCGGTGAAGAAGCCGCGCGCCACGCCGGATTGATTGGTGAAGAAGAACACGAAATATCCGGCGTCGTTGAGCCTGCGGATCGCTTTTGCCGCGTTCGGCATCCAGCGGATGCGTTCCCGCGTGCCCATATAGCCGTCGTCGTGATTGACGACACCGTCGCGGTCGAGGAAGGCGGCGGGCCTTGATGCGGAGCGGGCAGAAAATTCGCCGCTCATTTTCCGCGGGCCTCGCGCATCATCACTTGCTCGATCTCGTCGCAGACACCGTGCGCCACGGCCAGGTGAATTTGCTGGATCACCGGCGTGTCGTCGCTGGGCGCGATCAGAAGGTGGTCGCAGAGCGCGCCGAGCGCCGCACCCTTGCTCCCCGTGAAGCCAATGGTAACGAGCCCGCGCTCCCGCGCCGTCGTCAGCGCCGCCAGAATGTTCGGCGAGCGACCCGAGGTCGACAGCGCGAGCAACGCGTCACCGGGCCGGCCGAGACCTGCCACCTGTCGTGCGAATATTTGCTCGATGCCATAATCATTGCCAATCGCCGTCAGCGCCGAGGTGTCGGTGGTCAGCGCGATCGCCGCGTAAGCCGGCCGTTCCTGCTTGTAGCGGCCGACGATTTCGGCGGCGATATGCTGGGCGTCGGCGGCGCTGCCGCCATTGCCGATGATCAGGACCTTGTTGCCCGCGCGCAGGGTATCGATGATGACCTCGCCGATTTTCCGCGCGGCGGCGAGCAGCCTTGCGTCCTTTGTCGCGCGCTCAAGGGCAGCAAGCGATACCGCTAGATGGGCTGCGATCGGGTCTTTGGAAGTCTGGCTCAAGCGGCACCGGTAAGAGGCTGAAGTCCCGTCTTGGTAATGACCGCGCGGGGCTCGCGCAAGCGCGCGGGGGTCATTGTGGCGCGCCGATCCCTGCTTCGGCCAGGACGCGCTGCGCGATATCGGCCACGTCGGATGCCGGAATGTCCCGCATGCAGCGATGGTCGTTCATGGTGCAGACCGGGCGGTGGCAGGGTTGGCAGGGCACGACGGTCTTGGTCTGAACGGTCGCCGCCAGGCCGTTGAGCGGCGCCCAATGATAGGGGCTGGTGGGGCCGAAAATGCCCATGGTCGGCGTCCCCAGGGCGGCGGCGATGTGCATCAGGCCGGAATCGTTTGATATCGCCAGGCTGGCCGCCGCCATCGCCAGGATGCCGTTGCGCAGATCGGATCCCGTGAGGTCGCGCGCGCGCGGTCCGCCGGCGGCGACGATCTCGGCGGCGAGCGCCTGTTCGCCGGGTCCGCCGACGACCCAGACCTCCAGCCCGCGATCGGCCAAGAGCCTCGCGGCTTGCGGATAATAGCTCCAGCGCTTGGACGAGCCGACCGAACCCGGCGCCAGCGCCACGGCCTTGCCCTGGCCAAGCGCCTTGGCCTGCCGAAAGCGGCTCACTTCGTCGGCGGACACCTTAAGCCGGGGCACCGGCCATTCCGGCGGCAAGGGCGCGCCATCGGGCAAAGCGAGGGCGGCATTCTTGTCGATGAAGCGGGGCAGGGCCTTCTCGCCCCAGCGCCATTGGTTGATCAGGCCAAATCTCGCCTCGCCGACAAAACCCACCCGTTCGGGAATGCCGGCCAGCGCCGGCGCGATCGCCGACTTCCAGGTGCGGGGCAGGACGATCGCCGTGCCGTAGCCCCTGGCGCGGAGCTGAGCGGCCAGCCCCCATTGCCTGGCCACCGCCAGCCGGCGGCGCGGCAGGTCCCAGACGATGCCGGCGCGGACGCCGGGCATGTAATCGACCAGGGGCGCGCAGAGGGTGGTGGCGAGGAGATCGACCGGCCGGTTGGGCCAGCGCTGGTTCAGCACCCGAACCACACTGTGGCTGCGAACGAAGTCGCCGATCCACATATAGGGAACGATCAGGATCGAGCGGGTGTCGTCCGGATCCTCCATCTTCACAATACGCTCTGAATCTTTGTTCATCTTTTGGCCGCCGAGCCCCGGCGCGTTAATTCGGTGCCTGTCGGTAACTGCTCCGCGCCGCGGGGTAAAGTCGTCCGGTAACCATCTTCACCACGCCAGACGACCCAAGTTGCCTGAACGACGGGAGTGGGGCAAAGCTGACCTTCGATATCAGGGGCGAGGCGCAATGTTGCTGGTGACCGGTGGCGCCGGTTTTATCGGATCGAATGTCGTGGCCGCGCTCAATGACGCGGGCCGCGCCGATGTCGTCGTCTGCGACGTGCTCGGTGAGGGCAGCAAATGGCGCAATCTCGCCAAGCACCAGCTTGCCGACATCGTACCGCCGAAGGAGTTGCTCGTCTGGCTGAGCGGCCGAAGGCTCGATGCGATCATTCACATGGGCGCCATTTCCGATACGACCGCAACCGACGGCGATCTCGTCATCGAGACAAATTTCCGTTTCTCGATGCGGCTTCTGGACTGGTGCACGGCGAATGCCGTGCCCTTCATCTACGCGTCTTCGGCTGCGACCTACGGCAACGGCGCGCAGGGCTTTCGCGACGATGCGTCGCCCGCTGCGCTGAAGGCGCTGCGGCCGATGAACCTCTATGGCTGGAGCAAGCATCTGTTCGATCTGGCGGTCGCCGAACGCGCGAGCAAGGCCGAGAAACTGCCGCCGCAATGGGCCGGCCTGAAGTTCTTCAACGTGTTCGGCCCCAATGAATACCACAAGGGTACGATGATGAGCGTGCTGGCGCGGCGCTTCGATGACATCAGGGCCGGCAAGGTCCTGGAACTGTTCAAGTCGCATCGCGAGGGCATCGCCGACGGCGACCAGCGGCGCGATTTCATCTACGTCGACGACGCGGTGCGGGTGGTGATGTGGCTGCAGGCGACACCGTCGGTCTCGGGTATTTTCAACGTCGGCACCGGCAAGGCCCGCAGCTTCAAGGATCTGATGCTTGCGGCCTATGCTGCGCTCGGAGCGGCGCCGAATATTCGATACGTCGATATGCCGCCATCGATCCGCAACAGCTACCAGTATTTTACCCAAAGCGATGTCGATCACCTGCAGCGCGCCGGATATAACGGCGGCTTCACGGCGCTGGAGGCGGCGGTCGGCCAATACGTCAAGGGCTACCTCGATCGCGCCGATCGCTATCGCTGACGGCGCTCGAGCATGATCCGGAAAAGTGGGAACCGGTTTTTCGAAAAGATCATGCTCAAACATGGAAATGAGATCATGATCCGATTCAATCCAATCGGATCATGATCCAGGGATAACGGAACCGATGTTCGATTTTGAAGTCCTGATCCCTGCGATGTCTCGCCAGACCGTGCTCTGCGTCGGCGACCTCATGCTCGACGAATTTGTCTATGGCGAGGTGTCGCGGATTTCGCCGGAAGCGCCGGCGCCCGTCATTGCCGTGCAGCGAAGCGAAACCAATATCGGCGGCGCCGGCAACGTCGCGCGCAATGTCGCCGCTCTCGGCGCGCGCTGCATCTTTGTCGGCCTGATCGGCGAAGACGCCGCGGCAACGGAGCTCAAGGCCGCGCTGGCCAAAGAAGGTCTGATCGAAAGCGTTCTGGTTTGCGATTCGACCCGTCCGACGACGCGAAAGGTGCGTTTCGTCTCCGAGCATTTCTCCACCCACATGCTGCGCGCCGATTGGGAGCTGGCGCAGCCGGCCTCAGCCGATGTCGAGCAAAAACTGATCGACGCCATCCTGCCGCTGCTCCCGCGCGCCGACATCGTGCTGTTGTCCGACTATGCCAAGGGCGTGCTGACCGCGCGCGTGATCCGCAACGTCATCGATGCCGCCCGCAAACTCGGCAAGGCGGTGATCGTCGATCCCAAGAGCGCCAATTTCGCGATCTATCGCGGCGCGACGCTGCTCACGCCCAACCGCAAGGAGTTTGCCGAAGCGACCCGAAGCCGCGCGGATTCGGAACAGAGCATCGCGGATGCCGCGCAGGACGCGATGCAGCTTGCCGATTGCGAGGCCATTCTGGTGACGCAGAGCGAGCACGGCATGACGCTGGTGCCGCGCAAGGGCGAGGCGGTCCATGTACCGGCTCACCCGGTCAAGGTGCGCGACGTCTCGGGCGCCGGCGACACCGTGGCCGCCGTGCTGGCGGTCGTGCTTGCGGCGGGAGCCGGCTGGGAGCCGGCTTTGCGGATGGCGAACGCGGCCGCCGCGGTCGCGGTCGGCAAGAAGGGTACCGCCATTGTAACGCCGGCCGAATTGCGCCGAAGAATCCTGCCGCACGCCTTCCTTGCGGCTGAGGAAAAGATCGTCGCCGATGGCGGCGAACTCGACGCGCAGCTGCTTGAATGGCGCAGGCAGGGCTTGAGGATCGGTTTCACCAATGGCTGTTTCGACATCCTGCATCCCGGCCACGTCAAGGTTCTGACCGCGGCGCGCGGCGCCTGCGATCGGCTGATCGTGGGCCTGAACAGCGACGCATCGGTGAAGCGGCTGAAGGGCGCTGGCCGTCCGGTCCAGGACGAGCGGGCGCGCGCCGAAGTGCTGGCGGCGCTGGAAGCGGTCGATCTCGTCGCGATCTTCGAGGAAGACACGCCGATCGGGCTGATCACCGCGATCAAGCCGAGCGTGCTGGTGAAGGGCGGCGACTATACCCGCGAGCAGGTCGTCGGCCGCGAGATCGTCGAAGCCCATGGCGGGGAGGTGCTGCTGGTCGACATTTTACCGGGTTTCAGCACGACCTCGCTGGTCGATCGCGCGCGGGGAGGCAAAGCGTGAGCGCCGTTGCGCCGGCGACGATGGGCGCGCAGCTGTGGCGGCGGTGGCGCGATCCGGCGGCCTGGATCGCCGCGTCAGATATTTTCTTCATCCTGGTCGCAATTGCGCTGCCCTGGTCGACGTCGCTGGTGGCGATCTTCGCCGTCGCAGCCGTCATGACGATGGCGCCTTTCTTCGACGCGAATGCTTTCATGCAATCGCTGAAGCGTCCGGCCTCCATCGTGCCGGTGGCGCTGTTCGTCCTCGCACTCGCCGGAACGCTCTGGTCGGATGCTCCATGGGGCGCGCGGCTTTATGCCGTCGGTCCGACCGCAAAACTGTTGATGCTGCCGCTATTGTTCTATCATTTCGAGCGCTCGACGCGTGGCGTGCAGGTGTTCGCGGCCTTCCTGGTGTCGTGCATTGCCCTGATGGGGATGTCCTGGCTCGTCGCCTACGATCCCCGGTTTGCGCTGAAATCCGGCGCCGAATACGGCGTGGCGGTCAAGAACTATAT
>Ga0209517_10006091_pt1 | contig 15043 bp, 12 predicted proteins | sample PeaSoiMetSII2010_FD_187695 | JGI IMG/M metagenome (GOLD analysis project Ga0209517, IMG submission 187695) | Peat soil microbial communities from Weissenstadt, Germany - SII-2010 (SPAdes) (version 2) | ecosystem: Environmental > Terrestrial > Soil > Wetlands > Peat | place: Germany... | reverse complement strand
GTCGAACGAAAAACAGGAGCCGACCATGCCCGGGGCGGAGGCGCTTGGCCCGCCAAGCAGGCTGCCGTCGTTGGTATTGATCAGGTCGTTGGCATTTCCCTCGCCCGGCCACCACCCCACCAACCCTGACGGCGGTGGCACACAATTAGTCGGGTCTGCGCCAGCCTTCCATAGCCCCATCGCCGAACACATCATCCCCACCGCGAAGGCCAAGCTAAATTGCTCCCGCAAATTTCGCAGAAGAAGAGCGCCTTCCATAGCGCCACCCATGTTACCTAAGTATCCATAAATTGCAAGCCATTTTACGCTCTTTCCGATTCCCTATTAGCGTGAATGACAGATGAGCAAAAAACGACGGTTCTCCTCCGCTCTCCTCGGCGTGCCCCAGCCGGCCGAACCCAGAGGACGCCTCGTTCGGCAGCGGGCAGGGGACTGCCCGCCCTACCGGGTCCATCACTTATGCAGCCCAGAGGCGCTCCGGATAAACGCCGCGCTGGACGAGTTGGCGGATGCTTTCGAGGACGCGTTGGCGGTCTTGCCGATAAGTGATGCCAAACCATGAGTCGGGCGAGCGCAGGACCTTGACACGAGTCTGGCCGGCGCCAATCAGGGCGTTCACGACGGTTGGGATGAAAAACTCGGCTTTCTCGTCGTGGCCGTACTCTTCCAGAAACAAAAGAAAATGTCGGCGCAGGTGTTCGAACAGCGCCGGCGTGAAGCCCCACATGTTCATCGAAACAGTCTCCTCTCCGGTCAGAGATTGGGAACGCCCAGCGGGATCGGTGAACTTGGCCGCCTCTCCGGCTTTTTCGATGTGGGTTAATTCGGTCACCGTTTCGAGGAAGCCATCAGCACCGGTGGAGCAGACGCCGCGCGCCACGTGGCCGAATTCTGAAAGGGTGTTTCGCAGGGTAAAACCGACCATCGCAAAACCCGCGCGGGTGGATTGCAGATGCCGGCCGAGCAACTGGAACGAAGTCATGCCGTAGAAGTCATCGCCGTTGATAACCGCAAACGCCCCATCGATAGCGTCTGCCGCCATCAGGATAGCATGACCGGTGCCCCAAGGTTTCTGGCGGCCAACAGGCGGCGTGAAACCCGGCGGCAGCTTTTCCAATTCCTGGAACACGTAATCAACCGGCACGCGCGCCTCGAACCGGCCACCGATGCCTTGCCTGAACGCCGTTTCCAAGTCACGTCGGATGACAAAGACGAGCCTGCCGAATCCGGCGCGCAAAGCATCGTACACGGAGTAATCGATAATCGTCTCGCCGTTCGGCCCAACGGGATCGATCTGTTTGAGCCCGCCGTAGCGACTGCCCATTCCAGCCGCCAGGATGAGTAGGGTGGTGGGATTCATGCTTCTATAAGTGGTCCTTAGAAGTCGCGCTGGTTCGTAGTCCAGTCAGGAGTGCAACGAGCGGTGCGAGGCGCCCGTTTGCAACATACGCACGGAGGGCCATCTCCCTCTCCTCCTTAGGAGGAGAGGGTCGGGGAGAGGAGGCCCTTGTCTCGGTCTTCGGTTCATGGAAAACCCGCTTTCATCCCTGCGCATGCATTGGAACCATGAATCTAGTCGCTCGAGGGACGGCCGCTTCGCCGCCCGGAGCGCACCTCGCGAAGCGCTTGGAGTGCGGCAGCTTGCTGTCGCTTTCGATAGCCCACGGCGCCCGACAGCGCCGGCAACCCGCTTGGCACCTTCGCGGGCGAGCGGTCTCCCTCTCCTCCTCAGGAGGAGAGGGTCGGGGAAAGGAGGCAGACGGGAGAACGGACCCCTCTCCCTGGCCCTCTCCCCTTCCGAAGGGGAGAGGGAGAAGCAGCGCACGCGCGCGTTGCACTTTGCGCAGTCCAAGGCGAACCTGCACGTTTCTTGACGTAGAGCAGGACCATGAACCGAGACGAGAGGGTGAACCCCTCTCCCCTTCGGCCCCGACGGAAGGGGAGAGGGAGAGTATTGGCTTGGTTTTGCGGGTTGGCTATGATTCCAACTGTGAATCCGGTAGCTACAGCCCGAATTTTGCGCCGCAGACAAACCAAAGAAGAACGGCAACTCTGGCAAGCATTGAGAGCAGGCCGGTTCGCCGGGTTCAAATTCCGACGTCAGCATTACTGGGGAGGCTACTTTTTGGACTTTTATTGCCCAATGGCCCGGCTGTCGGTCGAATTGGACGGCTTTGGGCACGGTCTGCCACGCCAAAGGCAGCGCGACTTGAGTAGAGAGCGATTTCTCGAAGCCGAGGGAATCCAAGAAGTGCGGTTTTGGAACCATCAATGGCGCCAGAACCGCGAAGGGGTGCTGTTGGAGATCTGGCAAGCGCTTCATGAGCGAACAGGCTGTGTCCAGGTGATCAGGAAGCCTGAGAACCAGCGCTACTTGCCACCCGATCCCCGACAAGTCGGGGCCAAGCCGCCCAAGCCACTGATGTGGTATCCGCCTGGTACGGAGCCTCTGGGTTGAGGTGCCCTTCATCGTGAGGTACTGTGTGACAGCCGCCTCCTCTCCCCTGGCCCTCTCCTCCCGAGGAGAGGGAGAAGCGTTCGGCGATCCACTTTGGGAACGCGGCCGCAAACTACCGACCTCTGGTCTTGTGTTCAAAGCGGCGGATCAGATTCACAGCTCATTCAATTTCGCCGGCGGGCTTCCGATAGTTTACCCCGAGGGCGTCGAATCGCTGGTCCTGGACGGCCAGCCGGCGGGTGAACTCGTCCCAATGGCGCACAGCACGCGGTGACCAGACCACTTCAGCCATGGCGCACATGCGCGGGAAAACCATGTACTCCACGTGCTTGAACGAAGGGACATATTCGGTCCAGAGATTTCCTTGCCCACCCAGAATGTGGGATTGGGATGAGGCCTCAAGGGCGGGCGGAATCGGCTCGAATGAATAGACTTTGCTCAAGGGCAGGTAACAACAAATGGCGCGCGGCTCAGTGGCGTGGTTGGTGGACTGGTAATGGTCGAGGTAACAAAAATCCGTGGGGGACATGACGACATCGTGGCCCGCGCTCGCGGCTTCGACGGCTCCGCCGATCCAATCCATCACCGCAGCGTTTTTCGCCAGGCCACCCTCTCGAATCTCGCTCCAACCGATCAGGTTGCGTCCACGTGAATTAATGTACTTCTCAATGCGCCGGATGAAGTAGCTTTGCAATTCGTGCTCGTTCTTGAGGCCCTCGGCTTTGATCCGGGCCTGGCATAACTCGCATCTCTTCCAGTTGTCCTTCTCGACCTCATCGCCCCCGATATGAATGTATTTGCTCGGAAAGAGTTCTATGACCTCGGCCAGCACGTTCTGCAAAAACTCGAAGGTCTCGTCCTTGCCGGCGCAGTAAACACCGGCAAAGATGCCCCCGTTCACATCGGGAGTGTAAGCTCCGCCGTTGCAACTCAGTTCGGGGTAGGCCGCCAGGGCCGCACTCGAATGGCCAGGCATCTCAATCTCGGGCACGATCGTAATGTGGCGTGAGGCCGCGTAGGCCACGATTTCGCGGATCTCCGATTGAGTATAAAAACCCCCGTAACGCCCGTCGGGCGCATAAGCCTTGCTCGAGCTCGGGTCGAGGCCAAAGCCGATGCCCTTTCGCCAGGCGCCGACTTGGGTGAGGCGAGGATACTTTTTGATCTCGATCCGCCAACCCTGGTCGTCGGTTAAATGCCAATGGAACGTGTTCAGTTTCTGCGTCGCCATGGCGTCCAGGAGTTGTTTGACTTCAGCCTTGTTGAAGAAGTGGCGGCTCACATCCAGCATCAGCCCACGCCATTGAAAGCGAGGTTGGTCGCGTATCTCAAGGCAAGGAGCCGCCCAATCCACGCCTTTGACCGGTTGCGCCGAGAACGCCTCGGGCGGCAAGAGTTGGAGGAAGGTTTGCACGGCATAGAATAATCCTGCCTGCCCGGTCGCGCGGGCCACGACCGAATCGGGCGCGACAACCAGGGAGTAGCCCTCGGCGCCTAACGCCGGATCAGCGTCTTGCGTAGTCAACCGTAAGTCGCCGGCGCCGCCGGCCTCTTTAGCACTGGAGACGAGCGGCAGTTTGAAGCCGGTGCCACTCCGGAGCCGCTCGGCGAGGTACCTCCCGGTTTCTTGCGAAGGAGTGTCCACCACGATGCGGGACGAGGCCTGAAGCCGGAAGGTCCCTTGGCGCTTCTCGCACTTCTCGGGCAGGGGAATCAGGGCCAATTCGCCGGAGGCCACAGCCGGTTGGGCTGAACTTGGTTCAGGCTCCGACGCGCCTGACGCGACCAGGTGCCGACCTTCCAGCACCAGCGACAACCCAACCAACGCCCCTGCTGCCCATGACCACCTCTTGTGCGGCAACCCTGAGCGCGCCCTGAGACTGGACACGGATGGCAGTGCTTTCCGGTCAGGTCTTGATGAATTCGATTCAGACATGCAAGAACGCAGGCTACCAAACGGCCAGGTTTTGGAAACCGGAAATTGTTGCGCGCGGCGTTCGCTATCGAAGAACTCCCGCACGGTCGCGGCCCTGAAGAAAGCGGTCGATTTCCCTGCGGGTTGGGGCCGAGGGTTGCGCCCCGAGCCGGGTGACAGAAATGGCGGCCGCGGAATTGGCGAAACGAACGGCATTGGCCAGCGGTTGGCCCTCGGTAAGGGCTACCGCCAAAGCGCCATTGAAGACATCACCCGCAGCGGTGCAGTCCACTGCCTTAACCTTGAACCCCGCGACAAACTGTGCGCCGGCGGCGGAAAGGATGAGGGCTCCCCTGGCGCCAAGCGTCATCACCACCGTTCTCACGCCCTGCGCCACTAATCTCGCGGCCGCCTCTTTAGCCGTTGCGTCATCCTTAACCTTCACCCCGGTGAGCATTTCGGCTTCCGTCTCATTCGGGGTGAGGATGGACACCAGCCTGAGCAACGAGCGAGGCAAACGGCGGGCTGGGGCGGGATTGAGCAAGATCAGCAAGCGGGCCTTGGCGGCAAGTTTGGCGGCGGCGTGGACCGTCTCGATCGGAGTCTCCAGTTGCAGGAGCAAGGCGGTGGCCTGCCGGAAGGCTCTGCCAGCCTGCTTTAGGTCCGCCGGACGGAGCATGCTGTTCGTCCCCGAGGCCACGGCAATGGAGTTTTCGCCGTCCTTGGCGACAAAGATGAGCGCCACACCGGAAGGGTGGCTTGCGTCGCGGAATACGTGATCGACGTTGATGCGGTCGCGCTTGAGGCCGGTGATCGCTTGCTGGCCGAAACTGTCATTGCCCACCTTGGCCACGAAGGTAACGGCGCCCCCCGCCCGCGCTGCTGCAACCGCCTGGTTGGCGCCTTTGCCCCCGGCAGCCGTCGCGAACTGGCCGCCAAGCAACGTCTCCCCGGGACGCGGAAGCCGATCCAGCTTGATGATCATATCCGTATTGGAGCTGCCGATAACCAGGATGCGATTGGAGGTTGAGGGCATGGCGGTGGAGTGCGCTACAGTTTCGAAGCAATGAGAACGGCCAACCCGAGCAGGTAGAAGAAAAACATCGCGATCAGCAGGCGGTTGGTTTTTGGCGGTGCGTCCTTAAATTCCTTCCAGATGAATACACCCCACAACGCTCCGATCATGGTGGCGCCCTGGCCGAGCCCATAAGAGAGTGCGGCCCCGGCCTTGGTGCTGGCCATGATGCTGAAGGACATGCCCAGGTTCCAAATGACGCCTCCCAGAATGCCAATTAGGTGGAGCTTGAAGCTGCCCTTGGCGAGGTAGTCCCTGAATGGCACAGGCGGCCCATTAAACGGCTTTACCATCATCAGGGTGTTCCAAAGAAAGTTCGATAGGAGCAGCCCTGCGCTGAACAGCACAATAGCAGTGTAAGGGCTGAGTTTGCCAGCCTCTAGCGCCTTGGTCGTCGCTTCAATCCGGCCCATGGACACGGCGACGTATTTGTAAAAGAAGCCCATGAGCACCCCGGCTAGAACGGACAGCAGAATACCTTTTAAAGGCGTTTTGCGACTGCCGGCAGCCAGACGCCGATAGGCCAGCGCGTCGAGAATAATCGCAGTCATGACGCAGGCCACTCCCAAGGCGAGCATTGGCGCATTGCCTTCCCGGGTGGAGAGATAGGTCGTAATGACGCCTAAAACCAGAGCCAACCCTACGCCGACAGGAAAGGCTACCGCCAGCCCGGCCGTATCGATGGCGGCGACGAGCAGGAGGTTTGAGAGGTTGAAGATGATGCCGCCCAGGAATGCGCTACCCAGCCAATGGCTGTTGGCCTGTTGGAGATCGGCCAGGAAACCGCGCCCGCCCGCTCCCCTGCTGCCGAGCGTAAACGCCAACGCCAAGGCCAAGAGCAGCACCCCCACCGCATAATCCCAGTAAAAGAGTTGGAACCGCCATTCTTTGCTGGCGAGTTTCTGGGTGTTGGCCCACGAGCCCCAGCACAACATGGTTATGACGCACAGCGCCACGGCGGCTGGGTAGGATTCAATAATGAACATTTGGTGAATTAGGATTTGCCATTTTGGTCTGCGGCCAGCGGCAGCCACACTTTGTATTCTGTGCCTGCCCCTCCCGCCTCGGCAAACGGAAGCAGCGGGATTTGAACCGGCGCCCTGGACTTGCCATCAATTGCATTCACGCGAAACGCTCGCGCTCCCGGCCAGGTTTTGACCCGGAGAGGCGCAGGTTGAGGCTCGAGCGCCAACGCATTAATGTTCGTCGCTGGCATGACCAAGGCGGTGAGATTCGTCATCTGCTCCGGGAGCAGGACGCTGTCGGCCGCCAACACCAACGGCCCGTAACAGAGCGCGATCTTGCCCAGATTCTTGTGGTCGCCGACCAGCACGCGTGCTTCCTGTCTGAGGGTCAACTCGATCCGGTCGCCGGCTTGCCAATTTCGGTGAACAGCGCAATAGCCGTCGGCAGCGGCTTTGGGAGCAACTCGCTTGCCGTTGATGCGAACCGAGGGCGCCTCGCACCAGTCGGGGAGCCGGAGCCTGATAGTAAAAGAGTGGCGGACGTCCGGACTGACGGTGATTCGAATCCGATCCTCGCCCGGATAAAGCGTCTCCAGGCGAAGTGAGACGGGTGTTCCGTCGCGCAGGGCCAACTTGGCCGAGCCCTGGTCATAGAGGTTCAGCACCAAGCCATCCGCATCGGTGGTGAGTGCGAAGGTGGGAATCAGGGCGATGCCGCGCGGGCCGCTGGACAGGCAACACTGCCCGTCGAGGTAGCTGACGTACGGCTTTTTGCCTTCCATCTGCACGTAGTAGCCCCAAGCCGCACCGTCGGGTTGTTGCGCGCCGAGCAGTTGATTTAGCACGACATGTTCAAGCTGTTCGGCAAATCGTGCTTCGCCCGTCAGCCGCAGCAACTGGGCGTTGAATTGCAGCCAGGTTACGGTGACACAGGTTTCGCCGACGTTGGCCACGTTGGGAAAATCGAAATCATCGTGAAAGACTTCGCCGTAACTGGCGGCGCCCGTGAGGTAGAGGCGGCGCAGCACAATATCCTGCCAGGCATTCAAGCAGGCCTGGAGGATCTGTGGGTCGCCGACAGTTCGGTAGTACTCGAGCGCGCCATTGAGGCAGGAAAGCATCTCATAGGCCTTGGCGTCGCCGACGCGATCCACCCGTTTCAGGGTCAGCAAGGTCGAAATAACCTTTGGTCCGTTTGGTTGTTCCCAAGCGCGGAGAATGTACTTGCAGAAATCGAGGTAGCGGGGCTCGCCAGTGAGGCGGTACAGCAGGACCATTGGTTCCAGCACGCTCGTGGGGGCTAGTCCGGCATGCTCGCCCGCAGTGATAAGGTCGCGCTTGCGCGGTTGATCGCCAAAGGTGTTGCAGAGCAAGTCGGCCATCCGCCGGCACGCCTGGAGCGGCTCGCGGTTGCCGGTGTACTGCACGTAGGTAAGCAGGCCAATGAGGTTGTATTTGTGCGCCCAAACGTCCCACTGGGTCCAACGGTCCTTGTCTATGTAGGTGCCCAGGTAGCCATCAGGGAGCTGGCATTTGAGCAACTCAGTGACGGTGTAATCCAGTTTTTTTCGCAAAGCCGGGTCGCCGGTGTACACCCAAGCCAGGGTGGCGGCATGGAGCCACTTGCCTACGTGTTCACCGTCATAAGATTGGCGGCCGGGCCTTTTGCGATACCCTTCCAGTAACCGGTCGGTATCGATCTTGAGGAGGCGGTTGGATTCACTGGCCGCGATGCGGGTGCCAAGCCAACCGGTCAGGTGAACCCGGTCCGGGATTTGGCAGTCCTGCCGGTCAGGCACCGCAACCGCGACCTGTTCGCGCACCAACTCGGATGGTGCCGCGAACCCGACGGTGCCGAGCGAAAGAAACAAACACATGGTCAGTTTCATATTCTGCAACCCGATTCTGCGGAAAAACCTCAAGCACACAATTAAATTTATGAAATTTATGCTTTCTCTCAGCGGGAGAAGTCTGGGACGGGGGCCGTGCCGCTAAATCCCGCGACCTTAAATCCTTGAACATCCAGACCAATTCTGGTGAGAATTTTGAAATGACGAGCGAAGAGATCCAGGGAGTAGCCGAGCTTTACCGCGAGCGCGTGCTGGAAGCTCACACCATGCGATGCCGGACTTAAGCGCTTCCTTGCCGACGAAATGACAGCCTGTCCTGCCATCCGCTGCTGCGGCCTGGTGAAAGACTACGGCGCCGTGCGGGCAGTCAACGGCCTGGACCTCGAAGTCCAAGCGGGAGAATGTTTCGGGTTGCTGGGTCCAAACGGCGCCGGCAAGACCACGACCGTCGAAATTCTCGAAGGGTTGCTCAATGCCACCGCCGGAGAGGTGGAAATTCTCGGGCGCACCTGGGGATCCGCAGGCGATTGGCTGCGCCAACGTCTGGGCATCTCGCTGCAAGAAACGAACCTGACGGACAAGCTGACCGTCGAGGAGACCCTCCGTCTTTTTCGCTCGTTCTATGCGGCCGGCCCGGAAGTGCCGGCCTTGCTGGAGTTGGTCTCGCTCACCGACAAACGGCGTTCGTGGTACACGAAACTTTCCGGCGGCCAAAAGCAGCGGCTGGCCGTCGCCTGCGCCCTGGCCGGCCATCCGGAGATCCTGTTTCTGGACGAGCCTACCAGCGGGCTCGATCCCCAGTCACGCCGGCAACTCTGGGGCCTAATCGAAGGGTTCAAGGTCCAGGGGCGGACGGTCCTGCTGACGACGCATTACATGGAAGAAGCGGAGCGGCTCTGCGACCGCGTGGCGATTATCGACAAGGGCAAAGTCATCGCGCTGGGCACACCTCGAGAGCTGATCCAATCGCTGGGCGGCACCGAAGTCGTCGAGTTCACTTGCGACGGGCCAGTCGAGGAAGCCGCCTTGAGCGCCCTGCCAGGTGTGCACGCGGTCAAAGGCCGCAACGACAGCCTTTCGTTGACCGTCGAACAATTGCATAAGACCTTGCCGCTGTTGCTGATGCATCTCCAACGAAGCGGGCGCACGTTGACGAGCCTCTCCACCCACCACGCCACCCTCGAAGACGTGTTCGTGAACCTCACGGGCCGTCAATTGCGCGATTAACTTAATGCAGATCCAACCCACCACCGAGCGTCAGCATCCACTCTGGCAACTCATCCTCATGCGCTGGCGCATCTTCGCGCGCGAGCCTGGCGCCGTTTTCTGGACGTACGGTTTTCCGGTGCTCCTGGCCTTGGTGCTGGGCATCGCCTTCCGCAACCGTCCGCCCGAACCGGTCGAAGTGGCAGTTCAAGCCTCGCCCGGTGGGGAAGCCTGGCGCGACGCCCTGGCCAAGGAACCCTTGGTGCATGTGCATTGGCTGAAGGCGGAGGAGGCGCATCGAGCGTTGCGCGTGGGCAAGGTCTCTCTCGTGGTCCGCGCCGGACAGCCGCGCACGTACGAATTCGATCCGACGCGGCCGGAAAGCCGCATGGCGCGCGCCCTCGTGGACGATGCGTTGCAGCGTGCCGAAGGCCGAGCCGATGTGACGCCGGTGAAGGACCAACTCGTGACCGAGCCTGGATCCCGTTATATCGATTTTCTCATTCCCGGTTTGCTGGGGTTCAACTTAATGTCCAGCGGCCTGTGGGGGGTCGGCTTCGTGCTGGTGGAAATGCGCGTGCGCAAGCTGATTAAGCGCATGACTGCCACGCCAATGTCGCGCACTCATTTCCTGCTCTCGTTCGTGTTTATGCGCGGGCTCTTTTTGGTGGGCGAGTTGCCGCTTTTACTCGGGTTTGCGCACTGGGTTTTCAAGGTGCCGATCCAGGGCTCCCTGTTGCTGATCATCGCGCTCAGCACCTTGGGCTCGTTGGTGTTCGCCGGCATGGGCCTCTTGGTCGGCTGCCGCGCGCAGAACACCCAGACCGTGGCCGGCTTGGTGAACTTGGTCACCCTGCCCATGGCTATCTGCTCAGGTGTGTTCTTTTCCACAGCTCGTTTCCCTGAGGTCGTTCAGCCTTTTATTAGCGTGTTGCCGCTCACCGCCCTCATCGAAAGCGTTCGCGCAGTGATGATCGACGGCGCGGGACCTTTTGCGGTCGCCCGTCAGGTTGCCATCCTCCTGGGTTGGGGCGTCGTTTCTTTTGCCATCGCGTTGCGGTTGTTTCGCTGGCAATGAGCGAGGGGATTCCGGTGGGACAAACTGCGGGTAGCAGGACAGCGCTGCTGCGGAGCCGAGGCTTGCTTGCACAAGAGGCTCGGCAGGAGCCTCGCCCTGCTATGAGTGCGAAATATCCCGGCTAACGCCTCGCTGACCGCAACCAGGGCGCCGTCGCTTCTCCGCTCCAGATAGTCTGGGTGCGTTGGCGCTCGCGTACCAGGGCGGCCTTGCGCCCATAGACGAGAACTTCGGCGCCCAGGGTGCGGGTGTTGTAGTTGGAGGCCATCACGGAGCTGTACGCGCCGGCGCTCATCAAAGCAACGTAATCGCCTTGCGCCAACCGGGGTAGAGGCCGGTCGTGGCAGAAGAAATCGCCCGATTCACAGATCGGGCCAACCACGTCGGATTTGACGAGCGTCCCATTTTTGCGAGCCAAGGGAACGATTTCGTGGTAAGCGTCGTAAAACGCCGGACGAATCAGGTCGTTCATGGCGGCATCCACGATAAGGAAATTCTTGCGGCCAGTACGTTTGACGTATTCGACCCGGGTCACCAGGATGCCGGCGTTGCCGGAGATGAAGCGACCAGGCTCCAGGAGAATGCGCAAGCCGAGCGGCGCCAGCAGCGGCACCACGCGCTGGGCATACTTGAGCGGTGTGATGATGTTTCGGCCGCGGGCGGATTTCCACCAGGCACCTTTCCCGCTGGCCAGGGCCGGGTCGTACACGATCCCCAAGCCGCCGCCGATACTGAGAAACTCCAGACCATGCTTCGCTTTGAGCCGCTTGACCAGCGGCAGCACCTTGCGCACGGCCTGTTCGAAAGGGCCGACCTCAGTGATCTGGGAACCAATGTGCATTTGAAGTCCGCGCAAGCGCAGATGCTTCAACTTGCTGACTCGCTCATAGAGGCTCTCGATTTCTTCGTAGGCCACGCCGAATTTGTTTTCGTAGGTGCCAGTCGTGATCTTCTTATGCGTGCCCGCGGCTACGTCCGGGTTCACACGCACGGCGACCGGCGCTAGTTTGCCCCCTCGCCCCGCGAGGTGGTTAATGCGCTCGAGCTCCGGCTCGCTTTCCGCGTTGAAGCAATAGACCCCTTGAGAAAGCGCAAACTCAATTTCTTCGCTGGTCTTCCCCACGCCCGCGAAGATGCAGCGCCGGGCCTGACCGCCCGCAGCCATCACGCGTTGCAACTCGCCCGCGCTCACGATGTCGAAACCGCTCCCCATATTGACCAACACGCGCAGCACCGATTGGTTGGAATTGGATTTGACGGCAAAGCATATCAGGTGCTCCACCGCACGCATCGCCCGGTCAAGATCTTGAAAGTGGCGCGTCAGCGTGCGCTGCGAGTAAACGTAGAGCGGCGTGCCGAATTTCCTGGCCAGGCTTTCGACTGCGACCTCCTCGCAGTAGAGTTTGCCCCCCACGTAATGAAAATCGTGCATCGAACCGTTATGACGTCATTCGTCCGCCAGCTCAGGGCTCGGCCAGGATTTTGGCCCGTTCGGCATGATATTGCTCGGGAGTGATTTGGTCGGCACGGTATTTCTGAAGCAGGTCTGCCAAACGCTGTTGCTTGTCCGCGGAAAGGGGAGAAGCCGGGGCTGGGATGGGCTGAAAAGCGGTCACCCCTTTTGGCTGCTTGCTTGCGGGGGGCGGTGTTGTCATGCCGGTGGGGTTGCCCGCCCCCTGGGGAGCAGGTTGGGCCTGCGCGCCGCCTTGAGCCTCCAATTCCGCCATTTTCTTTTCCAGGGCCTCACGTGCCTTGGCAATGTTTTCCGGCTCGGGTTGGCCTGGCCGGGACATCACGATCGGGGAGGACGCGGTGGCCGCGGGCATCCCGGGCTGAGCCACGGGTGTAGCAGGCTGAGCCGCCGGCGCTTTGAGGGCCTGGTCCAAGGCTTCGCGCGCCTTGGCAATCGACTCAGGTTCTGCAGGGGTGGGAGGAGGAACCACCACTGGGCGTGGCGCAGGCTGAGCCAAGGGAACGGTTGGCGGCGGCGGGGGCTGTGGCGGCCGCGGGGCCTGTTCCTGTTTCTTCCGAACTGGCGCGGGTGGTGTCGTGGGCGTAGGCGCCGGGGCTGGCGTTCCCCTTAGCGCTGCTTCCAAGGCCGCACGCGCTTTGGCTTGGGCTTCGGTATCGTCACCGCGCAGGAGCCGGGGACATAAGCAAATGGCCGCCGCACAGGCGACCAGGAGCGACTTCGAAATCTGCATAGCGCTCTTCTACGGCAAAACTCCGCGGTACGCAATAGTTTTTACGCAACCAATTTTCTCCAAGCGCTCGGCCACGGGTAGAGGAGAGTAGATCGGAGCAGGATGGAGCGAACTTGGCCCCGGGGCACTTTGAGTGGCTGCCGGGGTCCGAGGACGCTGACAGATCCCAACAACTTGATTGTCTCAAACCCGATTAGCAGGGGCCAGGCACAAGCCAAGCGGACCCGCATGGCGCCGTACGGAAGCGCGTTGGTGTAGGCCCAGCCGGCGTTTAAATGCGCTTTGGCTCGCTCGAGCCAGGAATCATACAAGGGTCGCAACCTCGGTTCGTTCGCCTCCTGGAGGAGTTGGCCAGGCTCAAGTCCGCAGGCCGACAAGCCTCGCGCAGGCAGATAGCAACGGCCTTGACGCAAGTCGGTAGCCAGATCGCGGAGAATATTTACTAGTTGGAGGCCTTTGCCGAACCGGACCCCTTGGGTCAAGAGGGTGGCATCATCGAGTTGAGCCTGGGGGAAAACATGAGCCCGGCACATCTTGGTCCAGAACTCGCCCACGCAACCCGCCACGGCATAGGCGTAGGCGTCCAAGTCTTCATCGCTACCCAAGGCAACGACGTGCTGGGCCGAGGCGCCCATGAATCGCCGCAAATCCAACTCCTGCCCACCGGTAATGGTAACTAGCACTTGGCGGAGCCGTTCCAGGTCAGCGGATGAGAGGCTGCTCAGCAGCCCTAAGGTTGCCTCGCATCGTTCGAGCAGGCCGCGTTCGGCAGGCGAAGCTTGCTGGCGGGCTAGTTCGCCGAAGTTCAGCGGCTGCTCGCTCCTTCCCAGAATCCTCGCCCGGAGTGCTTCTAGCGCGGCCAACCGCTGTTCGACCGCCACCAGTCCAGTGTCCGCGATCGTATCGGTCGTGCGCGCCAGCAAGTAGGCCAATCCAATCTGCGGCCGAATTTTCCGAGGCAGGACGCGCAAAGTCAGATAAAATGAGCGCGAAACTGCCTTTAGGACGGGCCTGAGCGATTTGTCCAACCTCTGAACCATGGTCGCTTGGCCCGGCTTCAGCGGAGCAACTTCTTCCATCGGCCCAACTGTTTGCGTAGCTCACCCGTCCCCGGGGAACCCAGGAGCTTTCTGCTGTCCAGGGCATGTTTCAGGTCGAATACTTGCAACGAGTCGGTCGAGAATTTTTGTTCTACGGACTGTAGTTCCTGGAGGGTCAAGCGGTTCAGGGGTTTGTTCAGGCGTTCGGCCAACGCCACGACCGCGCCTACCGCGTCATGCGCCTGGCGGAACGGAACCCCTTTGCGAACGAGATCGTCCGCTAGATCGGTGGCCAGGAGGGCGGGGTCGCCGGCCGCCGCCCGGCAGACGGCCGCATTGGTTTTAATATGACCCAGCATGGCGGTAATCACTCTTAGGGTAGCGCGCACCGTGTCCGCGCTATCGAACAGCCGCTCCTTATCTTCTTGCAAATCTCGATTGTAGGTCATCGGCAGTCCCTTCAGCAGGGTAAGCAGGGCCACCAGGTTGCCGATGACGCGGCCACTTTTGCCGCGGGCCAGTTCCGCCACGTCTGGATTCTTCTTCTGGGGCATGAGCGACGAGCCCGTCGTATAGGCGTCAGCAATCGAGATGAAATTAAATTCGCGGCTGGCCCATAGCACCAGGTCCTCGGCTAAGCGCGAAAGGTGGACCGCCAGGAGCGCCGCGCTGCTGCAAAACTCGACGACGAAATCACGGTCGCTTACCGCGTCCATCGAGTTCTGGGTAAGCTGAGGCCGCCCACGCTCATCGACGAAGCCGAGCAACTCGGCCACCAACTCGCGGCGGAGGGGCAGGGTCGAACCAGCCAGGGCGCCGCTGCCCAAAGGGCACACGTTAATGCGGGGCAGCGATTGCCGAAACCGCTGCTCATCTCGCGCCAGCATCTCGACATACGCCAGCAGGTGATGCGCCAGGTAAACGGGCTGCGCCCGTTGCAGATGCGTGTAACCCGGAACCACTACGCCCTGCTCCCGCTCGCCCCAATCGACCAGGGCGCATTGGAGCGAGCGGATCTCCAACAACAGCGCGCGGACCTGCTCGCGCAACCACAGGCGCATGTCCAGCGCAACCTGGTCGTTGCGTGAGCGCCCGGTGTGAAGCTTGGCCCCTGCCGGCACGCGGCGTGTCAGCTCCGCTTCGATGTTCATGTGGACATCCTCGAGGGCCGGCTGCCAGCGGAACGTCCCCGCTTGGAGCTCCTGGCCGATCGCATCCAGTCCATCGAGGATGGCGCGCAATTCGGCGCTCG
>Ga0209517_10006090_pt1 | contig 15045 bp, 11 predicted proteins | sample PeaSoiMetSII2010_FD_187695 | JGI IMG/M metagenome (GOLD analysis project Ga0209517, IMG submission 187695) | Peat soil microbial communities from Weissenstadt, Germany - SII-2010 (SPAdes) (version 2) | ecosystem: Environmental > Terrestrial > Soil > Wetlands > Peat | place: Germany... | reverse complement strand
GGTCACGCCCGAACAGTTTTCTGTCGACGTCTCGATCCAGGCCCTGGCAATGGTCATCGTAGGCGGGCTTGGAAGCATTATCGGCAGCTATTTCGGCGCGGCGTTCATCCTGCTGATGCCGGGTGTCATGAACAGCTTTATTTCCTGGGCAGCGACCCGGTTTGGGTTCTCGCTCGGGATCGAGACCCTGGCTCATCTTCCGCAGGCACTCTACGGCGCACTCATCATCAGCTTTCTTTTGATCGAACCATTGGGGCTGGGAAAGCTCTACAACAACTTGCGCGACTATCTTCTGGTCTGGCCATTCGGCTACGTAAAGAAATAGCGAGAGATCCCGCAATGACCGAGCAGATCACTGCAAAAGCACTGTCGCTAAACAACATCGAGGTCGTCTACGACCATATTTCCCTGGCCATTAAGGGCGTATCAATCGACGTCCCCGAGGGAGGAATGGTCGCGCTGCTGGGTGCAAACGGCGCCGGCAAGAGCACAACGCTGAAATCGATCAGCGGCCTGCTCGCTTCCGAACGTGGTGAAGTCAGACGGGGTGAACTGCACTTTCTCGGCCGCAACATCGGCGCGCTGATGCCGCAGGAAAGAGTGAGGCTGGGAATTGTCCACGTGCTTGAGGGACGGCGCGTATTCGAGCATCTGACGCCCGACGAAAACCTCATCGCTGCATCGGCAGTGCGGAGCCGCCACGATTTGAATCGCAACAGGGAGCGGGTATATAGCTACTTTCCCCGTCTCTACGAGCGTCGCACCGTCGCGTCGGGCTATCTATCGGGCGGCGAACAGCAGATGCTGGCGATCGGGCGGGCCCTGATGACCCAGCCCAAACTGCTGATGCTTGACGAGCCGAGCCTCGGGCTGGCTCCGTTCCTGGTTGCGGAGATCTTTCAGATCATACGCCAGATCAACAAAGACGACGGTCTGTCGATCCTGCTTGTCGAGCAAAATGCCGTCGCGGCGCTTGAGATCGTGTCGCACGGGTATCTGATTGAGAGCGGCCGGGTTGTCATGCACGATACCGCGGAAGCGTTGAAGAAAAATCCGGACATTCAGGAGTTCTATCTTGGAGGCGCGAAGGGCCAGAATCTGCACGACGTCAAGCACTACAGGCGAAGGAAGCGGTGGCTGACCTAGTCTGGTAAAGTCATCATCTGACAAAGAAACTAAAATCAGGCAACAGGCCTGGATAAGGGAGGACTAAAAAATGAAGCTGCCATCAATTACAGCCGGCCTTGCATTGGCCGCGCTCAACATCATGCCCGCGACTGCGGCCGATCCGATGCGTTTTGCTCTCTGCTACGACCTCAGCAAAGCCTACACTTTCGTGACGCCTCAGATTGCCCAGGCCGCTCGCGACTACGCTGACCTTCTCAACCTGAAAGGCGGGATCGAAGGCCATCCGGTCGAAATGATCGTGCAGGACCATGGCAACGAGCCGCAGCGCGGCATCGAATGCTATGAGCGGCTGAAGCGCGAGGGCGTGATGGTGTTCGACATGCTGTCGACGCCGGTGTCCCGCGCCGTTCTTCCGCGCGTCATGAAAGACGGCAACGTCATGATCCAGTCTTTGGCCGGCCGTGGCGATGCCGTCGACGGCGACGTATTCAAATGGGTATTTCCGATCGGTCCGACCTACTGGGGTCAGGCCGCGAACGATATCGAATACATCAAACAGAAGTCCGGCGGAAACCTGAAGGGCGTCAAGGTCGCCTTCCTTTACGTCGATTACCCGTTCGGACAGGAACCGATTGGGATCCTGAAGACACTGGCCGCAAAGGAGGGCTTCGACCTGCAGCTGTTCCCCTATCCCCTTCCCGGCAACGATCAGGCCTCGGCCTGGACCCAGATCCGTCGCTTCAGCCCAGACTGGATCGTCAGCTGGAGCCTGTCGAACATGCACGTGATCGCGTCGCGCGAAATGAAGCGCAACGGAATCCCGATCGAAAAATATATCGCCGTCAATTGGATGAACGAGGTCGATATCAATAACATTGGCGCGGATGCGGCCAAGGGCATCAAGCGCGGCACCAACGTCGCCGGCGGGTCGAACCAGCCGTTGATCCAGGAGATCGTCAAGGAGCTTTACGACAAGGGCAAAGGAAACGGGGACCGCAAGAATATAGAAGACGTCTATTACAACACCGGTCTCGCGATCTGGTCGATCGCCGTCGAAGGCGCACGCCTTGCGATAAGGAAAGATGGCTGGCCGTTGACGCCGGAGAAAATCAAGAACGGTCTCGAGAGCATGAAGGACTATGGAGTTAACGGCCTAATGGCTCCCGTTACGGTGACCGCTCAGGATCACGGTGGCGGCGGCAAAACGCGTATCGAGATGTGGGATGGCAGCAAGTGGGTGCCACAGACCGATTGGATTGCGGCGTTCAAGGACGACGTCTGGGGCGTCGTGAAGGCGCAATCGGCGGAATACGCCAAGTCTGAGACGCAGAAATAAATCGTATCCAGTCTGATAACGTCAGGCGTGGCTGTGAACCTTATTCACGGAGACGCATTTCAGTTCGGGCAACCCAAAGCGCATGTTAATGAAGCCTCGCACCGGCGGTGCGGGGTTTCATCTAGTGATTAATTTGTGAGCGCCGTGGCCTGACGACTTTGCCTGACCGAATCGCTGCGTATTTCGGCTAGAAAGGTTCAACTCAGTGTAAAAAGGCCAAAAGACGCTCGGTCGATGTGGTCGGCAGTGCCTGTAGGCTTAATTCCATAAACGCCCATTACGCGAAATGACGAAAAAGGTGTAAACTTCATCATGGGCTGGACCTCAAAACCCCTGGAAGAACTCGCGCTCGATTTGATTTTCGAATCGTATGGCGAGGATCGGTACAATCGGACTGCTTCCGAATACGAGCATCTTGCCTCGATGCTCGGGAACCTCAAGGAGCTTCACTTTAGGGTCAATAAGCGTCTCAAAGAATATAAAGCGTCGGGTCAACCGCGCTGGAATGAGATCTGCTACTTCAAGGCCGGCGACCTAAAACCCCTGTACGCCCCGTTCCCTGAATCGATTTCGATCCAAACAATCCGCAACGCACTGATCATTTCAGGCTTTCGAGAGCCCAAGTGGCGCAAGCGCGCAGCATAATTTATTGAATTTACTACCCTTTTATCCCGATTTACCCAACGCGGTCGCTGTGGTGCATATGAATAGCTCCCTTTTTTCAAGGAGCAAAAACTATGCCCCTCGAGCGCATTACTATGATGAACGTCCGCAATTTGCGGCCGAACAAGCGCAACGCCCGAACGCACTCTAAGAAGCAAATCCGCCAAATCGCCAACAGTATATTGCGGTTTAAGTGGACGTACCCGATCCTTGCAGACCAGAACGGCGAGATCATTTGTGGTCACGGCCGATGGCAAGCCGGAATTGAGCTAGGCCTTAAAAAAGTCCCGGTCATCCTGATGGCCGGCCTGAGCGATGTAGAGAAGCGCGCTCTTGCTCTTGCCGACAACAAGATCGCGTCAAATTCCGGTTGGAACCGCGAAATCCTCGCCGCAGAGCTCGGTGAACTCGCGACGTTGCTTCCCGACTTCAATCTCGACCTCGAGATAACCGGGTTTGAGCCGGCCGAGTTCGATGCCCTCGTGGCTGATTTTGGGGCTTCTGAGCAAGATCCGGCTGATGAGCCTTCAAAACTAGCCCCTTCGCCGGTGAGCCGCAAGGCCGACTTCTGGCTACTCGGTCATCATCACCTGTTGTGCGGCGACGCATGCGACGAATCCGACGTGCGTGCGCTGATGGGGCGAGAGCGCGCTACCATGGTGTTCGCGGATCCGCCTTACAACATGAAGATCTCTTCCATCGTCGGGCGCGGGCAGATCAAGCATCATGAATTTGCGTCCGCCTCCGGCGAAATGTCACGCGATGAATTCACCAGGTTCCTCGCGCACACTTTCTCCCTCGCCGCCCAATTTTCGCGCGAAGGCTCGATTCACTACCTCTGTATGGATTGGCGCCATCTTGGCGAAGCTCTCGCCGCAGGCAAAGAGGTCTTTTCCGAATTAAAGAACCTGGTTGTCTGGGCCAAGACCAACGCAGGTCAGGGCAGCTTTTATCGATCTCAGCATGAGCTCATCTTGGTGTTTAAGAACGGCGACGGTCCGCACCAAAACAACATCGAGCTTGGCCGGCACGGACGTTCACGCTCGAACGTCTGGACCTATGCTGGCGTTAACACGTTCCGCGCCGGCCGCCTGGACGAGTTATCAATCCATCCGACCGTTAAGCCCGTTGCTCTTGTTGCAGACGCCATGCGCGACTGCTCGCGTCGCGGCGACATTGTTCTCGACCCCTTTATGGGATCCGGGACGACCATTCTCGCCGCCGAGCGCGTGGGGCGGCGCGGTTACGGTCTGGAAATCGATCCGCTCTATGTCGACGCCGCCATCCGACGCTGGCAAGATTTTACCAGGCGAGACGCAATTCTAAAGGCCACGGGCCAGACTTTCGACGAGGTGACTGCCGCGCGCTCCTCCGCAAAACGCGGGAGGGCGAAATGACCAAACCCCAGAAACGAAAACCCACACTCAAAAAGCGCGCTCGCTCCGCCCCCGGCGACAATGACGTCGGTTACGGAAAACCTCCCTGCGCTCACCAGTTCAAACCGGGGCAAAGCGGCAATCCGAAAGGCCGGCCCGAAGGCGCCAAGAGCGAGGCGACTATTCTGCATGAATTGCTGCAACAAAAGATCAGCCTCAACGAGCGCGGTAGGACGCGGAGAATTACGGTTCTTGAGGGAATAATGCGTCGGATCGCCGAAGATAGCCTGAAGGGCAATATCAAAAGCGCCGCGTTCCTGCTCAACCGCCTCCAAGCGATGTCTTCTGGTGAGACTGATGAGTCCGGCCTTAGCGACGACGAGCAGACTGTGCTGGAGACCTACCTGAAAAAATACAAACCCGATCAATCCGAACAAGGATGATCCGCCATGAAACAAAATGTGAATGACGCACAACAGGCGCTCGATTTTGTCCTGCGCAACAAATTCGAAAGCTTTCTGCACATGTGCGTGCTGTACCTCAACCCGGGCGCACCGTTTCTGCCGAACTGGCATATCCAGGCCATTGCTTATCAACTCGACCGCATTCGCCGCGGCGAGATCACCCGGTCCATTATCAATATGCCGCCCCGCCACCTCAAGTCGCTTACGGTCTCCGTGGCGTTCACAGCATTTCTGTTAGGACACGCGCCTTGGCGCCGGATTTTTGCAATCAGCTACGGTGACGACCTATCCGCTAAGCATGCCAGTGATTTCCGGTCGATCGTGCACTCTTCCTGGTACAAACGGGCATTTCCAAAAATGCAGATATCGCGCAGTGTTGACGGCGAACTGATCACTACCAAACGTGGTTTCCGGAAGTCGACATCTGTCTCGGGGCCGCTCACAGGTCTTGGCGGCGATCTGTTCATCATTGATGACCCGCAAAAGCCGGTGGACGCGCAATCGGACGCGCGCCGCAACAGTCTTAACCAATGGGTCTCCAACACTCTGATGTCACGCCTCGACAACAAGGAAACTGGGGCCGTCATCGTGGTCATGCAGCGCGTGCACATGGACGATCTTTCAGGCTTTCTATCGAACTCCTCTGACGACTGGGAGGTCTTGAGCCTACCCGCAATCGCTGAGGTCGACGAACGCATCCCGATCGGCATTGGTGAGTTCTATCAGCGATCCCCCGGCGAAGCTCTCCATCCGGCCCATGAATCGCTGGCCACACTGCGCAAGCAGCAAACGCTGGGGCCTGACGTGTTCGCCGCCCAGTATCAGCAATCCCCGGTCCCACCCGGCGGCGCCATGATCAAACGGGCGTGGTTGCGGTATTACGACGTGGCTCCTGAACTTAGACTTGGCAGAGTGATCCAAAGTTGGGACACCGCCGCTAAGGACGGCGCGCAGAATGACTGGTCCGTCTGTACGACCTGGCTCTTGGTCGAAAACCATTTTTATCTGCTCGATGTGACCCGCAACCGCTATCAATATCCGCAGCTACGAGACACAGCCTTGGCGCTCGCAGAACGTTACAGGCCGAGTGCGATTTTGATTGAAGACGCATCCACCGGCATCGCGCTCGCCCAAGAGCTGAACCAAACCCGGTATTGTTACATAAAACCCATTCCGGTGGAGCGGGACAAGATCGGACGACTTTACGTTCAACAGGGCAAGTTCGCGGCCGGTCTCGTGCTATTTCCTAGAGATGCGTCATTTCTGGCCGAGCTTGAAGCGGAGTTGCTGGTGTTTCCGCAGGGCAGAAATGATGATCAGGTCGATAGCATCACCCAGGCGCTTGCGTATGATCCGCTCGCCTACGACATCAGCATGAACTGGGTATAGCGTCCTCAGGGAATTTGGACGCCTCCGCGGTTAGCCATCGCCAAACGAATAAGGGGGTGGCGGATCGGCCGTGCCGAGTTTGTGTTAGCAGCACGTTCGTGATCGAAAGGCCCCCATAAGAGCCATAAGATTGCTCCTTTTTTTCTCGACTTTCTTGTCATCAGGAGCGTCACTGTCGCCATATGACGACGCCTGACCGCGGTGGTCGGGTGCGAATGCCGGCAAACCGATTTCTGACCAGATCTCTTGGCCTCGCCTGTTCGCGGGGCTCGTGTCAGTGGCAGCGCTCGACGCTGCCGCTCACACACGGGAGATCCAAAATGGCCGCTAGGAAATCGAAATTTAAATCTGTCAGGCCCGTACGCAAATCGCCGCGCGCGGCAAAAGGCACTTCCCAAACCAAATCCAAACCAAAACAAAACGCGGGCGCCACCAAGGCGACGTCGGCGAAAGCATCTGTTCCATCCTCTTCCAAACAGGAGGCCGTGCTCGCAATGCTGCGCCAGCCGAAGGGCACGACTATCGCAACGATCATGAAGGCCACCGGCTGGCAGCAGCACTCGGTGCGCGGCTTCTTTGCGGGAGTGGTCAAGAAGAAGCTGAAGCTGAACCTTCTCTCCGAAAAGATCGGCGGGCAGCGCGTTTATCGGATCACCTCGACGGCCCGGTCTCGGTGATGTTGGCGCGGCCGAGCTTGCCAAATAGACCAGCCGATCCAGCGGTCGAGGCCGAACTGGATCGGCTACCCAGGACACCAATCGCGGACCTGCGAAAGCGACACCGCGAGCTGTTCCGGGCTGAGCCTCCGAAAGCGTTCGGTCCGGACCTCTTGAGGCGCAGCATCGCGCATCGGATCCAGGAGAAGGCCTATGGCGGCCTGCCCGCCTCGACGCGGCGTCTACTCGACAAACTGGTGAAGGCCGCAATCGCAAAACCCAATGGCCGGCTCGAATTACCGCGACGAATCAAACCGGGCTCGGAACTGGTTCGGACGTGGAAGGGCAAGACCCACCGCGTCACGGTGATGGCAGACGGCTTTGCCTATGACGGCGAGAAGTACACGAGCCTCTCGGAAATCGCCACGGAGATCACTGGCACCAAATGGAACGGCCCGCGTTTTTTTGGACTGCGGACCAAGGCGGGTAACGATGGCAAGTAACCCCAAACCTCTGCGATGCGCCATTTATACCCGTAAATCCACCGAACATGGCCTGGAGCAGGAGTTCAATTCGCTGGATGCCCAACGAGATGCCTGCGAGGCCTATATCAAGAGCCAGGCGTCGTTGGGCTGGAAGGTGTTGCCGCAGCACTACGACGATCCGGCCTATTCCGGCGGCAACCTTGACCGCCCTGCCCTCAAAAAGCTCCTGGCAGATATTGAAACGGGCTGGATCGATGTGGTGGTTGTCTACAAGATCGATCGTCTCACCCGTTCGCTTGCTGACTTCGCGAAATTGGTTGAGGCCTTTGACGCAAAGTCCATTTCGTTCGTAGCCGTTACCCAGCAATTCAATACCACCACCTCCATGGGCCGACTGACCCTCAACGTGCTCTTGTCCTTTGCCCAATTCGAACGAGAATTATCGTCCGAACGGGTGCGGGACAAGATCGCGGCCTCGCGCCGCAAGGGCAAATGGACCGGCGGCTCGGTGCCGCTCGGCTATGACGCGAAGGACAAGAAGCTCGTTGTCAACAAGACCGAAGCCGAAACCGTCCGCACCATCTTCCGCCGCTATCTTGAACTCCAATCCTTTAGCCGGCTGGTCGCGGATCTTGACCTTCGGGGCATCGTGACAAAACGGCGCAATACCAAGGTCGCCAAATACAACGGTGGCATTCCCTTCACCTACGGTCCCCTCGCCCATTTCCTGAAGAATCGGATCTATCTCGGCGAGGTTCACCACGGGGGCAAGTGGTTCCAGGGCGAGCACAAAGCCATTGTCGATCGGTTGACCTTTGACCGGGTGCAGCAACTCCTCACCACCAAGTCTAATGGTCGGAAAGCAAAACGATCCAAAAATGGCGCTTTGCTTACTGGCAAGCTCTACGACGACAAGGGCAATCGCATGAGCCCGAGCTTTTCCAGCAAGAACGGCGTGCGCTATCGTTTCTATGTCAGTTCGGCCTTGCTGCGGGGAAGAAAGGCCGAAGCAGGCTCAGTGGGGCGCGTCTCGGCGACAGAAATTGAGAGTAAAGTTCTCGCCGCCCTCCAAACGCACCACCGCAATGAGGATTACGACGGTGCATCTCTCTCTATCGGCTCGCTTGAGCGAATCATCGTTGGTGGCAACAAATTGACTTTATCAATCGCCAACGTCGCCGGTAGAAAGGGTGCCTCCCAAGAAATCAGAGTTGCATGGAGCAGCAAGCCTAAGGGTGGTGCAACAGTAGTGGAATGCAAGAGCGCAACGGAAAGCTCCCCCAATCAGAGTCTGATCCAATCCATCGCTCGCGCCCATGTCTGGACGCAACGCCTACTCGACGGAACCTTCGAGTCCATCGAGGCCCTCGCCGAGGCAAACCGGCTACATCCCAAGGTCATTCGCCTGGCTCTCCGACTAGCATTCCTTTCGCCGGAGGTGACGTCAGCTATCTTGGAAGGCAGACAGCTGACGGGGCTTTCGCCGCGAATCCCGAAGCTGCTTCCGCTGGCTTGGACGGAGCACCGATCCTTGCTGAGCTGAAATTCGCCAACAGATGTTATGAAACAATTCGGCCAATGGCCGAAATCCGAGCGATCCGGATGCAGGCTCTGCCCACTTACTGAGGCGTTTTAGCGCGTCGTCAGCTGCGCCACCGCACCCGTCTGCTCCAATGCCGGAAGCGATCGAGGTAGAGATAGACCACGGGTGTGGTGTAGAGGGTAAGGATCTGGCTCAGGACCAGTCCTCCGATGATCGTAATACCGAGCGGCTGGCGAAACTCGCTTCCTTCGCCCATCCCGATTACCAGCGGTACCGCACCGAGTAGCGATGCCATGGTGGTCATCATAATTGGCCGGAAACGCAGCAGGCAGGCTTCGTAGATGGCGTCCGCCGGCGGTAGACCGCGCAAGCGCTCGGCGTCGAGCGCGAAATCGATCATCAGAATTGCATTTTTCTTCACGATGCCGATCAGCAGGATCACGCCGATCATCCCAACTATGTCAAACTGGGTGTGAAACAGCATCAGCGCGAGGATCGCTCCCACGCCGGCCGACGGCAGCGTCGACAGGATCGTCAGTGGGTGGACAAAGCTCTCATAGAGCATCCCAAGAGAGATGTAGATCGTCGCCAGCGCCGCGAGGACCAGATAAGGCTCGCTGCTGAGCGATTCCTGAAATATCTTGGCGGCCCCCTGGAACGAGCCGCGTATCGTCGTCGGAACCCCGATCTGGTTCATGGTGGCTTCGATCGTCGACACCGCCGTACCCAGCGAAACGCCGGTCGGGAGATTGAACGAGATCGTGTTCGCGACGAGAACCCCTTGATGGTTGACGACCAGCGATGTCCGGCCTTGTCCGTACCGGGCGACGCTTGCCAGCGGAATCATCGTCTCCTGGCTGGTGCTGACCGCCGTCCCGGTCGAGGAGGCGGCGTTGCCGGTGGCGCCGATGGAGTTGGTAGCGAGATTCCGGACGGCGCTGGCCGCGACCGAATTGACCGACGTGGCCAGCGTCGACGACACGACAGTCCCGGCCACGGCATTGGTCGTTTGCGAACCGCTGGCCGGTCCGCCGGAGGTGCTGACGTAGACGTCCTTCAGCGCCTGCGGGTCCTGCCAGTACTCGGGCGCCACCTCCATGATCACGTGGTACTGGTTGCGCGCAACGTAGATGGTTGAGACCTGCCGCTGACCGAAGGCATCGTAGAGCGTGTTGTCGATCTGGCTGACCGTGACCCCGAGGCGCGAGGCGCTGTCGCGGTCAATGATCACGTTGGCCTGAAGGCCATTGTCCTGCTGATCGCTGCTGACGTCAGCGAGGGTCGGCACGGTCTGAAGCGCGGCGACGATCTTCGGCGTCCATTCATCCAGCTCTTCAAACGTCGATCCCTGCAGCGTGTACTGATACTGCGCGTTGCCCGAGCGGCCGCCGCCGCCAAGATCTCCTACCGCCTGTAGGAAAAGCGTGGCGCCCGGTACGGCGGCGAGCTCACTTCGCAGGACGCCGATCACTTCATCGGCAGATAGCACACGGTTCTGAAGCGGCTTTAAGGAGACGAACACCGTGCCGGAATTGGTCGAGCCCCCGCCCGGACCCAGACCGCCGCCGGTAAAGCCGACGGCGGTGTCGACCGCAGGATTTTTCCGGACGATGTCGACCAGTTGCGTAAGCTTTTGCTGCATCAGCTGGAACGAGCTGCTTTGATCGGCCTTTATCGAACCGACCAATAGTCCGGTGTCCTGTTGCGGGACGAAACCCTTCGGAACGACCGCATACAGATGGAAATTCAAGCCGAGGATTGCCGCCAAAACCAGCATCACTGAGCGCGGATGACCCAACGCGACGGTGAGGGTCCGCCGATAGCTGTTGAGCAACGCGTCGAAGACCCATTCGCCCGTACGATAGATCCATCCATGCGGCTGGCCACGCTCTCCGCGCAGCAGCGCGGCGCAAATCATCGGCGTCGTCGTCAACGAAATCACCAGCGAGATCACGATCGCAATGGTGATCGTCATGGCAAATTCGCGGAACAGTCGGCCGACCAGGCCGCCCATCAGCAGGATCGGGACAAAAACTGCGATCAATGACACGCTCATCGACAGTACCGTGAAGCCGACCTCCCGGGAGCCGAGCAGCGCAGCCTCCAGCGGCGATTTGCCTGCGTCCAGGTGGCGCGAAATGTTTTCCAGCACGACAATAGCGTCGTCGACCACGAAACCGGTCGCGACCGTAAGCGCCATCAGCGAGAAGATATTGAGGCTGTAGCCGAGCAGATACATGACCGCAAAAGTCGCAACCAGGGAAACCGATACCGCCACCACCGGCACCAGCGTCGCCCGCCCGCTGCGCAGGAAAGCGAACACCACGAGGATGACCAGGATCACGGCAACGATGAGCGTGATTTCGACGTCCCGCAGCGAGGTCCGGATCGTGATCGAGCGGTCGACAGCGAGATTGACGTCGATCGCGGGCGAGACCGATGCCCGCAACTGCGGCATCAGCGCCTTCACGCGGTCGACCATTCCGATGATGTTGGCGCCGGGCTGTCGGTATACGATCATCATGACAGCCAGCTTGCCGTTGGAAAGACCCAGATTGCGCAGGTTCTCCACCGAATCGAGCACGTTGCCGACGTCGGTCAGGCGCACCGCCGCGCCGTTGCGATAGGCGACCACCAGCGATTTGTAGTCTGCCGCCTTGATGGCCTGATCGTTTGAATAGATCTGATAGCGTTGGTCTGCAACGTCGATACCCCCCTTCGGACTATGGGCATTGGCGCTGCCGAGCGCCGCGCGTACGTCCTCCAGGCCGATGCCGTACTTGTAGAGTGCATGCGGAACGAGTTCGACGCGCACGGCGGGCAGCGATCCGCCGCTGACGCTGACTTCCCCGACGCCTTCGACCTGAGACAGCTTTTGTGCCAGCACGGTCGAAGCGGCGTCGTACAGCTCAGCTGGGGTCAGCGTATCCGACGTCAGAGCGTAGATGAGGATCGGCGCCGAGGCAGGGTTGAACTTGCGATAGGTCGGATTGCTCCGCAGCGCGGTTGGCAGATCGGCGCGCGACGCGTTGATTGCCGCCTGGACGTCGCGTGCAGCACCGTTGATGTTACGATTTATATCGAACTGGAGATTGACGCGCGCGGAGCCGAGAGCGCTCGATGATGTCATCTCGGTGACATCGGCGATCTGGCTGAGGTGGCGCTCCAGCGGGCTAGCAACCGTGCTCGCCGCGTCCTGTGGGCTTGCACCCGGTAGCGTCGCCTGCACCGAAATCGTCGGGATATCGACATCGGGTAGCGGTGAGACCGGGAGCTTGAAAAAGGCGATGACGCCGGCGGCAGTCAACCCGAACGTCAGGAGCGTTGTGGCGACAGGCCGACGGATGAACGGACTTGACAGACTCATGAGTGAAATTGATCCTCATCCATCTTATATACTGTATCGTCATCCGTCCAACTATTCGGACCTCCGGACTAAGAGCTCTGAAATCAAGGTACAAAGTTGTGCCAATGCCGCCGCACAGCGCCCTTTTTACGCACGCTCAACGCACAAGGTGGCCGTCACGTCTACGCATCGAGAACCCGCTTCATTCCCGATTGTCTGCTAGGACTATTCGAAAGGACGACCTGGCCCCCAACGGGGCCGATCCGGCGGCTCGGCCGACAAGCAAGGGGCCGCGCATCGACGTTGGTGCCCGCATGCGAGGGATGTGGCGCTGATCGGGGGTTGGATTCGCAAGACCGGTAGATGTTATGGAACCGCGATATCTGCTTTACCGCAAAAGCAGGCGTCTCTGGACCCGAATGCAACATCAGCTTGATGCCAACACCGACTCATGCACCACTACGTCGCTCACGGCGTTGTGAAGTGATTTTCTGTCGGATCGGTTCCCGACGAAACGATTTTCCCGACCGACGAAATAATTTTGGTCCATTGCGAAGCGTGTCGAAGCGCTGTCTACGCCGAGATGTATGGTCGCATTGCGTTCGGTTCAGGCCGCGCGATCGCCGAAAGTATTATTCCTTCATAGCCCTTGGCGGCAACATCACTGATGATCCCGACATATTTTGGCGTACCGCCGTTGTACAGGAAGTAGCGGATTTTGCCCGCCTCATGACCCGCGACGTTTGAGTTGTAGCCGGTGAACCACGACTTGGCCTTCCGCATCAGCATGATCTCGTACATCTTGGCCACATGAGCGGTCCATCGCTGCTCAGCTTCCAGGCTAGCTTCCGCGCGCGTGTAGCCACAATTCCACATGTGCTGAAAGAGACCTATGCACCAGTTGACACCGTTCTCGATTCCGCGCGGAAAATTTGTGGTGGCGGAAGCGCTCTGGGGCCCAGTCGGCATCAGCAGATTCGGAAAGCCGTTGACGAGCATTCCGAGAAACGTTGAAGGCGCGTCCTTCCACTTCTCAAACAGCGTCGCACCACCAATGCCCTTAATGTCAATTCGATCATAGGCACCGGTAATTGCATCGAAGCCCGTCGCATACACAATGATGTCGAATTCGTAATCGTGGGCGGTGGTGCGGACACCTTTTTCGGTAATGCGCTCGATAGGCGTCTCGCTGATATCAATGAGATGAACATTGTCGCGGTTATAGGCTTCGAAATAGTTCGTCTCCAGCGGCACGCGCTGCACACCAAAGCCGTGGTCACGCGGGATTAGCTTCTCGGCAACGGCTTGATCTTTGACCCGCCGGCGGATGCGGTCAGCAATGTAGGCCGAGAACTCAGCATTCGCGGCCTCGTCTACAAAAATCTCGCGGAAATTGGCAAGCCAGATACCGAAGCCGGGCTCGTCGTAGAGCTTGTCCCACAGCTTCAACCGTTCCTCGCGCGAGACCTCGTAGAAGCCGCGGTGGTCGGGCTCGTGCAGGAAGGCGCCTGGCGAGCGGGCACATGCGGCGAGAATCTCGTCATAACGCGCGCGGATGTCGGCCATTTCTGCTTCTGAAATCGCGCTGTTGTTGAGCGGCGCGCTCCAGTTGGGCCGCCGCTGGAACACTGTAAGTTCACCGACCTTGTTGGCGATCTCGGCGATGATTTGGATGCCGGTGGCTCCGGTCCCGACCACAGCGACCTTCTTGCCGGCCAAGTCTAGTGGCTCGTGCGGCCAATAATAAGTGTGGAAGAAGCGGCCCTTGAAACTCTCGATGCCCGCCAGTCGCGGCATCGTCGGGGCCGAGAGCAGGCCAACGGCGAGCACGACGAATCGGCAAGTGAATTCCCGCCCGCTATCGACTTTAAGCCGCCACAGATCGCGTGTCTCATCGAAATGAGCCGCCTCGAGCCTGCAGTTGAACTGCATATGCCTGCGTAGGTCAAACTTGTCAGCGACGAAGTTGAGATATCGTAGGTTCTCTGGCTGACCGGAGAACCGCTCCTTCCAGTGCCATTCGTCGAGCAGCTCGCGCGAGAATGAAAAGCCATAAGTATAGCTTTCGGAGTCGAAGCGACAGCCGGGATAGCGATTCCAATACCAGGTTCCGCCGAGGTCAGGGGCGGAATCAAGTACGATGGTCTCGATGCCAAGATCAACCAAGCGTTTGAGCTGATAGATTCCGGCTACGCCCGCACCGACCACAATCACTTCGTAGTGTGACTTTGTTTCTTCCGTCATTCTTACTCCGCGATGCAATCCTTGTCTGCACTAACAACGGTAAGGCCTTGAGCGGCTAGAGCGATCGCATTTCGCCCGAAGCCGCAGGGCGCATCTAAGACCGTAGCGTTATCGAAAACGTTATCCCGTCGAGCAATCGTAGCATTGTTGTCGGAGGGCTTCAGTCGGTCCCGTCGCGGGGTTGGTAGGAATTGAGGGTGGCGTAGTCTCCGGGGTGATCAACCTCGAATCATCCGGCGTTGAAGCGCGTCGGACTGGAGACCACGCCATGACGAACAATATCACGAAGCCTGATTCTTTGCAGCCTGCGGCCGATAAGGCTGTTGATCTTTTCGACAATTGGTTCGACCCGATCGAGACTGAGGTTCGGGCTCGATCGCGTCAATTTATTGAAGAGCTGCTTCGCGGCGAGCTC
>Ga0209517_10006088_pt1 | contig 15048 bp, 19 predicted proteins | sample PeaSoiMetSII2010_FD_187695 | JGI IMG/M metagenome (GOLD analysis project Ga0209517, IMG submission 187695) | Peat soil microbial communities from Weissenstadt, Germany - SII-2010 (SPAdes) (version 2) | ecosystem: Environmental > Terrestrial > Soil > Wetlands > Peat | place: Germany... | reverse complement strand
CCGCGCCCAACTCGGCCAGCGTGGCGTCGGCCTGTTGGGATAGAAGTTGGTGCAGACGTTGTTTTCGCTCTTCGGTGAGCAGCGTCTTGCGTCCACACAAATAGGTCCGGGGTTCCAGCGTGCGGCGTTCGCGAAACTGCTGGCGCACGCGACGCACCGCCGCGATGCAGAAGCCAGCAAACTGCGCGATCTCCCGCGTGCTCCGGCCTCGTTCGTAGAGTTCCAGAATGCGCTTGCGGATCGGAATCGGTATGGCTCGCATGAGCACACTCTGCCATAAAAGTCCGCTCTCCGCAAGCTACATTATTTATGGAAATGCTCTAGTTACCTCTTCCGGGCCTCGGCATTTCCATACTAACTCCATGAAACCAACGTTCTTAAGTTCGTCACTCATTGCTGATTGGCTCCTGCTACAAGATATCACTGCTGCTATCTGATGCCTCCAGTCTCGGAACGTCTCCGGGTGGTTCGACACGCACAGAAGGAAGCGTGCTCGGGAAGCCATGGCTATCTATTGGAACAATTGTTGATGGTTAACGGTGCCACAGGAACTAATCGCGCTAGTCTGTTGGGAGACCCCCCGGCTCTGCCGGGGTGGCAGTAGGAGTTTGACATCTGCAGCAGTGTGCTTCGCTCAAGCCTTTTTCGATGTTCTCGACCACTCCCCACGGGTCGAGACGTGGGTTTTGATTTTGACCGGTTGCGACCAAGCCCCTTTGAGGGGCCAGCAACGGTAAAGCCTCCGGCTTTGCCGGAGTTCACTCCTCAGCCGTGGGCTGCACAGCCTGAGAGTGCCAATAAGAATCGGCATGTGCTCGCGCCTAGGCAGACGCAGCTCCGGCCGGACCACCAGCTAACCGCGGAACGTAGGCTCAGTCGCAAGCCGCCGCCAATCCAGCAAAATGCGCGACCAATGTGCACACAGAGACAGCCAGTCGGCGGGATGTATAGAACGCCTATCTGTGGACAGCAGCCGACGCAGGTGGAAAGGGCGCCCTACACGCTTCGACAAGAAATAACCTCTCGAAAAACCCCTGCTTGGCATTTTGTTGTGCGCTAAGGAGATACGTTGCAGGCTGTAAAGTACTTTTTTGACGGGATTGACCGCAATCGCCGTTTTTCGCCAGAGTTGCACAGTGGACGACCGATACGACCGGCGCAAGCTCGAGCCGAGGCACAATCTGTCTGCTGCGTAGTGCCTGATCTGGAGGCGGGTACTGCCGTGGAGTGATGGGCAGCGTAATGGAGTGATGTGGCGGGGATTGTATTGCCGTTGACTGGAGTGGCGTGAACTGGCGTGCCGCGGTGTGACGTGACGCCGAGTCGTGCTGCGAAGTGAACTGCCTTGGCGTGATTCCGGAGGTCGCGAAGCCGATGCAAAGAATGGCTTGCGGGCGCACGCTCCCGAGGCGGCGATGAGCGTGTAAGCCGACAAATCCGCTAGATAGGGGATGAACGCCAAGTCGTGCGGTTTCGCAAAAAGCGAATGAGCACGAGGACGGTGGAGTCTGCCCAAATTTGCGACCTGAAAGGGGCGGAGACAGGGGCATGTCGGTCCGACCTGTTCCGGAAGCGAGCAGGAAATCTGGATTCTTCGGCAATTACGACGAGCGAGGATAACGACCGGTGAAAGAGCTTACACACGGCAGCCTATTTACCGGGGTGGGGATGATTGACTATGGCCTGCAGGCGGCTGGCTTCCGGACTTTGTGGCAAGTGGAGCGCGACTGTTACTGCCTGGATGTCCTGCCCCTCCGCTGGCCGGGCGTGCGCAAGCTCACGGAAATAAAGGATTGCGGAAGGCATAACCTTGAGCCAGTTGACCTCATTTCGGGAGGCTTCCCCTGCGCGCAGATTTCGGTCGCGGGGAACATGGAGGGAATCGGCACCCGCGACGAACCCACCCTCGGGTCCGGCCTCTGGTACGAGATGTTCCGGGTCGTCCGCGAGCTTCGACCTCGTTGGGTCCTTATTGAAAACCTCGCTCGCCTCCTTCGCACGGAAGATGGGGACTCAATCCTCGGCAACTTGGAAGGAGAGGGCTACGCCTGCTGGCCGCACGTACTTGGAGCTGGTGACTACGGAGCCCCGCACGCGAGGAAAAGGACCTGGGTCCTCTGCCGCTACACCCGCGTCCCGCTATTCCCAGGTGACAACCACGCCCACCGCGACTGCAATTCTGGTGAAGGGATGGAGTCCGAAAAGCTTCATCTTGCAGCCGAGCGGGCGCTGGCGGAAGGTGACGAAAAATGCCGTTACTGGAAGCATGAACTGGGTTCAGGAAATGATGGTGCGGATGGCTGTGCAGCAGAATCCCAGGCTGCTGCCTACCGCCGAGGCGTGCGAGCAGTTCATGAGGATTCCCACTGGGTGGACAGACTTAGGTGTTGCGGGAACAGCGTCGACTTTCTTGTCCCGTTTGTCATCGGCTCCGTCGTCGCCAGGATTGAGCGAGAGTTCGGGGCAGAGAGGCCAGAACGCGGGAGTTCCGGTATACAAGGAGGGCAGCATGGTTGAAAAATCTCCCGCGCCCCCGGGGTGCCACCTGGCGTGGAAGCAGAGGAATACGCCCGGCGGTCGCCCATACTGGGAGCTCAAGCTCCAGGCACCGCAGGTGAAACGAGGCGGGCACAGGAAGAGCATGGCTGCTTCCCGCGAGACGGTATTAACCGCAATGGAGGGTGGCCAGCCGCCCTCGGAAATCAATGAGACAGGAGGAAAGGCAATGGCAACAAGGCCGGAAGCGCTTGAACAAGGCGCGGCGGCGCAGAGCAACGGATCGCGCCGTGGAACCAAGAAGAAGATGTCGCCCCAGCAGGTACAGTACTACAAGGCGATTGCGATGTCCGACGCGGACCTCGGGACCGCGATAAAGGCCCCGACCGAAAGCATCGCCCGGCACGTCGGCAACGCCCTCGCCCATGACGCGGAAGCGAAGAATGAGCGACTCGAGGCACAACGGGAGTTCAAGGAGAACATCGGGAATTTCTACGAGGCGAAGCAGCGCCTCCTGAACCCCGGCTACCGCACGGACGTCGACGGGGGAAGGGAGAGGACGCCCGCCGAGAACGAGAAGAACCACGGGGCCCCGAATTGGGCTGCGTTTGCCGAGAAATGCGTCGCATACAGCCTCCAGCACGCAGACCGCATGCTGAAGGCATTCGCGAAGGCAAACGGGCTGCTGACCGACGAGGGGACGAATATCGACGACCCTGAGGGGGAAGAGGAGGGGAAGGCAGGGCTGCCCAAGGCCTGGCGCTCGGAGGACCCCACCGCGCAGAGGAGGTACGAGTTCGTCGCAGCCGCCGCGATGGACATCGCGAACAGGAATCCCAAGGGCGAGGTGGAAAAGCAGATACTGGCGGCGGCAGAGCACCAGCCCGCGCCGGTGATGCCCGTCCCGCCGGACCTCTTCACGCAGGTGCTCAACTTCCTGACCGGCATTCCGGCAATGGTTGCGCATGCCGGCATCATTGCCGAGGCAAAGGAGCTTGCTGCCAAGATGCGCCTGCACCAGCCAACACCCGAGGCTGCGGCTGTCCCGGCTGAAATCGCGAAAGAGGAAAAGAGGAAGCGCGACAAGCGCCTGGCAAAGAAGAACGACGGGCCGCTGGGCAGCGCAGCTTCCGCGCCAGGCACAAGCGGGACCTCTGAACATGTTCAGGGGTCCGCCCCGGCGGAAGGAGCGGGCGCGGCTGCGCCCGCAAGCGATGTAGAAGCCCGCAGACTCGGGAAGGCGAGGGACCAGAGGGCGTTTCACCTCCCGCAGAACGAGACCCAGCCTGCGGCGATGGCAGCCTCGCCAGCCGCCGCGCAAGATCCCGGTTCCCTGGAAGGGGCGGATCACGACGCGCCCCAGACTGCCCCCGAGCCAGCCACTGAGCAGGGAAGCTGCGGGGATGCCCGGAAGCGTGCGCCGTCACGCAAGGCCACTGTCTGCCCGCCTGACCTTGCCCCCGAGGAAGTGAGGTACAAAGCCTCTTCCGGAGCCGCCCAGCCTGGCAGGAGGCTAGGGAACGCGGTCTGCGACGAGAATGGGAAATGGGTGTACGAGCCTGAGCCGGAGAGCGGTGAGCACGAGAAAGCTCCGGATACCCAAGGTTTGGCAGCCGCCGCAACCCCTTATCAGGTCAGGAAGCGGGTCAGCGGTGACTACATTGACTTTGCCATATTCCGGCTCGGCGACAAGACCCCTTATGATGTTTTCGAAAAGGAGAGGGAGGGCGAGGCCAGGTGCGCCTGCGAGAGATTGAACGCATCGGCCATCGCCAGCCCCGCGGCCGGCTCTCTTGCGCCTCCCCAGGCCGATGCTCAGCCCGCTCGCCCCCGCGAGGGAACGAATGGTCGCGGACACGATGGGCCTCAGGGCGACGGCGGCCAGAAAGGCGGCGAGGCTGGCCAAGAGCCGCCCGCAGCCAACCATTCGCCTGGCGGCCAGCCCAGCATCGCCTGCGACATCGCCGACTTCCTGGAGGCGAAGGCGGGGGACCACTTTATCCCATCGCGGGAAATCGCGGCGCACGTCAACGCGCTGCACGGCTTCGCGCCCGATTCCGTGCGCCGGGTCCTCCAGGACGAATACCTCCAGCTTGGGCTGGAACGCGACAAAGGCCCTCGCGGGGGCTATGCCTACAGAAGCGCGAGGAGCGGCATGGGCAACCAAGCCAAGTTCGACAAGCCCGATGAAGCCGGTGTCGCCTCCGAGCGCCGCGTCTCGGCGACAGGGAGGGCATCATGACATTCGGATCGGTCTGCTCCGGCATCGAGGCGGCGTCAGTTGCCTGGGAACCCCTGGGATGGAAGGCGGCATGGTTCTCTGAAATTGAGCCGTACGCATGCGCGCTGTTGTCCCATCGCTATTCCGGCGTCCCGAACCTGGGAGACATGAGGAGGCTGCGTGAGAATGAGACAGTCCTGAACGCGCCAATTGACCTCCTCGTCGGGGGGACTCCCTGCCAAAGCTTTTCGCAGGCCGGCCGGCGGCGGGGACTGGGCGACCCTCGCGGAGACTTGGCCCTCGACTATCTCAAGCTTGTTGGAATCGCTAGGCCCCGCTGGTTCGTTTGGGAGAACGTCGTCGGGGTCCTTTCCAGCAGGAGCAAGAAAAGTGGAGACAGCGCCTTTGGCGTCTTTCTCCAGGCCATTCAGGACCTCGGGTACGGGTTCGCCTGGAGAGTGCTGGACGCCCAGTATTTCGGAGTGCCCCAGAAACGCCGGAGGGTGTACGTTGTCGCGCACGCTGGCGGGGACTGGAGACCGCCGTTCGCGGCACTATTTGAGCGCGAGAGCCTGCTCGGCGAAGTTGCGCCGGTCCGGAAAAAGAAAGTGGAACTTGAGCCCGACGCCATACGGGAACGCCTCAATGCCGGGGCCGTCTTCGGAGTGGACGTCTACAATTTCGCGTTCACGGGGGACATCGCAGCCACGCTGACGGCCAATTCCCATGCGGCCAACGCGGCAGGACCAAAGATACTTGACTCAGCGGGAATCCGGACCCTGACCCCGAACGAATGCGAGCGCCTGCAAGGCTTCCCGGACGGCTACACGGGAATTCCAGGCAAGTGGAGGGAGAGCCACCGCATCAAGGCGCTGGGGAACAGCATGGCCGTTCCCGTGATGCGATGGCTGGGAGTCCGGATATCCATGGTCTCCGATTTGCCCCGCTCCCTGCCGGCCGCTTCCGGCGGAGCGTCTTCCGGCCCCGCGCAGCGCATTGGCGGCGGGTGCGCAGAAGGAGGCGTGGCATGCGAACTTCAACCTCCGTGCGGAACTGAATCAGGGACCGCTTGATGAGAACTTCGAGCCCTCAATGGCAGCGGCATCAGACCAGGGGGCGAGTTATGATCAGCTTCACGCGCATCGGATGGGCCCACGGCGCGCAAGACTTCTGGATCGGCTGCGACAAGTGCGCCCAGGAATGCGCCCACTGCTGCATCGCCCGCACTCCGCGGCAGCGGCACCGGGAGTGGGGGACCGGCAACCGCAGCAAGAACTGGGCACTCGCGCCCAGTCGCAGCGGAAGGCGGCAGAGGAGGCGGCTGGGACCGGGAAGCGCTCGACCGCTGAGCCCCCGGCATGCTGCGCCGGACGGGGAAGCATTCACCCAAAACTGATGCGCGCATATCGGATCCCTTAAGTTGCTCGTTCCAAAGCTCCGCAACGAGCGTGCGCCAGCTTGTCGTTCGGCCAGCCCCGCAGCCGGCGGCGCAATTTGTATAGCGCTGCCCACGAATGGCAGTGCGAATGCCCCGGCGCGAGCCGGAGCGAAAACAATCGTGGAAGGCATCGTCGTCGTGTTCGATGCGAGGCCTCGGCGAGGGGCCTCGCTCGACGGCGATTGCTTCGACAGTCTCAATCTCATCGTAACGTGGAAAAGCACACCGGCCCGAACGGCCTGATACCCTGCCAATCCTTTTTTCGCTGATGTTCCCTTCCATTCTGCCAGCGACGGAAGAAGAGCCCTCCCGGCCCGCGGTATTACCCCTTATCGCGCCCGGGCCAGCTCGAAACAAGACCCGGAGGGCGGGCGAAACGCCCGTCCAGCGATAAGGGAGATCGACGATGGATGCCAGTCTTGTCCTGGAGAGGGAGCGAGAGGCGGTCGAGCGACGGGACCACACGGAACCGGTGGTGCCCGGCTTCGGCTTGAGACCGTACCAAGTTTATATTGGTGATGCGCTGCAGACGATCCGCAAACTCAAGTCAGGAGGGACGCTCTTCGACTGCGTCGTTACCTCGCCACCTTACTTCAACCAGAGGGTCTACGGCGAAAGCCCGAGGGAAATGGGACGGGAGAAGAATGTCGGTTCGTTCGTGCGGTCCCTGGTCAGCGTGTTCAAGGAAATCCCGCTGCGCCCCTGGGCGAGCGTGTGGGTGAATATCGGGAACAAGCGAGGCACGAACACGGAGCTGCTCAACGTCCCGAGCCGCTTCGTGGTTGCCATGGAAGAAGCCGGGTTCTGCCTCCTCGACGAGGTCATCTGGGCCAAGGAAGTCGTCCGGGTGGACGGGACCTCGGTCGGACGTTGCATGGTCGAGCCCGCGACCGGGCGGTTGAACGGAAACGCCTGGGAACCTTTGTTTCGTTTTGTGGCTGATCCCCGAAAAGCATGGTCAGACGTGTGTGCAGTGCGGGTTCCGCGTGACGGCGAGCGCTTCCTTGATGCGGCCACCGGGAAGCCTGTGGAGCAGCACGCCTACTCCACGGCCATGAAGTGCGTCACGTCGCTTGAAGGGCGAAGCCTAACGAACGTCTGGTACGTCGGCAACCCCAGGAAGGGAGAGGATCATCATGCCGCCTTCCCTCGCACTCTGATTGAACGGCCAATAGCCATGACGTGCCCCGAGTTCTTGGTGGACGACGGCGGCAGGATCAGGCCGAGGGAAAGGATCGTCGAGCCAACCGTCTATTCGGAGGCGCCGCAAAAATACATCACCGTCTACGGGCAATTCGCCGACTGGAGGGAACGACACCCGGAGGAGAGCGCCGCCGATGGCGAAGATAGTCCGAGCCTTGACGCCCTGCGGGCGAGGTCGGGGCGCAACGACAGCGCCAGGAAATATGTTCCGAGGTATCCCAGGACCACCGGCTGGACGCATGAGGACAAGCAGGTGGCAGGACCGGGGATCGTCCTGGACCCGTTCTCAGGGACGGGAACGGTCGGCGAGGCTGCCGTCCTGCTAGGGCGGCGGTTTGTCGGGATTGACCTTTACGAGGCCAATGCCGAGCGCGCGCGCAGGCGCTGCGAGGGAGCCTTCCTGGCCTTTCGGCGGGGCCGTGAATCGGCATCCGCCCAGTGAGAAGCAGCGGCCAGATGCCGAGGCCGAGTGGGATGCTGGGTGAGCGAGTCTCAGGATCAGCCCCCTCGAAGCGATTGTCCGGGTAACTTGGGCAAGAGGAGACGCAGCCTGCCATGAAGATTGGTTACGTCAAGTGCAACGATTTCTTCAGTGACCGCCCGACATACCGGCCGCCCGGGACTGGTACCCTGGCCACGGCGAGGCGTCCCTCGGCGGCAATCGCCTCGCAGATTCTCAAGACTTCCTTCCGGGTCTTCCGCTTCAGCTCCGGGATTTGCACGCGGATGTCGTCGACCGTGCCTCCGTTCGTCCTGCCCCATTCCTCGATGATCTCAAGCTCGGCCACGGATTGCTGCCCTCGGACTGGCGCCGGGGTAGCTGGCTGGCTCTCGGCTTCAAGCTTTGTGGCTTGTTCCATTTTGCCATTCCTCCGATGTCCTAATACCAGCAAGACAGGTAGGCGTCATGGAATCCACCGGTGATCGGGTTGTGCCGATTTGGTGCGCTGGCTAGCGATCAGAGACTCATTTCATGGCAAGCGTCCTCGCCATTGAGGCGGGCCGTCCCTGGGCAGTCGTGCCTAGCAAACTCGCCTAGCCTTCGACCAGCGTGGGGAAATGGGGAATATATAAAGGAGTATCGACCTTTCAGCCCCTTTACTGGTCTTTCTCCCCAACCCCTTCCCCATTTCCCCACACGAAGAAATAGATAATTAACTTTCATATATTCTTATATATAGAGACTGCCCTATATGGGGAAAGCTCTTTCCCTGGGGAATCCCCATGCCCCCGATTTTGGCGATATTCGCCAGATTCTGATGGGGGTACGCTTTTCCCCACCCTCCCCATTTCCCCATCTTTTTCCCCACCCGGCTGGCGATAAAAGCACCGCAAAGACTGGTAATAGCGATACGGGATCCCTTATTGGAAGGGCTACTCCGGCTGGAGGTACTGGCATGAACGCAATCAACGAACTCAGGAAGAAGCTCCGTGGGGAAATCATCGCGCTGCTCAAGGAAGGCGAGCTGACCTACGACCAAATCGCGCAGCATTGCGCCTGCACGGTGAGCACCGTCTACGCAGTCGCCAAGGAGAACAAGCTGCGTCGCCGTGACCGGGCACACGGGCAGACCTCTGGACAGGAGGGCTAGCATGGTGCAGTTCCTCGAGCTGGCGCTACCGTTCATACCCTACGGCATCCCCATGTTCCCCCTCCAGGCCCGGCCCGCGGACGGCAAGGGGAACCCCGAGGTGGCCAATAAGCCGTGGGAGGGTCTAGGCGGCTGGCAATTCAAGGCCACGTCCAATCGTTTTCTGCTGATTGATATGAACAGGGACATCTGCCACGGGCAAGACGCCAACTGCGCCCTGGTTGCCAGGGCCGAGCCCGGGGGATTCTGCTTCTGGGAGTTCGACGAGGCGACCATCGAGCAGGCATGCGCCGACGCTGGCCAGCCCCGCCCCGTGACCCTGGAGCAGAAGTCGGGAAGGGGAGGATGCCACCTCGTGTTCCGCCACACGCCCCGCTCCATCGAGCTGGGAAACAGGAGCGCCAAGAACTCCGGGGGGCACGAGCTCTGGAGCTTCAGGGCGCACGCGACGGCAGGAGGCGGGAGCCGGGCCCGAGGAAGATGCTCCTGCTCAATAATGAAATCTCCGAGATGCTCAAGAAGTCGGGCATAGACGCCTCCACCCTCGCCGACCGCCTGTGCGACTTCTATGACGACAACGAGTTCCAGAAGATGGTGAGGGGCGAGATGGTGAGGGTCGACTGCCGCATCTCCTGGCTCGGGGGCATCCCTGCGACCGTGGAGGAGCCGGACAGGTTCCGGGATCTCTTCGGGGCGGCCACGAACGACGGCCTCTACGAGCGCTTCATCTTCGGCTACGAGGGCAGCAGGAGGTTCAAGCATGGCAAATGGGAGCCTCCGCCTCGGCCGCTCCGAGAACACCGTGGGCTTGAGGACGATATCGCCCTGGCCCTACACGGCTGCACCCTTGTCCGCTCAATCCACCCCGATGCCGAGGCGCTCAAGGACGAGTGGATTTCCCCGAGGGAGGACGGCGAAGGCAGCACCCGCCTGGAGTTCCTGCTGCTCAAGGTCGCGGTCCTGGCTGCAAGCGCCAACGGCGAGGAGGAGGTCAGCGTCCCCTGCATGCGGGCGGCAATCGCATTCCTGGAATGGCAGGGCAGGCTGAAGGAGGTGTTCCAAGTGGGCATGGCAAGGAACCTGGAGGCAGAGTTCGATGCAATGGCGATTAATGCAATCCAGCGCCTCAACGAGAAGACCGGGACCTACGTGAAGTGGAGGAGGCTGCGGCACGACCGCAAGTGGAACGACAAGTACGGGGCGTCGAACGTGGGCCGCTGGATGGACGCCCTGATGGACAGCGGCAGCCTGGTATGCCGCATGTTCAAGGACGCAGAGGGAAAGGCAGAGAAGGTCACGGGAAAGGTCATGGCCCTTCAGTATGCCCTCAAGACGGGCCGGGCGAACAATGCCGATGACATTCCGAACGACGGTGCAGAACATCGATGAGCAATACGCGGATGAGGCAAGCGGTACTCGGCCCCGGCCTTTTCGGCGATGCCGTGGAGCACGGCTCTGACGCCTGTCCGGGGTTGAAGCGCCGACCAGAATCGACTTCCTCGCAGCCGGGGATTCGGGGGATTGGGAGGCCAATCTCCAAAGCCCGCCGCCAAGGAAGCGGACAGCAGCTTAGGTCCGGCCGCCAGCTTCGCGCGGTCTCCAGTGCAGCCGCTCGCTTCCGGGACCGACAACTCGGCATGGACGTGGAAGCAAGGCTAGCAATAGTCAAGACGCTCGTAGCCGGAAGCGCCCGTTTGCGGGCTGTCCAAGCCTGGTATTAACAGACTGAAGGCCGAGCGACGGCAATCGGATTCGCCGCCATCCGGCGCCTGGCCTGCCGAGGACAGATGAGAAGCCCGATTGCGGCCGGGACAATTCAGCCAAGCAAGGAGGAATCACGCATGGAAAGGGGAAGGCTAATGCTAGCCAAGAACAGCGACAACGACCATCTCTTTACGCATCCCGTGTTCGAGGACTTCTATGTAAACGAAGTGAACGGCGCGGGCGCCGAGGAAGTTCCAGGGTATGTCCCAACCAGGCACGAACTGCTCCCGCTCGTGAAGTATTGGTACCGCAGAATCCTGGACAACGACTTCTTCCGGTTCCAGTACGGCGGCTCGGGAAGCACTGAGCAGCGCATCGCGCGCTTCGCCCCGAGGCGCAGCCGCCGTGCGGCCCGTGCGATTGGGCAGGAAGCGGTCGACCAGGCCATCAAGGAGGTGCGCACCCAGTTCAAGGCGGAGGTAAAGGACGACCGCCTGTGGGACATCTACGAGAACGGCACCTCGGAGCAGTGGAAGGCCGTTCGCAACCAGTCGTGGCGGGAGGTATTCGAACAATATGCAGCAGGCGCACTGGCGAGGCTGGAGCAGGTGCTGAACGAGTCTCCCGGCAGCTTCGTCGCGCTGGTCCTCCACGACTACCCGGACGAAAAACGGAGGACAGTCCTAATCTCTCCCTGCGATTCGGAACTCAATTCCGTTCTTCAGGCGACGGGCAAATTCGAAATGGAGACCGATGTCTCGAAGGTCCGTACGCTCATGGTGGATGAACGATTCAGCAATGCGGGGTTCATTCGGGGCACGCGGCTGGAGAACGGGGAATGCCGGTTCGAATTCCCATACTCTGAGCCGCATACAACGGGTCGGCTTTTTCTCGAATCGGTCGCCGCTGAGATGACGACTCTCTTGCACGCCAGGGCCGCGGCAATGAAGAAACATGAGTAGCCCGGGTGGCGCCGGGGGCGGCGTCACTGACGCGATTATGGCGGAAGGATTCTGAGTCTTTAGGCAAGTGGAAACAAAAGGAGGATATAGGCAATGTCCAGTATGCAGAGCGCAGTGAGATGCAAGCAGTGCGGCTTTCCCGAGGCGTGGGAGGAGTTCGACTCCCGGTCAAGCGAGTGGACGGTCGATTGCTTCAGGTGCGGCTACCGCGAGAGCTGGACGCACGAGTCGCGTTTTCCGAACGGGCATCTCCAAAGGGGCGCCAGGGAGATCATCTATTCTGCGGGCGCGTACTGCGCCAAGAACGCGGACTCGGGAGGGGAAGAGCACGGCGGCATCGTCGAGGAGGAGGTTGAGCAGGTAGCGGCAAACATTCGCGACGGCATCGCCTCCGGCAGGCTCTCGCCCAAGAGCTACGTCACCAGGTACGACTTCGTGACTCGCGAGGTGACGGCGCTCGTCGGAGAAGTCCCGTCGGCTGGCGAGGCGCAGGGAGAGAAGCCGCACGTTCCGTAACCGGGCGGCACGGAGCCCGCCACGGCCAGCGGCCTTGCCTTCGCACCGAAGCTCAGCCATTGGAGGATTTGGGCGATCGCGGCGGGAGACGCCGTCGCTTTCACTGCGGCCTTAGCCGGCGTGCCGATGCCCATGCCTTTGCCTCTGCCGATGCCAGTGCCTCTGCCATTGGCCATGCCCATGCCGTTGTGCCTTTCTCGATGACCTTGCCGCCCACGGCGGCCGCCGCAGGCCTTCCGCGTCCCCGGCTCCATCGCCCCGATGGGATGCCGGGGACGGGGGGAGATCGCAGGATCCGCGCTCTTGCCCGGCGGGATAACGCGACGGTCCGGCCGCGCCATCCACCAGCCCCGGGGCTGGGCCTTCCCATCACGCTGCCTTCCCGCTTGGGTTGAGGCTCCGGCGAGGTACGGCGCGAGCGAAAATAGCCGCTACCGACCCCTTTAGTAAGGAGGATATTGAAAATGAACGTCAATGAAACATACGCCCGAATCGGGGACTACATCCGGTCGCACGAGTCCGAGAGCTACAGCCAGATTGGCAGCAAGCTGGCCCTCACCAGGGCCACTGTGGCCCGCATCGCTAGGCAGCAGGGCATCCGGCGGAGTCCGGGCAGGCGGCCGACAGCGCTGCAGGCGGCGGTGGCAGCGATAAACGCTGCTGACGCGCAGGCAGGCTCAGTGGCATCGGGCGAGGCGGCTGCTCCCCCCAGGGAGGAACCCGTCTCCGCTGTGCCGGACGCTCTGCCGGCGGCGGAGGCCCCTTCTGCCGCGCCCGGCGCACCGCGAGCTGAGGGCGCGGTCGCGTAAAGGGTCGAAGCGGCGTGCCCGGGAAGAGGAGGTAATTGGCTGATGGCACCGAGAAGCCTACGACCGAGAAAGCGGTGGGCGGACGCCGAGCTGGCCGTCGGCGCCTTGGAGCGCCCCGACCCGTTGGATGTGGAGGATGTCGGCGTCTCGCCCACGGCCTTGGACCTCCCGCACGCGAAGGAGAGTCGGTTCGAGGGCGTACAGTGCTCGAATCTCGACTGCTCCCGCCCTGCGACCGCCGCGTGCCCGGCGTGCGGCTCCCCGCTGTGCGAGGAGTGCTTGCCTAAAGCATCAGGATTGGCGAGCCCGGCGGGCAAGGCGCATGCGGGCATTGGCGGGGGGCGAGGAAGAGTTCTGTAGGGGGCATCAAGGCCGCCGGATAGCAAGACGAAGGAACGGACCTTGGCTCCCCTACGCCCGTTCCCTCGGGATCGCAATGGGCGCCGAACGCAGCCCGGTCCGGCGGCTGCGAGGGGCTCCGGCAGGGCGCGGTGGTCCGGGTCCCGTTGGCGGCTTTATTCACCAGGCTGGCACGGCTATCCTTATGAATGCCGTGTTCCGCCGCGAGCCCGGGCTCGGCTTCTCGGATCTCGCCTGCTGCCGGCTCTTCCTCCTGAGAAACCATGCCGGCCCATCGATGGGGCGTCGTCATGACTGGCTCCCTTCCAGTATTAAGAATGTTGGGCGGCGGAACCCAAGGGTCGGCACGTCCGAGATGCCAACGAGTTGAGTATTTAGCTTGAGTGACTTTCTGACCAGCGACGCAGGTCCCGGCAGGATGGCCACGATTCAGGCCACGCTCGCCAAAACGGCCTTGACGATTGCCCAAGCGGACTCTCGCCAGCTCGGCTGGATTCCCGCTCAGTCGGTCCACCTCGTACTGACCTCGCCCCCATACTGGACCTTGAAGGACTACCCCCCTCGCGAAGGACAGCTGGGGCTAGTCGAGGACTACGAGTTCATCTCCGAACTTGATAAGGTATGCGGGCATTGCTTCCGCGCGCTCGTCGCTGGCGGCCGCCTCGTGTGCGTCGCCGGGGATGTTGCTCGTCGCGCCGCAAGCACGGCAGGCATTCGGTCATACCGTTGCACGCAGACATCGTCGTGAGGGCCAGGAGGATCGGCTTTGACAACCTCACGCCCATTTTGTGGCACAAGCTAACGAACGCGAGCCACGAGGTCGAGAACGGGCCCGGTTTCCTGGGAAAGCTGTACGAGCCCAATGCCATCGTCAAGAACGACGTCGAGTTTATTCTCATGCTGCGGAAGCCAGGCGGGTACCGCCAGCCCACCGATGCGCAGCGGCAAGCGTCCCGGCTGGCGAAGGAGGAGCACCATGCGTGGTTCCGGGAAATATGGAACGGTCCCCGGGGAGAATCCACGAAGTGCCACCCGGCCCCGTTCCCGGAGGAGCTGGCCTACCGCCTCGGGCGGATGTTCTCCTTCGTCGGCGACACCGTCCTCGACCCGTTCATGGGCGCGGGGACCACACTCCTGGCCTCCGCCCGCTGCGGCCAGAACACCATAGGGGTCGACATCGAGCCGGCCTACGCCGCGATAGCGAAGGAAAGGATCGATCGGGAGCTGGGGACAGTCTTCCTGCCGGCGACGGCCTTAAAACCCTTGAGCCAGGAAGCCCCGCCCACCGCGCTGCCGCCGAGTCTCGCGATGGGGACTGACTGCAGTCCGCTGCCAACGTGAATATGAGCCGGCATCGGGCAAGGGGCGCCGAGCGGCGCCGGCCTGTGTAACTCAGCTCGCCAGCTCGTTCCGCCCGCATAGTTGCGTTGCAGCGCATTGAAGTTGTGATTATCATGAATCGCGTCCGCATTGAATCAATTATTGGTGGCGCAACCCGGTGGGAAGTACCCCCGCAAAATCAGCGCGGAGGTTCGGGGATGCTCCCAATGTACGAGCCGACGCTGGAGGAGAGAAGATGGGAGAACAGCCGCAGTTCGATCTGACTGGAAAGGCGGCCTTGGTGACAGGGGCGGCACGCGGCCTGGGGCGCGCGATCGCGCTGGCTCTCGCTCACGCTGGAGCCGACGTAACGCTCGGATTGCGCGATGTCAACTCGGGAAGCACCCTTGCTCATGACATTGAAGCC
>Ga0209517_10006085_pt1 | contig 15057 bp, 14 predicted proteins | sample PeaSoiMetSII2010_FD_187695 | JGI IMG/M metagenome (GOLD analysis project Ga0209517, IMG submission 187695) | Peat soil microbial communities from Weissenstadt, Germany - SII-2010 (SPAdes) (version 2) | ecosystem: Environmental > Terrestrial > Soil > Wetlands > Peat | place: Germany... | reverse complement strand
CCGAACCTCCTCGAAAACTCGTTTTGGTCGGGTTACATCTTAAATGGCGCGACGTTACCCCCTCCGGTTACATTTTAGATGGCGCGATACGAGTAGTTGAGATCGGCGCTCGCTAATGTTAGTATACGGTCATATTCAATTAGGCAACCATGCACACGGTGGAGCATACTCCGACTACGGCACTCAACGGCAACGCGCAGGAACGCCTGAGGGAAACCGACTCAGAACGGATGCGCCTTGGTTCTAATCTGGATGCCAAGCTCTTGATTGTTCATGCAGACGACCTTGGAATGGCGCATTCGGTGAACGAAGCCACATTCGCTGCATTCGAACAGGGCGCAGTTACTTCAGCCAGTGTAATGGTTCCGTGCCCTTGGTTCGCCGAGGTTTCTGCTTATGCTTGCCAACATCCCAGGATGGATCTCGGTCTTCATTTGACGCTAACCAGTGAGTGGCAGTTCTATCGTTGGGGATCAGTCGCGCCGAGGGAGTGCGTCCCGAGCCTGCACGATTCGGACGGTTATTTTTGGAATGACTCAATGACTGCTGCCAAAATGGACAATCCTGGAGAAGTGGAACTCGAAATTTCCCATCAGCTCGCGCGAGCGGTTCAGATGGGTATCCCGCCAAGCCATATCGACAGCCATATGTTCAGCCTCTTCAGGAGTCCCGCTCTGTTCTCCGTTTATGTCGGTCTGGCGCGGAGGCACAAGTTGCCATTCCTTTCAGTTCGTAAGAGCAAGAATAGTTCAGAGGCTTGTGAGTGGTTGTGTACCGACGATATTGCCCTGGACGCTCTGTTTGAAGCAAATCCACGCATTCCCCCACAAGAATGGACGCATGCCTATGCTCAAACGCTTAGATCGTTAAAGCCGGGGATCAATCAGTTGATTGTACATCTCGGCTTTTACGATTCGGAGTTGCGTGCGATTACCGCAAACCGATCAAATTGGGATGCGGCTTGGCGGTACCGTGATTTCGAGTTTTTGACAAGTCCATACTTCAAGGAGCTTATCGAAGAGAATCAGATCCATCTAGCGAGCTGGAACGATCTCGAGAAGCGCGTGACACCGTCCGCCACGACTTCAGGCTTTACAAGAGCTCCTGACAAAACAATCTAATGCAGGCTCGACGCCATGGAAGAATACCTGCTCAAATGGCGGATATTATCAACTGCTAGAGGATTTAGCCACGCCTTCTGAGGCAAGGTAGTGACTCAGTTTGATTTATTTGCAGCCTTAGTCAGTGTTCCGGCTGTCCCAGGGGTTGTTGGAATCAATTTCTGAAGGAGATCATCGAGAAATAAATGATCCCAAGATTTGTCACATAACTCATCCCCGTGCGCTCTGAAAAAAGCTTGAATGATCTGTTTGTCTGTTTTCTTTTGGATATATTCGATAGCAGGAGCATAATCCGCATCTCCTGAGATCAGTATTGCGATGGAAGTTGGAACTTCGGCGCTTTGGGAATAAGGTCCGTCGCCGGCGAGCTTTCTTGAACGAGGTCAGCTGAGTATGCAACGTCAATCGCAGTATGTCGATCATTGACACCCAGCTTAGAAAACACATTGGCAAGATGGAACTTGACCGTGCGCGTGCTAATGCCTAACCTAGCGCCAGCCTCCTTATTGGAAAGCCCTTCTCTGACCAAGCGGATGACCGTCAACTCGCGCTGTGTGAGGCTCTTCACCCCATGATGCTGCGGGGAACGAGAGAGCCCAAGTCCGCGCCGTGCAAACTGGTCCACCACGTGCCGAGGCATCCAGAGGTGGCCTCGCCAAACGGCGCGGATAGCCGCGACTAGGTCCCTCGTGACCCTGTCATATGTCACAAAACCGTCAAGGCCAGCTAATGAATGCCAGCTTGCTCCGGCAGGGAGTTCCGGGCCAAGGGCCAAAATACGCGCCCCGGCAAACGTCGATCGCAATAAATGTAAACGTTTTTGATCGGGAGCTGTCGGTACACCCTCGTCAATTACGAAGACCACAGGTAAACACCGCAATGAACTCTCCCGCTCCAGTACTCTCTCCTGTCGAATAATCGCGATGTCGCAAGCGCTGTTGAGGATGCCGTCTAGGTAACGGAACGCAAGGGGGTTCTGGACAAGAAGGCAAACCAAGACGTGTTCCGACCGATGTGTTTGATGACCCACTTTGCGGTCCCTAGTCTAGATAGTATGCATGGAATTAATACACATCGCGTGGGGGCCGTCAATAACTTTCGCCACAACTACTGCGCCGGAATATGCTTGCACTTACATATCGCTTGTTAGTATTTGTCCCATCGTAGGCACGTTCGGCAGCAAATGTTGATTTCGCTACTCTGAGCTGGCCCACTTCGCGCTTTTGAATTGGCCCACCTGTACATCACGGACGGCCTAACCTGTCAGCAGGAACGACGGGGGGCCGATGGACAGGAGACGCAAAGTGGAACTGTTCGAGGAGATACGTCGGGAGTACCGGTTTGGAGTGGGCACGATCCAGGGAGTGGCGAAGAAGTTGAACACCCATCGGCGCATGGTGCGGCAAGCGTTGTCCAGCGCGATCCCGCCGGAGCGCAAGACACCAGCCAGGAGCAGTCCGAAGCTGGGGCCGGTGCGCGAGTTCATTGAGGGGATTTTGCAGAGCGATGGGGAAGCGCCGCGCAAGCAGCGGCACACGGCGCACCGCATCTGGCAAAGGATTCAGCAAGAGCATCCCGAGGCGTGCGTGGCGGAAGCCACGGTGCGGCGCTACGTGCGGCGGCGCAAGCAGGAGCTGGGTGTGGCAGCGCGCGAGACGTTTGTGCCGCAGAGTTACAACTGGGGCGTGGAAGCCCAGGTGGATTGGTACGAAGCCACGGTGGAGTTCGAGGAGGGCCGCCAGACCACGCATTTCTTCAGCATGCGCAGCATGGCGGGCGGCGGGGCGTTTCACGCCGCGTATTTCCACGCCACGCAGCAAGCGTTTCTGGAAGCGCACGAGCAGGCGTTTCACTATTTCGGCGGGGTGTTCCGGCGGCTACGCTACGACAACCTGAAGAGCGCGGTGAAAAAGATTTTGCGCGGATACCAGCGCGAGGAGACTGACCGGCTGATCGCCTTTCGTTCGCACTGGGGATTCCAGACGGAATTTTGCAACCCGGCGCGCGGCAACGAGAAGGGCGGCGTGGAAGGCGAAGTGGGCTATTTCCGGCGGAACCATCTGGTGCCGGTGCCGAAAGTAAAAGATCTGGCCGCGCTGAACGAGTATTTGCGCACCTGCTGCCAGCAGGAGGAACAACGGCGGATTCACGGAAAGGCGCTCTCGGTGGGCGAGGCCATGAGCATCGAGCGCGAACATCTGCTGCCTTTACTCGGCGAAGGGTTCGAGTTGGCGGAAACAAGTTTCCCGGTGGTGGATGGCCAGGGCTGCGTGAAAGTGCGGACCAATCGCTACTCGGTGCCGCTGCGGGCGGGAACCAAAACGCAGGCGCGGCTGTTGCCTGCGTACGTGGAAGTGTGGCACGAACAACGCTGCGTGGCGCTGCACGAACGCAGTTACGCACGCCATCAGGCGGTGCTGGACTTGGAGCATTATCTGGACGTGCTGGAAAGAAAACCGGGGGCGCTGGCGGGCTCGACGCCCTTGCAGCAGTGGAGGGAACGCGGGCGCTGGCCGGAGAGTTTCGACAAGTTGTGGCAGAGCTTGCGCGAGCGGCACGGAAAGCAGACGGGTACGCGCGAGATGATCGAGCTGCTGCGCCTGGGCCCGCAGCACGGCTGGGAAGCGTTGCGAAAAGGGATTGAGCAAGCGTTGGCGCTGGGTTGCACGGATGCGGCGGCGGTGCGGCATCTGCTGGTGGCCGGCACGCTGACCCACGGCGAGCGCGCGCTTCCGGAGATCGGTTTGTTGCAACGCTACGAGCGGCCGTTGCCGGCGCTGAACGACTACGACCAGTTGCTCGAAGCGGTGCGGCCATGAACCAGCAGGCACAAGCGCTGGAGCACGCTTCAGTGCGGCAGTTTTGCAAGGCCGTGAAGGTGCCGGTGGTGGGCGCGAACTTTGTGCAGCTGGCGGAACAAGCGGTGAAAGAAAATCGCAGCCACATCGGTTATTTGGAAGCGCTGCTGGCGATGGAGAGTGAAGAGCGCGACCGCCACGCCATCGCGCACCGCCTGCACGATGCGCGGTTGCCGCGGATGAAGACGCTGGAAGAATTCGAATTCGGGCGAGCGCCGCAGATTCCAGCGGCGAAGATTCGCGAACTGGCCGAAGGCGGGTATATCACGCGGGCCGAGCCAGTGGTGCTGATCGGCGAGTGCGGCACGGGCAAGACGCATTTGGCGACGGGACTGTGCGTGGCGGCGTGCCGCCAGAAGCGGCGGGTGCGTTTCACCACCGCCGCGAACCTGGTGAACGAGTTGGTGGAAGCCGGCCAGCACAACGGAGTGCGGCGCGTACTGGCGCGCTGGATGCGCTACGACGTGATTGCGCTCGATGAAGTGGGCTACGTGCCGCTGGCGGAAATCGGCGCGGAGTTTTTGTTTCAGGTGATCGCGGAACGCGCCGAACGGGCCACGCTGATCGTGACCACCAACCTGCCGTTTTCCGAGTGGACGCAAGTGTTTCCGAATCCGCGGCTGTGCAAGGCGCTGCTGGACCGCGTCACCGACCGCGCGCACATCATCGAAACCGGCACGGAATCGTATCGCTTCCGGCGCACGGTGGAAGGAAGGCAGAAGAAAAAAGGTTCGTGAGCGGGCCGGGTCGGGCACGGGCGCCACGCGTTTCCGTGGCCCCGGCGTCCGCTCCGTCCTAAACGCGGTCCTGAAAACCGGACCGCAGGACTCCGCTCCCTCCGGGGCCACGGAACGAAACCCCCGGAAGCAGAGCAAAATCACGGCCTTAGGGTGGGCCAAATGAAAGTATCAAAGGTGGGCCAAATCAGGTTGTCAAACGCAAATGTCCCAAGGCCCGGTGCTACCGTATCTGAGAAACCATTGACACGGATCGGCCGTGCCCTGCCAAGCGGCATTCCCGACACCACCTGATACTGGTGGCGGGTCATGGGTAGGCAAGTTTAGTTCGCCGACCGAAATAAGCAAGGGCCAAGAGCACTACCGTCACCGCAAGATACATGATCGGACTGGTTGCTGTGGGAGCAGCGCCTGTGAAGTCGAGCCCCGCGGTGTGATGCATTGGGCCAAGGTACCACAACGCGGTATAGAGGACCTCAAACGGCTTGCTTGTCCCGGTCCACACCCCGAAGGCCAGTGCCAACGAAGGTATGAAAAAAGCTCCCGCAATCCAAGCCGCTACGCCGCGCCAGTCGCGGCTGAACAACAGATTCAGACCCATCCCTCCGCCCGTTAAAAGAGCTACAACCACGCCAGCCATCCACACTGCGGGAAGTTGGCGGTTTAACAGAGACTCCGAGCAAAAGATCAGCGATTCGGTCGCGTTCCGCGCCTCGCGCGCACCCATTTGCGACCAAACCAGCACGGGCCAGAGCCACGCGATCGCAGCGGCTCCTGAGCGTACTCCGAGGCCGGGCACCAGTAGACTAATGGCGAACAAGAGCACCGCTATGGCATACCACCACAAAGGTTGTCCCTTCAGCATCAGAAGTAGCTCGGAGAAGACAATGGGACGCAGACCGGGTTTTCGCTTGACCGGAGAGAGGGGGCCGGCGGTACTCACCCACGTTTGCGCTACAGGCGGACTGCCGACGGATTCCAAGCCCTCGGCCGGGCCAAGGGAAGGCGCCAGGGGTTTCAACCGCCACGGTTCCCGAGCCGGATCGAAACGGTGAAAGAAGAGCGAACTCAGAAGGGCAATTCCCGCCGCCATCACGACCCAAAGCAATCGATGGACGATGATCGGTATCGTCCAGTCGACACCGTTCCAGAGAAACGTTTGGCTGGCATGAAGACTTGGATTTATGTTGAGGTTGAGAAGGAACTCACCCTCGTGCGTTGGATCGGCAGCCTTCAGTGCAGCACTCATGCTTCCACGCAGAAGGTTGAATCCAAGCCAGTCAGCGGACCCCGTGCCGACGCTAATCCCTAGGCAGGCCGCCCAAGCGAAGAAATAGATGACGTTGCCTGCGCCGCCGCGCAAGACAGGCAGTGTCTCAAACAGGACAGCTAAAGCGGCGATCATGAACATAGCCGGCAGTGCCAACCAGGCAAACGGCGCCACCAGCGTTGCAATCTCGAGATGGCTATGCTCGGCACGAGCAAGCTCAAGCCCGACGGCCCCGGCAGCTAGCACAGCGACCATTGCAGCCAGCACGGTGAAATTGCTCAACGTCTTGGCCAAAGTGTAGAAGCTCTTGCGCATCGGGGTAGTAGCCAGCACGAGCCCCACACGGGTCACTTGATCACGAAGAATGGCGTTCTTAACGACGTAAAAGCCTGCCAGGCTGAGAATGACGGTGCTGACCCAAGCCATGACGCTGCCCACCCAGGCGGAGTTGTACACGCCGCGGTACTCGTCCAGTCGCACCACAATTTCTCCAGCAAAAACCCCATAGGCCACGTACGCCGCAAACGCCAACACGAGCAAGAAGCTGTACCGGCGAGTACGCTCCAAAAAGTCCGCCCGAATTAAGTGATACAGCACACGAAGGAACTTCATCGGGCGCCTCCCGCCCTATGACTGCAAAGGCAATACAGGTAAGCATCCTCCATGGTGGGCGCAAGAGGCTGAGCTCCGTTGGGGCAGGATTCTGCCAACACACGCAGGTGAGTGCCATCGGCGCGACGGACGGCGCCGCTGATTTGGTACCGTTGCTTTAAAGCGTTAATCTCACTGGTGGGAACAACCCATTCCCACACCCTGCCCTCGGCTTTGCATAGCAACTCTTCGGGCAAGGCATGCATGACGAGGGTGCCCTGTGAGATTAGCGCGACTTCCGTAGCGGCGGCTTCTATGTCAGAGACGATATGCGTGGAAAGAATCACAATGCGCTCGCCGGAGAGCTCTGCAAGGAGATTGCGGAAACGAACCCGTTCCTCAGGGTCCAGTCCGGCCGTCGGTTCGTCCACAATCAGCAGCTGTGGATCGTTCAGCAGGGCCTGGGCGATCCCGACGCGCTGCTTCATTCCACCTGAATAGCTGCCAAGAGGCCTCTTGCGCGCATCGGCGAGGTTGACGAGTTTGAGCAAGTCGTCGATGCGGCGGCGAGCGCTGGTAGCATCCAGTCCCTTCACGGCGGCGAGGTATTCCAAAAATTCCACCGCGTTCAGGTGTGGATATACGCCGAACTCCTGGGGAAGATAGCCAAGAACAGCACGAAGAGCGTCCGGCTTTCGCTTCACATCAGTTCCATTCCAGACCACGGTGCCTGTGGTGGCCCGGGTAATGGTGGCGAGGATATTCATCAGCGTGGTCTTCCCAGCCCCGTTTGGACCGAGAAGACCCAGAACGCCAGGACCAGTTTCCAGGCAGAAATCCTTCAGAGCCCATGCATTCCCCTCGTAGCACTTACTGACTTTGTCGATCACAAGTCTCAAGGGCCCTCCGCTAGTTCAACAGAGCAGCTTAGCTTAGGTACTCCGAACCAACGCATGCGCATCAAGAAACGGTGGCCGGCGGGTGGCTACGGGTTCGGACTACCGTCGCAGACGAAACCACGCTAAGGCGACTTCTAGTACTGTGTCGCGACCGGCGCGCGCATCATCAAGCGTCGGAACGACCCGAATGCTGGGCTGAACGCCCACCCCGACAAAGTCTCTTCCATCGGGATATTTGTCTTGCTTTGTGCAAATCCAGGCTGTACCTCCGCCAGGAAGTGGAAAAATCAGCGGCTGTCCGCTACTGCCTCCGGTCGCTTCCCCAATGATTTTGCCACGCCCCATTGCGTCGAAAGCTACAGCGAAATCCTCGGCAGCAGAGTATGTGCGCGGGCTGGTCAAGAGAACTACAGGCTTAGTAAAAGGTTTTGACCCGTGAGGTCGCAGCTCTTGCGGTGGTTCCTCGTGCCATCTCTCCCCGCGTTTCCAAGCTCTGTACGCCGGTCGATAGTCTCTTGTGCGCCATTTTGTGGACCAAAAGGGCTTGTCAGTTAGATAGGACAGAATCATCCACCCCACGGAACTGCTGCCACCATCGTTCTCCCGAATGTCTACGATAAGGCCGCCAGAACCTCTGATAGAGTCGAGCGCGCAAGCAAAGGGGTCGACGATAGTCTCTTCATCAAACGCATTCAAGGCGACGTATGCTACCTTCCCCGAAAGGATCTCGAACGTGAACGGCTCCCGGTGCCGCTGGGGGCCATTCAGAGTGCGAGCAAGACTCTTCCTGTAGTGATTACCCCTTGCATCTTGCAGCAACAGTTCGACAGGGGTATTCCTAGCCCCTGCGAGAAGTGAGTACTCGTAGGTCTTCACTTCCAGCCCCTGCCTCGTCGAAGCGCTCTGATACGGCGCAACCTTCTGGGCAGCATATTCCTTCACAGGAACGCAATCGATCTCGAGAACCTCAAGACCGACCGTGATACCATCCTGCCGCAGGTCTTCATCTAACACCTCAACAATCGCGACTTTGTCCTCAAGCAGACGGGTCCGTACCGGAGGTTTTGAACAAGCACGGTCAACCAGTTCTTTTGGCAGATGTATACATGTGTGGCCGTCTTGCAGGCTGGCACACATCTGTTGAAGCAAACAGTAGTATTCCAAAGTCGAAGTGGTCTTGAGAATATCCGGTAAATAGTTCATATAGAGGCTATCCCAGTCCAGGTCTGGGAGGCGCTCGAACCACGCGAAGTTGAACTTAACCTCAGACCACAGCTTCGAGAGACCCGCAACTTTCTCTTCGGTGCTCACGTTTTCGCGGAAAGGCGTCTTTAGAGCGGCGCCATCCCAGATCGCCTGTTGAATCCTGAGCCTTTCTATGAGTTCCTCATAGCCAGGAAGTCCGTGAATGTTGGCAAAGTCTGGGTCTTCTTGAATTCGCTCATGCCCGCAGTATCCGGCGGCGACTACGTCTTCGAGCTTGGACATAGACTTTTTCAACATACGGAGCCGCGAGTAACCACACGCAAGGTTGTATAGGATGCCCAGCTGCACGTCTCCCAAATGAAGCACCGGTGAGGCCGCCAGCAGTTCTTCCCAGATGGTGACTGCCTTCTTGATATGATTGGCTTGAAACAAACGCGTTGCTTCAGCGTTTTTGGCCTCCACACGAGCCTCAATGTTGCTCCTGCTCGTTCCCCGATGCGGATGACCGATCGTGTGGTCTCGTCTCTTCATGGAAGCGTACCTATGAGACGCAAGAACTCCGTTAGCAACCACCAAACTGTACTGCGGCCTCGGCATCAGCAATTCCTCAAGTTATTGGCTGTACTGGCCTGGGGATCTGGGGGCAGCCACACGATTGGCACCGTTTATGAAGGACGGCAACTACTACCTATGGCCGCGCTAGCCGATTCTCCTGCCCACTCGCAACCCTTGCGCGCGCAACGTGTGGGCAGCTGACACGACCTCCGGCCACCAATATATCAGCTGTCCAAACTGGAAAACTACTTGCTGGGTCAACTTCTGTGCCTCGTCGTCTGGGAGGTCTGCGGCTAGGTCTTCAGCTACCAAGGGGGCCTTACGATGTGCGGCTGCGGCAACCAATACTTCCTCATGTTTCCTGACATCTCCCGCCCAAAAGTCCGGGCGCCCCTGATGTTTCCTCAGGAGCGACTCCAGCGCCGATGCTATCTGGCTTGCTCGATAGCACAGTAACGTCCTGAGCACCTCTTCGAACTCGGGGCCCGCCAAAGATCCGATCTCCATTAGGTGCTTGCCGAGCGAGACCAAGTTCTCCTTAGGATCGATGTGCCATTGCCTCGGTTGGAACGATGCAAGTCCCAAATTGACGATATCACACAGCCGGAGCCTCAGTGCGGTCTGGATGCGATCTTCCACATACACTCGCTTTCCACGCGGGTCATGTACAAGCGCATACGGCAGGTGACCAAAGTATCGGTCGGGAAGACATTTCGCCACTGTGCATCCAAATAAGGTATACTCACTGCGTTCCACAGGTAAGAACGGCGGCAGGAGTATCCGATTGTCGATACCAAGTCCCAACCCAGGGTGCGGTCCTGAATGGCATACGGTGGTGCGGGTGACGCACCTCAATATGTCGCGGCTTGATAGGCCAGACCGGTAACATTCTTCTGAGTTCAGTAGCCGCCGCCGAGTCCCCTCTCCGTCGTGAGTGACGTCTATCGGCGAAAGCGTTCCGGAGTCACCCAGCACACCATTGTAAGTAAGACAGACGCTGCCGCGCTCCGAGCAGAGGCACTTCAGAATGTGCGCACACGCATCATCGAAACTAACTGGTCCTGGTTCGAGGAATCCGCGCACGATGGATGATAAACCTTGCCCCAACAGCCTTTCATGAAGTGCCAGAAGATTCCCGCACCGATCGCTCACCAAGGACATTGCCGACGAACGGTCCGGGAAGAACCAAAACTCTGTTGGATCGGCTTCAGCACAGAAGGCGAGAGCCTCATTCTGTCCGGTTCCCGGGGGCGTCGCTACCTGGCATACGGAGTCGTCATCAACACTCAGAAAAAGGTCCCCGACATTGTGTAGCAAGAGGGTGTTTCGATTGGCCCCAACTGAGCAGCGGGACCGCCCCGTGCCGAACAACGCAAACTGCACAACCTCGGCGGGCACATCGCAAACTGCGACTAAGCTACGGGCAAAAGTCTGTTTCTCCTCGAATCCCGCGTAGAAGATGGGGAGATCAAAGCGCTCCGTCAGTGACTGCAACATTCCGCTGCAAAGGTTCCCGTTCCGACTCCGCGAATCATCGGCGATTACAAAATCCACTGTCCTGCCGTAGACCCTAGTATTTTCAATGTAACTCTCTAGCGCGCGCTCCACCTCGCAAACACGGTCACGGGTGGGAATGCAAAGGGCCGATATTCTAGGGACCTGCAAGGTCTCTGATTTCTGCTCACCGAGAGAACTGTCAAGAAGATAGCGAAGGGATATCATCAGCCCGCGCGCCGCGTGTTCTTCCAAATCGCTCTTGATTGAGCCAACAGATGCGCGCGGCAGACCAAAGTCGCTGCAAATGCGATCTGCGTGATCATCCAGGCTCGCAAATTTGACACATGACCGAAGGAACTTCAAAGCGGCCGAAGGTAAGATGTAGGTAGATCTATTTAACGGAAGGTTTAACAACGCCGAGTCCCTGCCGACAGGAAAGACCATCATGGGTGCGCACCGATAAGGACCCTCGCACACTCCGGCCCCATTGCCGCCGTGCATGACAGATGAAGAATCCGCGGTAGGCATGCCCCCCCCCCCGCATTGGACCGTGCTTGGTCCGGAATAACAACTGCCCGCAGGCAGAACAGGTACAGCTGCTCGCGTCCAACAAGGCCAGCTGTCACTTTTTGCAGTACTCCCTGGCCACCGAGCCAGTATACAAACGCTCGCAGGCGAAGCTACGTTGGCTACCGTCAACTGCCGAAGAATCTAGCCTGGGCCCTGGACCTTCCACATACGAGGAGGGATCAGTGACGGAAGCCTCCGCAATCGAAACGACGACCAGCAGTACGGCCCCTTCGCATCTTGCCCAGTCGAACTGCTCATCGAAGAAATATAGCCCATCGCGATTCAATGCCCGCGCTACGGCACCAGACGGCTCATTGATCCTTTACAACGCGTACTCTGGCCATTGTTGTGTCATTCCTTCCTCCGCCGCGCAACATGCCATGCAGTTACTTTCCGCGCGAGGCTTCGAATGCGGCCTCGACGGACTGGGACAATACTTGCTAAAGGCAGGATACTTGGTTGAGGCAGGCGTCGATGAGGCCATGATCTGGGACGTCGCCTATGCAGCCAGGCATTATAGGAACGACTCACTTAGTCTGATAGTCCTGCCAAGCGAGGAGTGTAACTTTCGCTGCACTTACTGCTCCCAACTGTTCGAACGAGGCACCATGGCACCGCACATTCGAGCAGCAATCCGGAGATTCATCTCGGCCCAAGTACCTAAGCTCAGGTCGTTATGGATAGGGTGGTTCGGCGGCGAGCCTCTCCTTGGTTACGACGTTATCCAAGAGTTAGCCCCATTCCTTCAAGATGCGACAAGGGATCACGAAGTAAGCTACGCATCGCACATCACGACCAACGGATATTTGCTTACTCCCGAGCGAGTGCAGAATCTACTGAAGTGGGGAGTTCTTGATTACCAGGTGACACTGGACGGTCTGCCTGAAGTGCACGACACGAAACGACCGCTGAAGGAAGGCGGCCCCACGTTCGCTCGAATTATGGGCAATCTTATGGAGATGCGGCGGTGCGCCGAGCGATTCAAAGTGCGAGTCCGGGTTAATTTCGACAGAGAAAACATATCTTCTCTGCAGCGGTTTTTCGATTTCCTTGGAGACCAGCTAGAGTCCGATCCACGTTTCGAAATAGCTTTTAATCCTGTGGGCAAGTGGGGAGGGGCCAATGACGACAGGCTGAACGTGTTCACGGACGAGGTGTTGGCATGCCAAGCGGGTCTAAGGGATCAGGCTCGAAAGGCGCGTCTCCCCATTGAGTCTGCCATGCGAAGAGCAAAGGCTGGGAGTTTTCTCTGTCACGCTACCCTGGCGGGGGGGTTTGTCATCGGGGCAGACGGACGGCTTATGAAGTGCACGAATTTTGGCATCATGCCAAAGGAAATCAACGTAATCGGTCAGCTACTTGACGACGGAACAATCGAGCTGGACCGAACCACAAATCTGAAATGGATCGTGCCTTTTTACAACCACGACCCCAAGTGCAAGAAGTGTTTCTACCTGCCTGTGTGCAGGGGCGGCATCATCTGTCCTGCCGCAAGAGTAAAGGGCTTCCAGCCGGTGTGCCCTCAGGAGCGACTCCACATTCGCAGCCTATTGCTTGAGTACTGGAAAGAGAGACTTGCTACTGACGGGGGAAAACACCTGCACGTGCAGACGACACCCGCTGAAACTCGTGAGTTGCAAGTCTTGGGGTTGAGTGCGAGCGACGGAATTTGAATGTCGTCTTGAATCGACGAGATTCCATCCGAAAGGAGGTGAAACCATGGACAACGAGATCACTCGTTCCCCGTTCGATGATATCGAAATCGTCGAGCTGGACGAAAGACTCGATATGGCAGTTGACCCGCTGATCGGCATGACTCCCCAGTGGAACGGGGCATGTGGTGGCGGTTGCAACAACAACGTCCTTTGTGGCGGCGGTTGCAGCTAGACTCAAGCTCGGCCAGCCAGTCCAGATCGTGGTGCTTTGGTGTGTCTAGCAGGAGTCTCTCACTGTGAGCTTGATCGGCTGCTCCAGGCTGGACCATAGAGCCGATGAAGGGAAGAAGGTCAGTTATGCCCGGCGCCACGCCAAGGTGTGCGAGAATTAATTGGATGCGTCATACCCGGTGTGTCATAGGATCAAGGCTATCCCTAGGAGGGGAGTCGTGAATATGAGCGACCTGCGGTCGAGGCGTGGCGACGGGTTTTAAGCTTACAAACGGTCATGGGAAAACGCTACCAAATTGCTCCTGGTGTTGAGCTGCTTGACTTGGACTCAACACTGGCAGGCAGACCAGTGTTAGCAGTTAAGGGGAGTCGATATTTCCAGATCGGGGGACTATCGAAGCCGGTGCTCCTCTACCTGAGGGATTCCCCAGGCATGATCGAGGAGATCGCTGAGCATCTCCGTTTGCATGCCGACAAGGATTGCCCTAAAGATCGCCTCCAAGAAGTTCTTGGAGCACTGGAGGACGCGGCCGTCATTCAAGAATACAGAGAAGGTTCGTCCGAAGAATTGCGGACGAGCATCAAGACGAGACGTGGCTATTTTCTTTTTCGAATTCCATTACTGTCGGAACGATTAGTTCATCCTATAACGTCGCGTCTTAGCCCACTGTTCGGAACGACCATTCTGACACGCCTCTTGCCCCTGATGTTCGTAGTGCAGGTCTTCATCTGGCCCTTTCTCCGCCGTCGTTTCGGTGGCATATTGCCCTCAGTGGCCGGGTGGGACTTCGTGGTATTGATTATCGGCAACTATCTGGGGCTCCTCTTGCATGAGCTCGGCCACGCCTCAGCATGTGTACGCAGCGGTGTGCGGCACGGTCCAATCGGATTCGGCCTCTACCTTATTTTCCCCACTTTTTACACGGACGTGTCTGCGGCATGGAAGCTGTCCCGCCGCCAAAGAATGGTTGTGGATGCTGGCGGCATTTACATGAGCTTGTTCGCGGCCACAATTGCTGCGACATTGTATTTGATCACAGGGCGATCCGTTTATGTACTTTTGACCGCAATCTATGACTTGACCGTGTGGGTTAGCCTGTGGCCGTTTGTACGGATGGACGGCTATTGGCTCATGAGCGACCTCCTGGGAGTACCAAACCTCATGAACGCCAACCGCGAGTTGACGAAGTGGTTGTGGTTGAAGATTAGTAGCCGCGCATCCACGCGCCCACAAGTTCTTTCCATTGAGCCGCGATGGCTGAGGACTGTTTACCTCTTGTATTACTCGTTGTTCTTGCTCTCAATGTCATGGATGACCTATCGTCTGAGTGTGTGGTACTTCCCTGGTTTGGTGCACTCGCTGCCGATAATGGCATATGCTATCGTCAAAGAGATCCACGGGTCCGGTTGGTCCTTTCGCATAGTGAAGCAAGCCCTCTCTCTCCTTTTGACCATTACGCCAGCAGTTGCGCTCTGGTTCTACATCTCACCCGTTCTGAAGCGTCTAATCTGGGAACTCAAGAAATACGTGGTGTGGCTGTTGGTCGAGGAAAATGTCGACACTCACACTCGCTGACTTTCGCGTCTGCTGGCTCATTCTGCTGTCAACAACATCCAACCGCTGCACTCCCCGATCAAACTCATTTCACTGATTTCAAGCTTGGATTTGTGCGTGTGTCTCTCCGAAATCTCATCCGCGTAGAAAATGGCGCGATTCGCCTTGTGCCTCGGAATGAAAAGTCCCGCGCCCCAGGATTTTCTTGGACACCGAATTGTGATGGAAATGAATCAGAGATCACGAGGAGGTGTGTATGAGCAAGGAGCGAGAACCAGCTTCGGGAGGCCCGGAAGGAGCCCGGAGGGCGAC
>Ga0209517_10006084_pt1 | contig 15058 bp, 11 predicted proteins | sample PeaSoiMetSII2010_FD_187695 | JGI IMG/M metagenome (GOLD analysis project Ga0209517, IMG submission 187695) | Peat soil microbial communities from Weissenstadt, Germany - SII-2010 (SPAdes) (version 2) | ecosystem: Environmental > Terrestrial > Soil > Wetlands > Peat | place: Germany... | reverse complement strand
TGGACCGCGGCGCACGCCGAAACACAGCACGCGCAAGAAATACCGCGTAAGATTCTGTGCGCGCTGGACGGTACCGATAAGAGCATGGCTCTGGCGCAATGGGCGGTGGACTTTTCCCGCCAGATCAGCGCGAGCCTGCAGTTGTTGCACGTGGTGCGTCCGGTGAGCGATTGGCTGTCGCTGGAAAGCGAGCAAGAGCTACAGGAGGAACTGCGGGGGGCGGCGCGCAATCACATAGAGTCCACCTTTAAAGCGGGCGAATTGGACCTGCCGCTGCGTGTGGCCGTCGGCGAGATCGTCGCGACCGTCACCGAGGAAGCCCGCCAGGAGGGCGCGGATCTGCTGGTGCTCGGGCGGGGCGCAATCCATGAGACGCTCGGCCGGCTGCGGACGCATGCGCACGGGATTATCCATCGGTCGCCGTGTCCCGTGCTGAGTGTCTAGGAACAGAACAGACATGCACCATCATCATCATGGACATTCGCGGCGCGACTTTTTCACCAAGTCGTTCGGAGGAATCCTGGCCGGCGCGTCGGTGCTTGAGGAAGCCTTCCTGCGCGCCACGTGGGCGCGTGCCCAGTCGCCCGGAGCAAGCACCACGCTGTTCAGCATCGAGAAAGTCGCCGATGGCGTGTATGCGGCGCTGGCCCGGCCACAGGTCCTGACCAACTGCAACGCGGCCATCTTCGTCAATTCCGCCGACGTGCTGGTTGTGGACGCCCACTCGAAGCCGTCCGCCTCCGCTGCGCTGGTGGCGCAGATCAAGAAGGAGATCACGGAGAAGCCGGTGCGCTATCTGGTGAATACCCATTTTCATTGGGATCACACGCAGGGGAATGCGACCTACAAGGCCGCCGCCGCGAAATTCGACATCATCGCGAGCGACACAACCAAACAGTTGATGACGCAGCTTTCGCGCAATCGCCTGAAAGAATCGTTGGCGACCGTGGCCCCCATGATCGATGGCCTGCAAGCCCGCTTGGCCAAGGCAACGTCCGCGGCCGACAAGGCGCTTCGCCAGGACCAGATCCATCAACTGGAGGCCTATCGGGCCGAGATGCAGAACTACTCGCTGGAGCTGCCGACCATCACGTTCGCGAAGTCGTACGTGGTCAAAGATGGCGCGGGCGACCTCCACATCGAGTTTCATGGCCGGGCGCATACCGCTGGCGATATTGTAGTGTTCTCACCGCAGAAGCGCGTCATCGCCGCTGGAGATGTGATCAATGGCTTCTTGCCTAACCTCAACGACGGGTATCCGAAACCGTGGCCCAAGACCATCGATTCATTCGGGCAGCTGGCCTACGATCATCTGATCTCGGGACATGGGCCAGTCCATCACGATCGCGCGCGAATCGGCCAATTCCGGAACTACATCGAGGAGCTGACCGGGCTTGTGGAGATGGGCAAGAAGGCGGGGAAACCGCTGGCGGAGCTGCAGAAGACGCTCACGGTGACTTCGATCAAGACCTTGCAGGCGAACGGATACAGCGCATACGTGCGGGAGAATCTGGACAAGTTCGCGGTGTACCTGGGGCCAAGAACGGCGATCGAGGACCGGATGAGCGGCAACGTCGAAGCGATCTACAACAACCTGGACCGCGTTTAGAGCGCGTCAGCTCTGCGGGTAGATCGCCCAAGCGCTCGCCAAATCCTGGACCACATGGCCGAGGGACTTGTAGACGGTGATCTCGTCCGCCGAGCGCCGGCCTTCGATTTCGCCCGCTAACACCTGGCCAATCTCAGCGACGATATGTTTGTCGTCAATTAAACCAGCCAGCTTGGCCCGCAGAAACTCCGCGCCCTGGTTGAGAACGCCTTCGCGGCTATCGGCAACGAAGCGCGAGCGGACCACGAGATCGTTGTCCACTTCGGCCGGCCCCGCGAAGCCCGAGCCGACCAGGTTCAAGTGCGTGCCAGGCCGCACCCACGCGCCCTTCAGAATCGGCTCGGCCGCTGCGGTCACGGTGCAGACAATGTCAGCGTGGCTCACTGCTTCTTCCACGCTTCCGGCCGTCGAAATCGGCACGGCGAGCTCGGCCTGCATCCGGGCGGCGAAAGCCTGGGCGCGATCGGGCGAACGGCCCCAAACGGCGATGGATTCGATGTCGCGCACTTTGCCGATGGCTCGCGCATGGGTCTCGGCCTGTTCACCATAGCCCAGGATCGCGAGGCGCCGGGAGTCTTTGCGGGCCAACACATCGGTGGCGACGGCACTGGCCGCTGCGGTTCGGATGGCCGTGACCTCGCCCGCATGGACCACACAAACGGGAGCGCCCGTGTCGGGATCGAACAGAATGACCAAGCCTTGGTGCGACTGAATTCCCTTGGCGAAGTTATCCGGGAAGACGCTGATCAATTTCGCGCCGAACGTGGCTTTCTCGCCCATGGCACCGGGCATGATGCCGAATAGGCGACCCTTGGACAGCGGAATAATCGATCGTAGAAGCTGCCTGGTCTCGCCCTTCGAGAAGGCGATCATGGCATCGCGAACGATGGGGATGCAGACATCGTAGGTGAGCCGCCGGGCGACTTCTTCGCGGTCGATGAATCGCATAATGATGGCGTCCCCAAGGGGATTCGAACCCCTGTTATCGCCGTGAAAGGGCGGTGTCCTAGGCCGGGCTAGACGATGGGGACTTTCCGGGAAGGAGCCTGCAGAAACTAATGTAACACGGCGTCCGGGCCGCCTACAGGGTCTTCAGGAACGCGATCAGGTCGCTCTTTTCGGCGTCCGACAGTTGGTCCGAGTAGGACGGCATTCCATTGCCGCCATCGTTGACCATCGCGCGCACGTTGGCTTCGTTCACCGGCTTGCCGTTCTTCAGCTTGTCGTGCTTGAACAGCCCCTTGAGCCCGGGGCCGACCTTGGTTTCTTCGCTGTCGGAGTTGTGGCACACCGAGCATTGATCAAAAACTTCTTTGCCCTTCGCGGCGTCGCCCGGCTTCTGCGCCATCAATCCACCTGCTAAAACCGCGCCGACGGCGCAGCCTACGATCCAATTCCGCATTCGGATTCCTCCACTGGGATGTTACTCAACCAGTCTACAATGACGGCGGAAGGGAGTCATCTGGGAGATAAGGATATCTTGTGTGGTCGATTCATTGGCGTCCGTAACGTTGCAGCAAACGCTCCCGCACAATTTGGCGCACGTTCTCTGAGCTTCGAGAACCGCCTTCGAGGATGCCGATGCACTTCGCTGCGGCCTCGTGCAGCCGACGCTGTTCGGCATCATCATCGCGTTTCTTGAGACGAACGTTCTTCCGCGTGGCCATACTCCATTTGTAACGTATCCTCGGCGCTCCCGTTAGAATGTTCCTATGGTCAAAACTCTGAAGGAAGGCGACGCCGCGCCTGCGATTCAAGTCGAGGATGACAAAGGACAGCCGTTCTCGCTCGCCTCGCTCAAAGGCAAGAACGTGGTGCTGTACTTTTATCCCAAGGCGGATACGCCCGGCTGCACGCGCGAGTCCTGCGAGTTTCGCGATCATTCGAAGAAGTTCACCAAAGCCGACACCGTGATCGTCGGCGTGTCGCCCGACAAAGCGGCCGCGCAATCCAAATTCAAGGACAAGTTCGATCTGCCGTTCACGCTGCTGGCCGACGTGGAGCACAAGGTGGCCGAAGCCTACGGGACGTGGGTGGAAAAGAGCATGTACGGGCGCAAGTACATGGGCATTGAGCGCAGCACGTTTCTGATCGGCAAGGATGGCAAGCTCAAGAAGATCTTCCGCAAGGTGAAGCCGGATGGGCATGCGGAGCAGGTTTACGAAGCGCTGCAATCGGCATGAGCGATCAGAAGCTATAGCGCAGGGCCAGCAACCCGAACGAATTGCGGTGAAACTGGCCCAGGAAATCGCCGTCGTCCCCGCGAATCCAACTGTATCCGGCCGTGGCGCGCCAATGCTGCCCGAAGGATTGCGAATACTCGGCGCGAATCCAGCTTCCCCGGCCGTTCTGGCGTACGGCGGCATCCACCGCCACGCTGCGATTTGAATCGATCGTATACTGTGCGTGCGCCAGAATCGCTCGCGCAAAACCGAGCTCGGGTGAAAACTGCAGCGTCGGAGTCCGGGCGGTGATGGCGTCGCCCGCGTACCCGGCCACGATGGAAAGCTCTTTGATCTGGCGCTCGAACTGGAGCACGTAAATGACGTACTCGTCTTGCTGGCGATCGGGCGACGTGTAGTACGCGGCCTCGGCTTTAACGGTGAACCAGCGCAAAGGAACGGCGGCGTCAGCTCCATAGAGACGCAGTTCTGGATATGTCCGGAAAAACCCGTCCAGCGCGCCTTGGAATACGGGCAGCGAATTGAAGCCGTCATAAAAGCTGGCCGAGAACTCGTAGCCCGATCCGATGTGATTCCAACGCGCGCCAAAAGCCGAGCGGCCCGGATACTCGGCCCCCAGATCCACCAGCGAAATCCCGGCGACGGTCTGTGGAAGCACGGTCCAGCGCTCGTTGATGAGCGGCGTGCGGCTGGGCGTGAAACGCGGCTGCCAGACGAAGTCGAACGAATCCGTACCGGTGTCGTACGTGACGCGCGCAGCCAGGACGGCCAGAAAATCGGGGTCGGTGACAGTGAGAAAATCCTTGGGCGCGAAACGATCGGTTGGATTCAGAATGTCGGCCTTGCCCCAGCGGATGAACTGCTTGCCGAACTCGGCCGTGAGTTTTCCCTTCGTGATGGTAGCGTTGAACTCGCGCAGTGACAGCGCGGGACGCTGCAGCGAACGATCCTGCCAGTCCAGACGCGCCGTGCGTTCCGCTTGTTCATGCGTGTCGAAGCGCGCGTCGAACGATCCTGCCAATCGCAGCCAAGGCAGCGCCTGGTACGACGCTTCATATCGAAACAGGCTGTCGTCGACGGCTTGGCCGCTGTCGTTGGGCGCCGTTTCGGGATACAGCGTGAGATCGCTTTCGAGATACCCGCGCTGGCTGAAAGTTTGCGCGGCTAGTGGAAGCGAAAAGAGCACAGGCAAAAGCGCCCGGGCGAGTTTACCCACGCCTGAGGGCCTCCAATGTAAAATCCTCATCTTTCATCGGCGCGTTATATTCGAGCTTCTCCAGCTTCAACACCGTCCGGCTTTTGCGATTCGCGTCGTACACTTCCACGGTGCGCGGCGTCCAAATGCCGCTAACGTTTTGGATGTCGCTGTAGTGAATGCGCCGGATCAGCTTGGATTGTGAATAACTTTCGATTTGAGCCACCGTGTAGTTGTCCTTGCGAACCCAAACCACGGACGACGTGTATTGCGACGATTTCGACTGCCTGGGCTTCGATTCGATCTTCCAGCACGCGACGCCGTCGATAGTGTCGTCGCCCATGAGCTTGTAATCGAACTGATCCACGTCGCGTTCTTCCAGATCTTCGAAGCTGAAATCGGTACCGAAGAACCGCGTGGAGCGGTCCTGGGCGGCGATGCGGCGGTCGCGTTCGATGGCGGGCGTCCACATCCATTGATCCGACGCGCGGTCCGTGTGATTGACAATCAGCAGCGCGACACCTTTCACTTCGGCGGGCGCGGTGAAGCGCAGGATCGATTTGCTGGCGCCGTACGATCCGATGCGCCGGTACTCCCAGCGCTTGATGCTGACTTTGTTCGATGCGCCAACTACTTCGAGCGTGCCTTCGTACTGCTGCGATTTCGACCGCGACCGGTTTTCCGATTCAGCCACGATTTGTCTTGCGTCCTGTGCGAAACCGAGCGAGCTAAGCAAAAGGCAGAACGCGAAGGCTCTACTCATATTCCAATGCCTCGACGAGTGATCCCCGTACCGCCGTTTCTGCTGGCGCGATCGCTGACAAAAACGCTACCAGCAAGATCCCCGGCAACAGCAGCAGCGCGATGGAATACGGATATTCGTAGCTGAGCCGCAGACCGGCCATATCTTCGGCCGAGATGTGCAGGCTGTAGTAAAGCTGCAATGCGCCCAGCGCCAACCCCAAAATCAATCCCACCGTACCCACCGCCAGCGCCTCCAGCCAGATGGTGCCCCGGACTTGATTGCGCAGGCCGCCCACCGCTTGCAACACGCCCAACTCGCGGCGGCGATCGGTGATCGACACGGTCAAAGTGTTCACGATCCCGAGTATAGCCACCAATACCGCGACCGCGATCTGCACGTAGGTGATGCCGAACCACTGATCGGTTAGCCGCAGAATGTAGCGGCGCACGTCTCGATTGGTCAGAACGAACAACCGGCGCTGATTGCCGAAAGCGTCAAGAATCCGGCGCTTTACATCCGCTTCCACGGCTCCCGGCGCAAGATAGATGCGGAAGATGTTCACCGTGCTGTCGTTCCAATAGCGCTTATAAAGCGCGCGATCGATGAGCAAACTGCCTTGCTGATCGGAATAGTCGGTTACCACGCCGGCGATGGGAAGGCGCAGCGCGCCGCTGGGTGTCGGAATGTCCACCACGTCGCCGAGCTTGAACCCGCGCAACAGCGTGAAGTTCTCCGAAGCCAGCACGGCTTTGCCTTGCTCGGCCAGCCGGAACATCTCTTCGGTATTGCCGGCCACGGGCGGCAGCGTGGCGTGCTTACGGAGCTCCTTGATATCGGCCGCGACGAACATGGTCGGCGTGCCCTGGATCTCGATGCGGGCATCGCGCACCATTTGGACCTGGCCGACGCCCGGAATCGCGCGTAACTGCGCACCCATCGATTCAGGAAACCGAAAGTCGCGCTGCGTGAGATTCTGCGACGGCGACACGAACAAGTCTGGATTCAGAGCCACCGTGAGCCAGCCGAAAATCGAATCGTAGCTGGCGCGTGTGAGCCCGCCCAGCGCGACCACTAGAGCGAGCGACAGCATCAGAGCCGCCACTGCACCAGACGTTCGCCGGGGCGCTTGCAGCAAGCTGTCGGCCGCGAGCGTGCCTTCCACGGGACGCATCCAGCGCAATAAGGGACGCAGCGCGCGCGCCAGAAGAACCGCAAACGTGGGCGTCAGCAACAGTGCCGCCAGGACGGCCAGCGCATCGCCGACATAGAAGAAGATGCGGTATCGCTCAAGCAGAAGGCATCCCGCCGCCGCGATCGCGACCACCAACGCGGCGATCCTTCGAGTGCGATTCTCGCCGGCGCTCAGCTGCTGGTACTTGCCTTTCTGCAACGCCTGCACTGGATCGACGCGCGCCGCGCTACGGGCCGGAATGATGGCCGCGACTACGCTCGTGACAACGCCCAGCACCACCGCGAACGTCATCAAAGTTGGATCGGTCGAGATCTCGTCCGCCTTTTGCGCGATGCCGTAGATCTCGCCCAGCAGCGATCCGATGTAGCCCGTCATCCCACGCGCAATCGCGATGCCCGCCAGCACTCCGATGACGGATCCGAACAATCCCGCCACCACGCTTTCACCCAGGAACAGCGTTCGGATCTGTCCCCGCGTGGCCCCGAGTGCCCGCAGAATCCCGATTTCCGCGCGCCGCTGCGTCACCGCGATTTGGAATGTGTTGTAGATGATGAACATCCCGATGAACAGCGCGAATACGCTGGTGATGTTCGCAGTCATGGTGTAGACGCGCGAGATGGAATCGAACTGCTGCGCGCGCGCCGACGGCTCTTGCACCTGGAATCCAGGCCCCAACAGCGCCTGCAGCTTCGCCGTCACCTGTTCGAGATTGGCTCCGTCTTTCAAGGCGAGATCGATGCGATCGAACTTGCGGCCGCGTCCGAAAATCTTTTGCGCGGCGTAGACGTCCATCACCGCCAGATTGCCGCCGAAGGCGCTGGTCAGCCCGCCCGATTTCATGACGCCACGAATGGTGAACAGCTTCTGGCCGTCCATGGTGCTCATCGGAACCTTGGCGCCGAGGCCCAGGTGATTCTCGCGCGCGTAGGTATCGGTCACCATCAGCGAATCGGGTTGAGCGAGGAACACCAGCGGATCGTCGATGGCGTCGTCACTCGATTCCAGATCGTAGTCGCGCAGGCTGCGGTCGCCCGTCATGTCCACTCCCAGGATCAGGAGATTGCCCTGCCCTTGAACACCCGTGCTGACCACCGCTTCGATCACCGGCACCGCGACGCGCACGTCGTTTACAGCTTGGACGCTGTCCAGCACAGTCTCCTCGAAACCGGTTTCGCCCGCCGAAATCTGCAATTGCGTGGATCCCGCAATGCGATCAACGGTCTGATGAAACGCGTAAACCACCGATTGATTCGCGGTGTGGATGCCCACAAACACCGCGACGCCCAACACGATTCCCGCGATGGTGAGCAACCAGCGTGGCAGGTGCTGCCGGACATACGGCCAGCTAATGAGCTTGAGCAGGATCATGAACAGGAATACCCAATTTGCCCGCGCGATCTTCCTCAATGCGGCCATCGCGCAACGCGACCAGACGCGCACAGCTCTCGGCCACGTGAATATCGTGCGTGACTATCAGGACGGTAGAGCCCAGCCGCTCGTGCACATCGCGAATCAGCGCCAGAATCTCCGCGCCGGTGTGCGTGTCCAGGTTGCCGGTGGGCTCATCGGCCAGCAATACCGGCGGATACACCGAAAGCGCGCGTGCGATGGCACAACGCTGGCGTTCGCCGCCAGAAAGCTCGTCCGGCAGGTGTTCCCGCCGCGGGAAGAGGCCCACCAGATTCAACAACTCGTTGACGCGTTCCTCGATTTTCTTCTTGGGCCAGCCGCGCAGATGGAGCGGGATGGCGACGTTTTCCTGGCACGACAGCGTCGGCAGCAGATTGAAGAACTGGAAAATGAACCCGATCTTGTCGCGGCGCATCCGGGTCAATTCGTCGTCGGAAAGGCCGCTCAGGCGGCTGCCGTCGATTTCAATTTCACCCGACGAGGCGGTGTCCAATCCGCCGATCAAGTTCAGCAGCGTCGACTTGCCCGAGCCCGACGGCCCGACGATGGAGACCATCTCGCCGCGCCCAATCGAGAGGTCCACATTCTCCAGAGCCGTAACCTTGCGCTTCCCCTGAAAGACTTTGCTGACGTTCGCGAGCCCGATCACTACTGCTATCATGACCGAAAATCGATGCGCATCGGGATCGACGCTGGAGGCACGTTCACTGATTTCATTGTTTGCCGCGACGACGGCTCGATCGAGACGTTCAAGCTGCGCTCGAACCCGCGTTCTCCAGCCAGCGTGATCCTGGCCGGTCTGGCGCAAGCTGAAGGTTCGCGCCGCGCCGAAGTGATTCACGGTTCTACCGTCGCCACCAACGCGTTGCTGGAACGAAAAGGCGCGCGAGCCGCGCTGGTCACCACCGCCGGCTTTGAAGACGTCATCCACATCGGCCGTCAAAATCGCGCCGAGCTTTACAACCTCACGCCGATGCTGCGATCGCCCATCATCCCTCGCGCCGTGTGTTTCGGCGTGCGCGAGCGAACCTATTTCGATGGCACCGTGGCCCAATCGCCATCCGCCGCTGAGATCGCGCGTTTGAAAACTCGGCTCCGCCGCGCGAAAGTGCAATCCATTGCCATCTGTTTCTTGCACGCCTATCGCAATCCTAAGAACGAGAAGCTCGTTGCGGAGGCGCTCGAAGGCCTCGGCTATCTTTGCGCCTCTCACGATGTCTGCCCGGAATTTCGTGAATACGAACGCTCATCCACCACGCTGATCAACGCCTACGTCGGCCCGCTGATGGATCAATACCTCGCCGAGCTGGAACGCACCAGCCGTCACCGGATCGCGATCATGCAATCGAACGGCGGTTTCATGCCGACCAAGGAAGCGCGCAAGCATGCGGTCCGCACCGTGCTTTCGGGACCCGCCGGCGGAGTGGTTGGAGCGTTTGAAGTGGCCAGGCTCTCCGGTTTCTCCCGGATTCTCGGCTTCGACATGGGTGGCACGTCGACCGACGTCAGCCTTTGCGACGGCCAGCCGCGCGAAACATTGGAGGCATCCATCGGTGCACTTCCGGTCCGCATTCCGATGCTCGATATCCACACGGTAGGCGCGGGCGGCGGCTCCATTGCGCGCGTGGACGAAGGCGGGCTGTTGCGCGTGGGTCCCGAAAGCGCCGGCGCCGATCCTGGACCGGCCTGCTATGGCAAAGGCGCCCATCCCACGGTGACCGACGCGCACGTTGTACTAGGGCGCATCGCGGCAGACCAACTGATCGGCGGTAAGATGCACCTCAATGCCGCACGGGCTGCTACCGCGGTGGATTCCATCGCCCGCGCGCTCAAGATCACCCGCATTGCCGCAGCCCAGGGCATCCTGCGCGTCGCGAACGCCAACATGGAACGGGCCATCCGCTTGGTTTCGGTGGAGCGCGGCTACGATCCTCGCGATTTTGCGTTGGTGGCCTTCGGCGGCTGCGGCGGCCTGCATGCCTGCGAAATCGCACAGGAGCTCGGCATCCAAACCGTACTTGTTCCTGAGCACGCCGGCGCCTTGTCCGCGCTTGGCATGCTGCTCGCCGATCGTGTCCGCGATCATGCTGCCGGCGTGCTGCATCGCCCGGATCTGGAGCGCGAATTCGAGCGCCTGGAACGCGTCGCGCGAAAAGACTTGCCCGGAGCCCAGCTCGTGCGCTCCGCCGATATTCGCTACACCGGCCAAAGCTATGAGCTGACGGTGCGTTGGGAGGCCGATGATCCGGCGGCGTCTTTTCATCAAGAACATCAGCGCGTCTATGGTTACTCGAATCCCGAACGCGCCATCGAGATTGTGACCATTCGCGTGCGCGCCCGCATGGCCGTTCAAAAACCGGAATTGACCACGAGGAACTTTCGGTCCAGCCGCGCGGAAAAAGTTGTCATCCGCCGCATCCACAGCGCCGGGGCTTGGTGCGACACTCGCGTTTACACCCGTTCCAACTTATTGAAGACCGCCGCGCGCGGCCCCGCTCTCATCGTCGACTACGGTTCCACCACACTCGTCCCGCCCGGCTGGCGCTTTTCCATAGACAAGTTGGGGACTCTGAAAATCAACCGTCTCCGCAAGCCATGAGCCAGGACCAAGGCCATGAATCCTCCCGCTAGAATCCAGCCGTAGTTTGGCTCGGGAACGACCGTCACGGGAGGAATGATCGGAGGCGGCAAGGGACCGGATGGCGGAGGATGATGCCTGTGAATGGGCGGGATGATCGGGAATAAAGGAAACCAGATGCCCCCGCCGGGCTTGATCGGTGTCACCTGCGGCAAAATCGGAACTGAGGGAGTCAATTCTTCAGGTGGCGGCGGCAGTGTTGGAGCTTCCACCGGCAGCAGCGGAAACTTGTACGCAAATACGGGAACATCCACTGGTGCGTCCAACACCTTTTCGGTTGGCTCATTTGGGCGGATCGGCAACATCGGAAAGGCCGAGTAGCAATTCAGGCATCGGCCGCGGGCAATGTGTACGCCGTCGGTGAAGACCGTCTCACCCGCACGGAGCGTGAGCTTTTTCGCGGTCCAATAAATCTTCTCTCCGTAGCGGTAGGAAACATATCCGGAAAGAGCCGTGGACAACTTCACTTCATGAAGCACCGCCAGGTCGAAGTTGGCGTAGTTGGCCCGGACATCCGGTCTGCTCATGTCGAGCTTGGCGTCCTCCACGGTCGCCGCGCCGCCCGGCACGATGGAGTAGGGATAAACTTTGCGGGTCTCTTCTTCCAGGACGAAGGACCTTTGATAGACAATCTTGCGAGTGGGCCGGACCATCAGCCTTTGTGCAATACGGTAAATTCGTGGCCTTTGATTGCGAATCACCCCTACGGCCAGCGACGTTGATGCCACGCTGAGCACGCCAACGATGAGCGCCGCAAGATGCCAAACGCGGTGCAACTTGGCCGGTTCCAAAAGAAAGGGGGACTGCCGAGCCCCGCTACAGCGACAACTTGTAGCGTCATCTGCAAGCCTCGAATGACACGCCGAGCATACCTTGACCACGTTGTGACAAGATTATCTCTACTTCTGTAATAGAACTCAACTGCGTGCCATGTCCTAACCGTTAGAGCCCAGACGTATGCGGGGCGCTTTCCGACAAGGAAAACAACTTCCTTCGTGATACATTCAACTCAGTTGGGCCCTTAGCTCAGCGGTTAGAGCAGCGGACTCATAATCCGTTGGTCGAAGGTTCAAATCCTTCAGGGCCCACCAACTCGCGATCAGAACTGGGTTCACCAACTGTAGTACTTTCCGTTTCGGGTCGCCGATTGACAGTACGGGGGCTAGGGCATTTTTCTTTTTGGCTCGCTGACCCGATCATTGGTACGAGAATCACGCCAGTCCTAGTTGTGATTAAATATCTCCTTTGTAATCAGTTATAAAGTGGTTTACAGACGGGACATACGACCGTAGTACTGAGGTACTTACTCCGGCTTGACGACCCGTAAAACTTAGGGTAATAGTAATACTGGTACCTTGAAGGAGGACCGGTAAATGAAGAAAACACTTCTGCTGTTTGCAGTTGTTCTCGGCCTGAGTCATTCGGCTTTTGCTGGCTCATGCACCACTGAGACTCTTGATAAATACCTCGCGTTAGGCTCGGGAGGTTGCACAATCAACGACCTCACTTTCAGCGATTTCCACTACCTCTCTGCCACGGTTGCGGATGGGAGCATTCTCGTGAATCCCGATATCTCGACACCGGGCGAAACTGGCCTGGACTTCAACAACTTTTGGGGCGCGGCTCCCGGCTTTTCCGTGGACTCGGCCATCAGCTTCACGGTGGCCTGTAACGATGGGTGCCTCATTGACGATGTGGTATTGGTTGCCGGGGGAGCGGGCGCAACCACACCGGGCTCGATCGCTGACGCGTCCGAGACGTCGCCGGCGCTGATGGGAACATCCCTATCGGTGGGCGCCGCTTTCGGAAGCCCGACCGTTTTGATGGAGTCGGACACCACGTTTAAGCCAGTGGGTTCTCTCACCGTAACCAAGGATATTGGGGCTTCTGGAGGGGAGCTTAATACAGGAATAGGACATGGCTCCCAGATCAGCGATGTGACCAATCTGTTCTCGACAACAACTCAAACCTCAATGACGCCGGAGCCATCTTTGTTGATCCTGAGTGCAGGACTTTTGGGTTTGGTACCGGTCGCCCGACGCAAATTCGGGCGTTGATTCTTAGTCTTCGGTGATCGAGAGCATGTGTAGTGGGTACTTTCCGCAGCGAACTGCGCTGGCCGTTTCCACGTCGAAGAGCGGTCGGAGACCACGCGCCAGCGAAGGGTACCTTTGCCGCGGAAAGTAGGCCCACTACCGCTCACCGCAGTTTTGTTCCGCGTTTGGTAGTGTCTGTTCTTTCATTCTTAACGTTCTAGAGCTGGACCCTGCGTGTCCTAGCGGTCGGAAGGCTGTCTGAGTGCCGCGCCCAGAGGATAAGTGTGTCCTCCGCGCTGTCTCACCACGCCGTCCAAATCTGAACTATCGAAGTACAGGATATGGAGATGAGCATGGCAATTAGCACGAACGGATTCTGGATCGGGCGCTTAGCGCGCGGGTGCGCTGTAGTGTTCTTGCTCGCGGCTTTGTCCGGCTGTGGCGCGTCGAAGCAAAGCCATGTGGCGAAGGGAAACAAACTCTTCGCGGCCGCCAAGTATGACGAAGCAGCTCTAAATTACCGCGCCGCCATCCAGAAAGATGCCGGTTTCGGCGACGCTTATTATCGCCTGGGACTCACCGCCATCAAGCTCGACCAGGCTCATGACGCCTACAGTGCTTTGTTTCGGGCGGTTCAATTGCTGCCCGAGAGCGTCGAAGCTAAAACGAAATTCGCGGACGTGTGCCTCAGCCTGTATCTCGCGGACCCCAGCCATCCGCAGATCCTGTACACGCAAATCAGCAATCTTTCAGAGCAGTTTCTTTCCAGGGATCACAATTCTTATGAAGGGCTGATGCTGAAGGGCTATCTGGCTTCGACGGATAGAAAGCCGAAAGAGTCGATTGATTACTTCCGTAAGGCGCTTCGAGTGGACTCGTCCAACGCCGGCGTGGTCACCGAACTCGCGCACCTCTTGATTCAGGAAGGGGAAGCGCCAGAAGGCGAACGGCTGGCAACGAAGTTGATCGGTGAAAAGACCTCGTACGGTCCGGTTTACGACCTCATGTACGGTTTTTATCTCCAAGCCAACCGGCCCGTAGAAGCTGAGAAAGTCCTAAAAGCGAAAACGAACAACAACCCAAAGAACGCCAGCTACGTTTTGCAACTTGCCCGCCACTACAACCGCGCGCACAACACCGCGGATATGACCCTCGCCTTGCAGCGTCTCCTGGACGATCCGAAGGATTACCCGCAAGCGCGGCTTTGGGTCGGCGACTTCTACCAGGGGCTTCGGGACTACTCGCAGGCGATCTCCTACTACCAACAGGGTGCAAACGCCAGTCCGGAAGCCAAAACGAAGTTGGTCTATCAGACCAGAAATGTTTTGACTTTGCTCAGCCAGGGGAAAAAGGAAGAAGCCACTCGTTTAGCCGAACAGGTCAAGAACGAACATCCCAAGGACAGTGCCGCGCTTCGTCTGCACGCCGACATTTTGCTGGATAACGGCAAGCGAGAAAGTGCGGACACCGCTGCGCAGGAGCTCCAGGCGCTTTCCAGCCAGACTCCAAGCGATGTTTCCTTGCGGCTGCAGTTGGGCCGTGCTTACCGGCTGAAGGGAGACTTGGAAAGCGCGCGAACCCAGTTTCTGGAAGTTACCCGCCAGCGGAGCGATCTCTTGCGGGCGCGTTACGAACTGGCGGAGATCGATCTGATCCAGCATCGACCGCAAGACGCGGTGAAGCAGGCCAATGAGATTCTGCATACTCAGCCGAACGATCGCCGGGCCCGGCTTCTTTACGCCAGCGGCTTGATCGGAACGGGTGATGGAGAGACGGCGCGGGCCGTATTGACGCGGCTGATCAACGATTTCCCCAAAGATCCCGAGCCACGGGTGCAATTGGGAATTCTCGCGCTGACTGAGAGGAATTTTCCGCGGGCGATCGACATCCTGGGCAAGTATCGCGCCATTGGTGATGCCCAAATCTTCGCGGCCCTTGCCAACGCCTACATGAACCAGAAGCAATTCGACCAGGCTCGTGCGATTTTGAACGAGGGCCTGGGCAAGTGGCCGGCATCTTCCGATCTCCAGGAGCAGCTCGCGCGTACGGA
>Ga0209517_10006082_pt1 | contig 15060 bp, 16 predicted proteins | sample PeaSoiMetSII2010_FD_187695 | JGI IMG/M metagenome (GOLD analysis project Ga0209517, IMG submission 187695) | Peat soil microbial communities from Weissenstadt, Germany - SII-2010 (SPAdes) (version 2) | ecosystem: Environmental > Terrestrial > Soil > Wetlands > Peat | place: Germany... | reverse complement strand
CCTGCTGGCTCCACTGGCGCAGTAGCCATTCGGCCGCCCCGTGCAGCCCGGCGTCGGCGTCGTCCCGGTACAGGCCGAACAGCTTGGGCAGCAGTACGTCCCGCTCGCTCGGCGCAAGCTCTTTCTCCCCAAATTCCCCCAGGGCCAGCAGCAAGGCACGGCGAACGGACACATCCTCTTCCTCATCGAGCCACTTGACGATGGCCTTCGGGTCGGCCCCCAGCGGACTCAGGCGGTGGATCAGGTAGCTCCGCACCCTTGGGTCCGGGCTGTGCCGCAGAACCGGCCACACCTTGTCGGCCCGGCCCATCCTCAGCAGAGCCACCGCCGCATTCGCCTGCCGTTTGGCCAGATGCTCCTTGTCGTCTTCCGGCACCACCGGCCGGTGCCAGACCGAGGCCGTCACCAGGGGTTGGTCCGCCCCAACCTCTCTTACCGAGAGGGACGCCGGGCGGTAGCCCCGGTCGAACAACGCCCGGCAGCGGGCCAGGTGCCCCGCCGGGTCCAGGCCGTGGACCTCGCTGGAGGACCGCCCCGCCGCCGAATGCCACACGGCGCTGTAAAGCCGCTCCGGCCGACCCGCCCACAGCAGGGCCACGAAGTCCGCCCGCCCCTGGATCGGATCGAGGTCCGGGTCGCTCTGCATGTGCCGGTAATCGGAGTAGCCGCTGGCGACCGCCTCCTGGAGCCAGGCGGCGGCCCGATCCCCATAGGACTTGCTCCGGGCAGCGTCCTTACCGGCCACTGCCTGGGAAGCCAGGGCATAGGCGCAGGCCGCATCGTACAGGAAGCTGGCTGGCTTGGCGTTGGCGGTGATCGCCGCCTCTAGCCGCTTGAGGCCCTCGGCGTCTTCCCCCAGATAGGCCGACACCACCGCCTCCAGATACGCCTTCTGGCTGGCCTCGGTGCCGAGTTCCTGCAACGTGGCGAGGTCGGCCTTGGCCTCCTTCGCTTCGCCGAGATGGGCGTGGGCGATAGCCCGCAACTGATAGGCCGGGGCCAATTTGGGAAACTGGCCGATCACCCAGGACAGATGACAGATCTTCGAGAGCTTGGTCGAACTCGGCCCGATGGAAATGCGCTTCGGCCCGCCGGAAGCGGGCGTTGGCGTCCTCCGGCTTGGCTCGCAGTTGCTTCTCGGCCTCAGCGAGTTGCTGCGTGAACCGCTCCCTGGTGCCGGGGATTGGCCCCGCCTGGCCGACCTGGACATCGACCTGCAATTCCCCAGCATGGTTGTCGCCGGAGTAGTCGGCCTCGGTCATGTCGAAGGAGTGGTCCGCCGTGGCTGCCGGGCCTTGGGCTTTGGTCCAGACGACTCCAAAGCGTGCTTTCCCATCCGTACCCGCCAATGGCGACAATAGAGTGAGACGGTAGCCATCCGTGCGAAGGGAGGCCGCCTTCGTTTGCAGTTGATCCACGTCCAGGCCGACTTCCAGGTGAGCAATGCCTGCATCCGCCGTAGACTTAACCCACAGGGCGGCGTAGTGTTCCGTGGGGCCATTCTCGGCAGGGTGCAGGTAGCCGCTCACGTCCACGGGCCGGAACCCTTGTCGTTGCCGCTCCGCATCCTGCGTCCGCATCCCTTCGGCGGAGAGGCTGTGTGCCAGGTGCCAATCCTGGCCGTCCCGTGTCCAGACCGCCGCCACCTGCACCGCCTTCCCAGCCAGATACGGGCGAAAGCGGGTAGGCCGATAACCCGAAGACCGTAGCCCTCGGCCAAAGTCAGGAAGTCCCCCAACAGCATCGTCTGCGTGAAGGCGAACCGTTCGGTCAGGATGCCCTGGGCCGCCTCGATTTGCTGTTTCAGTGCCGGAGCAGGCTCCTGCCACGAGGGGTTCAGCGGGGCGTTGTTCCACTTCGGTTGCGGTTGCTTGTCTACCTCGGCGCTCAGGAGCGATGCCGCCTGCTCGCCGTGGGCCTGGCACTTCGGGTACAGGACGGCGAACTGCTTGTCGTCGCCGTCCAGGAGCAGGTCGGCCAGAACGCTGGAGTGGTCGCTGGCCTAGTCGGCGAGGATGGTGGTGGCGAACGAGCGCTCGGCATCTGGCCGCCCTCGGTTGCGGTAGACCTCGGCCAGTGGCTCCAGCAGTCGCTCCCGCACGGGACGGAGCATCTCCAGCAGAGGCGTGTAGTGGCTGGGGTTCTGCTGCATGGCGGCGAGCAGGTGACCGGTGACGAACGCCGATGCCTTCTGCCAGCGCCGCCGGTTGCTGTCGTCCTCGGTCACGTCGTAGCTGGTCAGGGCACAGGCCGCCCGGAAGCGCTGCTCCGGCTGCACCTGCGCATCGTCCAGCACGCCCCACAGCCGCTCGATCAACTCCTCCTTGTGCGGCTGCAAGGCGTCCCGGATGACAGCCACTTCCTGCGGCTCGCCGCCAAACAGCCGCCCGTACAGGTACTCCACCTGGCCCTGGTCCACGGGCAGCAGCGCTAGGCTGGCGTGCAGATGTTCCTTCAGATGCTCCTTGGAGTTATCCGGGGCCTCTTGGGCATGGCGCAACAACAGGGGATCGGCCCAGCGGCGGTAGTGCGGCAGTTGTTCCACCAGGCGTGGTACATCCCCCGTTTCCACAGTGACAACGGTCTCGACCAGCGCTTCGGCCCGCAGCCGGCCGTGGATTTCGTAACCGCCCCAACCGAGCAGCGACAAGACCAGCAGAAGGGCCATACCCCGCACGACATGGTAACGGGTCGCCTTCCGCATCATCTTCTGCTGCGGCGGCGGCGTCCAGTCCGTCTTGCGGGTGAGCAGGCGGATGTTGGCCCACTCCCACCAGGCGGGCAGATGCCGGTTCTCCGGCTTGGCGCTCCACAACGCTGCTCGTTCCGTCAGGCGAAGTTCGGCCCTTCCTCGCCTCGTCTCCTTCTGCTTGCGGGTGAGCCAGTCCCGCAAGGAATGGACGAGGTAGTCGTGTGTCAACACGAAGAACCGGCCGCCCGCAGGCCCAAGCGTCGGCTGGCCTTCCCCCTCCACCCCTTCGGGGTCGGTCGGCGTGATGAGACGCAGTTCCCCGTCGAGGATGCGCAGCAGGGCGTCGAAGTCCCTGGGCCGTCCCCCATAGCCCGATGCGGCCAGCAAGTCCTGGTGCGAACGCATCTGGCCCTTGATGTCGGTCCCGGTTTCTGGCAGCAGGCCCTTCAAGACGGCCTGGGCGGCTCGCTGGTGCAGTCGGTACTGCGGCGGGGCGGTCGCAGCGGCGCAGGTTTCTTCGAGGAAGGTGACGCCCACCCCCTCCATGCCGCCGATTTCCTTCAGGGTGGCGGGAGTCCACGGCTTGCCCTTCACCATCTCCGCAAAGAGGGCCAGTCTTACGGAGATGATCTTCCCGTCCTGGGACAAGCCTGCAACGGCTTGATCGAGGAAAGAAGCCTGCGCTTTCGTCAGCGCTGAGGCGCCTTCCGGCAGCGCCCCAAAAGCCCGGCCGAATGCCGTCAGCACTTTCTTCGCATGGCGTGGGTCGAAGAGATCGACCAGCGCCATATTGCGGCCCTGGAGAAGCTCGACCTCCAGGTCGCCCATAAAACGGCTGACGGCGAGCCAGAAATCGTCCCGCACCATGACGACGCACTGCACACGGCCGCCGTCGCATTGCCGCAGCGATTGCGCCAGTTCCGGGTTCTCCTCCGCCTTCTTGGCGTGCAGCCATTGCTCGAACTGGTCAAGGACGATCAGCACCTTCTTACCACCTGGAATACCTCTCCCTCTGCGAAGGGCAGCAATCGTCTCGATCAGGTCAAGATTACCCGGCAGGTCAGGACACGCCTTGCGTAGCCCCTTCAGCAGCCGGGCCTCCGTTTCATCGGGAGCCGCCTCGATATAGACCGGGATCATGTCGTCGGACAGCCGTGGCAGCAGGCCCGCCTTCACCAGCGACGACTTGCCGCACCCGGAAGGCCCGTAGAGCAGCCCCACGGCGAAGGTGTTGTCGGCGTCCCTCTCCTCGATCCGGTTTATCCAGAACCGAATGCTGTCGGGCAAACCATCTCGGTCACGGGGGCCGGGCAGCAGTTCGAGGAAGAAGTCCTTGTCATGGGCGTCGAAGGAGCGCAGGCCCTTCGGCACGATCTTGACGGGCTGGCTGTCCGAGGTCGGTGGAGTGGCCGTGGCCGATGAACGAGACGCTCCCGAAGCAGGGGAAAGCGGAACGACCGGCGTGCCCGAGGAAGAGCCCACGCCCTGCTCAGCGGAAGCGTACTGCTGGCTGACGCTCTGTCGGGCCAGGAAGTGCCGCAGGTCGTCGTCCAAGTCTTTGCCTGTCGAGTACCGCTCCGAGGCCCGCTTCGAGAGGGCTTTCAGACAGATGCGGTCCAGTTCCTTGGGGATACCATCGTCGATCTGCCGGGGCGGGCGAGCCTCGAAGCTGGTGATCTGCTCCAGAAGCTCCGCTCGTGTCTCGCCCCGGAAAGGACGCCGCCCGGTTAGCAGTTCGTAAAAGACCACGCCCAGGCTGAAGATGTCCGAGCGGCCATCGACCCGGTGGCCCTCGCCTCGGGCCTGCTCCGGGCTCATGTAGGGCACAGGGCCGCCGAACCCCGGCCCCTTGCCGAAGTCCTCTTCTCGCAAGGCCAAGCCGAAGTCGGCGACATGAGGCTCGCCGCCGGTGTCGATGAGAATGTTGGCCGGCTTGATGTCCCGGTGGACCAGTCCCTTCCGGTGGGCGTAATGGAGAGCTTCAGCTATCGTCGCAACGAGTTCCGCCGACTCGCTGAACGATGGCCTACTCTCCTTGAGCTTCTTGGCGAGGTCGCTGCCTTCGATGAACTTACTGACGACGAAGGGCAACCCGTCCTCGGTAGCGCCAACGTCGTGAACGGGGACGATATGCGGGTGGTCGAGGCTGGCGAGGATGCGGGCCTCGGCCAAGTATGCCTCAACGTCTTCGGGCGATGAAATCCGCTCCCGGTGCGGCACTTTGATGGCGACCGGGCGGTGAAGCTGGTCATCGTGGGCCAAGTAGACGATCCCGAAGCCTCCCTGGCCCAGCATCCGCTCCACTCGATAGCGACCGATGCGCTGCGGCAGGTTGGGCGGTGCGGCATCTACGCCGGGCACTTCAGGGGTGGTCGGGACGAGAGGGCCGGTCAGGACTTCGGGCTCGCTCCTGGGCGGCAGCCTCCCTGGGCGGCGGTCGGGATGCGGGATCGGCTGGCCTGAATGCTACCAGGGAGCAACGCTCGCCGCAAATGTTTACGCCGGCCGAGGAGCGTGCTGGCAGGGGTCAGGTTCGAGAACGTGCGCTCGACCTGGCGACAGCGCTCTTGCAAATGGCCGGGGAGCCGTTAAGATGCCGCCCTTATGTCTGCGGCACGCCGTCACGGATGACATCAACGTGTTGCGGAACAGCACGGAGGGGCTGGCCCACGGACGGGGTAGGCCCCTTGTTCTTCACCCGCCCCGACCGGCCACCCGATCTTGCCCCGTCAGCCCTGATTATTGACCGCAAACGCCCTTGGTCCCGGAAAACCTGCGCCTCAGCCGCAGAAAGCCCTTGCCTACGGGACGGCGGGCACTATACTGACCTACAGACGCCCCTACGGCACCGGACGTGCTACCCTTTCCCCTGCCCTTGAGAACACCTGCTTCTGAAACCTCTTCTCGTTGGCCTCACCAAATTCGCTGGGAACTCCATGACGATGCGGACTCATTCCGCCGGCCCGACCACGGGCGGCGCACCTTCTTCACACATCAGGCGCCTACAGCGTGCCTTCCTCGCCGCCGAACTCGACCTTGGCGAGCGGATGTATGCGGCGGGGATCGATGACGGCTTCCTCGGGGCGCAGATCGCCGCCCTGTGGCAGAGACTTCGCCGGGCCGAAGCGGCACGGCTCCCGCTCGGGCCACTCCTCGCCCAACGCCGGGAACTGCTGCTCCAATTGGCCGCTGCGGCGCTCGAAGTAGAAGCCCCGCTGCCGGGTGCCGAAGCCGAGTACGGCAGGGCGAGGACGGCCCAGGCGGCACTCAAGAAGGAAGCCGAAGGGAGAACCGTCACGGCAAGGCCCGAGTTGGCGTCGGTCGGCGCTTGAGGACCGGCACGCTGCTGGCCGGCGCCTCACGGCACAAGCCATCCCGCAGCGCCCCGTCCCCTCACTGCTCCGTGGACCGGGCCGACCTATTCTGGCCCCGTTCTTAATCCACGAAGGCGAAGCAGCGAAACGGCACTCGGCGGGCGACGGTGCCGTCCTCGAAAAACAGATCGGCGACCTCGGTGGGGCCTCGCTTCGTCTCCGCCACATAGGGCCGGACCTGCGCCTGGAGGCGGTCGCCCTTGCGGATGACGACTCGCTCCAACGGCTGTTTCGTCGAGTCTTCGAGATCGGCCACGAACTCGGCGGCGAACTGGATCGTGTGGGACATGATGCTTCCTCCGGCTGCGGCTCCACTACCCTGCGCTCAACCCACGTCAGCCAGTGCTGGTATCCGCCGGGTGTCGTCCTGTTCGGCGCTGCGCCGGTGTGCCCGACCGCTCTCGACACGCTTCGGCTGCGCCACCCGCAGCAGCAGTTGGCCCCAGCCCTCGTGGGCGGACGGAAGAAACGTCGGCCAGTTCTGCTCGGCGAAGCGGAGCGCCTCGTCGGGAGTCGTTCGCTGCCTCACTTCCGTGTACCAGAGATAGGCGGCGAACTGAGCGGACACCTTCAGCGGGTTCATGTGACCTCCTGGGTCAAATCCGGCGTTAGCAGCCCGTTGAAAAAGGCATCCAGAAGCTGAAGCTCGACCAATCATGCTCGCAGGAAATTCACTTGACCTTGAGCTTTGGAACGACTTTTTCAACGGGCTGCTAGGGAGGAAACGACAAGGTGCCGAGTTCAGCAGCAGACACGAGGCAAGCTGCGGGCCTCGTCCTCGGCCTGCGGTGCAGAACGATGGTGAAAGCAAGAGGCGTGCCAGCCCGACGAGTCTGAGCCCCTGCTCGGTGCCGGAGAAGCCCGAGCGGCCTCCTGTAGCCGCCCGCTCTTGGCGGTGTAACTTCTGTCCCGGTAACCGCTTTCGGGTTGAAGGAATCCAGCAGACGGTCTACATCGGCGGCGGGCAAGGGTGACGCCGAGGGAGGAGAAACTCGTGGGCCGACTGGTGACGGCGATGGCGATGATTGCCCCCAGTTTCCCTGGCTTCCCGGCTCGAATTTGGCGGTGAGGCAGAACTTCCCACAAGTGTGACGAGAGTTGCCTACCCTCGGGGTGCGCAGGTGGATTGCTGCCGTAGCAAGCCGGGCTCAACGCCCATTCGACCCTCCTTCCTTCTCGACCGATCTGCCGACTTCCTTCCTCGTCGGCACGGGGTTATACTGGCAGCAGTCGCCCGCCGTGAGATTCTGGTCACTTGCAGGCGGAAGCGAGGCCCCCAATGGACGAACCCGAAGCCGACGACCTGCGGCAGCAGTTTCAAGAGTTGCGTCAGGCGAAGGCCCGCTGGCAAGCCCTGGCGATCATCTCCCTGAGCGTCCTGGCGCTGCTCCTTACTGGCGGGCGGGGCCACCCTGTTGACGGGGGGACTGCTCATGGGTCAGCGGATGCGTGAAGAGGCGATGCGTGCCGAGGAGGCGGAGATGGAAGCCCGAGAGCAGGCCGAGCAGGCCCGGATGGAAGCCGAGCGGGCCAGGGATGCGGAAATGCAGGCCCGGATGCGTGCCGAGGAGGCCGCCCGCCAAGCCAAAGAGAACGGAAAAGCGGCCGAGCCAGGCCATCGATAAACGTACCGCAGGCCCATTCGCACTGCCGTTTCGAGCCTGACCGTCACGAACAGGGACGACCGGAGGCCAGGGCCAACACACGACTTCGCAGACCGACACGCCTGCGCTGCGGTCGAGAAACGAAAAGGCCCTCCCGGCAAGCAGGAGGGCTACTGCTGGAGGAGATCGCTCACTCCGACAGCACTTCGGCGAGTTCCTTGACCGCCTCCGCACCGAGCTTCTCGACCAGTCCCTTCACCGCCCGAATGTCCTCGACGCTGATGCCGCCGTTCGTGCCACCGACCCTGGGAGATGCCTTCGGCGGCGCCGGTGTCTTTGACGGTGCAGGTGTCGGCTCCGGGGCTGGTGCAGCAGGCTGGCGGATAATACCGCTCTTCTTGGCGGCATCCCTCAAGATGCTGCTCTTGTAAGTGGAGATCATCTTCGTGTCCATGTCGAGGTCGAACTTCTTCTTCAGGTGGTCCTGGATGTCTTTGGGCTGGGCGTCGTTGCCGAGTTCGGCCAACGTCTGCCGCACGCAGTCCATCTTGTTAATCGTCTTCCACGCTCGGTTCTTCGGTATTCCCCGTGGCATGGTTGTACCTCAATGAAGTGTGCTGGGTGTTGTCGTGTTTGGCCCACGGCGCCTATCGTATGACCCTTCTGACGGTTGGTGCAAGAGTCCAGGTCAAGATTGCGGGAGTCACGGTGGCAGACTTTGCCGGTTGGGGTGAGGACAGGGACCGGCGAAGGCATCATCCATCGAGATCATCAGGCGTGACCTTCCCGGCCGGCGAGAGAGAAACGCTCGGGTAGAGGGTGGCCAGACGGATGACGATGGCCCTCGCCACTTCCTGGTTGTAGCCGGGGTAGCCGCCTGTCGGACCGACCCCGGATTGCTTGGCCCGCATGACTTCCTCGGCCTCCCGGACGGCCTCGGCCACGATTTCCGTCCACTGCTCAGACAGGAGGATGGCCTGGACGATCTCCTTGGGGTCGTGGCTGTCGCCGACCGCCTCGGACAGCCAGTTGGGCAGCATCCTGCTCGTGTCGCTCATCGCCGCTTTCCCCTTGAGAATGCTCCCCTTGTCGGTGGAGATCATCTCCGTGTTCATGTCGAGAACGAACGTTCTCCAGAGGAAGTCGTGAATGTCCTCGGGCGGCGGCAGGCTGAAGCGAGGACCCGAATTCAAGCCTCCTTTTGCAACCGGCGAGAGGCGCAGCAGATGGGGCCTTTGCGCTGCGCCGGGACTCTTGGCGGCCTTTCCCCTGCATTGCTACTGACATGACCCGCCTGACTTGCTATGGCCTTTCCCCGGCCGACAAGCACGAGGCGTGGAAGGCTTTCTTCAAGCGCCTTCTCGGCCGACGAAAGGAATCCACAATGGCTTATCAGGACGAATTCGCCCGAGCGAAGAGGGCGGCAGGGGCCAAGATGGCATTCTGCGTACACCTGGCGGTCTACCTGCTCGTGAGCGCCCTGCTCATCGCCATCAACCTCCTCACTTCCGCCGGGCACCTCTGGTTCCAGTGGCCGCTGCTCGGTTGGGGCATCGGCGTCCTCGTTCACGCCCTCGTGACCTTCGTGCTGCCGAAGGGGACGGGCATGAAACGGCGGAGGATCGAACGGGAGATGCGGCGCAGCGCCTTGAAGAAGTCCTAGCCCGCCGTGTCGAGGCGACGGCCACGGCAGGACTTTCCCTCGCACGTCGCACGGCACGGGGCGCACGTCTTGGCCGGGAGGTCCAGCCGGCGTACCGCCATCGCCCGCCGGCTGGGATGGCCAGGACTGCCCAGTTCGCCCTTTGAGAAGGTGAAGCAAGGCAGGAGACGTTGGGAGTGGAAAAGAGCCGGGGGCGCTTGCAACGCCACTTCCCCGGAGTACAATAGAGTTAGCTAAGCCAGTCCGAACGTGAGCCTCGATCCCCGGAGGTGGTTGCTCGGTGGCATCGGCATCTACGGCCCTGGACGGCACGGCGTCTTCGCCGTGACAATCCCCCAGGAAACCCGATAAGTAACTCCCGGTCCCATCGCAGCGACGGCTTCCACGGCATCAAGCGAAGGAGGTACGCCAGTCGATACTCTAACGCAGCAGTTGGCGGAACCTGTGGCCGGTCGGATTTCGGCTCATACGGCCTTGGGTGGCTCCGGCTCTCCTCGTGGGCTGTGCCCCCAAATGCTTGAAAAGTAACTACCGATCCGACCGCCCGAACGGGTTCCGGTTCGTCGCATCGAAGAAGCAGCCCGCAGCGCCAAGAAGGGCCTATCTGGCGCTGCGGGCTGCGTCGTTCTTGTCTTGGTGTCGATGTCCGCCAGTATCGCTTCGACCACAAGACGACGGCCTTCCACAGAAGCAAGGCTCAGATTCCCGGCGGTTTGTTGGGCTGATGTTGCATCGTCCAATCCCGCTTCGTGCCGGCTATAACCTCAACGATGCTCGGGAATTGGGGCCGAGGTGACGTTCAGCGTCAGGCGGCCACCTGAAATGTCCACTTCGTAGTCAACGACGATCTTGCGGAGGTCAGGGAACAACTTCGCCCGCCGTTCCGCAACGAAGTCCATAAGCTGGATAGCCACGCCGGTGTCCTCGGCACTCCCGTCTTTCGGGACGAAGCGGTCGATCAGGTCTTTTTCGATGCTCGGTTGTTTGTCGGGTGGGACCATCGACTTGTTCCAGCCAGCGATGGTCAGCGAGATGATCGCCTCCGCTCGCTCGGCGGTCTTGCCGTGCTGCTTGAGCAACGGCTCCGCAAGCTGGAGGATCACAGCCGACATTTTGGGTTCATTTTCGGGCGTTGGGATTTCGCCTTTCACTCCCAACGCAGCCAGCCGCTCCCAGCGTTCCTTGTCCTTGCTTGTCATGCGTTTTGCTCCTGGTGCTTGACGGCAACTGAATGGTAAGGCGGCGGTCGAGAATGCTCAGGACCGCTCGGCTGACGATGGAAGAAGGGAGTCTTCACTTCTTCTTCGTCACCTTCTCCAGAAACTCGAACAACGCCTGGGTCGGCTTGTCGTCAGGCATTCCCAGGTCGGCATTGATGGTGTCGTGGGTCTTCCCCTCGGCCGGATAGGCTTTTGCCGACACGCCCGCCTCCTGCAACGCCTTGGCCAGTCGTTGCGACTGCGCCTTGGTTTCCGGGTGAGCCGCAACGTGGAGGATCAGGAAGGGCGGGATGTTCTTCCCTTTAGCGACGTGTGTGACCGGAGACAAGTCCTTCTGGCTGTCCGCATCGCCAAACTTCTGCTTGTATCTGTCCGCCCGCTTCTGATCCACGGTCTGAATCTGCAAGGGCACGTCGTAGGTGTCGCCGTCCACCGGCACGCAGCCCTTGATGATCGACAGCGACAAGCCCTCGGCCTTGAGATGGCGGTCGTCAGTGCAGACCAGGGCGGCCAGTTGCGCCCCGGCGGAATGCCCCATGACGAAGATCGTGTCGGGATCGCCGCCGAAATCCTTGGCGTGGTCGTGGGTCCACTTGATCGCCTTCGCCACGTCGCCGGCCATTTCCTTGATCGTCACCTTGGGGAGTAGACGGTAATTGATCGACACGAAGACGAAGCCCTTGTCCACGAACGCCTGCGGCTTCTTCTGTATCTCGGCCTTGTCGCCCGCTTGCCAGCCGCCGCCATGAATCCAGACGACGACCGGATGATTCTTCCCCTCGGCTGGGGCGTACACGTCGAGGGTCTGGCGTTCCGTCTTCGGCTCGGCGTAAGCAAGATCACGCTGAACTTTCGGCTCCTCAGCGAAAAGCGGGGAGGTCAGGAACAGGAGCGGGAGGGCAGTCAAAAGGATGCGCATGGTATGCAGTCTCCGTGAGGCACCGTCGTCAAGAGCGGTGGCCGCTACGAGTCATTCCCTCGGACTCGCTGCCGCCGCTATTCAGGGTTTAGCAAGGCCGTTGTCTTTTGCCAGATCACCCGCCAAGGCTCGCCGGAGCGGGCACTCTTCCTGGCCTGGTCAGAAGAAACCCCGCTTGTTGATGCAGCATTTCTTGAACTTCTTGCCGCTGCCGCAAGGGCAGGGGTCATTCCGGCCGACCTCTCGTTTCACCGTCGCAGGAGGCGTCCGAGGCCGCACAGGCGCAGGAGTGAGGTCCAGCTTCGGGGGCGGTGCGGAAGCCGGCTGCTGCCGTACCGGCTTCGGCCGCATTTGCTCCTCGATTTCCCTCCGCCACTGCCCAAGCTCAGGGAAGTCCTGGCCCATAAGGGTGCAGGCAGGCACCAGCAAACACTGGAGATCGAAGAGGTCCGGGTCGTCCAGCAGCGCCTTGCGGGCGACCTCGTTGCCCTCGGAGGAAAAATGCCCCACGAGGGCCTGCGCCAGCCAGTTCTGGAGGTCTAGCTCTTGTTCTTTCTCTAACAGGTTGATGCACGCTTGCACAGCCAGGTCGGTATGAATCCGGCCCAAAGCCTCGGAGGTATACAGCCGGAAGTGCCACGACCCAGCCGGGTAGGCGTCTCGCAGGGCTTGTACCGCCCCGTCCGTGCCGATCTTGGCCAGGGCCTTCAGGCACTCCTCGCTCGTAACCTCGCCCTCCTGGTGCAGCTTGCCGACGATGAGGGGGATCGCCGGTTGGTGGCGTAACTCGCCGGCGAGGCGGACCATGAGTGGCTCCATCCACCTCATGGGGTTATTCTCGTGGTTCTCGACCTTCTGCGCCAGGAGTGCCATCATTTGCCCGGCGTGCCGGTCGCCCTCACGGGCCAGCGCTGCGACGACTTGCTCGGCCTCGTCGTAGCGCAGGTTCTTGATGTAATTCTTGTCTTTCCCCTCCTCGCAGATGGCCTCCAGTTCCCGCCAGAGGGCATCGGCGTGCCAGGACAGGAGCTTCAGGCAGTTGCCGAGGGGCCTGCCGCAGTCACGGTCGAAGGAGGGAGAACCCAGGATTGCGTGCTCATGGGGCAAAAGAAGCTGCGGGGCGGCATTGCAGAGAAGTTGGGACAGATGGCGCAGGTAGTTGTGGTCCTGTTTGGTCTGACCCGGCGGGCGTTTCAACTCGCCCACGACCCAGGAGAGCGCCGCCTCGGTCAGGGGCAGGTCAACGATGGGGTAGGTGTGCGGGAAGGCGGCGGCTCGGCCGTAGCCCTCCAGGGCCTCGATCACGGCCGGCATAACCGTCGAGTCCCGGCTGAAGCTGTGACGAAGTAGCGGAGGCAGGCGGAACGCACCTCCCTGTCGGCGTGGAGGAGGCCCTGCCTGATCTGTTCGTCGGACAGCCTCATGATGTTTTCCTCCTTCGCACGTCCCGTGTCAGCCCTTTCGAGCGGTGCCCTGCTTGCCCTTCCAGAAGGGGCAGAACGGGCAGTCCTCGCCGGCGGGAACATCCTCCCCTTCCTCATGGGGGCACCTTGCCACGGTCTACAGGCCCAGGTGATCCCGACAGTACCGGGCCAGACGCTTCCTGTCCTTTTCCGGGATGTCAGAACCAATCGCAGATTCCAGCGACCATCGGACATCTTCGGTTAACTCTGGCTCTTCCCAATACTTCGGCACCATCATCAACAATCGGCTGACGCCCGTAAGGGCGTTTCGATTTCGTTGCCGGTCGCTGTCGTCGCCGGCACACTCCAGCAGGACCAGGGCCGAGTAAATGGCGTTACGGATGATCGGGTTCAGTTCGTGCATCTGCTCATCAGTCAAGTGTTGTACATGGCAGTTTTCCATCGAGTTGCGGACCTCCATCGCAAGGACTTTGGCGATGGCGGCGAGTCGCTGGCTTGCACGCACCTTCATGCTTGGCCTCCCCGAGCCGGTCGGCGCCGGAATCTGCAACTTGTCAAAGGGGGTCGAAGACGCCGAAGTTGTCTTCCTTCAGTCGTGCTTCATCGCACCCTTATCAGTCCCTCGTTCACGGGCTCGATGTCAAACGCCCCGAGGCGAACCCGCCGCCTTCCGACTCCACCATCGCTTCGTGCTGCTCGGAGCGAACACCGCCCAGAGCCTTCTTGGCGGTTGCGAGACAGGGCTCTCATCCGAGCTACAGGCGGTTGGCGATCTGCTCCTGGGCGGAACTCAGGCCGAGCTTCTCCTGCAGCATCTTGACGAACAGGGGCCGATCTCGTTCGGGCAGGATGACCCTGGTGAGCAGCGATTCCAGCGTCAGGCTGAAGTGGGCCACGCTCTCCTTGCACTCCCGCAAGCGCAGGATGAACTCGTCGATACGGTAGTGTTCTTCGGGGTCTTCGAGAGTCATGTCATCTTCTTGCCCCAGACCAGCCAGGTCGTTGAAGCAGTATTGCAGCCATAGCTTGTGCCGCAGGTCGGCTGGAACGGCTTCCTGGTACGACGCCACCCCTGGCGGTAGGGACAAACCCTCACCATGCTCCTGCAAGGCCGTCATGATCTGCTCCCAGCCGTCCGACTGCACTTCCTTCTGAACGTCGAACGTCCTGAACGGTTCGACCAGAAGGTGGGGCACGAGCTTGTTGAGGATGACGTGCCAGGGCTCGCTCGGGCGTGGGATTTCGTCGATGTAGAGGATTTCGTCATCCTCTTTGTCATTGAAACTGAGAAGGCTCGTCAAAGCCTTCTTTTGTCCAGCGGTCAGCGAAAGCCCCTGTTCCTCACAGACAACGGCCTCCCAGGTGAGAAACTGGCCCTCTTCCACCCAGGAAACAAAGTTTTCGACGGCTTGTTGCAGGTTCCAGAGGTCGGTCAGCGGGCCTTCCTCAAGGAAGTCGTGGGTGGGAGTGTCGGGATCGAACTCCCAGCGCATCGGGGCTGGTCGCTGTGCCGGTTGTTTCTTCTTCTTGCGTGGCATGGCCGTGGCCCTCGCTCACGTTTTGAGACAGCAGTTCTTGAACTTCTTGCCGCTTCCGCAGGGGCATGGATCGTTCCGCCCGACTTTCACTCTTGCCGAAGACGAAAAGCCGAGTCGATGCTCCTGACGATGTGGCGGGCGTGGAATGGAACGTGGAGCGTGTGGTGGGGTTTGACCTGGAGAAGCCATTTGCTCCTTGGCAAGTTTCGCCTTCAACTTCTGAACCAGCAAGCCCAGGTCGCCCCCAGCTTCATACGCCATCTTGTGCAATTCTTGCATTTTCTTCCGCTCGTCCTGGGCGTCGTTCCTGGCCTCCGCCTGCCACACGTCGAATTCAGGAAACCGAGTGTCCATGATTTTGCAAGTAGCAATGAGGCTCGACCGCAAGTGCCGAAGATCAGGCGTGAGTTCATGCCGCTTTAACAGTTGCCGTGCCGGTTCGATGCCATCAAAGCGTAACGGTTCACGAAAGGATTTTGGACACACTTTTTATCCTTTTGTCCGCATTTTCACACCCTTACCTGTCCCCGTCCTTGACTCTCTACTCATATCATTCCCGCCCGACTTTCGCGCCGTATTACCCCCGATATCGCCCTTACCTTGCTGACGCTTCCTCACTCCCGTCC
>Ga0209517_10006081_pt1 | contig 15065 bp, 7 predicted proteins | sample PeaSoiMetSII2010_FD_187695 | JGI IMG/M metagenome (GOLD analysis project Ga0209517, IMG submission 187695) | Peat soil microbial communities from Weissenstadt, Germany - SII-2010 (SPAdes) (version 2) | ecosystem: Environmental > Terrestrial > Soil > Wetlands > Peat | place: Germany: Weissenstadt... | reverse complement strand
ACACTCTGTTGTGATATCGTGACCCAAGCAAAAGCCTCCTTTGGTGCTTCAAACATCGTCATCTGAACGTGTTTGTACCACAGGAGGCTTTTCTTGTCTCCAAAATCATGAATTATGCGGGTTAGAGAACGGAATATTTTTCTCGTGCGTAGCGCGGCCGCCAATTGTACGGCTCGGAGCTACACCTGCTGAAAAAGAAGGATCCGGCTGTGATTCGAGTGCCCAAAGTCGCGTTGCTGCTGGAAACTTCAGGCCATTACGGAAGAGGCTTGCTGCTCGGCGTCATACGGTACTCGCGCTTGCACGGACCCTGGTCTTTGTACATCGGCGCAGGGCATTACGAACAGGGACTCCCCAAGGCTGAGTTCACAGGAATCATCGCCAGGGTCGCTTCCGTGAAGCAAGCGGAACAGATCAAGGCCACGAGGTTGCCGGCAGTGGTGCTGGAAGCTTGCATAGGCGAACTGGCGACCGCCAATCCTCTGCAACGGTTCAGTGAGGTCAGGACCGATTCCCCCGCCATCGCCAAAATGGTTGCGGATCATTTTGTTGCTCAGGGCCTGCGGAGTTTCGCTTATTGCGGGTTCGAGAACTGCCCCTGGTCGTGGCGCCGGGAAGAGGCGTTCTACCGCACGATTACCGATCTTGGATTTCCCTGCTTGCGATACCGGATTGAACTTCACAACTGGATGCGGCACGGCGACTGGATACGCGTTTTCGCCCAGGGTCATCACCGCTTGACCAGTTGGCTGAAGTCGCTGCCTCCCTTAACAGGTCTGATGGCCTGCAACGACATGTGTGGACGCCAGGTGTTGGAGGTATGCGCCGACGCTGGCGTACCCGTGCCGGCCCACTTGGCTGTGGTGGCCGTTGACAATGATGAGTTGATTTGCGAACTGTCGCAGCCGCCCCTCTCAAGTGTGGCGCTGGATGTCGAGAATGGGGGATACCAGGCGGCCCTCCTGCTGGATGAACTGATGTCAGCCCACTCACAGGCTAAGCGAAAGCAGGTTATTCCGGTTTCACCTCTGCGGGTGGTCGCCCGCCGCTCCAGCGATCCCGTCTGCAAAGATGACCCGTTCGTCGCCGATGCACTTCGCTTCATCAAAGACCATGCAGGGCGCGGGATCGGGGTTACGGACGTCGTCGGGGGCATGGAAGTATCGCGCCGAACATTGGAACGAAGGGTATTGCACGCTACCGGCAGATCGGTCCTTGCCGAGATCAACCGCTCCCGGTTGGAGCGCGCCAAGTGCCTGCTTCAGGAGACACCCCTTCCCATTCATCGTGTCGCTACCGAAGCTGGCTTTTCAAACACAAGAATGTTCAACCGTGTCTTCCGCGGCTCAGAGGGTTGCCCTCCCGCACGATATCGGCGCCAACTCATGCAGAGCACGAACGGAGGACGGCAAATCAGTTCGGCCGCTTAGGGATTAATCACACACTCCATCCTGTGCCCTTCGGGTTCAGCGCACACTTCTGGGAGAATAAAATGCATCGGCGCCATTGGCGGGAACCGCGCTAGGCTGCGCCGAGAAAACAGCAGCAGCATCTGCTGTGCCCAGGTTTAGCGTGCGGTAGCTTTGGACTTGCGAGGTGAATGTTGAGTGGGAGTATTCCATCGCAACGAGATCTGCCTGACGTCAGGGCGATCAGCGAACATCAGCAACCAACGGCCGCAAGAGATCGCTGCGGCCGACCGTGAGGTGTCCCGGATGGAGGATCGAGGGAACCCGTACCGATGGTGGAAGTATTCGCGTCGCGGATTCCTGAATCGGTGTGCGCAGACTTGCGCTGGTCTCGTCTCGCCCCACTTGCTTGCAGCTGAGCTCAGGCGTTTCCACCACCGCTTGCTCCCCTCGCCACCTAGGCAGGGGAATTTCCCGGCAACTCCCGGCACGCATGATGACTGCTCGTTTGTTCCGCGCTACTCGCAAAGGTCCTCTGTCGATGACGTCCTGCTTCACGTACAACCAGGGCTCGACGGCTTTCCTAACGAAAAATACGCTGCCGAAATTGAGACGGTCTTCAAGGAATGGGTGAGAGCGTTGCGGGAATCTCCACCTGAACTGCGCGGCATCGCAAGATTCTTAGCGCCGGATTTCAGGGGATCAACATTTCAGCCGCTGGAAGAAGATTCGATTCGCTGTGATCCCACACTCGAAGTGTGCCGCCGACATTTTTCTGATGAAGCGACTCTTCCGTCGGACGCCTTTCTACGAGAGCTGAACTTGTATCTTGATCCGCCAGCGCGAGTGATTACGGCCGAGTTCAAGATTCCGATGTTGTCCGTCAGCACAGGCCCCCCGCTGGTGATTCAAACCCGCGTCCGGTACGACCTCGTGACAACCGGCCCTTCGTATTACCGTCAGCAGCATGTGGGCCACTGGGAGCTGAAGTGGGTTAAGAACCAGGATGAGCAATGGAGTGTGCGAAGATGGCACGCGGTGGAGGAAACCCGCAGCCGGGCAACTCGACCCGTCTTCTCGGACTTCACCGCGCGAGCACTTGGCGAGAACCCTTCTTACCAGGACCAATTGCTCCTGGGAAGCGACCATTGGCGAACGGTTCTCGACGGAGCATCGGGAATTGACGTCTACGGAAACAACGGTGTAGCCGCAGGCGACATCGATAACGACGGGTTTGATGACTTTTACGTTTGCCAGCCTGCAGGACTCCCCAACCGCTTGTTCCGCAATCGGGGGGACGGGACCTTTGAGGATGTAACTGAGGCGAGCGGCGTCGGCGTGCTTGACAATACCGCTTGCGCTCTGTTTGCCGATGTCGATAACGACGGCCGCCAGGACCTCGTGGTGGTACGGAGCACGGGCCCGCTGCTTTTCCTCAACCAGGGCAACGGGAAGTTTCATCTGAAACCGGACGCCTTCCACTTTGCCCAACCTCCCCAAGGTACGTTTACCGGAGCATCGTTCGGTGACTACGATCGCGACGGCTGGCTGGACATCTACTTTTGCCTTTACAGCTACTACCAGGGACTCGACCAGTACCGGTACCCCACGCCCTATTTCGACGCCCAGAACGGCCCTCCCAATTTCTTCCTGCGCAACAATCGCGACGGAACCTTCCGCGATGTGACAGCCTCCTCCGGACTCAATCAAAACAACAACCGCTACAGCTTTGATTGTGCATGGTGCGACTTCGACAACGATGGCTGGCCAGACCTTTACGTGGTCAACGATTTCGGCCGGAAGAACCTTTATCGGAACAACAGGGACGGAACCTTCACGGACATCGCGGTGGAAGCAGGAGTGCTCGATATCGGCCCCGGCATGAGTTCCTGCTGGTTTGACTACGACAACCACGGCAGGTACCACCTCTATGTGTCCGATATGTGGGAACCGGCAGGCATGCGCGTAAGCGCTTCGGAAGGATTTTTGCGTGACGCGCCGGAGAATATACGGGGCCTTTTTCGGCGCCATGCGAAGGGCAATTCGCTCTTCTATAATCTGGGTGACCGGCACTTTGCAGACCGGAGCACCCTCGCCGGCATCGAGCTTACCGGCTGGTCCTGGTCCTGCGACGCTTGGGACTTTGACCACGATGGCTTTCCTGACCTGTACATTGCTAATGGCATGATCTCCGGACCCGGCCGGCCTGACCTCGAGAGTTTCTTCTGGCGGCAAGTTGTATCGCAATCGCCTGTGACTTCCAATGCTTCCCGGACGTACGAAAATGGTTGGAATGCCATTAACGAATTGATTCGTTCCGACGGCACTTGGAACGGTTATCAACGAAACGTTTTTTATCTGAACAATCGCGACGGTACGTTTTCGAATGTCTCGGGCACGGTCCGCCTGGATTTTCCTGACGACAGTCGCGCCTTTGCCCTCGCCGATTTCGACCACGATGGGAGATTGGAGTTGGTTCTCAAGAACCGCACCGGGCCGCAAATCCGGTTGCTCCGCAATGTGATGCCGGGGTTAGGAAAGTCCATTGCTTTCCGTTTGCGAGGCCGGACAAGCAATCGCGATGCGATCGGCGCGCAGATAATTCTCGAAACCGAGCAAGGACATCAGAGAAGATTCATCCAGGCCGGCTCGGGCTTTGCTTCCCAGCACAGCAAGGAGGTCTTTTTCGGACTCGGCAAGACGGAGAAACCGGTGAGTGCAGAAATCCGCTGGCCAAATGGGTTGATACAACGGTTCGAAAAACTTGCGCCGAACCAGCGGGTGGATATCGAAGAGGGTTCAGCCAACTTTCACGCGACGCCTTTCTCGGCGCGCAGCGAGGAGACCGAATCGCAGGCGACTCAGAACGTCTTGCCGATCCCTTCAGCATTGGAAACCTGGTTGGTCGACCCAGTTACTGCGCCAGATTTGTCGCTGCCCGATCTCGCGGGCAATCCGCATACCCTCGCAGATTATCGCGGTCGGCTGGTTTTGCTGAGTTTCTGGATGGCGGAATGCTCACCATGCCGGCAGAACCTGGCGTTCATGCAGCGAAATTACTCGCGCTGGGCTGCGCATGGTCTCCAAGCGCTGGCCGTCAACCTCAACAAACCTGCGGAGGCAGACATTGTTCGAGCGTTCGTAAAGGAGCAAGGTCTGGTGTTTCCCGTTTTGCTGGCCTCCGAAGACCTGGCGGGAGTTTATAATGTGTTGTATCGCTACATGTTCGACCGCCGCCGGAATCTGGCGCTTCCGACTTCGTTCTTGATTGATGGCAACGGCTTGATCGTCAAGGTTTATCAGGGGCCGATCAGTTCCGACCTGCCGCGGCCGGACAGCCTGCCGCGTTCGAGCGCTGAACGCGTCGGTAAAGCATTGCCCTTTCCGGGGAAGTATTACGGCGGAGAATTTCACCGCAACTATTTTTCCTATGGAGTCGCATTCTCGCAAAGAGGCTACTTTGACCAGGCAGTGGCATTCTTCCAGATCGTCGTCAGGGATTATCCCGACTACGCGGACGCGCATTACAATCTTGGAACCCTCTACCTGCAGAAGAAGATGCTGAGCGAGGCGCGTGAGCACCTGCTCAAGGCAGTCCAAATTTCGCCGGGCTACGCCAATGCCTGGAATAACCTGGGCCTACTTGCCCTCGACGAAAGCCGACTCGAGGAGGCCGTGGGCTATTTTGAAAATGCCGTTCGGCAGAACCCGCAATACGAGGTGGCGCTCGAGAATCTCGGCAACCTCTATCGCCAACTGGGACGCCTCGAGGATGCGCAGCAAGCATTGGAAAAGGCCCTTCTGCTCGATCCGGAGAACGCCGAGTTGAATTACGGTTTGGGGATGGTCTTCGCGCAAAAGAGCGATACCGAGCAGGCCCGCCAACTCCTTCAAAAAGCTGTGCAGTTGCGCCCGAGCTATCCCGTGGCCCTCAACAACCTGGGCGTCGTTTACCGTCGCACGGGCAAGCTGGACGATGCGATTGCAACTTTTGAGAAGTGCATCCGTGCAGCGCCTGGTCTTGATCAGCCCTATCTGAACTTGGCGGCGATTTACACGGCGACGGGTAACCGTGAAAAAGCAGAGGCAGTTCTCAGACAGCTGCTCGTCCAAATTCCAGACCATGTGCTGGCGCGGAAGAGGCTCGAGCAGTTAGCACGGTAAGGCTAGGTGTCGGGTGTCAGGCGCCGGGCGCCAGGCAGAGGTCTTGTGAATGAATGCGTGAAAACTCGACGGGTATTGGTATCTGTGATCCTTTATTGCGCACTTTCCCTGGGACGGAGCTTCGGCGCACCCGCTGAAAAGGGAGCAATTTTCGGGACGGTCAGGAATGAGTCTGGCGCCGTCATCCGTAACGCAAAGGTCACTCTCAAATCTGCGACTCTTCCTGCCACAGCCGAGACGTTTGCCCAAAGCAATGGCGGTTATACGTTCACCGATGTCCGTGCCGGCATGTATACCATCACCGTGGAAGCCCCGGGGGTCGAGAGGGCTGAGCACACCGATATTAAGGTCGAGTCAGGACAGCGAACTAAGGTAGACTTCACGCTAAAGCCCAATCCATCCTCCAAGGGGGGCGCGGCTCAAGAGACGAGCAGATCTGACTCAGGTGCACTCGCCGGTAGCTACTATGATGACGGATCGTTCAAGCCGAGTCCGCTGGCGAGTTCAGGAGAAGCCGCCGGATATTCGAGCGGCGCTCAAGCCAGAGTTTCGCGTCGTCTGCTGGAGGAGACTGAGGGCCTGCGCGCGAACGGCGGCTCCTCCCCGAGCGTCGACGAAATGAAGAGAGAAATTCTGGAATTGCTTCTACAGGGAGACTCTGCGCGGCTGCATGAACTCTTGGGAAAAGAGAAGGATCAGGAGGGAGACTTCGGGGGCGCGGCGAAAGAGTTCGAGCGTGCGGCACAGATGGACCCCAACGAAAGCAATATGTTCAATTGGGGCGACGCGCTGCTTCTCCAGAACGCATACCCAGCAGCCCTGGAGGCTTTTCTCCGCGGCCTCGATCGTTATCCGCAGTCGCCCAGGCTGCGGCTCGGGTTAGGCACAGCTCAGTATTTGCGGGGCCAGTACGACGAGGCCGTAGGCACGTTTATTTTCGCTTCGAATCTCGATCCCTCGGACGCTCGGCCGTACATGTTGCTTGGGCAGGCGTATAGCAGCGCCACTGTATCGGAGTCCACGGCGGTGATCGAACATCTGCGGCGTTTCGTGCAACTCCAACCGAAGAACGCTCTGGCCTACTATTACTGCGCGCTCGGTCTGTGGAAAGGAGAACATGGGAAGGAACAAGGCAGTAGGCTGGATGAAATCGAATCGTTGCTGGAGCGAGCCGTGGCTCTCAAACCGGACCTGGCTGACGCGCACCTGCAGCTCGGCGGTGTGTATGAGGAAAGGCAGATGCCCCCCACTGCGACCGACCAGTATCAGCAGGCCATTAAGCTGCAACCACGCTTAGCGGGCGCGCACTACCGCTTGGCACAACTCTATCTGCGCGCAGGCGATAAGACTCACGCGAGCGAAGAACTCGCCATTTACGAACGTCTGCGCAAACAAGAAGACACGAACCCAAGCGCAATGCCGCAACAGCTCCTGGATTCGATAAAATGAAGCCCCGCTCTCCACGGTCCACCCATAAGAATGTTGCCGGCCTCCCGCCACTTGGCAAACGAGAGTGGAAAGTATCATATAATAGCGCGGGTGTTTGAGTGAAGATACTGCGGGCCATTGTTGCTACCGTGTTAGGGCTGCTGGTGATAGCATTGCCCGCACAACCGAAAGAGTCTGCCGCTTCGGTCGAATCACTGCGCTTGGCCACGCAGAAGATAAGGGCCAGGGACTTTGCCGCAGCCGAAGAAATCCTTGGGAAGGTATTAGCGGAGGAGCCGGATTCCGCCCTCGCCGTGAATTTGCTCGGCGTCTGTCAGGCGCAGAGGGGCGGATACGAGGCGGCCCAGAATTCCTTCGAGAAAGCCATCGAGCTTGACCCCAAGTTTCCCGAGCCCCGCGTGAACCTGGGGAACATGCTCCTTGGGCTGCACCAAGAATCTGCGGCGATGAAGCAATTCAAAGCCGCCCTGGCTATTGATCCCGGCATTCTGACGCGAGAGACAGAATCCTATGCCGCCTTCAACGTACTGGGGCTATGTTTGGCGGACGATCGTAAGTATTCGGAGGCAGGACGCGCGTTTGAACATTCTATCCGCATCAACCCAAAGTTCGCGCCGGCACACGTAAATCTGGGTAACACCCTGCTGGCGCTAAAGCAGGAGAGCGCTGCACTCAAGGAATTCCTGATCGCCCTCGCTATCCAGCCCAAGGATCCGCACGCCCTCTTTAATGCCGGCCTAATTTACGGGAGAGAGGGAAAAGCCAGGTTGGCGGAAGAGTATTTGGGCAAGGCGCATGAGTTGGCGCCCCAAGACAACGCCATAAGCGTCGCGCTGGCAGAAGCCCACATTAGCAATGGCAGGAAAAAGGCTGCCGAGGACGTTATTGCACAATTGAGTAGAGAGACACAACTCGACCCAAAGACGAAGCAAGAGTTGGCCAAGCTCTGGCTCGAAAACGATGAACCCCGAAAGGCGGTCGAGCTTATTCAGGACGTTCCCGACGTCGCACCCCGTTTTTACAAGTTAGGTTTTGACAAAGCCGAGAGCGATTTCGAAAACGCTCGCTATGCGGAAGCCGCCAAGATTCTGGAAACGATTCGTGGCCTGTCAACGCCGGATGCCGCTTTCCACGATTTGCTCGGATCGGTTTATTACGCGCTCGACGACCCGCGAAAGGCTTCGGACGAGTTGCAAGACGCCGTGCGGCTGGAGCCGGCGGACGCTGAGCATTACTTCAAGTTGGGCATGGTGTTCTTAAAACATCGCACCCCGGATCCGGCGATCTATATCTATGAAACCGCCCTGAAGACGCGCCCCGACGCTCCAAAGCTGTGGCTGGGGTTGGGATTGAGTTACTATTTCGCCTCACGCTTGCAGGATGCAGAACAAGCGCTGCGCAAGGCACTGGCGCTTGATCCGCAATATGAGGTTGCTTACGTGGTGCTGGGCGATCTGTTCGAGCAGAGCGGGAAGCTCGATGAGGCCATCGCCATCTTTGCTCGAGTCATCGAAATCAAGCCCGACCTTTATCTGCCTTACTATTACTACGGCAAGCTGGCCTCCAAGGAAGGCAACAAGAGAATTGGGGAGGCTATCGAAAAGCTCCAGAAAGCCGTTGCGCTCAACCCAACATTTGCTGAAGCCCATTATGAATTGGGGAAAGCCGAGGTCCAGGCGGGCCGGCCCGAGGAAGCAATCCCAGAGTTGAAAAAAAGCTTGGAACTCAACCCCAGTTTGGCGCAATCTCACTACCAACTCGGCCTCATCTACAAGAAGCTCGGCGATCAGCCTCGCTCGGCGGAGCAGTTTCGGTTGTTTCAAGCCACCAACCGGGAGGACAGCCCCGGAGATCTTATTCAGCGCTTGGAAGTCCAAATTGACAAACCATAATTTATGCTTTTCGCCGCAGGGGTGTGGGTTCGTTTTGTGCTTGGTGGTGAGCGCTACGCTATCCGGAAGCGTGCCGGCGCGGGCAGGCAGCCAGGAAGAATCGGCCTCCAGGGACACTCATTTCCGAAGAGATCCAGCAAAGCAGATAGCGGCCGCCGAGGCCGCAGCCGCCGCTCGCCCCAAAGATCCCAAGGTGCTTCTTCAGTTGGTAGCTCTGTATGATCGAGCAGGTGAATTCAAGAAATCCCTGCCCCTGCTGGAGAGATTGGTGCTGCTCCAGCCTGACAACCTGGAGGTATACCAGCGCCTGGGCATCGATCGTTTTCATACCGGCCACGCCCAGGAGGCGCTCGAGCCGTTGCGAACGGTGGTCCACACCAATCCGGAAAATATGGAGGCTACCTTCTATCTAGGGCTCTGCTACCTCGCCCTGGACCGAGAAGACGAGGCCAACAAAGCCTTTGACCGGGAAGCGGCAAAGGCTCCAACCGATGCGGATGAACTATACTTCCTCGTCAAAGGCTACTCTCGCCTCTCCTCTTCGATGCTGAGTCGGCTCGCAGATCTGGGGGAGGATTCTTATCGCATACATCAAGTCCGCGGCGAGTATTATGATCTGCAAAATGCTCCGGAACAAGCCGTCAAGGAATACGAGAAGGCCGTGGAGTTGCGACCAGACTTGCCCTCGCTTCACTACGTATTGGGAACTGCCTGCTGGAAACACTCTCAACTCGAAAGAGCGGTAGCGGAATTCCGCCGCACGATCGAACTTGCTCCCAATCATTTCATGGCACATTACAAATTGGGGATGGTGCTGCTGGAACAGAACGCCCCGGCCGAGGCCGCGAGGGAATTTCAGGCGGCGATCGCCATAGAGCCCGGTATAGTGAATGGATATCTTGGACTGGGAAAAGCCCTCTACCAGCAGGAGCTGTATGAGGCCGCGGTGCCTCAGCTTCGGCACTATATCGAACTCGCCCCAGAGGACGCGACGCCGCATTATCTCCTATTCCAGATCTATCGCCGCTTGAACAAAGATGACAACGCTCAAGAGCAGCTAAATTTGTTCAAGCAAAAGGATGAAAAGGCAAGAGCCGGGAAACTCAAGCCGATGCCGGAGAACAGGCCTTAGACCGGTTGCTTTGGACCACGGGAATTGCGATAGAGGAGCAACGCCATGCTGGATCGTCGAACTTTTCTAGTGTCCGTAACGGCTGGTTATTTGGTCGGAACTTCGCCGGGGCGCGCCCGTGCAACAAATACACCTTCCGGAGTCCCCAGGTTCAGCGTGCGCCGCCTGCACGGAGTTACCACCATCTATCATTATGATCGCCCCGTGGTGCCCATGGTCCACTTTGCGCTCACTATGACGCCGAAGGCGGCGGCGGATTTCGACGGCGCAGGGGTGGATTTCTTCACATTCCACCTCAATAGCGGCCCCGATGCATCTCCCTATGCTCCCAGGACTGACTGCTACCCTTTGCAGACCGGAAGCTTCGACGATATCGCGCATTACATCCTCAAACAGAATCCAAAGAGCTATCTAATGCCACGCGTGTTGCTCTGGGGTCCTCAGAACCAGGAGGCGTGGGAAGCGCAGAACCCGGGCGAGTCGTACCTCGGCCACCCGGCTCTGGGGTCAGCGGTCTGGAAAACTAGTGCGGAGGAAGACCTGCGGCATCTGCTCCGCCACGTCGAAGCGTCTTCGTTTGCGGACAGGGTCCTGGGATACCACGTGGGATGGGGAACGTGCGGCGAGTGGATGTACTGGGGATGGGACCAGCCGGCCAGTATTGACCGTTCGCCTGCTACCCTCCGCGCCTTTCGCCAATGGCTCAGGGTTCGCTACCATGGGGACACCGCACAACTCCGCCAAGTTTGGAAGAACCCTACGGTTGATTTTGACAGCGCAGGCGCCCCTACCGATGAGGATCTGCGACACGCCGATTTGGGGATGTTCATTGATCCCGCGCGAACTTGCGTCGTTCCGGACTATTATGAGTTCTTGTCAGATTTGAACGTCGAATTGATTCAATTCTTCGGCAAAGTGGTCAAGGCAGAAACCAAAGCCCAGGCGCTTTACGGCGTTTTCTTCGGCTATGACATCCACAGCAATTTTAACGATTATCGCCTGCGGGCCTCGGCTCACTGTGGCCTCGAGCGTATTTTGGAAACTCCCGAAGTCGATTTTGTATGCAGCCCCAATGGGTATTACGATCGCGGCATCGGCGGAATGGATTTCCCGCAAGGCGTCGTAACGTCCGTCCAACTACACGGCAAAGTTTACTTCAATGAAACCGATACTTGGACGTATTTGGCTAAGGCCGCCCCCGACCCGAATGAGACCAACATGCGTGTCGGAAGCCCGCGTGACACGCGTGAGGTATTGCGACGCAATTTCTGCCAATCGCTTGTAGAAGGATGTGCTTTATGGTGGATGACGAACGAAGCCGACGGATACTGGTACTCGGCACCCGACATCCTGCAGGATCTGGCGCAGATGGCGCGCATACACCGTTTCGGTCTCGAGACCGAGCGTGAATCCATCGCCCAGGCTGTCGTGGTGGTTGACGACCGCAGCCCGTTCTACCTGAAGCTCGACCCCGCACAGAACGTCATGAACCCGTTCGTGCTCTCTCAATTCTACGAGCTGCGCCGAATGGGAACCCCATATGACACGCTCATTCTCGAGGATGTTGTGCGGCAACGCGCTCGGCCCTATAAGCTCTATATCTTCCTGAATGTTTTCGTGGCAACGGCGGCTGAACGTGAATCCCTGCATAGAATACTGCGAGAGAACCATGCCACGGCAGTCTGGCTCTACGCGGCAGGCCTGATCGGCCCGAGCCTTGACCTGAAGAACATGGAGGAGTTTACTGCAATCCGAATCGCAGCAGATCCAATGGAAGGCTCGCTGGACTTGAGGATCACTGATAGCGATCATCCGCTAACGCGAAGATTGGGGAAGGGGTACAGTTTCGAAGCCAACCACCATACTCTCACTTCCTTGCAGGAACGGCCGCCCACAGCAATTGCGTGCTCGCCAATATTCTTCGCAGATGATCCCCGAGCCACCACGCTGGGGGTCCTGACGGCCAACAACAAGCCAGGATACGTCGTGAAGTCGGTGGATGGATGGCAGTCAATTTACATGAGCGCGGGGCCGGCGCCAGCGGCGGTATGGCGTGAGGTCGCCCGTTCCACCGACGTGTGCATCCTGAATGAGGACCCAGACGTTCTCTATGCGAATCGATCTTGGCTGGCTCTGCATACAGGCGCCGCGGGATCCCGCCGAATTCGGCTGCCTTTCCGGGCGGAGGGAGTTTGCGAAGTGTTCGGTCGCAGAGTGTTATCCGGGCCGACGAGCGAGTTCGAACTCGAGCTTGAAAAGTGGACGACGTACTTATTCTACCTTGGCAAAAACGACATCATTTCAGCCATAAAGCCGTGATCGTCGAGGTGGTGTGGGGTGGTATTTCACCAATCAGTTTTAGCTTAAGTAGTTGATTTGCATCACTGACTGTGACGTGGTACTTGAAGACAGCCCACGAGCAATGCGACCAGATATCTGTGCCTTCTCTGGGAATGGAAGCAAAGCTCACCTGCATAGACCCAACATTCCCCACGACTCTCAAGACCTCTTGCGGACGCTCGAAGGACCGGTCCGCTTCCCCTGCCTTACGGTATTGGATGACGACAGCCAATGTCATGCCGGTGTGGCTCGAACCAAGCTGGATTTCAGCCTCTCGGTTGGAACCAAAGGGATTGCCGATAGGTGTCACCTCGTGGTACTGGCGTGTCGGCGCGGAAGGCAACTTGATCGGCTCGATCCACTCGCGCAAGCCCAGCGCGTAGACTCGAATCTCGCCAGGGGCCAGCGTTCCTTGCAAGACGCCCTCCGTTCGGCGTGTCGGGTCGTGCGCCTGGCCGTCGTTAGAAAAGACCAGCTTTGCGAACCCGCGGGAGAGTTTGTCGTTCGGCAGCAGGAAAGCAAAGGACTGGGGGAAAAGTCCGGGATTCACAAGGGTGACAAAGCCGCTGTCTTGGTTATCGGACAAATAGCCGTACACTTCACCGCGTCCCGGAATTCCGAGGATGGGCCGGGTGTTCTCGAGCAGGTCCTGATGCTCGCGCAGGAAACGGAGGGTGCCCGCCAAGAATTTGCGGTCGTTGTCGGTCAACAGCGTAAGGTCGCCGTAGAACGTGGGAGCGAGATCGCCACGCATGATGTTCAAAATCCAAGAATCGGTGAAGCCTTCGGCGCCCAGATAGAGAATGGTGGAAGTCTTGCCGACCAGCGTCCCGGAGTCATCAATGGCGAAGAGGGGCATGAGGGAGCGCGCGTAGCCGCGGAAAACGTGATCCTGGTACCAATTCACCGAATCGCGCAAAGACGTCACTGAGGGCAACTCGGAGGGCCGGGGGTCTCCGGAGTAGACCGAATCAAACCACATAACCCACCAGGGAGAGATGGCGTAGGCCTGGTCATAGTACTTGGTGCTCTCCATCATCTCGCCCGAGCTGAACCCGTTGTAGGCGCGGATGACCATGGCGGGATTCAACTCCCTGGCCTTCCGGCAAACCTCGAGCAAGCTATCGGCGTTCCTCTCGAGAATGGCAACTGACGGCTCTTCGCCGCTGCCATGCGCACAGAGCAGATTGGCGAAGTCGAATTTCAACATGCCGAGCGAGTGATCGCGGATGTGCAACTCGAAGGCATTCTCGAAAACCTGGGTAAGCGCCGGATTGGATAGGCATGGCTCTTCCGGACCGTGCCAGGAAGTTGTGTCCTTCAAATCCAGCGTCGAACCTCCCATGTCAAACCACAGGCCGGGCTTCATGCCAAGATCCAACATGCGGTGAAGAGCGGGTTCATATCCGCGCGGCCAGTTGGGTTTCTTAAAAGTCAGGTAAGCGTCTTTCGGGTCGTACCAGAACGCGTCCATTAAGTAGTAGTCGAACTGGATTCCGTACGCGGATTTCATTGTCTGGAGCCGGTCGAGAAGCGAATCCGTCAGTTGTTCCGTTAGTTGCGGCTTGAGCAATGTCCCCAGTTCGTCATGAGCGGCCCAATCACAGTAGATGGGCCGGTAAACCGGGCCTCGGCCGGCGACCTCCACAAGATATCTGCGGAAGGCGTCCTCAACGGAGCCATTGCCGGCAGTGGCAGCGCCGAGTACAGCCCGTTTGCTCTTCCACGTTGCTTCTGGCTGTACCTCGGCGTAAGGGTGGTGCGCAAGGACTATATCCTGCAGGTGAAGCGTGTTCTCCGCCGCAGGATGTTCAATGCCCCCAAAAAGCTCGTTATTGAGGAACACTGGCTGTCCCACGCCGCCTCGCACCGGCGCACCGCCCTCGTTGACATGGAGTAAATCCACGGTTACTCGCTCGAGGAGCACGGATCGGCTGCCGCGGTTGGTGATTTCGAGCCACTTGAAGATGTATGGCCGATTCTCCTCAGCCTGGTAGATTTCATGAATCTCGAGTGCGAAGTCGTCCGATGCCCAGCTTAAGTCAGCCCGCAAGCCCGAGGGCGCGCCAGACCACCGGCCCGGCGAACAATTGTGACGATTCAGCAGAACCGTGCGGCCATCCACCTTCAAGGCAATCTCGAATTCTTCCGACGTCACCCTGGTCTTAGTCAGGGCTTTGAGCGCGGTGGTGGAGGGTTGTCCATTCTCCACCGTAAAGACACGCGAGATTAGTCGATTGCCAACCGTGAATTCGCCGGGATTGGGTGCGGTCTGAGAGCGGCTGGCTGAAGGAATGAGCGTGGCGAGTAGAAACAACGCCGAGATTTCCAAAGTCGGAAGTCGCGGCGTTTGGCAAGTACGTGGGATTGGGAATAAGAGCATGGCGGCTTCTCCTACAGGGCTCCGAGGAGTTCTTGCGTCAAACGGAAGTGACCCCTCACCCGGCCCGTGACGGCTGGTGAAAGCGCCGTCGCGATCCACCCTCTCCCCAAGGGAGAGGGCTATCATCTGGCGAGCGCAGCGGAACGTTGGTGTTCCGAGTGGAGCGAGGAAGTGTTGAGCATATTCAGAGAAAAGCCCCGGCGTTAAAGAGCAATGCCGGGGCTGGTTGGTTTGCAAGGCGGTACTAGAAGAAAAGCTTAAACGCGAACTGGATCTGTCGCGGAACACTTCTAGAT
>Ga0209517_10006078_pt1 | contig 15073 bp, 11 predicted proteins | sample PeaSoiMetSII2010_FD_187695 | JGI IMG/M metagenome (GOLD analysis project Ga0209517, IMG submission 187695) | Peat soil microbial communities from Weissenstadt, Germany - SII-2010 (SPAdes) (version 2) | ecosystem: Environmental > Terrestrial > Soil > Wetlands > Peat | place: Germany... | reverse complement strand
CAGGAGTGGCCGGCGCGCGTCGTGATCGAACTCGAAAACGGCCAGCGCCACGAGAGCTTTGTTCGCTATCCCAAGGGCGATCCCGAGAACCCGCTCTCCTGGGAGGAAATGACGGCAAAGTTCCGCGCGCTCGCGGGCACGGTTGTTTCAGGCAAGCGCTGCGACGAAATCATCGCAGCGATCTCGAGCGCAAAGCCCGCCACGTTACCGGCGCTATGTTACTAAATTAACGCGGGTTGCACCACAGCCCGGGCTAGACCGGCATCCCCATTCGCTCTGGAGTCAGCTCCACAATCCGACGATAGAGAACCGTGGATAGTCCCTCAACCGCGGTTCTCTGTTTCATACTCGCGATCGTGATCGGCTACTTTGCCGGCCGGACCATGGGCATCTTGAAACGGAATCGCTCCCATCGGCAGTGATCACGCCACGCGTCGAATCGCGTGATAAATAAGCAAGACCACCACGGCGCCCACCACTGCGACTAGCAGGCTGTACAGATTGAGCCCGGTCACGCCGCTGGCCCCGAACCTATTGAACAACCATCCGCCGGCGATCGCCCCGACAATCCCAAGCAGAACGTCGAGAATAATCCCCTCGCCTCTTTTGTTCACCAGTTTGCTGCCGATGAAACCTGCGATCAATCCCAAGACGATCCACGCAATAAACGACATGTTCTGTCCTTCTTTCGCCGCTTGTCTCGTCCTCAGGGCCGTCCAATTCGCACCCGAGGCTCCGCCAGTATACAGGAACTGGAAGCACCGTGGGCGCGCAGATCTGCTCGAAGCCAGCCCTAGCGTTTTCCCGCCCCGGACGAAAATTCAGCCTTGAAATTGCCGAGCATGGACCTGGTCTCGATAAACGCCTTTCGTTCGTTCTCGAGGATCGTGTTGTGACTGTGCATACGATAGGCGGTCAAGAAGCGCTGTATGTATGCCACGCGGCCCAGCAGCATGGCCCGCAGCGCGAAATCCCAATCGTGCACATAGCGGTAGTCACGAAACCCTCCTACACGGGCATGCAGGCTCTTCCGAAAAACCATGTTGCTGGTTGTGACCAGATAGTTCTGCTCCAACAACAGTTCGGCAAACCTCCGTTCGGCCGCCATTCTCAGCAAGCCGGAGGACGGCCGGAATCGGGTCCGGGAATCCAGAGGCCCGTTTCTTGAGCCAATCAGCGTGCCGCGTTCATTCATGAACAATATATTGCCGAACGCGAAGTCGCAGTCCGCGAACTGCGGGTCCCCGACGATGGCTTCGAACCGGCCGGACACAAAGGCGTCATCGGAGTTGAGCACCGCAACCCACTCGCACGCGGCCGCTTCCACAAGTTCATTCAGGCGGTGGTGAGCGCCGCGGTTACTGCCGGAAGGAGGTGTCAAATCCCGCACGCGGCCGGGGTGTGCCGCAGCCATGCTGGCGGCAATCTTAGCCGACCCGTCCGATGACCCGTCATCGACCACCAGGATTTCCTTCACCAGGGGACAGCGCAGTGCCGACCAGATTGCCTGCGGCACGAATTTCGCGTGATTGTAGATCGGGATCACGGCTGAGAACATAAGCGTTGATGCGACCACGCCTCGGCTTGATGCACCAAGGGGTTCAGACCGAATGTAGCAACATCAGGGTTTTGCTCCAGATATTCGGTGGTGTCAAACCACGGGTTAGGGTCGCGGCCCTCGGCGATACCAGGCGCTAGATAATGCGCCAAGGGGTTGAGGTGGCCCTCACGGACGTCGGGATTCTGGTCCAGATAGAAGCTGCTGTCGAAATACGGGTGTGGATCGCGGCCCTCATATGCGCCGTTCCTTAAATAGTGAATCAGCGGGTTAACGCCTGAATGGGCGACGTCCGGGTACCGGCCGAGGTAATACTCGACATCAAAAAGTTCGTTGGGTTTTTTCCCCTCACCCGCGCCGCACACCAGGAAGTGGAGCAAGGGACTGGTTTGCGCCCACCCCGCACGAGGATGATTCGCTCGATAGTAGCGCTCATCTATAAGGCCGCTGGCGCGAAGTTGTCTCCCGAACACCAACCACTGAGCAAGTCCCCGGATTCGATCCTTCGGCGAACCGTGATTGAGGCTCGTAGCTAAACCCGTGATGGCCTGCAAGATCTCGACCCCCAATCGCAATGGAGCCGTCAGCCGCCAGGACCAAGAGCGGCGCAGCGCTTGAATGGCGTGGCGGTCCTCCGCGAACTCCTTGGCGCTTCGGCGTACATAATCCTGCAGACGCGCGATCGCGATTTCCGCGCGGTCTTCCAGATGCCGATCGCGGGCATCGACGTGCGGCAGCAACTGGTGTTCAAGAACGGTTGGGATCGTGTTCAGATGCAGCATGGCTTCCGTCGAACGGTTCAGCAGATATCGCAGCCGCTCGGTACTGGCATTTGAATCGATCGCGGCAGCAGCTGTTGCGATAGCGATTGAAGCATGGCGCTGCTTCACGGCCCAGGCCAGGCTCTCTTCGTGCCGAAACTCACCATACGGGTGCGACTGCAGACTTTCGGCCAGCTCCGATGAAGCTCCGTGCACGACGACGATACCGCCCATTTTGACAAACGGCGACCATACCGACAGATCGCTCCGCAGTGCGTCACTGTCCGGAGCGGAGTTAACGAAAAGAATGTCGATGCCATCCTTCCAATTTGCAGCGGCCATTCGCGGCTCGCTCACGGTTGTGTCCAGAATGTGCCCCAAGTGGCATCTGTGGAGAGTACGATGAAATGTTTCCGGGACCGGATTGTCAGAATCCAGGCCAGCGCGCTGGATGGAATTGAGGCGCGGCCTGGCCTTTCCGCACAGTCCCGCCGCTAACAGGAACGAGGTTTGCCCTCGCCCTGGCGCCAGTTCCACGACCACTGGATCGACCGAGGGTGTCCGCGTCCGCGCCAGGTAGAACAGCGAACTCGCCTCGTTTTCGGTCAGCTGGCCCGGAATTCGCCGCGCCAGACTGATCCACTTCCAGCAATCCGGATATTTCCGCTTGAGGTTTGCCCTATACGAGTTCACAAGTTTCCCAAAGAGCCTGTAGACCTTTTATAGTAGCGGCTTGAAATCAAGGAATCTTGGCGAGTTATGGAGCCACCCGCCAGGATCGAACTGGCGACCTGCTGATTACGAATCAGCCGCTCTACCAACTGAGCTAGGGTGGCGTTCTGCGGGCTCTAACTACTCAACTTCCGGTTTGATTTTAGCAGATGATCGAGCGATTCCACACCCACAACGCCGACCCTACGTTTGTGTTGACTAGGCCAGAGCTCGGGGTAGGGCCCAAGGGTCCGGAATGGTCCCTCGCGCTCCGAAGGTCCTCGGGTGAAACACTCAATGACAACGGTACACACGCTCTATCGACCTGTCACGCTTGGCGGTTTTAAATTGGGTTATGACGTCAGGAGCCCTGCAGTGTTCATAAAGCGCTCATGGATTGCAGGTTGTGCCGGTCTCCTGTTGACCGTAAGCTCCCAGGCGAACGCGCAGGATCGTGTTTCAAATTCTGAGTCGGAAGCGGAAGTCACAGGCACCTGGCAAGGCCAGGTCGAATCCCTGGTTGTGGACAATTTCCAGACTGGAACCAGCCGGAAGCGGCTCTTCCTACATACCTCCGGCGAGACTCTGGAATTGAAACTGGGCACCAATGCTGATTTGCCGGCGGGCCAAACGGTAGAGGTCACGGGTCGATCGTCCGGCAAAAAGCTGATCGTTTCCCAAGTGACCGCGCCTCACGCCGAGACCGCTCCGGGCACTTGCACCGCGACTGGTCAACAGAACATCGCCGTCATCCTGGTGTCGTTTCCCAGCAAGGCGCTCCTCTCCTCAGTGACGCCCAAATTGATGCGCAAAAGCTTCTTCGGTACCGGACTGACAGTGAACAACTTTTTGATGGAGTCCTCCTTCGGCCAGACCACGGCCACCGGGGATGTGCTTGGGCCGTTCCTGCTCGACGCCGACTATTTCGACCAGCCTCTGGCGGCAAGAGATACGGCACTGGCGGCAGCCGCTCCATCCGCCAATCTCACGAAGTACAATCGCATTTTCGTTGTGGCGCCCCAGGGCGAGATGGGCATGGACTCGGGCGGCATGGCATTGCTCGGCTGCGGGCAGATCTCATCGCCGCAGGGAACCCTGTACGCGTCGTCCATGTGGCTCGGCGCCGAGAGCATGGTCACACCAGCCGACGTTGTCGCTACTGCTTCACACGAACTCGGCCACGGCTTCGGTTTGGAGCACGCGCGGTTCGCCGATTATGCCAGCGATACCATCGGCCCGGCGGGGCAAACGGCCGCGCTCTGGGACCAGATCCACGAGTATGGAGACTCCTTCTCCAGCATGGGCAGGAATTCCGGTCAGTGGGCCGCGCCCCAGAAAGCATTGTTGGGCTGGCTGCAAACTGGAGCCAATATTCAAACCGTCACCACCAACGGAAATTTCGTTCTGTCGCCCTATGAACGATCGGGTGGCGCGCAAGTGCTCCAGGTGAGCCGGGGCACCGGTCCTAATGACTGGCTCTGGATTGAATTCCGGCAACCGCTCGGGATTTTCGACGCGACGCTGCCGGCCGCCGCGTTCGCTGGCGCGCTGGTGCACTATCAGGACCCGGCCCTGACGGCAACGCTGAGCGGTGTGGACCCAACCACGTACACCAACCTGGTGAATTTCCACCCGGCTCCCTTTGCCAACGACCCTACTTTGCACGCCGGGGAAACATGGAAGGATCCCTACGGCACCCTGACTCTTTCCGTGAGCTCCGCATCGGCGGCCGGGCTGAGCTTGAGTGTTTCGTATGCGCCCGCACCGGTGTGCGCGAGTTCGCTGGGCAGCGCGCAGTCGTTCCTGGCAGCCGGAGGAAACGGTCAAGTCCCAGTCGCCGCCCCAGCGGCTTGCTCCTGGAGCGCCGTCTCCTCTGTGTCGTGGATCACCGTGGGATCGGCCAGCGCGGGAACCGGCAATGGCGGCTTCGGTTTCACGGTCGCTCCGAACGTCAATCTTGCACCGCGCTGGGGTAAGATCGCGGCGGGCGACTCGTTCGTGATTGTCAGCCAGGTGGGCGCGGCATCGGAATGGATGACGCTCAGCCCGCAATCGGCCACCATCCCCGCCGCGGGCGGCACCGGAGAGATCGCGGTCGCAACCAGCGCACCCGATCTTGCGTGGGCGTTTGGCACGAACGTTCCCTGGATAACCGACGTCGAGTGTTCCTGCTATCAGGACGTCGGTCCCGCAACGCTGCGCTACATCGTCGCGGTGAATACAGGGCCGCAACGAACTGGCGTTATCGACTTCGGCGGCGGTCTGGTGTTTACCGTGACTCAGCAAGCCGGCACGAGTAAACTTGCGGGTGTCAATTTCAACCAGCTCGCTCCCCAGAATGCGCCGATCTCGCGCCTCGATATGGCGATGGCTCCCTTCGGTCATTCCGGACAGGCCATCCTGTACGGCGGCAACTGGGACGTCACCCGTTTCTCGGACACTTGGCTTTGGGATGGATCAAACTGGAATCTTCTGAACCCGGCCAACAATCCGGGAATCCTGGCCGGTCATGCGATGGCGTATGACGACGCTCGCGGACAGATTGTGTTGTTCGGCGGCATGGCCGGCGCCACGGCTGCTTACAGCAATCAGACCTGGATATGGAACGGAACAAACTGGCAGCAAATGCACCCCGCGGTAAGCCCGCCCGCTCGCTACGGGCATGCCATGGCATACGATGCCGCCACAAAGCAGGTCTTGTTGTTTGGCGGATACGGCGACTATGCCGAATCCAACGATACCTGGACTTGGAACGGCTCCAATTGGTCCCAGGTTGTCGGTAAGACAAATCCCCCGCCACGCTCGGGGCACAGCATGGCCTTTGACGCGCTGCGGGGCGAGATTGTGCTGTTCGGCGGTTCGCTGAGCCAGCCTACTCCAACCTGGTACTCGGACACATGGGTGTGGAATGGCAAGAAGTGGCAGGAGATGCTCTCCGCCACGCCGCCCGCGGCGCGCGCCGGTCATGTGCTGGCGTACCATAAGGCGCTGCAAGCGGTGTTCATGATCGGGGGTGCCGGAGGCAAAGACGTTACCGACAACACTTGGAACTACGACTTTCGCAGGGAAACCTGGATGTGGAATGGCAAAGCGTGGGTACAGCAGTTTCCCGAGATTCAGCCTGGTCCGGCCTACACGCTGGGCGCTTTTTATGACGACACCAGGCAGGCCTTGACGGTCCAACTGGGCGACGATCTGACGTGCTTATCACGCGGCCCGAAGACTTTCCTTCTCAAATGACACCCTAGAAGCCGTAGGCTCGTCATGAAAACATCGGATTGTAACAAGGCCCCGCAGTTGCATCTTCAACTGGCATGCCAGGAACAAAACGCCAGTTCGATTTTACCGGCCTGCTATGGGAACTCAAGCAACTTCGCGAGTCTTGCCTCGCCACCGAGCGCGAATTCGCGGGCCGCATTGGCGAGGTCTGCCCTCAGGCCAGCCACAGCGTGCAAAACCTGCTCCATTACTTGGCGCTGCGAAAGCATGACCTGCGCGATCTCCAGTCGCGCCTGGCATCCATCGGGCTCTCCTCACTGGGGCGAATGGAAGCGAACGCATTGGCCGGTCTGGAAGCGGTGATTGCAATACTCGAGTCGCTGGTCAACAATCCCAGCCCGCTTCTCGATCCCGGAACGCCGCCAGTGGATTTCAAGTCCGGTCCAGCGGTTCTCGCCGAGCAGGCTGACGACTTGCTGGGGACGGCGCCGGCAGGCCGCGCGGTGCGGATCATGGTCACGATGCCATCGGAGGCCGCGGGTTCGTCCCCGTTGATCCACGACTTGGTGAACGCCGGCATGGACGTGATGCGCATAAACTGCGCTCACGATTCCGAACCCGAGTGGAGCTCGATGATCGACAACCTAAAGAGCGCCAACAAGAAACTCGGCAAGCAGTGCAAGGTGCTGATGGATCTGGCGGGGCCCAAGGTGCGCACCGGGCCCATCGGTCGTGGCTATCGCGTCGCCCGCTGGCGGGTGCACCGTGACTCGTGCGGCCGCGTGACTGAGCCCGCGCGAATCGCCTTTGTGCCGGCCAGAGCACAAGTGCAAAACCAGCCTGCCGCCGACATCGTTCTTCCAGCGCCCGTACATCTACTTCAGGCCGCTAAGCCCGGCGATTCCATTCGGTTGAAAGAGAGTCGCGGCAAGAAGCGGGGCCTCAAAATCGTCGGCCAGGATGGCGCGGTTTGCGTTTGCACCTGCCAGCAAGGCGCCTACGTGTTGAGCGGAGCAGCCATGAGCCTGTTGCATGGCGGGCGAGTGATCGCGCGCGGACGGCTGGGCGTGCTTCCGCTGGTGGAAGAGCCGATTCATCTGGTGGTGAAGGACTTGTTGGTCCTGACGAACGGCGAACCCCCGGTCCAGCGCCATCGCCACAAGAAAATTCCCGAGATCTCATGCACGCTTCCGGAAGCGTTCGCCGCGGCCGAAGGCGCCCAGCCGATATTTTTTGACGATGGAAAGATCGAAGGCGTCATCCGCGAGGCCCAGCCGGATCACATACTGGTGGAAATCACGCACACTGCGCCAGGCGGCGCGAAGCTAGGGTCGGCAAAGGGCATCAACCTGCCGGCTACCGAGATACATATCCCGGCGTTGACGAGTAAGGATTGCCAGGACCTCGACTTCGTTGCACAGCACGCCGACCTCGTTGGCCTGTCCTTCGTGCGCCGCCCTCAGGATGTACTGGATCTGCAACAAGAGCTGGACAAGCGCGGGCAAAGCCACCTCGGCATCGTTCTCAAGATCGAGAGCCGGCAAGCCTTCGATCAGCTTCCGCTGATCATGATCGCGGCGCTTCGGCATCATCCCGTTGGAATCATGGTCGCGCGGGGCGATCTCGCCGTCGAGATTGGCTTCGAGCGGCTGGCGGAAGTGCAAGAAGAAATTCTGTGGCTGAGTGAAGCGGCGCATATCCCGGTGATTTGGGCCACGCAGGTGCTGGAAACGCTGGCAAAGACCGGCATGCCTTCGCGGGCCGAGGTCACCGACGCCGCCATGGGAGGTCGGGCCGAATGCGTCATGCTCAACAAGGGCGAGCACGTCGTGGAAGCTGTACGTTTCCTGGATAACGTGTTGCATCGGATGCAGGCGCATCACTTAAAGAAACGCTCGATGTTGCGGCGTTTGGAAGTTGCCCAAGTGCATCAAGCCGTGGCGCGATGATCAATCGCCGCGAATGCCCGCCGAGCATGGTAGAACATTTGTTATGGCATTCGTGAAGGTCGGCTCGCTCTCTGCTGTGCCACCCGGTTCAGTCACTGAAGTAACTGTCGGAGGAGATTCGTACGCAATCTGCAATCTGAACGGCGAGCTGCATGCGTTGGCAGGCGTTTGCCCGCACGCCGGCGGACCGATCGGGCAAGGCAACATGCAGGACAACATGGTGATTTGCCCCTGGCACGAATGGGCCTACGACTGCCGCACTGGCGAAAACGACTACGATCCGGCGGTGAAGCTGGATCGCTTCCCGGTGAAGGCCGAAGGCAACGATATTCTCATCGATCCCGAAGTTCGTGCCTGAAGTGACCCGTGCCTGAGCTGCCCGAGGTCGAAACCGTGGTACGCACGCTCGCGCCAAGACTCATCGGGCGGCGCATCCTGGACGCACGCTTTTCCTCGCGGCACGTGGTGCGCCAGAACTTTTCGGCGCTGCGCAAGCGAGTACGCAACCAGCTTGTAAAATCCGTGCATCGTCACGGCAAGTTCATCGTTGTCACGCTCGATGAGGGCGTGTTGGTGATCCATTTGGGGATGACCGGAAAGCTTCTGCTCGACGCGGAGCCTGGTCCCCATGCGCGGGCCGTCTTCGAACTCGATCAAGGCCTGTTAGTCTACGACGACGTCCGCCATTTTGGACGCATCGAGTGGAGCGCCCAACTGCCGGAACGCGCATTGGCGCTGGGGCCGGACGCTCTGTCTATTTCGTTCGAAGATTTCCGCGAGCTGCTGAAGACGCGGCGCTCGGCCATCAAACCGCTGTTGCTCAACCAGCGCTTCTTGCGCGGCATGGGCAACATCTACACCGACGAAGCGTTGTTCGAAGCGCGCATTCATCCCCGCGCCATCGCCGCCAGCTTGAGCAAGGAGCGCGCCGGGCGGCTGCATCGCGCGATGGTGGACATTCTCACCACCGCCATCCTCCTGAAAGGCTCGTCAATTTCCGATTACGTGGACGCCGATGGGCAACGCGGCAGTTTTCAGCAACAGCATCAGGTCTATGGACACGCCGGAGATCCCTGTACTACTTGCGGAACGCCGATCCGCCGGATCGTGGTGGGACAGCGCGGGACGCACTACTGTCCAAAGTGCCAGCGGAGTTGAGAATCTGATCGGCCAGCAGCGCCGCCGCCCTCATGTCGAGCACGTCGTGGACACGAACGATGTGGGCGCCGCCCAAAATGGACGCCGTCACTGCCGCCGCGGTCGCGCATTGCAGAAAACTCTCCGAAGGTTTTTCTAATTGAGGCAGGAAGGATTTTCGCGATGGCCCGATCACCAGGGGAAACTCAAGGGACGACAACTCGCTGAGCCGCGCCAGAATCTCGGCATTCTGCTCCTTGCGCTTGCCGAAGCCGAGTCCCGGATCGATTGCAATCCGCACGCGATCGACTCCTGAGCGCACCGCGCGATGTGTCGCCGCATCCAAGTCCTTCAGAATGGTCCCCAGTGCATCCTTGAGCGGAGCGAGCTTGGCCCAGGTCTCGGGCGTGCCGCGCATGTGAGTGATGATAAGGCCGGCGTCGTGCTTCGCCACGATTCGCGCGAGTTGCGAATCGAACGTGAGGCCCGAAGGATCGTTGATCAGCGCCGCCCCGTACTCCAGCGCTTTATCCGCGACCGCCGATTTGTAGGTGTCCACCGAAATGGGCGTATCCAATTTGCCGCGCAACCGCTTCAGCACCGGCACCAGGCGGCGCAGTTCTTCGGCTTCCGCGACACGCGTTGAACCCGGCCTGGTCGATTCGGCGCCGATGTCGATAATGTCCGCGCCCTGCTCTTCCAGTTCCACGGCACGAGCGAACGCGCGGTCAGGATCGAGATACGTACCGCCGTCAGAGAACGAATCGGGAGTGACGTTGAGCACACCCATCAGCAACGTCCGCTCGCCGAGCAGCAGCTCACGGCCGGCCAGTTTCCAAACAAAATGGCGTCTCTGCATGATGGCTACGGCTGTATCCTTTTCCACTTCTTTCCGACGCGCACTACCATGCCCCTCTTTTCGGGCAACGAGAAATCGGTGAACTTGATCCCATCTATCTCGACGGCGCCGGCTTTGATCTTCCGCTCGGCGTCTGTTCGCGATTCCGCCATGCCTGTGCCGAGCAAAAGTTTCGGCAAGCTTAGCCCGGTATCCAGTGGCCACGAGACGGTTTCCATATCGGCCGGCTGCTGTCCCTCACGCACCTCGCGGTCGAAATCCGCTTGCGCCTGATCGGCCGCCGCGCCCGAATGAAAATCGGTTACTATTTGGCGCGCCAAGCACATCTTCACTGGCATCGGATCTTCCTTCTTGAGAGCCGCAATCTCCGCCGTGCTCTGGTCGGTCAGCAGCTCCCAATAGCGCCACATCAGCGTGTCGCTGATTCCCATCACTTTGCGGAAGATCACCTTGGGCGGCTCGGTGATGCCGATATAGTTTCCCTTCGATTTCGACATCTTCTCCGCGCCGTCGGTCCCTTCGAGCAGCGGAACGGTGGCGACAATCTGGGGCGGCTGGCCTGCATCGCGTTGCAGCTCGCGGCCGACCAGAAGATTGAACCGCTGATCGGTGCCGCCCATCTCCACATCGCACTCCAGCTTCACCGAATCGTAGCCTTGCGCGAGCGGATATAGCAGCTCATGCATGGAAATTGGAATGCCTTCCTTGAATCGTTTAGTGAAATCGTCACGTTCCATGATGCGCGCCACGGTGTATTTCGAGCACAGCCGGATGATGTCGGCAAACTTCATCGGCTCCAGCCATTCGCTGTTGAATCGCACTTCGGTCTTCGTGGGATCGAGGATTTTGAACACCTGCGTCTTGTACGTCTCGGCGTTCTTATCGATCTCTTCGCGCGTCATGGGAGGGCGCGTGGTGTTGCGGCCGGTAGGGTCGCCAATGAGCCCGGTGTTATCGCCGATCAGAAAAATCACGCGGTGCCCGAGATCCTGAAAGTGCTTCATCTTGCGCAGCAGCACGGTGTGGCCCAAGTGTAGATCGGGCGCCGTGGGATCGAAGCCCGCCTTCACACGCAGCGGCCGGCCGGCCTTTTCAGCCTGCATCAGGCGCTCGCGCAATTCTTCCTCACGGATCAGATCCGCAAGACCCTTCTTCAAGTACATCAATTGTTCTTCGATGGACACCTTTCTTTATTAGAGCAGGGCGTCCAGATCCATGACGAATTTCGCCACCCGCTGGGGCGATTCCATTGGAATGAAATGCAAGTGTTCGGTCAGTAGCGTGTCGGCCCCGTATGCGAAGCGCGCGGCCAGATCCGGCGCGGTAGGAGAGGCGCCCATCGCATTTGCGTGATCCCGAAATCGCCCGGCGCGAATCACGTGGACCGGGACTGCAATGGTTGCAATCTCGGCATAGATATTCGATTCCATGGCTGGGCTCGCCTCGTAGACGGAAGCTTCGATTTCGGGCGGGCACGCCAGGATGTAATTCTCGCCGGCCGGCGCCAGACCGTATTGGCAGTAATCGCGGAGCACGCCGCGATCCCAAGCGTCGAACGGAGAACGGTCACTGAAGTTCTCAACCATCTCTTCGGGCGACCTCCATCGGTTACGGCGCTTCGCGACATACTGGGCTCTTTTCGAAGGTCCGACGTACTGATCTGGGGAGCGAATCACTGGATCGAGCAGCAGCAGTGCCGAGAAGGCGGCCGGCCCCCGCGCCGAAGCAGCGGTAAGCGCCGCACCCAGCGTCACCGCGTGTCCGCCCAGGGAGTGTCCGACGCCGATCGCTCCCGATAGTCCTAAAGATGTCGCTACCGCAGCCACATCGGCGCCGAAGTTTCTCCAGACGTACGGCGGTGCAGGCTTGCTGCTGCGGCCATGCCCGCGTGCGTCCAGCGCAAAGCAGCGGCGCCCCGGAAAATGCGCGATCACCTGATCCCAGATCCGTGCATGAAAGCCGGTGCCATGATAAAAGAAAACCGGCCGCCCTTGACCCGGCCATTCCCAAAGCGCGAGCTCGACGCCATTCGCGAGCACTCGGGACTCCACGGGCGCGCGAAGCATTCCTACTCAGTCTAAGCCACGGCGCTCAAAATCTGGGTGTTAGCTGGGGACCACGGGCTGCGCTGGTGGCTCCGCCGCGCCATTCCCGGCTTGCGCGAGCACTGCTTCAATGGTCTCGAACATTTCGTGCGGATGAACAGGCTTGGAGATATAGCCGTCCATTCCGGCTTCGAGACATCTTTGCCGGTCGCCGACCATGGCGTGCGCCGTCATGGCGATGATCGGAATGTGGGCGCCCGTACTCTCCTCCAGCCGGCGGATTGCGGCGGTGGCCTCGAACCCGTCCATTTGCGGCATCTGAGCGTCCATCAGAATCAAGTCGAAACTCTGCCGCTCCAGTATTCCCAGTAGCTGCACGCCGTTGGCCGCCACCTTCACGATGTCGCCGTGGTTTTCGAGCAGCCGGCATGCGACCTTTTGGTTCACGACGTTGTCTTCAGCCAGCAGAACCCGCAACGGCACTCGTCCCTCACGCAGCGTGTGGCGGGTGATCAGAGCGGCCGGTATTCCCGCTCCCTTATGAGCCGACAAAACCTGCAGCAACGCCTGGAGCAAATCCGCTTGCAGCAGCGGCTTAATCAAATAGGCAGCGATGCCCAGTTCCTTGCAGCGCAGGCCATCCCCCCGCTGGCCCCCCGAGGTCAACATGATGGTCACCAGGCTGGCCAACTCCGGCAGCCGCTGTACTTGTTCCACCAGCATGAATCCGTCCATTTCAGGCATATGGCAGTCCGCCAGCATCAGGCTGAACGGCGCTCCCGCGGCCTTGGCTTCGCGCAGCAACTTGAGCGCGGCCGGCGCGTTCGATACGGCGGTCGGCCTCATTCGCCAATAACTGAGCGTTCTCTCTAGAATCTGGCGATTTGTCGCATTGTCGTCCACCACCAGCACGCGCAGATCGTTGAGAGCCGCCGGATCCGCCTGCATGGGCCGGGATACGGTATTTTTGGCCAATGCGAACCGCGCCGTGAAGTGGAAGGTGGATCCTTTGCCGACTTCGCTCTCGAGCCAAATCTTGCCGCCCATCATCTCGATCAGGCGCATCGAAATCGAGAGCCCCAGTCCGGTCCCCCCATAGCGGCGCGTGGTGGACGTATCCGCCTGCGTAAACGGCTCGAAGATGAGCTTCTGCTTCTCCAGCGGAATGCCGATGCCGGTATCGGTCACCGTAAAATGCAGATTCAGGCTGTCCGCGTCGCCGGCTTCGGCCTCCACGCTCAAAACCACCTCGCCATGGTCGGTGAACTTAATGGCATTCCCGGCCAAGTTCAGCACCACCTGGCGCAAACGTACCGGATCGCCGATCACGAAATCCGGCAGTTCTGGAGGAACGAAGCATGCCAGTTCCAAGTCCTTCTGATGAGCTGCCACCGCCAGCGACTTGATGGCGTGCCCCAGATGATCCCGCAAGTTGAATTCGATGGGATCCAGGCCCAGCCGGCCTACCTCGATCTTGGAGAAGTCCAGAATCTCATTGATCACGCTCAGCAGCGCGTCGGCCGAATACTTCACTGCGTCCAGGTATTCACGCTGCGTCATGTCGAGCTCTGTCTCGAGCGCCAACTCGGCCATCCCTATGATCCCGTTCATGGGCGTGCGGATCTCGTGACTCATGTTGGCTAGAAACTCGGATTTAGCCCGGTTGGCGGCGTCGGCGACGGCGCGGGCTTGCTCCAGCCGCAGCAGCATTTCCTTTTCTTGCGTGATGTCGATCATCGCGCCGCTGATCAGCTTGGGCTGGCCGCCCTCCCGCTCCACGCTGGCCTGAGACCGCATCCAGCGAACCGACCCATCCGCGAGCACAATACGGAACTCAGCGTTGAATGATCCCGTCTCCGCAATCGCCTTTTCCGCCTTGGCGTCCAGCGCGATGCGATCGTCGGGATGGATCATTGCTCGCCATTGTTCGATGTGCAGACGCAACGGTTTTCCGGTCAGACCGGCCAACGCCGCGAACCCTTCGGAGAACGACACCATTTCGGTCGAAATGTCGATCTGCCAGATCCCGAACGCGGCGGCCTTTTCCGCCATGGCGATGCGCTCCGCGTTTTCCCGCAGTTTCTCCTCGGCGCGCAGACGCTCGATGGCGTTCCCGGCCAAGTGAGCGCCCGCTTCCACCACCCGGAGGTCACGATCCCGCGGACTGGCCGGCTGCTTGTGATACATCGCAAACGTGCCCAAAACCTTTTGATTCGAATCGCGGATCGGCACGCTCCAGCAAGCCCGCAGGCCAAAACTCATTACGAAACCCTTGGCGGCTCCAAAGCGGTGATCGTTGGCGATGTCTTCGATGATGGTGGTTTCGTTGCGGAAAGCTGCCGAACCGCACGCGCCCACTTCCGGGCCAATTTCCAGCCCGTTTACGCCTTGCATGTAAGCCGCTGGCAAACCACCGCCCGAACCCTCCAAGAGCCGTTTGCCTTCTTCGTCCAGCAGTAGCACCGTGCAGTAGCAGTCATGAGCCATGCGCTCAATGGCGGCTGTCAGCGCGTTCAAGACTTCCTTGAGAGACGCTCCCTTGGCGATGAGCTCCAAAACATGGCGCTCTTCCTCGATCACCCGCGACGAGCGTTCCAACTTTTCCTGATCCCGCTGACGTTCCGCCAAACGCCGGGTCTGGAGCCAAGCGACGGTAAACGCAAGTATCGTAAGGCACAACAATCCCACGGAGAATGCCGGCGACATCTAATAATCTATCGGTCGCTCAGTCGAACATACTTAGGACCGTGCGGTGACGCCCGTTCCGATTCTGTAATAAACTGCTCACTTTCTTACAGTTACACCCTGTTGACCGACAGTTCCGGGCCAAAGAC
>Ga0209517_10006077_pt1 | contig 15075 bp, 12 predicted proteins | sample PeaSoiMetSII2010_FD_187695 | JGI IMG/M metagenome (GOLD analysis project Ga0209517, IMG submission 187695) | Peat soil microbial communities from Weissenstadt, Germany - SII-2010 (SPAdes) (version 2) | ecosystem: Environmental > Terrestrial > Soil > Wetlands > Peat | place: Germany... | reverse complement strand
TTCGTCCGCTGGCGGGTCACGACGATCCTGCGCACTCCGCTTCGGCTTGGCGCCGCGCTCGACGCCGCTGGTCATTCCCTCTGCCATGATGCCAACACACCTGGATATCGAATTGAGCCATAGGATCTGGATATCGAATTGAGCCATAGGATAAGGCGATATCGTTAAGTGAGGGTTTGTGGCGGATTCATGCCGTTACCCCAAAGGCCCCCTACGGTGGCGCTGAGCTGCCCCCGAGGCCGACGCGTCTGCGGCTTTGCCACCCGGAAGCAGGCCATCCCTACACAAGCCGCAGAAGGCAAGCGGCACCTGGGCGTGTTGACTTGGTGATTTCGGGACGACATCTACGCCGAGGCGCGCGGACGACTCCCGGCCACAATCTCCCGGGACGATCAGCGTGTCGCGTTGACAAGAAGTTAACCACTTCAATTCAAGATTGCCGGGAAGACCGCTGGTGGCCGCCGTTATCGACTTCGTAACCACGAAGATCCCCGGCGTTCCCAGCGCCCATGGCAGCGATGATCCGCAAGGGGCTATTGCATAGCTACAGCGCGCGGCTGGTAACGCTGGCGGAACACACGCGCGCTGACGCCGCGATGGTGGAAGCGCATCGCGAGCGGGCCCTCGCGGAGTTGTCGCGCATCGACATGTTGAAGGCTCAAGCGCGCGACCCCGACAAGAGCGAGTTTTTCGCCCATATGCTGGTGGCGCACATGAGCCACGAGCTGCGCACGCCGCTCAACGCGATCATCGGCTTTTCCGATATGATCCGGCTGTGCCTGAAGAAGATACCCGCGGACGGGAAGCTTCTCGGATATGCGGACGACATCAATAGCGCGGGATGGCACCTGCTACGTGTCATCAACGACATCCTCGACCTTTCCAAGATCGAAGCCGGTAAGCTGGACCTGAGCGAGGAGGAGTTCGACTTCGGCAGCGTGGCAGCATCCTGTGCCAGGATGATCAAGGGGCAGATGGACGAGAAACGCATCACGTTCGTTTGCCAGATTCCCACCAACCTGCCCAAGGTTCTCGCCGACGACCTCAAGATCAAACAGGTGCTGATCAACCTCCTTTCGAATGCAGTTAAGTTTACGCCTCCCAATGGGCAAGTCACGATGCGGGCGGAGTTGGAGGCAAACGGCGGCTTCGCGATCGAGATCGCCGACAGTGGCATCGGGATCGCGGCCGAGGATATTCCGAAGGTGTTTACGCCTTTCTCCCAGCTGAACGCCAATGTCAGCCGGCAGGTCCAAGGCACCGGCCTTGGCCTTCCGCTCGCCAGGGCGCTCATCCAACTCCATGGTGGCACGCTGACGATTACGAGCGAGAAGGGCAGGGGAACTGCGGTGATCGCGCGCTTGCCCGCAAGCCGGGTCGTCCGGAACCCGTCCGCGAGCAGGGGCGAAGACCCGCCGCCCAGTACGCGGCCGGAGCCCACAGTCGGTGCGCTGAGAGCGGCTGGGTGAGGCGGACATGTCGGGGCCGACATGAGGCATGAGAGACCGTCGGTTCGATGAGTATTTCGGTAGCGGAGGCTGAAGTGGACGGACTGAACGTTGCTGGAGAGACCAAGCTCGGCCGCATCGTCGCCGCGTCGGGGCCGCAGTTGATAATGCTTCTGGATGCCGTTGCGGCCAACGGTAGCGCCGAGCGTGACGGACGCCTTCAACTTGGCGCGCTCGTCAAGATGTTTACTGCGCGATCAATCGTCTTTGGCGTTCTCACTGGATTTAACATCCCCCTGCCGGCTCGCCAAACGGACCAAGACGAGCTCGAACTCGTCGAGCTCGAGCTGATCGGCGAGATCACAGCCGACCCCGGGCGTGGATCGCGTCGCTTCCAGCGCGGCGTCTCGATTTATCCTTGCCTCGGCGACGGCGTCTTTACCGCCACCCAGGAGGATCTACGGCTCGTCTACGCGGCTCCGAACGTCCCCGCAGCGCGCATCGGCACGATTCACCAGGATCCGTCGCTGCCGGCCTTCGTGCTGACGGATGAGCTTCTCGGCAAGCACTTTGCCATCCTTGGCACTACCGGCACAGGAAAGTCATGTGCTGTGGCATTGGTCCTGCGCGCCATCCTTTCCCAGCACACGGCCGGTCACGTCGTACTGCTCGACGTGCACAACGAGTATGCACACGCGTTCGGGGAATCCGCCGAAGTCCTGAATCCAACTACATTCGAGCTCCCCTATTGGCTCCTTACCCTAGAGGAGCTTGAAGAGCTCGTCCTAAGCGGGAGCCAGGACAGAGCGGCGGAAGCCCCCATCCTGGGAGAACTCGTACTCGCGGCTAAGCGCCTCTTTGCCCACGAGACGCAAAGGACTACGCCGATCAATGTGGACATGCCCGTGCCATATCGATTGGCCGACGTCGAACGCCTCATCGACCAGGCGGCCGGCAGCCTCAACAAGAAAACCGAACCCCGGACGTATCTGAGAATCAAGGCGCGCCTCGACGCGCTCCGGTCGGACCCGCGTTTTGGCTTCATGTTCCCGCGCGTCCAAGCCCGAGACACCATGGTCGCGACGCTGTCGCGGCTGTTTCGGATCCCGGTCGATGGCAAGCCTCTGACGATCATCGATCTGGCCTCGGTGCCGTCCGAGGTCCTCAGCGTGGTGGTCTCGGTATTGTGCCGCATGACCTTCGATTTTGCGTTGTGGAGCGAGCGGTCGGTGCCCATTCTTCTGGTGTGCGAGGAGGCGCACCGTTACTGCCCACTCGACAACGGAACCGGCTTCGAGCCGGCCAAACGCGCGCTCGCGCGCATCGCCAAGGAGGGTCGCAAGTACGGTGTCTCGCTGTGCCTCGTCAGCCAGCGGCCCTCAGAGCTGCTGCCCGCGGTGTTGTCCCAGTGCAATACGATTTTCGCGCTGCGCATGACGCACAATACCGATCAGGATTATGTGCGCGGCACACTTCGCGAATCGGCGACTGGCCTGTTCAATTTTCTTCCCACGCTGCGCAATTCGGAGGCGATCATTATCGGCGAGGGCGTGGCCGTACCGGTGCGCGTGCGAATTGACGATCTGCCCGAGGACGGTCGTCCCTTGAGCGGCACGGCCAAATTCTCAAAAGCATGGGCACACGACATCAACGATCCCGGCTTCCTCGCCGCCGTTGTCGAGCGATGGCGCGGGGCACGTCCGTAATCCGTCGTGCGCCGCCGAAGGCGAGCACCAAGGGAGAGTGCTGGAATGCCCGATGAGTCGCGCGTTGTCAGCTTTAGCACCGCCGAAATGATCGAGGCGATCGTCGACTATTGTGAAAAGGTTGATCGACCGGTGCCGCCGGGCGGCATCAAAGGACTGACCTTTTGCAACGATAAAGAGATCAAAGTTACGGTGCAGCCCCACGCAAAAGCGCCTCCCCTCAGCTTCCATGAACACGAAATTGCCGTGGCCCTCATTCTGTTTTGCAACAAGAGAGGCATTCCGGTCGCACGACGAGCGATCAAGTCGCTGAAGGTGGTGCAGGATACGGTCTCGCTCCATCTCACGATCCGAAACGGGCTCTCCATCGATAACTCGAATGGTCCCGCGTGAACCGAATTGGTCGAACGCACGTTGTCATTGGTGAAGTTCAGTTGCGGGTTCCCAGCCCCAAGTAAGCCCCGAGACCGCTAACACTCTATTTACCCTTGTCGTTCACTCTTAAGTGTCATCGAGGGCAGCCACTTCTCGGGATGGTCGTGATGAGCGGCAATGCAGAACGCCATGCGGGGCCGTGGCCTGAAGGCCACGAGGCTCGGAAATTCCTGCGCAAGAAATCGCTATTGCCGGCAACGCTCGTAACCGAACGGGGATCGGTCGATTGCCGGGTGCTCGATTTCTCTGCGGGCGGCGCGAAGCTCGAATGCGCAGACCCTCCGGCGGAGGGCGAGATGCCGACCGTGATAATCGAGGGAATTGGCACCTTCGCTGGGAGGGTGATCTGGCGCAGCGAGCATCACGTCGGCGTAAAGTTCGACAACGGCAGCGAGCTTGCCGAGGCTAGGAGAGCGATCGCTCCCTCGCTGACGCCGCTCGGCACCGATCCACCCGAACCGGTGTGCATGGCCGAACACGACCCTGCCTCCTTCGATGAGCCGCAGTTGCCGACACCCGGTGCGGACTTTGCGGTCACCACGATCTCCCCGGTGTCCGACCCGACCGAGATCGTTGCCGTCGCGAGCAAGCCCGCTGGTACAACCGCGGAACCGTCGGCCACCGAAACCCCGACGGCTCCTACAGCAGGAGCGAAGTATCGCCGCTCGAGGGTCTTCAAGCTTAAGCCCCATGGCGAGGACGTGTTCACGCTGTCGGCGGGCCAGCCGCTGTTTCAGGAAGGTGACCCTGGGGGGCGAATGTACGTCGTTCGGACCGGCACGCTGCGCATCCAGGGCGGCGCTCCTGGCGACGAGGAGGAGATCGGCAGCGGCGCCATCGTGGGTGAGATGGAATTGCTCGAAAGGGATCTGAGGAGACGCACCACCGTTATCGCTGTAACGGATTGCGAACTCATGGAGATCGACGCCCGGCGCTTTAGGTTGCTGATCGGGGAGCGGCCAGACTTCGCGCTTGCAGTCATGCACGCGCTCTCGGGGCGCCTTCGCCACATGGGCGATCACCGGGTCGCCGACGGCACGGGTATGTCACCGCGGGATCCCGCTGCCGATGGGGAACGCACACTGGCTAAGTGAAAGGCTCACTAAACGGACCTTAAGGATTCGACGCGTACTATTGCCGCGTCATGCGCGAACCAATGCCACCTAGGACCAGTATCGAGGTCCTCAGCGACCACCGCGCTGACCGCGATCGGTTTGCCGCGTTTGCCTTGGCCGCGGCCGACCTTTTGATCGAGATCAACAGCGATCAGCGGATCGTCTATATCGCTGGGGCTGCTCGTGCATTGACCGGGCGCGACGCCGGGCAATTGATCGGGAGCCCCTTCAGCGACCTCTTCGCCAAGACGCATCGCAACTTCGCGCGTACCCTCTGTCGCAGGGTGCGGCACCACCAGCGCATGGAGCCTGCAAAGGTCGACTTTGAGCGCGGTCACGGCTCCGACGTCAGCGTTGTCCTCAAGGGGTGTTGCCTCGCGGAACGGCCCAACACGGTTTATTTCACCGCCACCCGCGCTGTCGATCTCGATGCCGCAGACACCGCCCAACGAGACGAGGAGACCGGTCTGCTCTCCGGACCCGCATTTCAAAGAGCGGCGGCGGCGGCCCTCAACGATGCGGCTCACCGTGATGTCACGCTTACGTTGCTCGATGTCGCCGGCATCGACGAATTGCGCAGCAAGGCAGGAGACGGCGCCGTATCGAGCCTGCTTGGTGATGTCGGCGATTTTCTCGCGGCTCATGCAGTCGACGGCGCGAGCGCCGGACGGATCGCGCCCAACCGCTTCGCCGTGCTCCAGGACAGCGCCAAGCCAGCCGATCTCCAGGGCGAAATCGAGCGGCTGTCGCGGACGGATGACGGCTCCGCTCGGAGCCTCACGGTCAAGGAACAGGCGGTGCCACTCTCAGCCGACGGCTTGACGCCAGCGGACGCCGAGAAAGCGCTCGCCTACACCCTCGGCCGCTTCGCCGCGCGTGGCGGAGGGACGATCCGCTCGCTCGCCGACGGCTTCCGCGAGCTCGTGGACGATACGGTCGATCGTATTTCGCGGGTGCGCAGCTCCATCAGTGAGGACGGCCTGACCATCGTGTTTCAGCCGGTGGTCGACCTCATGGACCGCCGGCTCCATCACTACGAAGTGCTCTCGCGCTTCGAGGGCGAGCGGTCGCCAGCGGAGCTGGTGCAATTTGCCGAGGGTGTTGGCCTGATCGAGGAGCTGGACCTCACGGTCTGCCAACGCGCGCTCGCGTTCATGGATTCCTGGAACGAGGGTCCCGAGCTGACGCTCGCCGTGAACCTGTCGGGCCGCTCCCTGGGGAGCGACGCCTTCATCGGCGCGCTTGAACGCCTTCTGAAGTCCTGCTCGGAGCGCAGCCGGCTTCTATTCGAGATCACGGAGACCGCGGAGATCGCCGACCTGCCGCGGGCCCAGCGCATCATCCAGGAGTTTCGGCGCTCCGGCCATAAAGTTTGCCTCGACGACTTTGGCGCCGGCGCTGCCTCCTTTCCTTATCTGCAGGCTTTCACCGTCGATTTCGTCAAAATCGACGGCGGCTATGTGAGCCGGATGCTCGACACCATGCGCGACCACGCGATTCTCAAAGCGATGGTGCGACTATGCGGCGACCTCGGCACCGCGACAATCGCGGAGATGATCGAGACGAACGCCCAAGCCCAACGTCTCGCGCAGACCGGTGTCCGATACGGCCAAGGCTATCTGTTCGGCCGCCCCGCTCCGAAGCCGACGACCACGGGGGTCCTGGTGCGCAAAGCTCCACCGAAGAGCACCCTCTTCGCCCGGCGATAGGGCTTTCATCGAAACCAGGGACTAGGCGCCGGCGTTCATCGCGTTATGTCCGCGTTGGGTCAGTGGTCTCAATGGTTGCTGGCGCACACGGCTTGGCCCCACGGGCAGCTAATAGAGCGTGTGTTTCGCCTGCAGGGACGGTTGTTGAGCGGCGGGTCGATCGAATACCCAGGTCTCTCTCGGCGCACATGCGCGGAGAACCACGGCAGCAGCCAGAGACGCTCGTGCGATCACACAAAAGACGGTGATCGGCACACGGACTGGCCGGACGCCGAGCTGGGGCGGCTTGCTCGCGCGCGAAGGCCTCGAGCTCCTCCGCGGGCTCGCCGGCCTCGACATCGTCGCGGTCGACGTGAACACGGTGAGCCCGCCGCACGACGGCCAGAACATGGCGGCCTCGCTCGCGGTGCAGGTGGTCCATGAATGCCTGGTGCTGCTGTGCCGCAAGCTGAACCTGGCGTCGGGCTAGGGCGGAACTGACAAACACGCCGTCCGCAGCGGACCTAGGGGAGTCCGCTTTAGAACCGCAAGCGGCCCTGTCTCGCGGCGGATGGCTCTTCCGAAATGTGCCCATGTGTGGACGGCTCCCTGTTGGCAAGGCTTTTCTTCACGTTGCAGGGCTGGTCGGTGCAGCCATGTGTTCGGCCTGTTTGTGCGGTTCACATGACCGCTGGCCATAATGCCCTCCGCGGATCAGGTCCCGATCATTTTCCCGCATTCGAGGGATGCGCTGGCACATGTGGGGTGTCCTGATCGCCGGATCGACCGGCTCTGCATTACGTGCTGTTCGCCCTCCCAACCCTCACATCACGCCGGATTGCCGGCGTGATCTCGTTCACGCCGCCAGTGCGACGGGTTCCTTGTAGCGCTCACCCTTGGCCATCATCGCCCAGGCCATTCTAGCAATCTTGTTCGCCAGTGCGATTGCAGCGACCTTGGTCGGCCGCCGCGCTAGCAAGGCCGTGAGCCACGGTCGATGCTTGGTGCCGTGGATCTTGGCATAGCGGATGATGGCGAGCGCGCCAGCCGTAAACAGGCTGCGCAGATAGCGATCGCCTTGCTTGCTGATACTGCCGAGCCGATCCTTGCCTCCACTCGAGTGCTGCTTCGGCACGAGACCGATCCAGGCCGAGAAGTTCCGGGCTGATCGGAACGCCTTCGGGTCAGCGACGCTGGCGACCAGGGCAGTGGCCAGCGCCGGGCCGACGCCGGGTATCTCATCAAGCCGTTTGCTCGTCTCGTTGGATCGGTGCCAGGCCATGATCCGGCGGTCAAACTCCAGGATCTGGGCTTTCAGCATCCGTAGTTGGGCACCGAGTGCGGCGATGCACCCGCGCGCCACCTCGGGCAGCCGTCTATCACTTGTATCGGCGACGACATCGAGCAAATCCATAACACCATTGCGCCCAACCCGGGCCACGATTCCGAACTCGGCAAGATGCGCGCGGATCGCATTGATCACGGCGGTCTGCTGTCGGATGAAGAGATGGCGCGTGCGATGGAGCATCAAGCAGCTTTGCTGCTCGGGCGTCTTGGTCTCCACGAACCGCATGTTCGTCCTGGTGACCGCTTCGCAGATCGCCTCGGCGTCGGCGGCATCGTTCTTCTGCCGCTTGACGTAGGGCCTCACGTAGGCCGGCGGCATCAGCCGCACGGTATGACCGAGCGCCTTGAGCTCGCGCGACCAGTGGTGCGACGTTGCGCAGGCCTCAATCCCCACGACACACATCGGCAGCTTCTGGAAGAACGCCAAAACATACCGCCGCTTGAGCTGACGACGGATGACCACACGGCCTGCCGCGTCAACGCCATGGACCTGAAAGACCGACTTCGCGATGTCGAGACCGATCGTCGTGACCGATTCCATGCTGGGCTCCCCGGAAGTGTGGTCACCCCTTCGGCGACCACCTCAATGGCACTTACGTGCCGGTGGAGGAGCCGTCCACAGCATCACTTTCGGACCTGCGGGGCTAATTCACACAGCGGTGAGCGTGACCTCGACCGCCCGCACCCGCGACAAGAACCGCTCCGCCGCATCGTCCTCGAACCGGTCGAGCTCAGTCGAGGTTCATGCCGCGTCCGAGCTCACGACCACGACCTCTTCGATAACCTCCGTTGCCTCGAACGGATGCGACTCTCGCCTGACCAGGCGATCGATGGGGAGCCGCAAGATCACCGTCGTGCCCACGCCGAGCTCGCTCGTGAGCGAGAGTGTGCCACCATGGCGCTCGACCAGCATCTTGCTGATCGAGAGACCGAGGCCACTGCCGCCGAGCCCGCGGCTCCGGCTCGGATCGGTGCGCTGGAACGGCTCGAAGATGTGCGTGAACTTCGCGGGATCGATGCCGACACCGGTGTCCGCGACGGCTATCTCCAAGCCGGCCTCGTCCGTAACGCCCGCGGAAACCGTGACCGTGCCGCCGCGCACATTGAAATTGACCGCGTTCCCGGCGACGTTGAGCAGAACCTGGAGCAACGCGCGCCGGTCGGCGCGCAGCCACGGCAAGTTCCGCGCAACGAGCTTCTTCAAGGTGACGTCCGCGTCCATGGCCCGGACACGCAGGAAGGTCAATGTCTGGTCGATGATGGACGCGACGTCGACCGGCTCTTCGGTAAGCTCGAAGCTGCCGGCTTCGATTTTGGACATGTCGAGCACGGTATTGATAAGGCCGAGCAGATGAACGCCCGATGCCCCAATGTCGCGCACGTACTCGGCCTGGCGCTCGTTCAGCGGCCCGAGGTAACCCGCGCCCAGCATCTCTGTGAATCCGATGATGGCGTTAAGGGGTGTGCGCAGCTCATGACTCATGTTAGCGAGGAATCCTGTCTTGGCCTGGCTCGCGGCCTCGGCGACCTCCTGCGCGTGTAGAGCCTTGGCACGATCCGTGAGCGACCGTGTCATTTGCGCCTGCAGCGTGAAAAGCCGTGCAAGGAGCAGGCCGACCATCACGACGAGCAGGATGGCGGCCGAGGCAATGCCAGCAGTGACTGCCGCCTCGTGCGACCAGTCGGCCAGGATCGCGCTCTCCTTGTTGTTCACGGTCACGACCAGGGGGTAGCCGGGCACCGCATGCGGCGCGGATATCAAAACCTCAGGATGGACCATGCCAAGTCTGCGGATCGGGACAGGGTCGGCCTCGGCCTGGGCGGCTGCGAGAAACGGCTGACCCGCGTAGGATTTTCCGATGTCCTCGTCGCCGTCCGGGAATCGGGCGAGCAGGATGCCGTCGTCTCGATAGAGTGAGATCGCGCCCTGCTCTCCGGGGAGCACCGCGCTGTAGGAATCCGCCAGATAGTGAGTCTCGATGGTCGCGACGATCACCCCGAGGAATTCACCACCGGGGCCGTTGAGGCGGCGGGCGAGGAAGATGATGGTTCGGCCGGTGACTCGGCTGGATACCGGCGCGCCGATGAAGACGCCGAGGTCGGGATTGTCGCGGAGCGCGATGAAATAGTCGCGATCGCCGACATAGAGCTGGGGCAGCGGGCCCTCGCGCGTGTTGTTGACCAGGATGCCCTTGCTGTCCTGCACCGCGATCGTGTCGATCTGCGGAGCATCTCGGGTGCGGTCGCGGAGCAGCGCGTGGATCTGTGGTCCACCGAGGCGCCGGTCGACATCCTCGGGCGTTGCGACGCCGGCGGCTGCAAAACGCTCGGAGAGCCCGCGAAGGATCAGATCGATACTGAGCATCGACCGCGAGCTCTGTTCGGCGAGCACGAGGCTGAGGCGGCGGAGCTCTCGGTTCGCGGAACCCAGATCCGACTGGCGACCCGCCCAGATGGTGACCCAGGCGGTGCTGACGATCGACGCGATGAGCAGCGCGCCAATTAAGGCCAAAATGCGTCGTGGATTGTGCGTCCCGAACCGGGCAACCCAGGGTACCGACCGCCACCGCCTCAAAAGCTCTATTGGCGCAACGTGCACATCACCCTCGCTACGGCACGCTCGAAGCGGCATGCGAGGCGCACACCCTACGGGCCTTATGGTCACGCTATTAGAGCAAGGTTAACACCCTCTTAGCGCAATCGGCCACGGGAGACGGCCAAGCTCGTGCTTCCGGCACCAACACCCTCAAGGGCGAAACCATCGCAGGCGCACGATGCGAGCCGATGGATCGGCTGGGTTCGCGGCCGGCGCAGCAGTCACCGGGGTGCTCTGGGGAGCGCTCGCGTCGGTGATCCTGATCGCCGACGATCCGATCAACGCCAACCCCATCGGCTCATCCTGCGATTACCAATCGATGCTGCCGGCGCCGGACTTCGGGTGGGATTTCTCTCTCGGCAACGGATGAATAAGATGGCCTTAGGTCACCTGCTCCTTCACGAATCCTTTAAGATCTCTGGGTTAGCTTTATTGTTCCGCGCGGAGCGCCAACTAGGACCTGTCTATGGGCACGTTCGTCGGAGAAAGCCTGCCGCTCACCGAGTTGCGTAATCCGGTGCTGCGCCGTGCTTACGAGTACTGGTGCCTGCGAAAGGGCGATCGGCCGCTCCCGTCGCGAAAGGATATCTCGCCGGAAGACATGAAGACCTATCTCTCGAATGTGATGCTCATCGATGTCTCGTACGAGCCGCTGGATTTCGTGTATCGCGTATTCGGGAGTGGGATCGCCCAAGCGCACGGCAAGGAATATACGGGAAAATCAGTTCGAGAACTCGAACCTCCCGAATTTTCCAACTTGGTATGGCATCAGTACCTGGAAGTCGTCAGGGAGAGAAAGCCATGCTTGCATGGGATCTGCTTTCAGGCGGAAGGGAAGTACCATAAATACCATCGGCTGACATCGCCGCTTTCGAGCGACGGCTCCACGATCGACAAGTTGCTGGCAGTGTCGATCGAGGACGGCAAGTTCTGGGCGACCTTCAGTGAAGCCAGCCATCACGCAGAGCGGCGGGGCACGCTCGGATAATTCGTCCCTGTCGCACGCAATGATTTATCCCCGTTCAGTTGCCACTCATGCTCGGCGGCATTCCGACGATCGACCCTGCGTCCCGGCCATTTCATCGTCGAGCAGGTAAGCCAATTCGGAGGTATCGGCGAGGATATTTAGGCGGTGATGCGCGCCTCATGACACTAGCGCTGCGCCGGGGCGAGACGCACCACGCCGTCGACGGCGACCACGCCCTTGCCCGCGGGTCTGACGATAAGCGGATTGATTTCCGCCTCGAGCACGGCGGGCTCCGATAGGCCGGCGAGCGTCGAGAGCGCGGCGATGGCTTCGGCGAGCGCGTCGACGTCGCCGGGTGGCTTGCCGCGATGGCCTCTCAGCACGGCGAAGCCGCGGACGTCCGCGATCATCTCCGCGGCTTCCGCCGCCGAGACCGGTGCCGTGCGCACGGCGTAGTCGCGGTAGATCTCGGCGAGGGTGCCGCCCATGCCGACGGTGACCACCGGTCCCGCCTGCGCGTCGAGGTGGTAACCCACCAGGACCTCGGCAATGCCGCGCTCCATGGGCTGCACGAGCACACCCTCGATGCGCGCCGCGGGATGTCGGCTCCGGGCGGCGGCCACGAGGGCGCGCGCCTGCTCGCCGAGGTCGGAGGCTGTCGCGATCTCGAGCGCGACGCCGCCGGCGTCGGTCTTATGGATGATGTCGGGCGACAGCACTTTTGCGGCGACGGGAAACGGAAAGGGCAGGGCCGGCGGCGGCGCGGCCGCATCGAAGACATGGCTCCGCGCGACGGGGATCCCGAGCGCCTCGAACAGCGCCAGAGACTGCCGCTCGTCCAGCACCTCGCCTTGCGCTTGCGCAGCCCGGAGCAACGCGGCGGCGCGTGTGATCGTCTCGGGTCTCGCGCCGGATGCCGGCGGCGGCTCATGCCAAGCGAGGTAAGCGGCGATGGCGTCGGCGCAGGCCTCGGGCGTGCGGAACGCCGCGATCCCGTGTTGTGCCAGGAGGCGCAGCGTCTCGTCGGCCTGCGGCGTGAGGAAGACCGCGAGCGGCTTCTTCTCGCGGGCGCAATCCACGATCGGCTTTACCGCGAGTTCCGGATTGAACTGCGCCGAGGATCCGATCGTCACTAGGACGAGCGCGAACTCCGGCGCGTCGATAAGGATGTCGAGCGCGGGACGCATGACATCGTAGCGCGTGCCAGCCAGCGTCACGTCGATGATGGGGCCGGACTGCGGCGGCACATTCACGGCCCGCAGCTTGGCGAGCGTGTCGGCGCTCGGGGGTGTCACCTCGACACCGAGCAATCCCAACCGGTCCACGACGGTCGCGGCGCCGCCGCCGGTGGTGGCGATGACGCCGACGCGCCTGTTGCGGCCGGTCGGCGGATTCCGGCCGACGACCAGCGGCGCGGCCTCCAGCAGGGTCTCCAGGTGATCGACGCGGAGGATGCCGTGCCTACGCAAGAACGCATCGACCGCCGCGTCCGAGCCGACCATGGCGCCGGTATGGGAGACCGCGAGCGCTTGGCCCACTTCGGAGCGGCCGAGCTTGTAGGCGATGATCGGCTTGGCGGCCCGGCGGGCCAGCGCCGCAAAGCGCGCCATCTCGTCGCGCGCGCGAATGGTCTCGAGGAACAGCAGGAAGGCGTCGGTGTCGGGATCCTCCGCGAGTGCGGCGCCGATCTCTCCGACCGAGAGATCGGCTTCGTTGCCGACCGAGATCAGCTTGCCGAAGCCGATGCCCCGCGCGGCGCCGCGCGAGACGAGCGTGCCGATCAGACTGCCGCTCTGCGACAGCACCGCGAGCCGTCCGCGAGGCAACGTGTCGGCGGCGAAGGCTGCGTTCGCCGTGAGCGCGAGCGGCGCCCAGGTGTTGATGACGCCGAGGCTGTTGGGGCCGACGAGGCGCAAGCCTCCACCGCGGGCGATCTCGACGATCTTGCGCTGCCGCTCGCGGCCCGCATCGCCCGCCTCGGCAAAGCCGCTCGCCAGGATGGTCGCGACGGCCACGCCCGCCTCGGCGCAGGCGGCGACCGCCGCCTCCACCGCTGGCGTGTTGACGAGAATATAGGCGTGATCGATCGGCCCCGGCGCTTCGCCGACACCGGCATAGGCGCGCTCGCCCTGGACGGCGGAGCGGTTCGGATTGATCGGATAAATGGGTCCGGCGTAGCCGTGCTTGCGTAGAAATCTCAAGGGACGGCCGGCGGTCTTGCCGGCGTCGTCGGAGACGCCGATCAGCGCGATCGCGCGCGGGTTGAACAGCGCGTCGGCGAAGCTCGGCCGTTGCACGGCGAGGAAGCGATCGCGCTCAGCCGCAATTGGCGGTGCAGCAGTCCGTGCAGATGATGATCACGCCGTGCTTGGGTTGGCGCGTCTTGTAGAGGCTCTCGATCTGAAAGATGTCGAACGCGTCCACTGGCCGGAGATAGTTGCGCAGATCGATCTGATTGGTGTCGATGTCGTCGTCGATGAAGAGCGTCGGCCCGCCGGCGAGGCCCTGCTCGGTCGGCGGCGGCGTGGCGCCGCCGTTGCCGGTACCTTTGAACAGAGCCAAGAGGGCCTGAAGCGCCGCGGGGTCCGCGGGATGCGCATCGCCGATCTTGCCGTCCGGACCGAAGTCGAGCCCCCAGCTGCGGCGGCGCAGATCCTGGTGGCCGCTCGGGCTGTCGACGCTCACCTGGTCGCCATAGAGAAAGTAGAGACTGCCGCCGCCGTTCTGATTGATCGCGAGCATGATCACGCCGCCGCGCACGCCCACGATGGCGGCCGGCGTCTTGATGGTGACGGAATCCGGGTTCTTGCTGAGCGCGCCGCCGACGAAGCGGAATACGCCCTTGGTGGCGCTCGCCGCGAGCTTGCCGGTGCCGGTATCCGGCGAGTAGACGAACTCGTCGATCACCAGATCGGAGTTCGGGCCGATCGTCAGCGCGGAGCGGTCGACGAACAGGACGTCCGCCTGGCCCTTCGCCTCCGTGGTGATCCGCTCGTTGAAGATGACGTCGTTGCCGGTGCCGAGCGCGCGCACCGTGCTGCCCGGCGGCGTGCCGGTGGCATTGGGGTTGACGGCGCCGGTCACGCCCACGGTCTGAGCGAGGCCGAAGCCCGCCGAGCCCAGGATCAGGAAGGCCGTCGTGCTGGCTGCGATCGCGATGCGGCGCGGGCTCATGATGACACCTCTAGAAACTCGCTTTGACGGACAAGGTCGCCGTCGTGTTGTTGAACGAGAAATTGGACAGGTTCGAGGACGTGATCTGCCGCTCGACGCCGATACCCGCAGCGAGCCACTTGTTGACGTGCAGGAACTCCGATGCTCCGAAGAACCAGCTCCGATCGCTGCGCGTCACGAACGGGTTGATCGCGGGATTGGCGGCATCGTAGGGCGTCCAATCGTGCCCGGCCTCGAGGACCGTCTCCCACGGCCGCGCAACACCGGGCAGGTTGAACAGGCCGGCGTACCGGATCGAGTAGCTCGCCTGGATGCGATATTGGCTGTTGGTGTCGAAGGAGAACCGGGTCTTCTCGTGGACATACCGGAGCAACAGATCGAGGGTGGAGAAGTCCCAGATCGGCTGGCTCGCGGTCAGGCGCACGACGTCCACGTTGCCGTCGAGCTGGGTGGCGAGCGGGTCGATCGACTGGTTGAAGTAGCCGCGCTCCTCGTGCTCGTAGAAGAGCCGCGCGAGCATGCCCCAGCGGAAGGTCTTGGCGAGCTCGATGCCGGCGCCGCCGCCCGCGAGCAGCGAGTTGTTGTTGAGCGTGACAGAT
>Ga0209517_10006076_pt1 | contig 15075 bp, 14 predicted proteins | sample PeaSoiMetSII2010_FD_187695 | JGI IMG/M metagenome (GOLD analysis project Ga0209517, IMG submission 187695) | Peat soil microbial communities from Weissenstadt, Germany - SII-2010 (SPAdes) (version 2) | ecosystem: Environmental > Terrestrial > Soil > Wetlands > Peat | place: Germany... | reverse complement strand
CTGGACGCCTTGGTTGCCACATTAACGCGCGTCTTCGGAGAGATGCAGGCACATCCGCAATTGATCACTTCCTACCTGGCTCCTTTTTGTTGATCCTTATGTCCCTTTAATTATGCGCGGATGTATATACCCCACTTTAATGAGCGAGCTTGCGGAGGAGTTTCGCGACTACGCCCGCAGGAGCGGGCAGGTGATGGTGTCCACGCATTCCCCGGACCTCCTGAACGCTGTGCGGTTGGAGGAAGTTCTTTGGCTTGTCAAGAAAGACGGACTCTCCGAGATCCGCCGCGCTCAGGACGACGCGCAGGTAAAGCGTTACATGGCATATAACCGCCCTAGCTTAACCATAACGCGACGTGAGCCGGTCGGGGCATGCGCGGCTGAAGGAACTTCTCTGCGATGTTTTTTGGAAAAACTCTTGGAGCGTTCCGCGCATTCATGATACTCTTTAAGAGCCCTCAACTGAGGAAAGGAGGTACGTCCGTTATGCGATACGAATTCAATCCGCTCAATAAAGCGATGATCGGCGCGCTTCAGGATTGCCTGCTTTCCGCCCGTCCTCGCTAGGCCAACCCTCTAAACAAAGTTCGGCACCATAGCCGAAGTGTGTCTCCTTAAATGACCTTTGGTCTTTTATTAGGGCACAGTGTGGAGTCTATTTTCAAATTTTTTCAAATTTATGAATGCGAATATCTTCCAACCACTTCCAGTTCCCAGCACCGACGAAATCCGCGAAATCCTCGTAAAACGCGTTGATCAACAGAAGCAAGCGGTCGGCATTGTCGTGGGTGTCATCGACCCGAATGGCCGCCGCGTTGTCGCCTATGGCAACCTCGCCAACGGCGATCCACACACGCTCGATGGTGATACGATCTTCGAAATTGGATCCATCACCAAGGTCTTCACTTCGCTGGTATTGGCGGACATGGCGAACCGCAAAGAGGTCACCCTCGACGATGCAGCGGCCAAATATCTTCCCGAAAATGTCAAGATGCCGGAGCGAAGCGGCAAATCCATCACGCTGCTCGATCTTTCCACGCACAGCTCCGGGCTTCCACCCCTTCCCAGCAACTTGAAGCCAGAGGCCGACTACAGCATGGAGGATTTGTATCAGTTCCTTTCCGGCTACACGCTGCCGCGCGACCCCGGCTCCGAATACGAATATTCAAACCTGGGCGCGGGGCTGCTCGGCCACCTGCTCGCGTGCCGCGCCGGAGCGGATTATGAGAGCCTGATCCGAAGCCGGATCGCGCGACCGCTCAGCATGCCGGACACGGGTATTACGCTCTCTTCCTCCATGAACCATCGCATGGCTACCGGTCACAACGCGATGCTCGCGCCCGTCGCCAACTCGGACCTTCCCACGCCGCTTGCCGGTGCAGGCGCGCTGCGCTCCTCAGCCAATGACATGCTGACGTTCCTGGAAGCGTTCCTCGGCTACAACGAATCGCCTCTCGCGCCCGCCATGAAAGCCATGCTCGAAGTTCGCCGTCCCGCGGGCCAAGCAACGATCGGTTTAGGGTGGATTATTATGTCAGCTCACGGCCGGGATATCGCCGGGCACAGCGGACGCACCGGAGGCTTCTGCTCAGCCGTCGGATACAATCCTGAGGAGCGTATCGGGGTCGTTGTACTGTCCAATGCTTCTACTCCGAGCGGTGTCGATGACATCGGTCTTCATCTCCTGAACCCGAAGGCGCCGCTGGCCAATCCCGAGTCTCCAAAGCAGCGCACCGAGATTCGTATTGATCCCAGGCTCCTTGATAACTACACCGGGCGCTATCAAGTGGCGCCGAACCTCATTTTCGAAATCACCCGCGACGGCGACCGCCTCTTCGCACAGGCCTTCGTACAGCTTCCAAACAATCGGTCTGGCGATCCGCTCGCCGCGCCTAAGTTTGAACTGTTTGCCGAAGGCGAGAAAAACTTCTTCGCTAGGGTGACTGACAAACAGATCGCCTTTGAAACTGGCTCCGAGGGCCGAGCCACGGGCCTTATACTGTACCAAGCCGGCCGCGAACCCATGCCCGCCGCCCGATTGTCCTGATTCCCGCCTCCATTCAGTCTGCCAGGAGACGATAGGTACGAAATCGTCTCCTGGACTATCCTGGTACGTTCGAAAACACGGCCCGTCTGCTGATTTGACGGCGTCGCGGGTCACTCGCGAAAAACGGCGCAGCGTTTACAAATCCAAGTTGACGAGAAGTCGCCACACCGGACAAATGGCCGAACTCTCGCAAGATCCCCCCAAACGGCCTTCGAGGAAGTTTGCCCTGGATTACTCCCAACAAAGTCGGCTTGAATCCGGCGATGCCGGGATCGAGGTTCAGACCAAATCCCGTGAACGCCAGTCACGGCAGTTGGAGCAAACGCGGATTCCCAGCCACCGGGCAGTATGGTCACGGAGATTTTCTCGTCAAGATGTAGAAAGTCGGGCTGCCGCTCGAAACGAGCGGTCGTCGCGGCAGCGCGTCGTTTTGTAAGATCGTATCGTGGCGAGGAGCGGCAAGCGGCACGGTTGGATCAGCAGGATTCTGCTTTTGGTTGTGGGAGCCGTGGTGGCGTTTTACGGTTTCTGCCTCATGGAACTGGTGGCGCTGCGGTGGACTGCTCCCCCGACCACGGCGGTACAGGCGCAGCGGCGGGTGGAGGCCTGGCTGCACCACAGACCCTATCGGAAGCGATACGTGTTCGTGCCATTGGGCCACATCTCGCTGGACCTCCAGCACGCGGTAATCTCGGCCGAGGACGGCCGCTTTTACCAACACCACGGGATCGATTGGAAGGAGGTGCAAATCGTAGTCGATCAGGACATGGACGAGGGCAAACTGGGACGCGGCGGCTCCACGATCACGCAACAACTGGTCAAGAACCTGTTTCTGACGACCAACCGCTCGGTGGTCCGAAAGGCCGTGGAATTCACGCTGGCGCCGCTGGCGGAACGCATTCTCACCAAGCGGCGGATCCTGGAACTCTACCTCAACGTGATCGAGTGGGGACCGGGCATATACGGCGCGGAAGAGGCCTCACGTGCCTGGTACGGTGTTCCGGCGGCCCGAATCGATCGCGAGCAAGCGGCGCGCATGGCCGCGCTGCTTCCGTCGCCGCTGCGGCGTAAGCCGGCCAGGATGAACACGTACAGCGCCGAAATCCTTCGGCGGATGGAGCAGACGGGCTGGTGATTCTGCCGGCGCGGGGACATGCCTTGCGAATCGACCGCCGCAGCTCGAATTCTGCATACGCAGCTCGTGGCCGGGCACGGCGACCAGACTGTAGCCGTCGCTGCCCTGGCGCCCGAGGTGATCGTGCAGCCCACCTACGAGTGATGAGAGCCCGGCGACTCCTCGCGGGCGGCCGTTGGCCGGCCGGGAAGAGATGTACCGGTGTTGACTCGAGGACAGTGACATGACAATGATCCCGTGGCACACCCGTTTGAAGAAACGGTTGCCGGCCGGCACGCAGCCGCTTCAGGCGACTGCGCCGGCATTCCTGGAACTGTTAATTAACCCACCCGCAAGGGGTCCGGTGGAGTATGTGGCGGAGTTGGAGTCCGCCGGCGGCAGGATGCGCATTGCGACGAAAGGAGCAGTCCTGGATTGCGCAAGACGGTCTTCGGGTTCCGCATGATGGATTCCAAGGTAGCGGGCAGCGAGGCTGGTGCGCAAGCCTGTTACAAAGCACACCATAAGCCCTACGGTGCTTTTCGGATGGATCGCATTGGCGGTTTTCGCGGCGGTAATGGTTTCAACAGCCGTAGCGCATCGGGGCCGCCTTCATCCCACCAGTTTCGCGTACGCGTAAATCACCGGCAACGCGAAGAGCGTGCTGTCCACCCGGTCCAGGAAACCGCCATGGCCGGGCAGGATCGTGCCGCTATCCTTCACGTGCGCGCCGCGCTTCATGGCCGATTCCGCCAGGTCGCCCACCTGGCCCGCGGCATTGGCCGCGGCGGTGAGAGCCACCGCTCCGGCAATCGAAACTCCCGGCACGAATCGCAGCAGATACCAGCCCGCCAGCAGAACCGACGTCACCAACGACGCTGCCGCGCCTTCCCACGACTTCTGGGGACTCACCCGCGGCGCCATCTTGTGCCGGCCGAATTTGCGGCCCACGTAATACGCTCCCGCATCGCCGGCCCAGTTCAGCAGGAGCGCGTACATCAGCCAGTGCGGATTCTGCTCACGCAGCGGCATCGCAAACCTCCAGCACCCGAAGACGTACACGACCCCGGTGAACAGAAGCGCGGCCTTCGGCAGCGACCTGGTCAGGTCGTCGCGCATGGCCAGCGCCAGAGCCAGGAGCGCCAGGGCAACCATGAGCAGCCACACGTCCCCTTCCCACACCAGCAGCAGGAGGCCCGCGCCGAATCCCACAGGCCCGGGTGCGCCGAAGCCGTATTCCGTGGCGATGGCCGCGTACTCGCGGTACGTGAGGCATGCCACCGTTGCCAGCACGGCCAGGAAGATCCAGAAGTTCGCCCACACCACCACGTAAACGACCACCGGAATCAGCGCGGCCGCAGTGAGGATCCGCTTCATGACGAGCGGAGGGCTTCGATGAGGGTCTCGTTCCCGGTCTTAGAGGCGCCGTTGACGGTGTGGCGCCCGCCCGGGCCGCCACTCAGCCCGCCATAGCGGCGGTCCCGCTTCTGGTATTCCAGGACAGCCTGCAGCAAGTCCCTGCGGGTGAAGTCCGGCCACAGCGTTTCGGTGACGTAAAGCTCGGCGTACGCGATCTGCCAGAGGAGGAAATTGCTGATGCGCATTTCGCCCGAAGTGCGGATCAGCAGATCGGGATCGGGGCAGGAAGCCGTATAGAGGTTGGTCGCGATCAGGTCTTCGTCCAACTTGAGCGACGAGAGGCTTCCATCCAGCCGCGCCATATCGAGAATCGCGTTGACGGCGTCGACGATCTCCGCGCGCCCGCCGTAGTTGATCGCGAGATTCACCAGCAGCCCCCGATTGGAGGCGGTGGCATCCACGGTGGACTCCAACTCGCGGCGAACTTCCGGAGGCAGCGCATCCAGGCGTCCGATGGCCTGCAGGCGAATGTCGTTCTTCTGAAGGTCGGGGAGCTCGTGCTTCAGATAGTAGCGCAGCAATCGCCACAGGGTTTCGACTTCAGCTCGGGGGCGCTTCCAGTTTTCCACGGAGAATGCGTACAGCGTCAGCACCTTGACGCCCAGGCGCGCGCAAGTCTCGACCGTGGAGCGCACGGGGCCGATACCGGCTTTGTGGCCGGCCACCCGCGGCAAACGACGCCGGCCCGCCCACCGTCCATTGCCATCCATGATGATCGCGATATGCGCCGGAAGCCGCGTAGGGTCGATGGCCTGCGCCAGGTCCCAGTCCCGTTCCCCCGGCTGGAGCGATTCCAGTAACGCCTTCATGAAGTAATCACTTATGGTAGCAAAGCGCTTTGTGGAATGTGTCAGCGGCCATTTGCCTGGCATGGATCGCGGCAGGCACGGCCATCGGACTTCTGCTGGCCTCGACGTTCACGCGCCTGACGTCGAGCCTGTTGTCCGGTGTCTCGCCATATGACCCGGCAACCTTCGCGGCGGCATCGTAACGTTGGCGCTGGCGGCGTCGTATGTGCCCGCGCGGCGCGCGACGCAGGTGGACCCGATGGCCGCCCTGCGCCGGTAGTGGCACCTGAAGGGCGGCGGGGTGACAGACGACAAAAACCGATTCGTCTGTCCCACTTACTCCTCGCGCAACGTTCGCACCGGATCGATCCGCGCCGCGCGCCGCGAGGGTAGCCAGGCCGCCGTCAGGGCCACTGCGGAAAGAATCGCGGCAGCCGCCAGGAAGCTCCAGGGATCGTTCCGGCGCACGGCAAACAGCAGCGTGGCGACCAAACGCGTAGCGGCCAGCGATCCTGCGAGTCCCAGCAACACCCCGGCGCCGGTCCACCGCGTGGCATGCCCCAGAAACAGTCTCGTGACGCTGGAGGGCGTGGCCCCGAGCGCCATCCGCACTCCGACCTCGCGCGCCCGCTGGCTCACCAGGAACCCGATCACGCCGTAGATACCGATGGCCGCCAGGATCAATCCCACGCCCGCGAAGCCGCCCAGCAGGAAAGCGTTGAAGCGCGGCTCGCCGGTCAGTTTTTCCACGCGCTCGCGTAAGGTCTGGACGTCCACGGGCAGCGACGAATCCAACCCCGCAATCTCGGTGCGGATCATCCTGGCAACAGCCGGCGGATCGAGCGGGCTGCGGACCACCACGTTGGCCGCATTGCCAAAGGAGTGCTTGCCGAGCAGGTAATATTCGGCAGATTGCGGACCGATCAGGCCGTTGTTGCGCACGTCTCCGGCGACTCCCACTACCGTGTGCCACTGGCCGTCGTCGGATTGGAACATGTGCTTCCCGATGGGGTCCTCATTCGGAAACAGCCGGTGCGCGAGCGTTTCGCTGGGCACGATCGAGGCGGCCGCGGGAGCGCGGTCCTGCTCGTTAAACGCTCGGCCGCGCAGAATCGGGATCCCCAGCGCGGCAAAGTAACCGGGGGTAATGGCGCGCCATGCCACGCCGCCGCCGGCGCCCTCCGGCAGGCGCGGCCGCCCTTCCACATTGAGTGCGGAGTAAGGAGTCGACATGACACCGCCGTACGGCGGCAGCGAGCTGCTGATGGCGGTTGCGGCCACACCTGGCAGGCGGCTCAATCGCGATTCCAATTCGTCGAAGAACACACTCAAACGCGCCGGCGTGTAACTCCTGCTCAAGACGAAATGCGCCGCCACGACGTGCTCGGTATTCATCCCCAGAGGCACGCGTTCCAGCGACCAGAGTGTCCGCAGCAGCAGGCCGGCGCCGGTCAGCAGGACCAGCGATCCGCCGATCTGCGCGGTGATCAGGCCGTGGCGCACCAGGCCCGCGGCGCGGACATTCGTGTCCGCGTGGAATGCCGGCGCCAAACCAAAAAGCAGACCGGCCGTCACGGAGACTGCTACGGCAAACAGGAGGACGCGCCCGTCGAGCGAAGCCTGGTCCAGCCGGGTAATGCCATTGGGAGCAATGGCAATGAAGAAGCGCAAGAGAGCCCAGGCCAGCGAACAACCAGCCACAGCCCCGGCGAGCGTCAGCAACACGCTCTCCGTGAGCGTCTGGCGCACCAAGCGCGCCCGCGACGCGCCCAGCGCCTGCCGGACCGCCAGTTCGCGGCGGCGGCCCGCGGCGCGCGCCAACAAAAGGTTCGCGACGTTGGCGCACGCCAGGAACAGCACCAGCATCACCGCGATCGCGAGCGTCCACGAAGCCGTGCGAACGGTCCATATCTGGCGGTCGCGAAGGGGCCGGACCACCAGGCTGAGTCCCGGACGGAATGACGCCCACACGGTCTGCCGCGATTCCTCGAACAGCGGCTGGAGGGCCGCGCGGGCCTGCTCGACCGACACTCCGGGCTTCAACCGGGCAAAGGCGCGGACCACGCGTCCGGACTGGTTCGCGATCAGGGCTTCGGGCATCAACAGGTCGGTCGGGCTCAGATTGAACAGTTCGAAATCGCGGGGCAGCACGCCGATTACGGTGGTCGGCTGCCCGTCCACCGGGATCGGCCTCCCGATGATTCCGCGATCCCCGGCGAAGCGGCTCATCCAGAAGCCATACGTCAGCAGAGCCACTTTCGGGCCGTTGGGAACGTCTTCCTCGGGCGTGAAATTGCGGCCGGCCAGCGGCCGAATACCGAATGTCGTCAGAAATGCGACATCCACCTGGGTGCAGCGGAGCCGGACCGGGTTGCGTTCGGTAAGGTCGCAATCCGAGGTGAAACCGAAGGACGCCATGCTGGAAAACGGCGCCTGGCGTTCGCGAAACCGCAAGTACGCGGGCGCCGGCAGGAATTCATTGGTGTCGGCCCCCGGCGCCAGCATCCCCACCGACACCAGCCGGCCGGCATCCGGGTAGGGCAAGGCACGGAACAGAATGCGGTCGACTACGCTGAAGACGGCCGTCGAAGCGCCGATTCCCAGCGCGATGGTGAGCACCGCGGCAAGCGTGAAGACCGGCGAGCGGCCGAAGCATCGCACCGCATAGCGGATGTCCTGCCCGATGGTGCCGATCCAGGGCAGCGCGTGAATGCGGCGAACGTCCTCCTCGATGAGCGCCGCGTTTCCGAACTGGCGGCGTGCGCGGGAGCGGGCTTCGCGGAGCGGCATCCCCGCTTCCACATGCGTCTCCGCCCGCATGTTCAGGTGGCACTCGATCTCTTCGTGGATCTCCTCCGCCCGCCGGTGCGCGCGATTGATCCGGTGAAAGATGTGGCGCAGCCAGTCCATCATGCAAACCTCAGGATCCTGCCGACACCCTTGGCGAGCGCCGTCCAGCTTTCTTCCGCCTCGCCGAGCCGCTTTCGTCCCACGGCGGTGAGGCTATACACCCGCGCGCGCCGGCCGTTGGCTGTAGTCTGCCACCTGGCGGTCACCAGCTTGCCGCGCTCCAGGCGATGCAGGGCCGGGTAGAGCGAGCCTTCCTCCACCCGCACCAACCCCTGCGAAACGCTTTGGATGTGAAGTGTGATTCCAAACCCGTGATTGGCGCCCCCTTGGAGCGTCTTCAGGATCAGGAGGTCAAGGGTGCCTTGCAGTGAGTCAGCCATAGATTGCTAGGGTAGATATCTATGGTAGCACAAGCACGGGGTGGAGCAGGCGCTTTCGCCTGCCTCGCTGCCTCGCCGGCTTTGCAGGCGGCTACTTCGCCCGCAGCCCGCTCCATTCTTCCGCCAGCACGATGGAATTCGCCGGATTCCGCGGATCGTACTTCACGGAAACCGGCCCCATCGTCGAGAGATCGCCCGGCATGCGGGATTTCAGGCGCGAGATGTCTTGCGAAGCCGTATACTCCATCCCGCGGACGTCGTAGGAGTAAAACAAGAGATCGTCGCGGACTTCGACCAGCGTCGCGTCGCCCATTTTTCCGCGCGCCACCAAAGCGTTGCGCCTTTGCCGCTCGCGCTCCTCCGGCACGATGCGCGAGCTCTTCCACGCACGGTATCCGATGAGCGCCATCAACACCACCAGCACTCCGGAGAGCGCAAACGTAATATGTTCCGCCGCCGTGTACGACAAGGCCAGAGAGCCCGGCATGTGAGCGAAGCCGCCTACCCAGCGGCCGGCGTCTCCTGAAAGACCTTGGCCCAGTCCATCAGGAACTGGTCAAGCACGAGCTCGTCCAGGTTTGCGGTGTCGAGAAAGAACTTCAAAATGGCTGCCTCCGGATCTTTTTCACATTTTAGCATTCAGTAGTGCGAGACCGTGTTTGATTCCGGTTTCGGCGGCTCAGGGAGCGGTTGGCACAGTTATTTCTCGATGAGCCATCACGCCCGGCTTCCCCAAGCCTGAAACACTCGCGGCAAGCCCAACACCGTCGTGGGGTCCTGGGTGAATGCTTCGAGTTCCGCGATCGCCCGCTCCAACTCCGCGGGCTCGGCCAGTCCTTCGCACAGCACGGCATCCGAAATATTCACAAGCGTGCTCAGGCTCAGCTCCTTATCTTCGTGGTCGACGTGGAACGGATGGACCAGGTCCAGGTGTACCGACTGCAAGCCAGCCTGAACCAGCAGTCCGTGCAGCTTCGGTCCGATGTCCGCGTCTCCTTTTCTGAGCCGCACCACCTGGCGGTACAGATCGACGTATCGCTCATAAGCCGCGCAGCGCGGATAGCAGAACGCGCCGCTAAAGTCGATGTCTTCGACGATCAGGACTCCGCCGGTCCGCAGCGCACGCCGCATCGCCGCCAATGCCGTGGGGCAGTCGGGCAAGTGCGTCAACAGGAACCGGGCATAGATTCGATCGAAGGCGGCTTCCCAGCAGCATTCGTAGACATTCGCCTGCTGAAACTCGACGTTCGCCAGTCCTTGCCGCACCGCTTCCCGGCGGGCCGCGTCGAGCTTCACGGCATCGATGTCAACGCCGAGCACGCTGCCGGTTGGCCCGACCAATCGCGCCAGTCCCCGGGTAACGTCGCCGCCGCCGCATCCGAGGTCGAGGCAGGTCATGCCCTCGCGGACTCCTGCGCGCTTGAGTAGCGAAAAGGTGGTCGGCCACATGATCCGCCCGAGCAGCTCGAGCCGTCTCTTGCCCTCATGCCCGCCGCGAATCACGTAGCTGAGGCTGACGGGTGCTGGTTGCGACATGGGTGCTACTCGTAGCGTAGCGCGGTCACGGGATCGATGCGGGTCGCCTTCCACGCGGGAATCGCGCAGGCGGCCAGGCCGACCACCAGCAGCATTACAGGGACCGCCACAAACGTGAGCGGGTCCGCGGGCTTCACGCCGTAGAGCCAGGCGGCGACGACGCGAGTGAGCGGCAGCGCGGCGGCCAGTCCCAGCACAAGCCCCGCGGCGACCAGGCCCAGTCCCTGAAGCAGGACCATCGCGAGCACCTGCCCGCGCGAAGCTCCCAGCGCCAGGCGCAGGCCGACTTCGGCGGTGCGCTGCTTCACGGCGTACGCCATCAGGCCGTAGAGACCGACGAGCGCCAGAAAGACTGCGGCCGCGGCGAAGACCGCGAGCACCAGCGTTTGAAAGCGGCGGCGGCTGTTCGACTCCATGACGCGCTGCTCCATGGTGCGGATCTGTTCCAGCGCGAGTGCCGGGTCGAGGCGGCGCACCGCTCCGCGCACCGCTGCGGTCACGCGGTCGGGTGGAAGGGTCGAGCGGATGGCGAGGGTGGCGCGACTGTCGCCGCGCTCAAAATACGTGCCGTAGAACGTAGGCTTGGGGGCCTGTTCCGTGCTCGAATGCCGCACATCCGCCACGACTCCGACGATGGTGTACCAGGGCGAGTCAGCGCCGCTGCCAGTGCGGATCTGACCGCCGACGGCCTCTCGCCCGCGGAAATAGAGATCCGCGAAGCTCCGGCTCACCGCGACCACCGGCGGCTTCCCCGCGGCGTCGTCGTCGGTGAGGAAGCGGCCGGCGAGCAAACGAATACCCATGGCTTCGAAGTAACCGCCGCCCGCGGAGCGGGCGTCGGTCATCTGATCTTTGCGATTGGGGTAGCCCTTCACTTCCACGAGGGTCATGCTTTCGTGGTGGCTGAGCGGCAGCGCGGTCACGATGCCCGCCGACTGGATGCCGGGGAGAGTGCGAATCTGCCCGATCAGGTCGCGGAAGATCGCCGCACGCTGTTCGCGCGTCTGGTATTTCGCATCGAGTCGAAGCTCCATGGTCAGGGTGGATGCGCTGAAGCCTGTGTCCACGGACAGCACGTTGAGGTAACTGCGGACCAGCAGGCCGGCCCCCGCCAACAGAACGACCGCCAGCGCGACCTCAGTGACGATCAGGCCGCTGCGCAGCCGCTTCGACGTGCCCGCGATGGAGCGCGTGCCCTGTTTCAACAGCGCGCTGACATCCACGCGCGAGGCCGCGATCGCCGGCAGCAGCCCGAACAGCAGTCCAGTGACGAGGGTGATTCCCGCGGAGAAGAGCAGCACGCGGAGATCGAGCGAGGTCTCATCGAGGCGCGGAATCTCGCCCGGGTTCAGGCGCACCATCGCGCGGACCGCGCCCAGTGCGACGACGATGCCCAGCGCACCGCCGCCCGCGGCCAGCAGCAGAGCCTCGGTGAGCATCTGGCGCACCAGGCGCACGCGCTCCGCTCCGAGCGCCGTGCGTACGCCCATCTCGTACGTTCGCCCGGCGGCGCGCGCGGCCAGCAGGTTCGCCACATTGCTGCAGGAGATCAGCAGAACCAGCGAGACCGCGCCGAACAGCAGCCAGAGCAGGCGGCGCACGTTGCCGACGGACGATTCGACGAACGGCTGCACATAGGCCTGCCATCCGCGGAATAGCGGCGGGTACAGGGGATCGAGGCGCGCTTCGATGGCGCTCATCTCGCTCTGCGCCTGTTGCCATTGGACGCCGGGCCGCAGCCTGCCGATTGCCACGCCGTCCTCCGGGTTCTCAGACCGGTCCTGCTTCTGTTTCGCCGTCTCGGCCAGCGGTATCCAGACATCGGTGGCCCTCAGCCCATTGATCCCGTACGGGAAATCTCCGTCGTGCGGGTACACGAAGGGCGCGGGCATCACTCCCACCACCTGGTAGGACTCGCGATTCAACGGGAGCATCTTGCCCAGCACGCCGGGATCCGCACCGAAGCGCGAGCGCCACAACCGTTCGCTGATCACCGCCACGTGCTCGTGCCCCGGCTGGTCGTCTTCCGAGCCGATCGTACGGCCCATCGCGGGCGATGCCTGCAACGTCTGAAAGAAGTTGCCGGTCACCCGCGCGCCGCCCAGGCGAACCACCGCCTCCGTGCCGGGCACGTTGAACATCTCCTGGTGGAAGAGCGCGAGGTCCGAGAAGGAGCGGCTCATCCGCAGCCAGTCGTAGTAGTCCGCGGTGAACGGCCCCATTTCGCGCGGCGTCCCTTCGAACCGCGGAATGGGCGTCCAGACATACACCAGCCGTTCGGCATCGCCGTAGGGCAGCGATCGGAGCAGCACTGCGTTCACCAGGCTGAACACCGCAGTGGTGGCCCCGATCCCGAAGGCCATCGCCAGCAGCGCTACTGCCGTAAACGCGGGCGCCTTCGCCAGCGTCCGCGCGCCGTAACGCAGGTCGCCGGCGGCCACGTGAAGATGCTCTTTGGGCGCGGACCATGCCAAGTCCGCGATGGTCTCGAGCCATACGCGCAGCCGCGGCTCCGATTGCAGTCGGTCCGCGAAGAGGCGCTCCATCTCCGGGGCGTACTCGTGCCGGAACTCCGCCGGATAGGCCAGCAACAGCGCCCGGTAGATCTCAACTGCGCTTCGGCGCCAGACCATAGACCCTCGCCTGCTCCACCATCTCCGCCAGACGCGCCACTTCGGCCTTGGCCACCTTCCGCCCGAACGGCGTCAGCCGGTAATACCGCCTGCGCTCGTCGCCGTCCTGGGGGTCCGGCCGTTGGCGCCCTTCCAGTTCCACCACCAGCCCGCGTTCCAGCATGCGCTTCACGGACCCGTAAAGCGTTCCGGGACCGAGCCGCAGGTTGCCGCCCGTGCGCGCCGCGACATCCTGCATGATGCCGTAGCCGTGCTGGTCGCGCTCGGCCAGCGCCACCAGGATATGGAATTCCTGCGTGGTAAGCGGACGCAGCTCCGTGGAGTCGTTCATGGGGATTACTATATCGCGGCTCGATATAGTATGTAAAGCGCTCAGTGGGTCATCGAGTAAACGATATAGTTCACGCCGAGCCGGATCGCCAAATCGGCGAACTTGGCGGGATAGTACGGATCGTCCGCCCACTCCCACGCATCGCCCACGTCGGAGTTGTAGGAGATGGCAATCATGATGTGGCCCTGGTCGTCGTAGATGCCGCGCCAGTGTGCGCCTCTGCCGGTCGAATCGCCTTTGTAGCCCGCGCGCAGGTGCGCCTGGCCCGGAATCTGGTAGCGGTCCGTCAGGTCGTACACCGTGTGGAAGATCGGGTCGTCGTCCGGAATCTCGCGGATCTCTTTTTCGGGAAATGCCTTCTTGATTCTGGATTCGAATTCGTACCACTCCGCCTGGGCATGGAAATCGTCGGCCATGAAGAATCCGCCGCGCAGAAGGTATTCGCGCAACGCCTGCCCCTGCCGGTCCGTCAGGCCCCACTCGCCCACCTGCACCGCATAGAGCCACGGCCAATCGTAAGCGTCGCCCTCGTCGAGGTTGACAATCTGTTCCACGGAGCGGACGTGGATGCGGCTCAAGCGCCGCACGGCCAGCGAAAAGTGGCGGTCGGCGCGCGGGAAGTCCTGCGACCAGAGAGAGTATCCGGTGTGCCAGTCGGCGTCGCGGCCGTAGTAGCCGTTGAGAGGGCCGGGTGGGAACATCAAACGGGCGAAGGCCCATTCGGTCTTCTCCTGCCAGTCCATCGGCATGGGGATTTCGCCGAGACGGTATTCAATGCCGGGGAATTCGCGGAAGGGACGCTGGAAGGCGCAGAGCACGCCGAGAAAGCTGAGCCCACATCCCAGTAGCCAACACGCTTTCCGGAGAGTCATCCCTCTGTGTACCTTACTTCGAGGATAGCACCGGCCGGCGGCAAAGACCGCCGGCGTTACCGGATCTTCACCACTCCCGGCGCCGTCTCCGGAAACTTCGTCATCACCGCCGGATCGTGGCCGGGGATGATGAATCGCGGATCGGCCGCAAGCTGCTTCATGCGGTCCTGCGCCCGCAAATTGGACTCGGCATCGAGAGTCGCGGCGATGGGCGCGTGCTTCTCCAGGTTTTCGTAGAGGTACATGTTGTCGCTGGCCAGCACCACCGTTCCCCCCGCGGTGTTCACGGCGACAAACTGCGAGGCATACGTATGCTTGCCGCCGGTGTAGCACGTCACTCCGGGCAGGATCTCCTGTGCGTCGCCGTTCACCAGGCCGACCCGCCCCTCGAGGTTCAGTTTCACCGCCGCCAGCACGTCGTCCGGGTCGATGCCGCCATGCGTGCGGCGCGATTGCCAGGCCTCGCCCGCGTAGTATTCCAGTTCGTCCTTCTGGAGCCAGATGCGGGCCTTCGGAAACAGGTCCATTCCGTCGGCGTGGTCCCAGTGCATATGGGTGACGATCACGTCGCTGATGTCCTCGGGATTGACGCCGGCGCGCTTCACCGCATCCGAAGGCTTGACGAACCCGGTCACGTGCCATTGCTTGGAGAACTGGTCGCGGTAGAAGCCCGAGTCGACCAGAATGTTGCGGCCGCCTCCCCGCACCAGCCACACCATCATGGCGATGTCCAGCTTGCGCCCCGCTTCGGCGCCCGCCACCAACTGGTTCACCGCGAAGTCCGGTATGGTGGCATAGCGAATCGCGTAGACCTCGTACTGCGGCTTCGGCTGCGCCATGGCGGGCAGCACCAGCGCGGCGGCGATCACGGCGGAAGACCAGCGTCTCATGCCGACTATCATAGGCGATCCGGAACTGGTCACCGCGACAGCCGTGAACCGGTGAACGTCAACCGGTGAATAACCGGTGAACGTCCAATGTCAAGCCAAAGTAGAAAGTTCCGGTTTCGGCCAAAGTAGAAAGTTCCGGTTTTGAGTGGCCGCCATGACCACCCAGGGTATGCTCGTACTCGCCGCGCTGGTGTCGCCCGGCGTGGTTGCCCAAA